>LSQX01022206.1_pt1 | contig 14071 bp, 14 predicted proteins | sample 654561 | NCBI WGS metagenome assembly LSQX01 (sample SAMN04489861, study PRJNA283612) | anaerobic digester metagenome | isolation source: 4 biogas reactors fed with cattle manure at either 37C or 55C with and... | place: Denmark: Kongens Lyngby | collected 2014
ATGATGGCGGAAAATTACTGCTATTCCCCGCAGATACCAACAGTTGTAAGCATGGCAAATGACGGCGTGTTCGGCAAACTCTATTTCGGTGAGGGTGACTATCTTCACAACGTGCGCGACTTTACAGATGCCGTGCAAGACGGCACGAGGCCGTTTGCAGAGGTTTATGGCGCGTGCGAGTGGGACCGCTGCAGGGCTGTTGTCCGAGGTATCCCTTGCAAACGGCGGAATACAAATCGAAATGCCGGATTTCAGAAATAAATAAAACAACGAAGGAGTGTTAATGATGAAGCTTCCCATAGCTGTTCAGCTTTATTCAGTCAGAGACGACATGGAGAAGGATTTCGAGGGCACAATCAGGAGCGTCAAGGCTCTCGGCTATGACGGCGTGGAGTTTGCCGGACTTTTCGGCAAGGATCCCGCTTGGGTAAAAAACCTGCTTGCGGAAAACGAACTTGTTCCGGTTTCTGCTCATGTGCCGTATTATGATATGCTTGAGAATCCGGAGAAAACTCTTGCGGACTATAAAACCATAGGCTGCGAATACGTCGCCGTGCCCTATCTTACACCCGAATGCCGCCCCGGAACGGACGGGTTTTCCGCAACGGTTGCCGGAGTTGAAAAAATAGCGAAAGCCGCAAAGGCGCTCGGCATGAAGCTTTTATACCATAATCATGATTTTGAATTTGTAAAGCTTGACGGCAAATATGCGCTCGACGTGCTTTACGATACCGTACCCGCGGAGCTTCTCGAAACCGAAATCGACACCTGCTGGGTGAATGTGGCGGGGGTAAATCCTTCGGAATATATCGAAAAATATTCCGGCAGGGCTCCCGTTGTTCACCTTAAGGATTTTTATAAAAGCGGCGCGGGCACGGGCGGTCAGCTCTATAAGCTTATCGGCATTGACGACGGTGAAAATCAGGGCGAAAGCTCCTTTGAGTTCCGTCCGGTGGGCTTCGGTATGCAGGACTTCCCGTCAATACTCGCCGCAAGCGAAAAAGCCGGGGCGAAATGGGTGGTAGTCGAGCAGGACAATCCGAGCATGGGCAAAACTCCGATGGAAAGCATCTCAATGGGCATAAATTATCTTAAATCGCTGTAAACGCCGCAACAAAAGCAAAGCAGAACCGCCGTCGTGGAGGTTCTGCTTTTTTGCTGTTGACAAACACATAATAATGTGGTATTTTTGTACCAAACGGAACAGAAACGAGGCGAAAATTTGAAAAAGACGTTTTTTGACGCTCTGTGCTCATGTGATGTTTTTAAGGACGTGCCGCCGGGCGAGCTTCGCGGCTTTCTTTTGCTTGACGGAATAGGTGTTAAAAGCTTTCGGAGAGGCGAGGTAATATTTTCCCCGGTCAGCTTCGAGCGGATGCTCGGTGTTATTCTGCGCGGCGAGGCGGGCGTAAGCAAAACCAATCCGACGCTTTCGGGCGGCGGCGTGCTTATGAGCCGTCTTTCGGCGGGCGATGCGTTCGGTATGGCGGCGCTGTTCTGCGAAAATTTTGACTTTCCCACAAGCATAACCGCACTTTCCGATTGTGAGGTGCTTTTCTTTTCCAAGCAGGCTCTTAAAAAAATTTTTATATCAAGCCCGCAAACCGCCGAAAATTACATTACGCTGCTTTCGGAAAAAATCCATTTTCTTAACAAAAAAATTGACGCGTTCACGAGTGCCGACGCGCGCGGCAAGCTGCTTTGCTGGCTTAAAGCGCAGTCTGAGAACGGAAATACCTCGGTTGAAATCAGCATGGTAAGCCTTGCAAAAACGCTTGACCTCGGCAGAACCTCGCTTTACCGGGCACTTGATGCGCTTTCGGATGAGGAAATAATCAAAAAGGACGGCAAACGCCTGATAATCAATCCCGAAATAATTCTTTAGTCAACAGTTTTAAAATCAGAAAGGACAATGAAAAATGAAAAAGACAATAGCTTTAATTCTTGCACTCGTGCTCATAACTGCAGGCTTCGGTGCCTGCGGCACGGGAAGCGGCGGCGAAACCGCAACGACGACCGCGCCCCCCGCAACCAAGACAACTGTTAACGCGGCGGTGCTCAAGGGTCCGACGGGCATGGGCATGGCGTATCTCATGGAGCAGGACGCAAACGGCAAAAGCACAAATGATTACAATTTCAACGTTGAAAGCGCACCCGATGCCGTAACCGCGAAGCTTGTTTCGGGCGAGCTCGACATGGCGGCGATACCCACCAACGCCGCAGCGACGCTGTACAATAAGACGGGCGGCAAGGTAAAGGTAATAGCCGTCAACACACTCGGAGTGCTTTATATTCTGCAAAAGGGCGGCGCGGTAAAAAGCATTGCCGACCTCAGGGGCAAAACAATAGTCAGCGCAGGCAAGGGCAGCACTGCGGAATATGTTCTCAACTACATTCTTTCGAAAAACGGGCTTACCGTCGGCAAGGATGTAACCGTGGACTACGTTTCCGAGCACGCAGAGGCGGTTGCACAGGCAAAGGCGAAAAAATACGATCTCATTCTCCTTCCAGAGCCGTTCGTCACTTCGCTTTCCTCGGCAGACAGCGCTTTCTCCGTCGCGCTTGACCTTCAAAAGGAGTGGGAAGCCGTTTCAAGCTCCCCGATGACAATGGGCGCAATAGCGGTAAGGGCGGCGTTCCTTGAGGAACATCCCGAGGCGATAAATGCTTTTCTTGAGGAATACAAGGTCTCCGTGATGTACACAAACAATACTCCGGCAGATGCAGCTGCGCTTATCGAAAAGCACGGAATCATGACCGCGGCGGTCGCGCAAAAGGCAATACCCAACTCAAATATTGTTTTCATACCCGGCGAACAGATGAAGACCGCGCTCAGCGCGTTCTTCGGTGTGCTCCTTGAGGCAAATCCCGATTCCATAGGNNTGAAAAAGGCGCTTAAATACATTCTGACGGCGGCGATATGGCTTGGCATATGGCAGGCTCTGGCGACGCTTGCCGTCAGAGAGGAAATTTTGCTGCCGAGCATACCTGCTACAACATCCGCGTTATACGCACTTGTCGGCGAAGGCGGATTTTGGAAAAGTGTGCTGTATTCGCTTGCGCGTATCACCGCGGGCTTCGCGCTGGGTACGGCGGCGGGAACGGCGCTCGCCGTCATAACCTCGCTGTCGGAGGCACTTAAAATATTTTTCTCTCCCTTGATGTCCATCATAAAGTCCACCCCGGTTGCATCGTTCATAATCCTTGCCCTCGTGTGGCTGAAATCGGGCAACGTTCCCGTGTTTACGGCTTTTCTTATTGTTTTGCCGGTAATTTGGGCGAATACGGCAACGGGAATTATTCAGACCGATGCCGACCTGCTTGAGATGTCCCGCGCGTTCGGCATGAAAAGGAGTACAGTTGTGTTCAAAATATATATCCCCTCCGTGCTTCCGTATTTTTCAGCGGCGGTAAAGACCGCCGTTGGCATGGCGTGGAAGGCGGGCATAGCCGCAGAGGTCATTTGCACCGCCTCAAGCTCAATAGGCGGAGGCATATATGATTCAAAGGTGTATCTCGACACACCGTCACTGTTCGCATGGACAATTGTTGTGGTGATATTGAGTATTGTGCTCGAAAAGCTGATTGTCAAGCTTATCGGGCAGCGCGAAGGGAGGGCGAAGAATGATAAGGCTTGACCGGATTTCAAAATCCTTCGGAGAGAAAACAGTGCTCGAAAGCATATCCGCCGAATTTTCAAATGGCAAAACCGTATGCATCGTCGGCTCGTCCGGCAGCGGCAAAACCACACTGATGAAAATAATATCCGGTCTCATAAAACCGGACGGCGGCACTGTGTCGGGAATTGACCGGCTTCGCGCATCCTTCGTGTTTCAGGAGGACAGGCTCATGCCGTGGCTGACGGTGCTTGAAAATATACAGGCAGTGGGCGTAACCGACAAAAGGGCGGCGGAGTATATTAAAAAAGTCGGGCTTTCGGGTGAGGAAAACACATATCCGCCGCAGTTGAGCGGGGGAATGGCACGACGCGCGGCAATTGCGCGCGCACTGGCTTTCTCGGGGGATGTTTTCTTTTTTGACGAACCATTTTCGGGGCTTGACGCCGATACCAAGAGCAGACTCACAGCCCTTATAAAAGAAGAACTTCGCGGCAAAACCGCATTTGTGATAACCCACGACACCTCCGACGCAGCAGCTCTCGACGGAGAAATATTTACCGTAAACTGACTGCATCAAACAAAATTTCAAAATTTTTAAGCAGTTAAAACAACTCCCTCTGTTTTAACTGCTTTTTTGATGATTTTTTGTCAAATAGCCTCGGTTCGGGTTGGGCGACTTAAGTTTTTGCGCCGGTTTTAATTTTTGAAAATCAACGAATATTTTCCTGTAGGCTACAAACACTACAAGCACGGACAAAAACAAACAGAAAAGTTTCAAAGCAATGGAGAAATTATATATGAAAGCCACAGGAATCGTAAGACGAATAGATGATCTCGGACGAGTTGTAATACCCAAGGAAATCCGCCGCACAATGCGTATTCGCGAGGGCGACCCGCTGGAAATTTATACAGACAGCGAGGGCGAGGTCATATTTAAAAAATATTCGCCCATCGGCGAATTGTCGGAGTTTGCGGGACAGTACACGGAGGTTTTAAACCGTGCAACGGGACTTCCCGTGCTCATAAGCGACCGCGACCACATTATATCCTGCTCGGGCATATCAAAAAAAGATGTGCTCGACCGCCGCGTGTCCGCTCCGCTTGAAACCCTTATGGAGAAGCGCGCAAGCTATGCGTACTCCTCCGAAAGCACGGCACTTTACCCTGTTGAGGGTCTTGAGCGCAGCGCGCTCGTAATATATCCGATTGTCGGCGGCGGCGACATTTCCGGCTCGGTGATGCTGCTTCAGTCCGAAAACGGAGGAACGCCTACCCAGACGGAAATAAAGCTCGCACAGGTTGCGGCATCCTTCCTCGGCAAGCAAATGGAGGAATAAAAACAAAAGGGCTTGTATTAACGCGGGCGGATATGTACTCCCCCCGCAATTGATACAGCCCTTTTTTATTTTATATTTTCCGTGCCTGCGCGGCTGTGAAAAAATTATATATCGGCTCAAGCTTCGCGTAGTTTTCAGAGAGCACCTCCGAAAGCTTTTCGGAAAACAGCAGGTCAAAATCGTTGCTGCCGCAAATAAGCGAAATGTTCTTGCGGTCGAGCCATTCCCTGTCCTGCCCGGAGGCATCCGGAAAGCGGCTGCGCTTGTATTTTTCGCCGTCAAGCGTGAAAATGTCCTGATTTTTGTATGCGTCAAGCGCGTTTAGGTATGCCTTGTCGTGCTGCGTTATCATTTGCCGCATACTGTCCATCGTGTCCGCCGCCGCGCAATAATAGCCCGTGCCGTACATAAAGCCGTTCTGCGAAATCACAAAGAAAAACTCCGGATATCCCGAAAAGCTTTTTGAATCGCGCGAAAAGCTCAGCCACATACTGTCGCGAAAAACGCGTTTATCCTTTGAGAATCTTGTGTCGCGATATATTCTTGATATTACCCTGCCGATTTTAGCGTCGGTAATAATCCTGTTGTCGATTGAAAGCATGAGCGGTGCAAGCGTCTGCGTAAGCTCAACAAGAGGCTTCAGAACATACTCGTTATACGCCTCTTTATGCTCCTGAAACCACTCCTTGCTGTCGTGCATACGATTTTCAAGAAGAAAATCGAGCGTTTTGGCTGAAAACACGGCGTATCCCTCCGCACAAAATATTATTGAAAAAGCTGCCGCAAAAAGCGGCAGCCTCTCAATTAAAGCAAATCAGTCTGCCGTGTAGGGCAGAAGAGCAACCTGACGGGCGCGCTTGATGGCGGTTGTCAGCTCTCTCTGATGATATGCGCAAGTGCCGGTGACTCTGCGGGGCAGAATCTTCGCTCTGTCGGAAGTGAAGCGGCGAAGCTTCGCAGCATCCTTATAATCGATGCTCTCAACCTTCTCGACGCAGAAAGAGCAGACCTTTTTGCGGCCTTTTCTGTTCTGGCGATGATCTCCTCTGTCGTTGGTCTTATCGTATGCCATAAGAATTTCCTCCTATTTCAATTAAAAGGGAAGCTCGTCGTCGTCCTGAACGTTGTCAAAATCGCCTGCGGAGGCGGTTGAATAAGACGCTGCGGGAGCAGACATACTACCCGCATCATAGGACGAGGCTCCGCCGACCGTGCCGCCCTCGGCTTTTGAGCCGCAGAAGCTGACGTTGTCGGCTACTATTTCCACGCTTTTCCTTTTGTTTCCGTTCTTATCTTCATAATTACGGGTCTGGATTGCGCCCTGAATGGCTATCATTGAGCCCTTCTGGAAATATTTTGTGACGAACTCGGCGGTTTGTCTCCACGCGACGACGTCGATAAAATCGCTCTGGCGTTCCTCGGGAGACTTTGCAAAATTGCGGTTTACCGCGACTGTAAAGGATGTTACGGAAATGCCCGTACCTGTGGTACGAAGCTCGGGCGTTGCAACAAGCCTGCCCATTATTACTGCACAGTTAAGCATGATTTTCCTCCTTTACTTTCTGATGATAATCGAGCGGAGAACGCCGTCGGTAATCTTCAGGACACGGTCAAGCTCCGCGGGGAACTCGGGCTCGCTCTCGAAATTAAAGAGAACGTAGTATCCGTCGGTCTCGTCGTTGATGGGATACGCAAGCTTGCGCTTACCCCATTCATCAACGCTGTCAAGAGTACCGTTGGTTTCCGCCATCGCCTTGAACTTTGCGGTAAGCTCCGCAACTGCTTCGTCGCCGTTTGCGACTGAGAAAACAAGCATGGCTTCGTATTTGTTTGACATATCGTTGCACCTCCTTCTGGTCTTTGGCCCCGAATCTTGTCCGGAGCAAGGATATAACACCGTGCATACCACGGCGGAATGTGATTATATCAGTATTTCAGGAACAAGTCAAGTGTTTTTGCGTGAAATTTCGAGTATGCGGCTGAAATCCCCGTTAAATACCGACGACGCCATTGAACACCGCTTTGCACCGTATACGTTACGGGGCATATCATCGAAAAATATACATTCGCCCGCATCAAGCGAGAATCGCTCAAGCAGCGTGTGGTAAATTTTTTCGTCGGGCTTGATTACGTGCTCATATGCGGAAACGATCATGCCGTCAAACTGCGAAAATATGCCGGGGTTAAGCGCAGATATATCCTCGAATCTTGTTGAGGCGTTCGAGAGCAGATACAGTCGCCTGCCATCGTTTTTCAGCGCGCGCAGGCAGTCCGACGCGCCCTCAAGCGGGGTCATGTATATATGCCACGTCCTAAAAAGCTCCGTCATTGCAGGAATAAGACGCAGCGGTATTCGCGAAAGCACCGAGCTGAGCAATGTCTCCTGTGATATATTGCCGAGGTCGGCGAGCCGCCATTCGTTTGAGAGGAACAGCGCCCGTTCGAGAATTTCAGCATCGGCATCACTGCCCGCAAGAGCGCGGCTCATAAGACGGGTATCGTATCTGAGCAAAACACCGCCCATGTCAAAAATATAGTTTTTGTACACCGTGCACCGCCTTTTCGGATTATTTATGAAAGCGACCTTGCGGTTTCCCGGTCGATATCGAGCTTTTCCGTGTCAACGCTGTTCATGTCTATGCCCTTGGTCTCCTTGACCTTGAAGCACAGCAGCGCAAGCCCGACAATAACGCCGGGAACAATGGTAAGCAGACAAACAAGACCAATTTTCGCATCGCCCAGAATGTTTGCAAGTATCATAACCGTAAGCATGGCTATCGCATAAATAACGCCGCTGACTATCGCGTAGGAGGTCGTAACCGAAACGCGGACATTTGTGGGCGCGGACTCCGCCGCCATAAGCACTATTATGTCGCCGTTCGCCCAATAGCTTCCGACTGCCGCGCCGCAGCAAAAGCCGACGATTTCCGGGGAGAAGCCGCCGCTTGAGCCGAAGTAAAAGGCGAGATACGCCGCAAGCATAGTGCAGCAGGTGGTGATTGCCGTCGTCTTTCTGCCAAAGCGGTCAACCGTAAGACTCGGCAGCATCTGAAATATTGCGCTGCCGATGCCGAAAAGCATCAGCGCCTGTGTAACATAAGCGTTTGCCTCAAGCTTTGCGCTTTCAATATCAAGCCCACCGGTGACGAATTGCTGCGCGAAGCCGTAGGTCATTATCGATTCGTAATAAGAGGTGATAAGCATACCGAACATCAAAAAACCGCCCGCTATATACAAAGCCCTCAGCTGCCTGTGTCTGAACACAAATTTGATGCCGTTTATAAGTCCGCCCTGAATGTCGGAATCGCTTTTTGCCTTTTCCCCGGGGTTGTGCCCGGAGGTCAGGTAGCTCAGACGGTTATCAATAAACACATCGGATTCCCTTATGCAGAACAGTGCCACAACTGCCGCGACGAATGCGACGCACGCCGGAATTATATACACAAATCTCCAGCCCGACAAATCCGTGGCAGGAATAAACGTCTTTCTCAAAAGCGGTATCAAAAGCATACCCAGTGTGGAAAGCGCCTTAATTATAAAATAAAGCTTGCCCCTGTGCTTTGCGGGAGCGCACTCCTGAATATAGACCGCCTGCATATCGTGCGGAATAAAGAACGATATGGCTGCCGCGCCGAGAAGATAGACCGGAATATTTGTTGCAAGTGATATGCAGAAAAGTCCAACGCCCATGCCGAAGGTGTTTACGACGAGAAAAATTCGCCTTCCGTAACGGTCCGACAGCGGCTTGTAAACAAAGGAAAACACGGAAAATATCATTGCCACGGTCGAAAGCGCCGACATACGCGCAACAGCGACATCCTTGCCGACGACCGGGGCAAAAATCTGCGAGGCTATGACCGACTGCATCTGGGTTCCTATCTGCGTGGCAACCTCGTCGGCTATGTAGATAATTGTGATCACCATGACGAAATAAATAAAGTAGCCGGGGAATTTCGGCTTGTTTTTCTCCTTGGTGAGGCGGGCGATTTCTCGTTCTCTCTTTTGTTCCGGAGTCTTTTTCATAATCAGCTTCCTTTCAGAAATGCCGGACTCACTTTTTGAGGGCGGCTGCGATTTCGCGGTTTATTTCGGCGCGCTTACCGATCAGCCATTGCGCTTCATGCGGATAGGTTTTAAATGTCAGCTCGCAGTCCGTGCCGCGCGAAAGCACCTCAAGAGCATACTCGCGCGAGGTCAGGCTCTCAAGCTTCTGCAGCGCGCGCATATCGCTGAAGCCGTCACGGAACACCTTGAGCCTCAATGAGCAGAGAGGGGTTCCGTCCTTGCCCGGATAAACGACGTAAGCGTCACCGGAGGGGAAGGCCTTGTCTGCATCGGACACCTTGAAGGGGTCAATCTCACGGCGCGAATACTGGCTGTACCAGAAGTTGTAGCCCCACTGTAAAAATCCGGCGGCGTTGTATTTGTAAAGCAAAAATCCGAGCACGCGGTTGCGCTGGGAGGGCATTGAGAAAAATCTGTTCGGAACGTATTCGCGGTGCTGACCGCAGCAGTAATATGTCCAGAATTCATCGGTGTTGCCGAGGAAGGGCTCAACATGATTTTCTGCGGGAATGGGATTTTTCAAAAGCCCCTTTTTGAAGAATTCATAATCCGAAAGCGCGTCCATCACGGGATAATGCGGGAAAAACTCATGGACAAGCCTTGATGCCTTCCTGTAGGACGGAACCTGCAGCAGTCCCGGTTCGTCGGAAACATGAAAACGGCAGCGCTCACGTATTCCGAGCCGCTCGATTTCCGCGTTGAGGGCGGGGGCGAGCTGTGAAAGGAAGTTTCTGTATTTTATTCCGCCGGCGCGCGTTTCCCAGCCGAAAAGACGTTTATATTTATCCTTTTCCCAGCCCATTATCTTCGGTGCGGCGATGGCTCCCCACTGCGTAAACAGATGGGATATTTCAAACGCCTGTACTCCGTTTTTCAGGCACATCTTTATAAACCGTTCAAAGTTTTCAAAGCCGAAGGTATACTCCGTGCCGCTTTTATAAACATCAACGAGCTGAACGGTGGGGCGCTCCCCGCCTATTTCGGTGTCAAGCGGAGGAGTAAAAATCGGAGTTAAAATCATGTTTATTCCGTGTTCCGCCGCGGTTTTGACAAAGCTCTCGGTTATTCGCCAGTATTCCTCGGAGAACACCGGCACCTTATAGTATGTGGAAAGGCAGTCGGAATGGAACCAGCAGGTGTGAAGCAGCGTCTGCGCAGGCAGCACGGCGTCGATTACCGTAAGCTTCAGCGTGTGCGAGGCAAAGGCTTCATTTTCAACCGACAGCGAAACCGTAACCGTGTAGCTTCCCGCTTTAAGCGTTTCGGGTATGTGTATTTCAAACCATATTCCGTTCCACGCGGAGTCGGTAAGCTTTGCCTTCCCCTCATACGGGTACAAAACATCCGGATACTTCCCGCGTGTGCTCCGAAGCAGAAAATCATCGGTGTCCTCATAGCAGGGAAGCTCGGACTGAATAAGCCCGACGGTGTATACGTCGATGTCCTTTGCAAGCTTTGATTCAACGCTTATCTGCACATATCGCTCCGCCTTGCTTTGCGGATACGCCGCAAGCTGAAAGCTCACGCTTTCACCCCTGAGCGCGGACAGCTCCGAAAGCTCAAGCTCCGCACCGGGGGCTTCATCGGGAAAAATCTTCGCAAGAGAATTTAACAGCATTGTTTTCATAATTATGACCATACCTTTCTGCCGGAATGTTAAAAGGATTTGTCCTTCAAGCCTTATTTGCTCCCAAACAGAAAGCCGAACTGCTTTGTCCGGCTTTCATTGATTTGATTTTACTCTGCCGTTTCAGCGGATTCCTCCACCTTAAAGCCCTTCTTTTTAAGCTTGAGCACGGGTATGAGAATAAACACGGCAATAACGGCGGCGGCAAGGAACATGACCGAGCCGGGCGCGTCCTGCACAACGCCGTAGTCGTTAACATAAGTAACCGATGAGAATTTGCACACAAGGTTTCCGACCGCCGGACCTATGCACATCGGAATAAGAACAAAGAATATCATTCTTACGCCCTGGAAAAGTCCCGCCTTGTCGGGCGGTGTAAAGTCGCGCACCGCAGCGTTAAGCATGATCATCAGAAGCCCGTAGCCCGCAAGAGCCGGAAGCGCAAACACGGCAAAGGTTATCATGGATTTTGCAAAGCTCGCAAGCACAAGACCGACAATGAAAAGCACGACGGAAACCATAATAAATCTTTCCTTGCCGAGCTTGTCGATAAGCTTGCCCATGAATATTATGAGGGCAACCACAGCTATAACGGCAACCACAGCCGCAATTATGAGCAGGGGCGACAGCTCAAGCGCGGGCGCCGCTTCTCCTCCCTGCGGGGCGGGAAAGCCTTTAGAAATATATATAAATATGTAAGGGAAAAACGCCTGTACCGAGGTTGAAAACACTCCCACGGAGGCAAGTGCGAGGTAGAGGCGGCTGTTCTCTTTGATCACGGAGGGCTTGAAGCCGTATAACAGCTCTTTAAAATAAGGCGCTTCCTTGCGGACGCCGTCGCCCGAATCCTTCAGTGAAAATATGCCGATGATTCCGCACACGGTAACCACCGCTCCGAGAATTTTGAAAAATCCCGAATAGCCTATGCTTTCGTTGGTTATAAGACCCGCAAGGGCAAGCACGATTCCCGTTGACGCAATCGGAAGAATTGCAAGCACGCTTTCCGCGGCGGCTCTGTTCTTGCTCGTGGTCACGTCAGTGACCCATGCGTTGAACGCGGCATCGTTACTCGTGGAGCCCATAAACGTCATTACGCAGTCCAGAACAATAACAACCGAAACCGTCATTGAAAGTATCGCAATCTCGTCGGTAAGCCCGAAAAGCTTCGCGGTTTCATCCTTCGTAATAAAGCCGAACGCTGCGGTGACAATGCCCCACAGGCAATAGCCTGCACATATGAATACCTTGCGTCTGCCGAGCTTGTCGCTCAGAGCGCCGATTAAAAACGTCGTGATAACCGCTGTTGCTGCGCTCGCCGCAACCATGATGCTGATGGCGGTCATAACGCTCAGTGAGCCGTCAACGGCGGACTGCGACGCGCCCTTGTAGACGGAATTGTAAAGAAAGGTGTTGAAATACATGTTCTCAACATTCCATGCAATTTGACCCATAAGCCCGAAGATTATAAGATTGAACCACATTCTTGCGCCGAGCTTGTTTTTTGTTTGCGGCATTAAAAGCCCTCCCCCGATATTTGAAATAAAACTATCTTCAATTATAAATAAAACCGAGCCGAAAGTCAATAGCGGCAATGTCTTTCAAAAATTTTCGGCTGAGGATAAATTATTTTAAAAAAAGTGTTGCATTTTTTCGCGTCATGCTATATAATATCGTCAAACGAACATTTGTGCACTTAAACGGAGGGAAATACGAATGTCAGATAAGAAAAAAGCTCTTGAAACCGCACTTTCGCAGATAGAAAAAACCTACGGAAAGGGCGCCATAATGCGTCTGGGTCAGAACTCGGGTCTTAACGTCGAGTCAATATCCACCGGCTCGCTCTCGCTTGACGCAGCAACCGGTGTCGGCGGACTTCCCAGAGGCAGAATAGTTGAAATATACGGTCCGGAATCCTCCGGCAAAACCACGCTCGCGCTGCATGTTATCGCAGAGGCGCAGAAGCTCGGCGGAGAGGCGGCGTTTATCGACGCGGAGCATGCGCTCGACCCTGTTTACGCGGGAAATCTCGGCGTGGATATTGACAGCCTGCTGGTCTCACAGCCGGACAACGGCGAGCAGGCGCTTGAAATAGCCGAGGCGCTTGCGCGCTCAGGCGCACTGGACGTTATAGTTGTTGACTCCGTCGCCGCGCTTGTTCCTCGCGCCGAAATTGAGGGCGAAATGGGCGATTCACACGTCGGACTTCAGGCGAGGCTTATGTCTCAGGCGCTCAGAAAGCTCGCGGGGGCGATTGCAAAATCGAACACCCTTGTCATATTCATAAACCAGCTCCGCGAAAAAATCGGCGTTTTTTACGGAAATCCCGAAACCACCACCGGCGGACGTGCGCTTAAATTTTACGCGTCAATTCGTATAGATGTCCGTAAAATCGAGCAGCTTAAAGCGCCCGGCAACGAGTTTATAGGCTCGCACACGAGGGCGAAAATCGTCAAAAACAAGGTCGCTCCCCCCTTTAAAGAGGCGGAGTTTGACATAATGTACGGCACGGGCATTTCCAAGGAGGGCGAAATTGTTGACCTCGCGGTAAAGCTCGATATTATTCAGAAAAGCGGTGCATGGTTCAGCTGCGGCGACACGCGTCTCGCGCAGGGCAGAGACAATACAAAGAACTATCTGCGCGACCATCCCGAATTCGCCGATGACATTGAGGCGAAGGTAAGGGCAAACATGAACAAGCTTATTGTTCACCCGTCGGCTCCCAGAGGCTCCGCTGCGGCAATGGCGGCTGCTGCGGCTGCGGCTCCCGAGGCGGCTTCCGCCGCTCCCGAGAGCAAGGCGTCCGCAAGAGCAAAGCTTGATATCGCGGTGGATGATGACGAATGATTATAACCTCTAAGCCCGGACGGGAAGGAAAAATTCATATAAGCGCGGACGGGCAGTACCGTCTGACGCTTGACGCCGATGTCTGGTATGCCTTCGGTATACCGGAGGGCTCACAGGCGGACGAACAACAGCTTGCCGAACTTCAGAGTGCGGCAAGCTTTCGCTCTGCCAAAAACTCCGCGCTCAACATGCTTTCGCGCCGCGCCTACGGCAAGCAGGAGCTTGTAAAAAAGCTCCGCGAAAAGAAGCATGATGCACAAACGGCGTCCGAGGTCGCCGATAAGCTTGAGCAGCTCGGACTTATTGACGATGAGGATTATGCCGCACTTCTTGCGCGCGAGCTGTATGAGCGCAAGGGTATGAGTTGCGAAAAGATAAAATACGAGCTCATGGGACGCGGTATATCACGCGAAATATCCGAAAATACTGCGGAAACACTTGACAATAATCCGGTTGAGCGTATTATTATAATGTTAAGCACAAAATACAGCCGTTCCATGGATGACGAGAAGGGACGCAAGCGGGTTTTTGCCGCTCTGCGCCGACTCGGCTACCGTTACTCCGATATCCGCAGCGCC
>LSQX01283903.1_pt2 | contig 14070 bp, 12 predicted proteins | sample 654561 | NCBI WGS metagenome assembly LSQX01 (sample SAMN04489861, study PRJNA283612) | anaerobic digester metagenome | isolation source: 4 biogas reactors fed with cattle manure at either 37C or 55C with and... | place: Denmark: Kongens Lyngby | collected 2014
CTATCTTTGTATTTAGAAAGTTTAACTGCATCAATTAAAACCTTGTGAGATTTTTCGCGGCTGTAGCGGCCCGTAAACAAAATGACGACCTTGCCATCCAAATCTTTCGGTTTAGGGGCCAGGCGCGCCTTAAAAGCCTTATGGACGCCGTTGGAGATGACATAGCCGTTTGTTTCTCCAGCATGATGTTCAAAGACCTCGCGAATAAACTGGGTCGGATAGTGAATCGCGTCGACATAGCGGTAGAGGACGCGATAAAAAAATTTATAGGTCAACAGATTGGCGACCGGCATATCCATCATGAAAATATGATTGGTGAAGTTTTCGGCCTGGACATGAAAACCGGCCGTGACCGGCTTTCCTAAACGCTTGGCGATTCGCGCAGCTTTCGTGCCCAAGAAAAATGGCATCATGACATGGACGATGTCGGCATTCTTAATCGCATCAGTAATTATTTTCGAATCGGCTTTTGCTAATGTGATATTGTTCTTCTTAACATAATTGTTAAGGAAACCGAGATTTAATGGCGGGACGACATAGTAGCCGTAAAGACCTGTTTTATTTTCATCAGGGCAGACGACGCTGACTTCATGCCCTTTGTTTTTTAAACTATTAATAAAATTTACTGCTGTAATCGTAGTCCCGTTATTCTCTATGCCGAGGACATCGGCAACGATTGTAACGCGCATGTTGATACCTCCAAAATCGCTTGGCGAGTGATGGTTGGGGATAGATAATAATCAAAGTAGTTGCGCGCGTTCCCCCAAACTGCCACGCCGACTATTAAAAATTATATACGATTTAATTAATATTGTCTTTAAGTTCTGGCTCCGGCTCGTTGAATTTGACTTCAGCCAAGGCGAGTTGTCCGGCATTCATGCATTGAATGCGCATCTCGCGGCCCTGAAAGAAAAACTTTGCTGTCGCCTCCCATAAAAAGACCCAGGAAAAGATTTGTAGCATTTCAAAAATCAGCGGAATATCCGGAAACTGAGCAGCATTCATCGCCAATTTTGCGATTGTCGAGATGACGAGGGCGATCATGCCGATGGCGAATAAAACCCAGGCCACCGCTCGATTGATTTTCAGTTCGCGGCGCTTATCTTCATAGATAAGCCGATAATGATCGAGGAACGATTTCTTAATCCGCGACTTTCTTAAATCGGAGACATCGCCGACGTCAAAATTGACGATGAGGGGGATTTCGACAGGCGTATAGTAGGTCTTCTCATCGATATATTCAAAAATATCCGGTTTCATATCTTCTTTATATGAATAGGGGGAATACAGTTCGTCGACATTTGTGAGATCGACGCTGATGTGAGCTTTGCCGTCGGGATAAGTTAGCGATTCAACGTATTTTTTCGTCGCGCTTCTTGAATCGCGATAGAGAGCTTCAATCCGTTCAGAAAAGCGTTTATGCCGTTCTTTAATTACTTTTTTATCCATTTTCCGCTCCTCCTTTCATTTTTTTCTTGAGTTTAGCGGCTCGCTTGCGTTCGATGAGGTGGTGTAAGGCTTCGAGCAAAGATGAGTCGTCGGCGACGATGTCGTCTTCGTCATAGGCAAAGACGAGATATGCCGGTTTGTTATTACGAAGGAGCAAAACGTATCCTTCTTCGTCGACCTTCCGAGCCACGCGGGAGAAATTTTGATTAGCCTCTTTTAGGCTGACAAGTTGCTTGATTCTGAGTTTCATGTTTTGACCCAAAGAGACTTTATCATAAAAGTAGGTAGAAAACAACCTACAAGTCTTATGAGAGTGGTGAAGGAAGAAAAAAAGAAATTATTTTTTGAATATTTTCCCGATGTTTACCCATATGTATCAGTAGGAGGAATTTATGCACAAGAATGTAGGTTTTTACAAAGAGGAGGAAATTGTCCTGATGCTCAACGAAAAGAAAGTGTGTCAGCTTTCTAACAACGCGAAGTATATAATCCGCGAGATTTTCGAGCATCCCGACGAAGAGGCTGTTGTCTATGCCAAACGGCTGGATGAGTTCATCAAACCAGATTTTTACATCAGGATAGGTGAAAATACTCATTATATCTCGATGAAAAGCGGCAGCAGCAATACGCTCCATCAAGAATATGTCAAAGAGTTTTGCATATATTTGCGAGAAAGAGGCATTTCGAATCGGACGCTGCAGACCATTTTGCTTTATCAATTTGGAGACGGCACGCTTGATGGCACCGGCAAAGAGCGGTTTCCCTATGAAAAACTGCGCTTTTTGCTGGCGGATCGCTTAAAAGAGGCAAATCTTGAGTTAAATCGCGACAAAGAATTCGTCATAAGCATTATTAACCGCGTCGTCTTTAAAGGAGCGCGCGAGGAAAACATTGAAGCTGACTATGTTTATCACGGCGATAAGGATTACGGGATTCTCGTTTCAAAAAAACAGATGATAAAACATTGTCATCGCCGCGACTGGGCATTTATCGACAGTTTGCATATCGGACCGATTCTTCTCAGGCCTCATGCCCGTTATGTCGGAAAAGAAATTAAACGCGAAAAATCCCGGCAGCGACTCGAGTTTTATTGGCCCAACTACTATGCTGATTTAGACTACATATCGAAACGCTACGACGGTTAGCCCGGATGGTCGGAGGAATCCTGTCCCCCAACCACAAAAAAAGAGCCAGTTGGCTCTTTTGTTTGTAATTGGTTGCGGGGGAAGGATTTGAACCTCCGACCTCCGGGTTATGAGCCCGACGAGCTGCCAGACTGCTCTACCCCGCGACGTGTCTTTAGCCATGTTATATTAACAAGTGCAAAAGCAATTTGCAAGCGATATATTTTATATATTTTACTTTTTTGACCACTTAGGTATAATGATATGCACATTATGGAAATCGCGTTTTACGTCCTCATCGGCGTCTTCGGTTTAACCTCCTTCATTCACTTAATTTTTTGTTTGCTCGAGAAAGAGGCGTGGCGAAAGGCGACCAAACCGCTGACGACTTTACTGCTTACCGGCGCAATTCTGATTTTGACTCTCACATATCCAGAAATGCCATTTCCCAAGTATGCCATTTGGCTCGCGGGAATCATGTGCGTCTTTGGTGATTTATTCGCTCTCCGCATCAAATCGCGACCACTTTTTATCACCGGCTCCATCTTTTACACCGTCGGACACATGCTCAATGCATATGTTATGGTCTCGATGCTAAGCTACACGATGCCATGGTGGATTTATGTCGCTATCGCCGGCGCATCGCTCGCCTTCTCGGGAGCGCTTTATCCGTTATCGCGCCTTCTCTTTGGAAAAATCGCCTACATCATCAACTTATATTTGTCATTGCATCTTATTAACATCGCCTTTGCGATTCTTCTTTTAGTTGATGGCAAACCGATTATCGCAACGATGATTTTAGTCGGCTATGCCCTTTACTTTCTATCGGATTTTTTACTCGTCTATGCCGCATACGGAAAAGATATGCGCCGCCGCGATTTTTACATCATGCTCTTATTTTTTGCGAGCCAGCTATTGATCATGCTCGGACTCGCCAATACGCTTCTTATTATTTCCCAATAATTGCAAAATGATAAAGCCGGGAGCCGAAATCGCCGAGGACGCGAACTCTTTCGTCGTAGCCGACACCGGCCCATTCCGGATTGAGCTTAATCGCTCCGTGATTAATCATGGCCCCGGTAACGACATAACTTTCTTTTTCGCCCGGCATCACTTTGTGATGAGCGATTTGATTCACTAGAAAACCGTTTTCGTTGACGCGAATAGGAAGGACCATATTAATTAAGCCTCCGAACTTCTTGATGTTATGGTCTTGAGGACGGACATTCATCGCATATCTTTCATCTTCAAGGAAGTCGATGCCCTGCAATATCGTCGTTTTCGGATTCGGTTTTTGCAGGCCATTAAAATAGCCGATGATACCTTCTTTTTTGTCTTCGCTAAGAACCATCCACACCGCCGCATTCTTGTCATCGCTGAACTGCATCTGATAGAAAGCGCCATATTGGAGAAGACGGCGATGTTTTTTATAAAAAGAAATCTGCGCTTTAACAGCCCTCGTCTCGACCTCGTCAAGATGACTTAAATCGAGCTCATAGCCGAGAACGCCGAAAGCCGCGACATTGAAACGCGTGTCAATCGGCGTATTTCTTAACAGCTGATGGGATGGCGAGGCACTGACGTGGGCTCCGATGCTCGACAAGGGATAAGCGAGGCTATACCCGCTTTGAATGTGAATGCGCTCATAAGCATCGGTGTCATCGCTGGCCCACGTCTGAGGCATGTAAGCGAGAATTCCTAAATCGAACCGATTGCCCCCGCTTGAGCAGCCTTCAAACAAGACATGCGGATACTTGTCGGTAATCCTTTTTAAAACATCATATAGGCCGAGGACCTGGCGATGGAGCAACTCTCCAGCCTTCGTCATTGACGAAAAGAAGTCGGAAATGTGACGGTTATAGTCCCATTTGACATATTCGATATTAGCCGAACCTAAAACCTCATCGAGGGAATCGACAATGTAATCGCACACCTCTTTTCTCGAAAGATCTAATACGAGTTGATGGCGTCCTTTAGAGATGCCGCGTTCGCGATTGCCGATAATCCAGTCGGGATGCGCGCGGAATAAATCGGAATCTTCGCTGACCATCTCCGGCTCGAACCACAAGCCGAACTTAAGACCTAAATCATTGATTTTTTTAGCGAGCGTGCCTAAACCGCGCGGCAACTTTTTCTTATTTAATTCATAATCGCCCAAAGCCTTGGTGTCGTCATCGCGGTTTTTAAACCAGCCGTCATCAAGAACAAAGAGCTCGATGCCGATTTTCTTCGCCGCGCGAGCCAGGCTTAAGAGTTTGGTCTCAGTGAATTTAAAATAAGTGGCTTCCCAGTTATTCAGAAGAATCGGGCGTTCCATCATTTCAAAAGCTTTCTTAATAACATGATGATTAACGAATGAATGCATATTTTGCGAGGCGGAATTCAAACCCCTATCGCCATAGGTCATCACGGCGTAGGGTGTGACGAAAGCCTCGCCTTGCTTGACTTTAAAGTCAAAGCAGTAAGGATTAATACCTATTTGGACGCGCACTTTACCATAATTGGAGAGTTCGACGAGCTCTTGGTGATTGCCGCTATACATCAAATTGAAGGCATAGACACCACCGCTATTAAGATTTGCTTTGTCTTCCATGAGCATGAAGAAAGGATTATGGCGGTTTGAACTCGCCCCCGTCTTTGAATCGTTAACATAGATGCCGGGCGTCACTTTGCGAATCGTTTTTTGCGCTTCGCTGATCCAGCCGCCGTAGAGGTTGAGAAGCGAAAAATCGCGATTAATTAGATCGAGTTGCATCGACATGAGTTTTTCTAAGTATAGAGGGGATTCGCTATTATTAATTAATACGACATTGCGGGCAATGGCATCGCAATCCGTAAAGACGAGATAATGGAGTTCTAAGGCGACTTTGGCAAAATCATCGCTGAGAAAGATGATCAATTCTTCATCAGCATCCCGTGGTGAGGGGAGATTTTCGAGGGGCTGGATGTCTTTGCGCACTTCATGATGCTTATAAGTAAAATCAAAAACATAGCCATCCGCGCTTCTAATTTTAACCGAGGGTTCCCGGTAATCGCCCTTGCCGACACAACTTGTTTCTAGCGATAAAAGATCGAGGGAGAGAGCTTTGTTTTTATCTTCGTCATAAATGACAGAACTGCCATAGGCATATGGCCATTTTTCGATGATCGCGCTCGTATCATCGAGATTTTTTAGCCTTGCTCCGTAATATTCATTTACTATGTGATTAATCTCGTTGACGCGCAAGACATAGCTGGTCTTGCTCGTCTCAATATGAAAGAGTGTTTCTTTGCAGGTTATCATAATCGTTCCTCGCATAATATTATATAATAAGTGAGCGACCTTGCACCTACGGAAAGGAAGGAATCATGAAACAGCCTTTGAACTTCGCTTGGCGTTATATGCCGTGTTATAAACAAAGTTTTTTAAATGCCTTCCCTGAAGAAGCCGAAAAGATTGATTTACCTCACTCCAATGTTGAATTGCCGCGCGCCTATTTTGACGAAGATATCTATCAATTTATCTCTTCTTACGAGAAAGTGTTCGATATCGAAACAAGCCTAAAAAACAAGACGGTTCTTCTTACTTTTCACGGCGTGATGCTCAAAGCAAAAATATATCTGAATCACGCCTTTTTGGGTGAATATGTCTCTGGTTATCTCCCCTTTACAATTGATGTTTCCGGCATCGCCAAAGCTAAGGAAAATCGCCTCGTCGTCATCGTCGACTCTCATGAAGATAATAGCATTCCGCCTTTTGGCGGCGTCATCGACTATCTGACCTTTGGCGGCATCTACCGCGAAGTCGAACTCGAAATTAAACCGAATATCTATCTTGAAAGGGTTTTAGTTAGCGCCGATCGGCAGGGAATAATAAAAATCAACCCTCATCTCGGCGGAAACCATTCCTTAAACTACGAGATTTCGCACAAACTTCTTTTTAAGGATGAAGTCATCAAAGAATTTAGCGAAAACGAACTGCAAATCGAACATCCCCATCTCTGGAACTTGGATACGCCGCATTTATACACACTTTTGACGACGCTTAAAACGACGAGCGGCGATGACCTCGTCGTCACGCGATTCGGTTTTCGCTCCATTCGCTTTGAAAAATCTGGTTTCTACCTTAACGACAAAAGGATAAAACTCATCGGCCTCAACCGCCATCAATCTTACCCATATGTCGGCTATGCGATGCCTAAAGGCGCTCAGGAAGACGATGCCGATATCTTAAAGTATCGCCTCGGCGTCAATATCGTCCGTACCTCTCACTATCCGCAGTCGGAACACTTTTTAAACCGCTGCGATGAAATCGGCTTATTGGTCATCGGAGAGATTCCCGGCTGGCAATATGTCGGAAAAGACGAGACTTGGCGCAACCACTTTCTCGATTTCGTAAAAAGGATGATTCTAAAAGAACACAATCATCCGAGCCTCATCGCCAATGGCGTCCGCATCAATGAGAGCCAGGATGATCATGAACTCTATGCCGCTTCAAACAGCCTTGCCCGCGAACTCGATCCCGGCCGCCCGACCCTCGGCGTCCGCAACTTTAAAAACAGCGAATTACTCGAAGATATTTATGCCTTCAATGATTTTTCTTCGGAAGATTTGTCACACGGACTCGATAATCCAAAAACGGTTGAGGCCGGCAAAGCTCCGGTTCTCGTCACCGAATACCTCGGCCACATGTATCCGACCAAAGCTCTGGACTCAATGGAGCGGCGCATTCACCATGCCTTGCGACACGCTAAAGTCATTGACGATAATTTCGCTTACGACAATCTCGTCGGTGCTATCGGCTGGTGTTTTGCCGATTATTATACGCATCGCGATTTTGGCTCCGGTGACCATGTCTGCCATCACGGCGTCCTCGATATGTTCCGCAATCCAAAGTATGCGGCTTCTATCTATGCATCGCAAAGCGATGATAGCTTCGTTTTTGAAGTGCTGTCCAATCTGACACCCGGAGATTTTAGCGAGGCGATCGTCGGCGTCACCCACGTCGCCACAAATGCCGATTATATCGAACTCTACCGCAACGATGTCTTCGTCAAAGCCTTCTATCCCAACCGCGCCAAATATCGCCACATGCCCCATCCTCCGATTGAAGTCGATGATTATATCGGCGCCTCTTTCAGCGAAGCCAAGTTTAATAGTCGCGATGCCGAACGCATCAAGGACGCCCTGGCTTATGTCGCTCTCCACGGTCTTAATAAATTGCCGTTTAAACACAAAATACGCGTGGGATTAGTGATGTTTAAACATAGGATGTCGTATGATGAGCTCGTCGACCTCTGGAATAAGTATGTCGGCATGTGGGGCGCGAAATTGATGGTCTTCAAATTTAAAGCCTATAAGGACGGAAAACTCGTGGCCAGCAAGATGTTTGGCCAGTCGACCGAGTTCAGCCTCAAGGCCAGGGCGAACAAAAATGTTTTACTAAACGCGGATACTTACGATGTCGCCCGCGTCGAAATCGGTTTGTTTGATCAATATGAAACGCTCTGTAATTACTCAACCCTGCCATTATTTATAAAAACTAGAGGACCGATTCAAATCATCGGGCCGAGCATTATCACGCTTAACGGCGGAAGAATTTCGGTCTATGTCCGAAGCCTCAAACAAAGAGGCAAGGCCGCCCTGGAAATCTCCGGCGAAGAATATGGGGCGAAAGTCGAATTCGAAGTCAAATAAAAAATAGCGGCCAATCAGGTCGCTATTTTAATTATATTATAATTACTTAACTTCTTCTTGCGGTGTTTCAACAGCAAGAGATGCGCGTCTTTCGTCCACTTCTTTGACGATCTGGGCGTATTTCTTTTCATCGATATTGTATAGGAAACGGGTGATGAGATAGGCGCCGACATAAAGGAGGAACGGAAGAAGAGTCATGACAGCCGCAAAGATGATCATATCCTGATTGCCGTTAGCGATGAGCTGATTGGCGCCGGTTTCGATGTCGGTGGCAATGCCAAGACCCTTATCGACCTCAAGCTTTGAGATGCCTTCGGTGACGGCGAGGGCGCCGCTGACAGAAAGGGTGACCCAGACGATGCCTTGCTGAGCAGAGCTGGCCAGCTTGGCGGTCAGTGGCCTGAGCGAGAATGCCACCGCTTCTTTTCTTTCCCCGGTTTTCCACTCGTTATATTCAATGGTGTTTTCCATCATGATTAAAAGGATTAGATAAAAGATGCCCTGTCCGGAGAAAATGATGATGCCGAGGACATAAAGCAAGATTGGATATTGAACGCCGAGGGCCGGCACACTGTTAAACGGCGCACCGATGAAGAAGAAGACGACATGGCCTAAAGCCATCATCAAAAAGCTGATCAAGAGCAGTGTGCTGCGCTTTAAAAACTTAATTAAAAGCGGGAATAAGAATTGAGCCAGAATCGTGCCTCCGGCATACATGATTGTAAACAGGAACTGAATATTTCCGCCTTCGCCGGCGTCATTTCCGTAGCCGAACATGAAGTAGAAATAGTTGAGACCAAGGCCATTAAGAATGTTCGAGGCGATATAGTATATGAGGATGACGATGACAATCCAACGTAGTTGATCGTTGGTCTTCATCAGGCGGAACATATCCCCGAATTTTGTCTTTTGCGAAATATTTTCCTGCTCGAGATTACGGGCTGATTCTTTTGCAAAGAAAACAAGAATTAACTGCGAGAGAAGGAAGACGACCGAGACGACGATGGCGATGATGCCATAGTTTTGGACGGCATTATTGGCGACCGTTAAGGGCACAACACCGCCGACAGCAAAGGCACCGACGCTAATAAATATCGACATAATCGTCGTGATTTCGTTGCGCTGCTTCTCGTCGCTTGTCAAAGCGGGTAGCATTGACCAATAGCCGATGTCGTTCATCGTATAGGTGATATCCCAAAGGAAGTAGAAGACTCCGAAAAGAGCGACATAAGCCCAGCCTTGTGGGCGGGCCAAGAATAAGACGAGCATGACGGCCGTATTAGTGATTGCACCGATCAGAATCCATGGCTTATATTTGCCCATCTTAAAGTGGCAGCGCTCGATGATAAAACCCATGATCGGATCATTGAGGCCATCCCAGATGCGGGCGATGATGACGATGATGGAAATCACGCCAAACTGTGCGGCGTAAAGAGCGGGATCGCGAACGCCATTAACATAGCCAATCGGAGCCGCGAATTGAATATAGGCAATTAAGAATAAACTGATTAAAGTATAGGCTGCATCTCTTCCCATCGCCGTCGCCGAATAAATCCATTTGGTCGCACGCGGGACGATTTCCCCGGTAAAAGTGGAGTTAATTTTCATGAGTCTGCTCCTTATTAACTAATGTTTATTGTAAACTTATTATCTAAAAAGAGACACGAAAAAATCGCAAAATTACCAGCAATTCCTGACTTTTTCGGCAAACCCGAGGATGTCTTCAAAATATACCTGCTTGCCTTCGATGACAAAATAGCCGTGGAATTTACCGAATACCTGATGCTGAATCGACTTGATGATGAGAGCATTCGTGTTGCTGAAACGGTCTAATATCGGTTCAAATGTCAGAGAAATATCGCCCGTTTTGCTGCGAAACTTCCATGGTTTAAGGAAATCATCATTTCCATTGCTGGCGATTGGAATATCAAATTTAACATCTTCAAACTTATAAGCCTTATCATCGTAAAAGAACATATTTTCGCTGGCGGCACTTGTGTCGCCAAAACCATAGCCGAGATTGAATCCGATCTTCTTGCCCTTGTAGGTACCGCTCATCGAAGACCAGTACCAAGTGTTACTATATGTCCACACTCCGCGACCCCAGTCGAGAACGCCCCATGTGTCTTTTGATAAATCGTATGTCTCATCGCCCACTTTGGCGTAACCGTTGGCTTTGAGTAAATTGATCTTCTGATTGTAATAGAAGTGTTTCGGTTTATTAAAAGGCGTGGCAATCACCATTGAATCTTTGATTGTTTCCTCGAGATATATGTCGCAGCGAAAGGGCTTTTCACCATCGAAGTTCTTCATCTCGCAGACGAGGTGACGCCTGCCGTTTTCATGAGTGAAATGGAAGGAAAAATTCTTGGTGTTAAAGATGACATCGCCACTTGCTGAAGAAGAGGGCATCATGATTTTCCCTTTGGGAAGCAAGCCCATCACGTTCTTGGTTTTGTCGTAGGCTTTGTCGAAGTTAAAAACCGTCGCTCCGACGAGCGACATATAGGCGTTATCGGCCACCGTCAAAGCTACGCCGACATGATTGTTTCCGACATAGTAGTAATCCCATTCTTTGATGCGCATAGCAGGCGCTTTAATGGCATCGCGAGAATATTTTTTGATTAACGAAAAAGCATAGCCAGATTCTGTTAAGTTGCCTTCCTCGTTTAAAAGCGGACCCTGGTCTAATAAATGTTGCATAGAAAACCTCCAATGATTTGCATTTCTATTTTAGCAAAGTATTAGAGAGCAATAATATTTATTGATAATTATTTGCAGCAAGAAGGGTCATCGGCGCAATCACAACCATCTTCGCATTCGCAATTATCGCCACAATCACATCGTTCGCCGCAGGAGCATTCGCTTTCGCTCTTCATAACCTTGATAATTAATTCTTTTGCCTGCATGACATTGAGTGCTCTGCCAACTGAAAGTATTTTGCCATTAATGGCAAGGCCGGGTGTGGACATGACACCTAGCTTCATGATTTCGTCAAAATCAGTGACGTGTTCGACCTCAACTTTGAGGTCTAACTCTTTAACGGCTTGAACGATTGCTTCATAATTTGAAGTTGATTTTTTGCAACATCCGCCTAAAGCTTGAATTTTCATATTTTTCCTCCTATATGAAAAAGTACCCAAACAAATTAAATAGATAGCCGATAGCAATAGTTCCGATGAGAACAATGATTAAAAAAGCGATAAGCAACTTGGGTTTAACGGCTTTCCGCAGCATGATTAATGACGGAAGAGATAAAGCTGTCACACTCATCATAAAAGTCAAGACTGTGCCGAGGCCAGCGCCCTTGTTGTAAAGGGCTTCGGCGACCGGCAATGTCCCGAAAATATCGGCGTACATCGGTGCGCCAAGAAGGGCCGCCAAAGGCACTCCATACCATTTTTCGGATCCTAAAATGTTTTCAATCCATTCTCTCGGAATAACATTATGAATTGCCGCTCCGATCGCCACGCCAATCAGCATATAAGGAAATACTTTTTTAAATGTTCCCCACATTTGGTCGCGAGCGTAAATTATGCGATCTTTCCTTGTTAATTCCGGACTTTCTATATCGACGCTCTCGCCCTTTGAAACAAAGTCTTCGACATGTTTTCCCAGTCCGGTTTTTTCAATAATCGTTCCGCCAATGACAGAAATAATGAGGCCAGCGACGACGTAAGCAATTGCGATTGGCCAGCCAAAAAACCCGACCAGAAGCATTAAGGAGCCAAGATCCACCAACGGACTTGAAATGAGAAAGCTAAACGTTACTCCAGTCGATAGACCGGCGCGTGTAAATCCAATGAAAATCGGGATAGAAGAACAACTGCAAAAAGGAGTGACGGTTCCGAGTAATGCCCCGATAATATTGGCGCCGATTCCGTGATACTTGCTCAATATTTTCTTTGTGCGTTCGGGCGGAAAATACGATTGAATGTACGATATTACAAAGATTAAAAAGCATAATAGTACGGTAATTTTGATAATGTCATAGACAAAAAACTGGATAGACGATTGAACTTTGTATTGCCATGTCTCTAAACTGTGTACGCCACTGACGGCTTGCACAATTTTCCATATCAAATCGTTGAGCCACTTCATGCCCAAAATCTGCGAACTAATAAAATCCCATGGCGCTTTTGCGGCATCCCAAGAAACAATAATGCCAACCAAAATGTTAGCGGCCGCTAATAGTGCCACCACACTTGAAGCGATAATAATAGTTATTTTTCGTTTGGTCATTTGCCTATCACATCAATTGAGCATGCACAGTTTTCTTCGGTCGTCTCGGAAGGAATAAGAGTGATCTCTTGAATAAAAGTCGATAATTTGTATAAGGAATGTGGAAGAAGGCGATAATGCCGCCATTTACCATCTTTGCTGCAGCTGACAATTTTCGCGTTTGTTAAAACCTTCATATGATGCGATAAAGTGCCTTGCGATATATGCAAGCAATCGAGAATCTTACAAGCGCAAAGACGGCCTTTTTGAGCAAGCAGGCGAACGATCGCAAAACGCGTTGTATCGCTAAGTATTTTCATGAGTTGAATAAAATGCTCATCATTTATTTTTGCCATACATAAACACTATTCTAACACATTGATGGTTGTCAATATGTTATACATCTTATTATATAAAAATCGGCTTAAATAAATAAAAAATCATACCCGCGGATATGACTTAAGTATCGTGAATGGCGGAGGCTTAGGGATTTGAACCCTAGCAGGACTTGCATCCTCTATCGGTTTTCAAGACCGACCCCTTCAGCCGCTTGGGTAAGCCTCCACGTCTGGTGGACCAACTAGGATTCGAACCTAGAACCTACCCGTTATGAGCGGGGAGCTCTAACCGTTGAGCTATTGGTCCGAAAATGGTAGCTGCGGGGGGATTTGAACCCTCGACCCACCGGGTATGAACCGATTGCTCTAGCCAACTGAGCTACGCAGCCATTTCGTTTGGTGGAGATACGGAGAATCGAACTCCGAATTCAAGCTTGCAAAGCTAGTGTTATCCCGTTTAACTATATCCCCTAAAACTCCTAATCAGAGCTTGGATAGTAATGGTCGGGATGACAGGATTTGAACCTGCGGCCTTCTGCTCCCAAAGCAGACGCGATACCAAGCTACGCTACATCCCGACACTGGCGCGCCCGACAGGAGTCGAACCCGTAACCTTTAGATCCGTAGTCTAACGCTCTATCCAGTTGAGCTACGGGCGCGTGTCCGCCAAGATGGCGGCTCATATAATATAAACCAGGCAGTTCACATTATACAAGTAAGAAATAAATGGAGGTTCCTATCGGAGTTGAACCGACGATCATTGAGTTGCAGTCAATTGCCTTACCACTTGGCTAAGGAACCAGCGCAAGTAATTATAGCAAATGGCTTTTGAACCTTCAATAAGTAATAAATTACTTCAAAAAATGTCAGCGCCGTGAAGAAGCGGCTTGCTGGCGGCGGGCGCTCCGATTCTTTTTGGCGAGGTTCTTGCGATATAAGAAGAAGCCTCCGACCCCGGCTACGGCGAGGACGCCGACGACGATGAGAGCGATTGCCCAGCCCGGTAAAGAGCTGGCTTTAAATTCTTCCCACATCGCCAAAATATAGCGATTGTTTTCGCCGAAATCGCGCATCAAAGAAAGGCGCGGAATCATGTCCGCTTCGGGATATTGGGCATAGAGTTGACGGCCGACGCTATCTTCTTCGATATAGATAATCGTCTCGGTATCGACCGTGTCGCCAAAGAAATAACTCAAATCATAGGCGATGTAGTCATCGGTGATGTCGTTGGCGAGTTTCCACTCGTCAATCGGCGTCTCCCA
>LSQX01401341.1_pt1 | contig 14070 bp, 10 predicted proteins | sample 654561 | NCBI WGS metagenome assembly LSQX01 (sample SAMN04489861, study PRJNA283612) | anaerobic digester metagenome | isolation source: 4 biogas reactors fed with cattle manure at either 37C or 55C with and... | place: Denmark: Kongens Lyngby | collected 2014
GCTTGAAACTCCTGTGCCAGACCAAGTTCCACCGTTAGGTGTTGCAGATAAATTTACACTTGCATCAGTGGAGCAAAAATCTCCGGGATTTGTAATATTTACAACAGGCGTTGGATTTACTGTTATTGTAATTTGGTCAGAATCCGAACAAGTGCCTGAACCAATATTATAACTAATTATATTATCTCCAATATTTGCTTGACTTGGGTTAAATTCTCCTGTACTTGGATTTGTAATTCCATTCCCTGACCAAGTTCCACCAGAGCTTGTTGCGATTAGTGTTATTTCTGAATCATTTTCACAAAAATCTCCGGGGTGAGTAATACTAACATCAGGTAAAACCCTATACAAAATATATGGTAATTCGCTAAAATCGTTCCAGTTATTTACAAATGCTTCATTTAAAGGCGTGGCTGTTAGAATTTGGCTTTCAGAAATAATTTCCCAGCTATCAGGAGAAGTATGCCAATCTGCTAAACCATCCCAAACTCCGTCTTCTGTCTCATTATAAAAAACACTAAGTTTTACAGCTGCACTTCCCTCAGTTCTATTTATTTGATGATAAAAATCCGGTTCAACTTCGCAAATATCAGAGGAAATTGCAGAATTATCATAACCTTCAATACTAGACAGTAAATTCGCCATTCTTACAAGATAAGTGTTTGATGTAGAATTTGTTGGCTTAATTTCCACAGGTCTATAACGTAAACTTCCTTGGCTTGAACCAACAGGAAATAAATAAGCTGAATTGGAATTTGTTTTTCTAGATAAAAAACCCCCATTTAAAGCAGAAACAAAACCTGTGGTACGAGTAATAGCATTTGCAGAAGTATTTGTCATAAAAAATGTAAATGTTTCATTTTGCAATTCTAAGTGTTTTAAATCTAAAATTCCGCTACAATATTGATTTATTGTTTGAGTTTTTAAACCAGTCCCATCAAGGCTAAGATTGTTGAAATAAGTAGAAACAGCTCCGGAAATCAACTGATTATCACCTTGTAAAAAAACTGTTCCACTTCCAGAATTAAAAGTATTATTATTAATCCAATCGCCATAAACTCTATAATAACCATCTCCTCCGGCATTTGCATTGTTAATAAAATCGTTTTTAATAATTAATTCTGCGTTATTTCCTGCATTTTCAGAAATATTAATTATACCGTCTTGGTTTTGAACTGTTCCGTCAACATAAAACATAGCTCCTTCTTTTGCATAAATTCCTAAACCATTATTATACACTAGTTGGGCTTTAAGCTCTAGGCTCGAAAATACATATGCTAACAAAAGCAGCACAAAAATTTTAAAAAATGCTATTTTTCTATTCATATTATTAAATTTCAATCTGCACTAATATTCAAAACTATTATATTTTAAACATTCTCTGTGCAAATATATTTTTTTTATTATTAATTTACTATTATTTTAAAATATTTATACTCATTATTTGAATTAATTATTTTTATCACATAAGCACCAGGTTCTAATTTTGGTTTAAATTTTAAAACATTTTCTCCACCAAACTCCAAAAACTTAAATTCTCTAATCAGCCTTCCAGCTGCATCATAAATAAAAATAAAGGCCTCGTCCATCACAGAACTTGTAGAAATTATTACTTCCTCACCATTATTTGGGTTTGGATAAACATAAATTTCATTATCTATATTATTTTTACAATCACTTACAATAGTTGATAAAAGTTCATTTTTTTCCATCAAAATCATATTGTTTTAGTTGATAATATGTTTTTTCATAATTAGCTTTCGCTTGATATTCGTAATTTATTGTTTGAGAAGAAAAACCCGCAGCCGAAATTTTTGCCAAAGTATTAAAATGAATAAAATTTTTAGTTTCAATAATTTCAAAATATTCAGAACTCATTTCACTCGCAGTTGACCAAGCAAAATTTATTTTATCATCTTCGCATTTTGCCGTAAAGGAAAGTAAACTAACAGGTAGTGGTTTGTTTTTGTAAGAAAAACCAAAATCGTGTAATCTAGCATTTTGATTGTTTAAATAAAAAATAGCTCTTAAATATGGATAAATAGTATGATCTATAGTAGAAATATCTATATTTTTTGCCCCATTACCATCAGGGGCAAGCATATCAACAAAACCTGTAACATTGCTAAAGTTTACACCATCAGATGAGCCTTGAATTGTAATTTTAATATCACCTGGTGCTTTTGCTCCTAGAGTTTGATTCCATATAATTTTATCGTATCCAATAGCATTTTGAATAGATGAAATATATGAAGGAGTGGTGGTAATAATACTAGGAGTAATGCTAGCTGAAGCAACATTATTTACATAAAAAGCAAACAAACCTTGAATACTACCATCGCTAGTAAATTTCACAACAAATTTAATAGTTTGAACGCCACTAAAACTTGTAGTATTAATAACTACATTATTGTCATTAAGAGTATTTGAACAATAACTACCTGAACAATAAGCCTGATCTGTTGAGTGCATAACTGTGCCACTTTCATCATTATAAGAACCACCTATAATGAACTTTAAATCAGATATTTTACCACTAAAACCATTAGAATTAGGAGCATAATATGAGTTTGCATTATAAGTAATTTGATCAACACCTGTTAAGTCAACTTGCTGAGAAACAATAAGTTTGTCACCACCAACGACACTTGCAACATATAAAGATATTTTAAGATTTCTTGTTGTACCTGGAGGACAATTTACGCAATCAGAACTTGAAACTTCAATTACTGCACCAGTTCCAGAGGTTTTGTATGTAGTCCAACCACTTGTGTTTGCAAAATTTCCATTTACAATTATATTTCCACCACCACCCGAAACTTCAGGTTTTAGCTCATCACTTTGATTTATAGTTCCCACTAAAGCGTCTGTGCTAAATTGTGGTGTAGTGGTTTTAAACCATTCTGGTATAGTAATGTTTGTATCGTAAGTGAAAGAGTAAAGTTCATTTGTCCACATTCCCCAGCCAGAACCTTGGTCTATTCTAGCTCTAACATAATATGTTGAGCCAGATGTAAGATTTCCTGATGTTTGAGTAAAAGCAAAATTATTTTCTGTATTTTCCGAATAAGTACCAGTATAAGTTTGAGTCCAAGAACTACCGGTAAAATCAAATTTAGTATTTACTTCTATTTCATATTTTGTTGCAGAACTACCAGGATGACTTAAACGAAAAATAGGTTTATCATTATTATATTTACTGTAATTAAAACTTAGTTGTTCCTCTCCACCAAAATCATGGAAAATAGGTGTTGATGCCAAGCCAAGTGTAATGCAAGCTGAATTTTCTGAAGAACTAACACTTTCGGCTAAGATGACATTTTTTATTTGATAGGAGTACATTGGACTATCATTATATCCACAGTTAGCATTAATATAAAACATAATATTTGATTTATTAGCAATACCCGAAATGTCAAATTCTACCTTAATATTTTCACATGTTCTAGCAATATCAAACTGTAATTTATTACCTGCATTTCCATTAACACTAAGGGCATTAACATACCCACCATCTGCCCACATATTGAAACTCAAATAATCATTTTCTCTATTTGTACCTGTGTTAGTAAAATCAAAAGTCATGGTGATAGCATCAAAACCATTGCAATTTATTTCTGGTGAACGGAGAAATGAACCATGATAATTATTCCAATTGCCACCATAACCAACAAAACCATTTGTTCCACATTCGCTTCCTGATGAAGAATGCGACATAGTATTTCCAGAAGTTGTTGTTCCCGGCGACCACCATTTATCTGTTGGTCCTGAACTACTAGAATTGCTAAAATTAGAATTTGTATCAAATGTTTCGCTAATTATTATATTCCCACCTCCTTCTTGTTCACCCACTATATGCCCATCTCCGTTTCTAGCTAAAACATAAAAACAATATTCCTCATTTGCTGTCAATCCTTTTACATTTACTGTACCCCAATTTGCTTTTGTTTGCCATGCAGAACTTGCCCCCAAATAACCGTTTGCCTGAACATATTGGCTTGTAGTTTCACAATAAATTGCATATTCAGTAATATTTGGATTTGCTACTGGAGTTTCAGCCTGAATCTCCAAATCTAAACTTGTGCCAACAGCATTACTTAAATATGGTAATTCCGGCTCATCACAAGCTGTATAAATTGGACCAATAGAATTCCACTCGCAAGTTATAGTATTATTTTTAGCACGCACTCTAAACCAATATTTTTTATTTGGATTATCGCCCATATTTAAAGAAGCAGAAGTTGTTGTAACCGATGAAGGACTAGCATCTTGCCAATTTGAATTATCATCAGAATACTGAATATCATATCCTGTGGCAGCTTGTAAGGCATCCCAAGAAATATCAATATAATGATTTGTTCCATTGAAAGGATTACCAAGCTGAACGGCTAAGTTGGAAAGAGGAGAGCAGTTTAGAGGATTAGATTCAGTGTAGGTGATGGAAAGGTAAGGGCGGTTGGTATTGTTATATCCATAAAATTTATAATATTGTTCACTATAATAACTTCCAGCCGTTACAACAGATGCTAATATTACACCATTTGATAACTGCTCCTGAATGTAAGTATAACCCTCAGGATTATAAAAAGAACTATTTTTCCATGTTTCGGTTCCGCTTGTCATATTCACAATATTAGAATATCCTAAATTAGCACTATTATAAAGTGTTGTTCCTGACGTTGTAGTAGGGTCTGCAGAATTAGCCCATTGCCATGGACCATTCCACGCAGTATAAGCATGTGTAAGATAAATATATCCCGTTGCTCCTACTACAGTAGAACCAGTAGGAATGGCAGATGAATTAAATTTCATATATGTTTGAACCCAAGCGTATCCATCATGACCTACCACACCTGTTGCCCCATAGCTGTACCCATCACTTCCAAGACCAACTGTCCAATTCGTTGTATTATCCGGATACACACTCGTAGTCGGGTCCACCCTCACCGGAAACACTCTTTCCACATCCAATAGCCAAGATGTTTTCACCTTTGTTTTTATTGTTAAAATATTTCCATTTTGTTGCATTTCAAAAATTGTATTTTCTACTCTTAATGCCATAGTTTCTGCATCTGTGGAGTGTGGATTTTCGTATAAATAAATGCTTTCACCGTATTGGTCTTTTATAATAATACCTTGCTCTTGCAGTGTGGCAGTCAAGTTTTCAGCTAGTTCAATTTCTTCAACAAAAACTAAATATTCTGCTTGGCTTACTATGTTTCCTAATGCTTCTAAACTTGGTATAATATAGTTTAGTTCTCGCTTTGCTGTTAAAATAGTATATTCCGCCGATATTTCTCCAAAAATATTTTTATAAATTGCCTTATCCTCTTCAATGCTAACTTGCACATTTTCAGCCGTTTGTATTTGTGTTGCTTCTCCGTTTACTTCCCAATACATTTTAGGATTTAAAAATTCTATTAGTTTAGCTTCTTGTGTTTTACTAATAATTCCGTTTTGTAAATAAGTTCCAAAATAAGATTCAAAAACATTAGTTGTATTTGCATATTTATAATCTGAATCGTTAGTCTCAACAATTCTGTGATTTATATCTTCCCAATTGCCATTATTATCATAATGTATTGGTCCTGCCCCAATAAGTGCAGTATAAGAGCCATCTTCGTTTATATAATGTTTTGAAAAAGCATCGCGTTTGCTTAAATCCTCTTTTTTACCTTTTACTGCCTCAAAAGGCGATTGGTTTTCTGAATTTTCTGTGGAATTTCCAGAACAAGCTTCTGATAATTCTAATTTTTGCAATTCATCGCTTTGTTCAAAATTAACATTCTGCTTTGCCCTAATCAGATCTTGAGAAAATGATAAAGAAAATAAAACTAAAAAACTAAGTGTAAAAAATATTTTTCTCATAATACTAAAAATGTTCACGTTTTTAAACTAAAAATTCCCAATTTTGGTTTAATCACATCAAAAATATTGCAAAAAACAAGAAAATCCAAATAAAAATTTTGGACAAAGTTTGGACATTAATTATTTTTAAAAAAATTTCTATAAATTATAAGTTTATTTTTATTATATTGAACAACAGAAGTATATAAGGGATTTTTTAAACTATTACTTTAAGCTCATTAGAAAATATATGTTAAAATTATGTTAAAATACAAATAAATAAAAAGCATATTTTTGGACAAATGGATTGAAACAAAGTTGAAAGTGAAAAAGTGGTTAGTATTTAACAGTTGTTAGTATTTAGTATTTAGTTGTTAGTGGGCGAAATGCGAGAAGCACTTTTCGACTTTCCAGACTTTATAGACTTTCAACTTTTAACTTTTAACTCCTTTATTTCCACCGCTTTCTTAATATAAATTTTCAGCCCAATTCCTCTTGTTAAAAGCATTAAAATTAAAACTGCCCACATTCCATGATTTCCAAGATAAAGTTTTGCGATAAATAAAAGTGGGACAAAAACAATTAAAATTGAGAAAATCATAAGATTCCTCATTATTTTTGATTCAGTAATTCCAATATAAATTCCATCATAAATAAAAGCAGCAAAGCCAGTTAAAGGAATTAACCAAACCCAAAAACCATAAGTTTCAAAAAGAATGATTACCTTAGCACTATCGGTTAAAATATTTATAAACTGCTTGGAAAAAACCACATAAATAAGTGTAAAAGCAATGGCTACGTGAAACCCTAATCTCAAAGATTCTTTTATTGTTTCATTTAGAAGTTTTAAATTTTTAGCTCCTTTATATTTTCCTGCAATACTACCACCTGCATTAGCAAAACCATCTGCAAAATAGGCAAAAAACCACAAAAATTGTAGCATTACTGAATTTAAAGCTAAAATATCATCTCCAAAATCTGCGGAAACAATATTAAATAGAAAAAAACTTCCTGTAAGCAAAATAGAACGTATAAAAATATCTTTACTAATATTAAAAAATCGTTTTATTTCATCAAATTTTAAAATTGAATTTTTGTTTATAAAAAAAGAATAAGCTTTATATTTTTTAAAATAAAATAAAACAGAAGAAACAAGCCCTAAATATTGAGCAATAACAGTTCCAAGAGCTACTCCTTTAATTCCCATTTGAAAATAAACCACAAATAAAAGACTAAAAACAATATTTGCTATGCTAATAATTAAAGTAAGCCACATTGGAGTTTTTGTATCTTGCATTCCAACAAACCAACCCATAAAAGCTATTACAGAAAGACTTGCTGGTGTGGCATAAATTCTCACATAAAAATATTCAGAAGCATATTTTAAAGATTCCGGCGAAGAGTTAAAAACGCTTATCAAAAGCTTTTCCAAAGGAACTTGCAAAACAATTAAGAGTAAGCCACTAAAAACACCTAAAATAACAGCCCTAACTAAAATTGAGTTTGCTTCTCTAAAATTTGAAGCACCATAAGCCTGTGCTGTAAGCCCATTAGTACTCATTCTTAAAAAACCAAGACCTGAATATATAAAAGAAAAAACTATGCTTGCAAAACCAACGCCTCCAATATAAGCTGCAGAACCCAGTCTTCCAACTAAAGCAATATCAACTAAACCAACTAAAGGTACAGTAATATTACTTATAATTGCAGGATATGCTAAGTTTAAAATTTGTTTTCTCAAAATAAAATTAATATTCCCTCACAATAAAAATATCGTAATCTCCCAAATATTTAAAAGCATATTTATCATAAAGATTACGAGCTACAATATTTTCTCTATGCACTTCTAATTTTATTTGCAAACCGACTTTTCTTGCAAATTCCATAGATTTATCCATCAATAATTTGCTAAGTCCTTTGCCTTGATAATCGGGGTGAATACAAAAATGATGTAAATAAAGCCTCCTGCCATCATTTGTAATCCACGAAGTTCCTATCATAATTTCATTATCAAATAAAAGGTATAAAGCCCCTCCCATTTTTATTGAATTATGAATAATTTCCAAATTATCACCACGATAAGCTCCTCCCATGTCGGTAAGTTGCCACAAAATATTCATCTCATCATAATACTTAGACTCAAACTCCTTAATTTGCAAATTCATTTTTATTTTTTTATTAATTCAAAATCTTTTTCTACATAGCCTGATGTATCAGGACTTAATTCTACACTTAATTTTTGATAATTTTTCGCAGTTATTTCAATAATATAATCAGAATTATCAGTTAAGTTAAAATAACAATATCCTTCTAAATTTGTTTGAGTTTTTATATTTAATTTAGGCTTTGTTTTACTTTTAATTTTCACTATAGCTTCAGTTATTTCTTCAGCTTCATCATTAAATACTCCAATTTTATAATAAGTTAAAGCCGGCAAATAAGATAGTTTTTCTGTAATATATTTTTCAAAATCCACTTCATAAATATCATATCCACCATATCCTCCTGCACGGTCAGAAGCTATATATGCAGTTTTACCATCATTAGAAAGTGTAAATTGAGTTTCATTTCCTGAAGAATTAAAAGGATAAGCCATATTTTCAGGTTCAGACCATTTTCCTTTAATATTTATGCTTATAAACAAATCAAACCCACCCATTGATTTATCATTATCACTTGCAATTACGGCAAAAGTTTGGTTTGGGTGAACATAAATAAAATTATCATTAAAATCTGAAGATAAAGCATTTACAATTTTAGGTTCTGAATATTTATTTTTAGACATTTTAGACATAAAAACACTTGAATTTTGTTTATTTCTATCTTTTCTATTACTAACTAAATATAGTTTGTCATTCAAATAATCATAACTTGCCGAAGCCTCATAAAAACGAGTATTTAAGCTATCTCCATCAATTAAAACTGCATCAGTAAAATCATCTTCTGTATCTTGAGTATCTGTATAAATATTGCCATTATCTTTTAAAGCAGGAGTATTTTTATATAAATAATAAACTTGATCGCCTGCAGAAACAGAATTTAAAATAAAGTTTTTTCCTTCTGCCCAAATTTCATCAACAAGTTGAGGCTTAGCAAATTCCTTCTTTTCATTTAATAAACTTTCAAAAACTGAATAATTATAAAATTTTGTAATTTCATTAATTTCTTGTCCTTGTTTATAATTTCTATCACTTGTAAAATAAATTTTGTTTAACTGAGCTGAAAAAACAGGATAAAATTCATTAAATTCCGAATTAATAAGAGGACCACAATTTTTTGGTTCTAAATCAAGCGGCGTTTTTGATAATTTTATTGCATTATCAATTTGTTTTAAAATAAAATTAATTTCTGCAAACAAATCAGAATCATCATCCAAGGAAATTTTAGAAATCATGGTCTTAGCTTCAGAAAATTGATTTAATCTATGATGAATTTTTGAGCTTAAGAAATAAAAATCATTTAATAATGAATTTTCATCACAATTTTTAATGGCAATTTTAATAAAATTCAATGCTTCTAAAAAATTATTTATTGAAAAATTACATAAAGCAAGCCTATAATTTAAAAAAGCATCTTCTGAAAAATCCTTATACAATTCTGAATATATTTGAATTGCATCTTTAAATCTGTTATCCTCTGTCATCATTTTTGCCTGTGTCATTTTCCAATCAGAATGATTTAGCTTATTTTGGGCGGATAAATGACTAAACCAAAAAACCAAAATTACAAGTAATCCAAAAAATTTTCTCATTTCAAATTAATTTTATATAGAATTTACAAATATAGTTTTTATCCAATAATTTCGGAATAAAGTTGCTCAAATAATTTTAAACTTTCTTGTTTATTTTCATCATAATAATAATCCATGCAATTGGTTAAATAATCAATTAAATCAAAATTTTTGTATAAATGCTTATTATTATGAGCAATTTGTTTTCTATTTTCCACTCCAAATTTTAAAACTTTATTAAATTCTGCAATAAAATTTTCATCAACCTTATTATTTGCTATCCAAACTGCAAAAAGTGCAGGTTTTCCTGTAAATTTAAACCATTCTTCGGCTATATCATATTTGAATTTCACAGAATTTCTAATATTTAAAGCTCTATCTCCAATAACAACAGCAGCAGTATCTCCTTCAATTAAATCTAAAAAATTTTCCTCTGCATTTTGATATAAATAGTTTAAATTCCAAAATTTTTCAGCTAAAATTTTAATATATTTTACAGAGCTTCGTGATTGATAATCTAAAATTACAGTTTTTATTTTTTCTTTTTCTTTTTGAGAAACTAAAAGCACAGATTCAACCTTATTTTTAGCAGCCAAACAATAATCACTTATAATTTTTAAATTTTTAGGAATAGGAAATGCACCAATAGGCATTAATGAGATATCGGCTTTATCTGTAAAAATATCTTCTGCACACAAAGCCGGATTGCGTTCTTGTAGTATTGCATTTTTTAAAATAAATTCAGAATTATATAAAGCCTCTTTAAAAGGCAAAGTATTTGAGTAAGAAACTAAAGAAATTCTATACATTGTTTTTTTTGCAACAAAATTAATCAAATTTTAGATTTAAAAACTGATATAATTTTATATTTTTGTAAAAACATAATTAATTTAACGTGGAAAACTTAATTTTAGATAATTCGGCACATTTTTTTTTAATTGCCGGTCCTTGCGTAGTAGAAAATGAAGAAATTACTTTACACACTGCAAAAGTTTTAAAAGATTTATGCAAAAAGCATAATATTCAATTAATTTTCAAATCATCGTATAGAAAAGCCAATCGCAGTAGTCTAAGCTCATTCACAAGCTTAGGCGATGAAAAAGCATTAGAAATTCTATCAAAAGTAAAGCAAGAATTAAATTTACATATTTGCACAGATATTCACTCTCCCGAAGAAGCTGAAATTGCTGCACAACTTGCAGATATAGTTCAAATTCCGGCTTTTTTGTGTCGCCAAACCGATTTATTGCTTGCTGCAGGGAAAACAGGCAGATTTGTAAATATAAAAAAAGGTCAATTTTTATCGCCTGATTCTATGAAGTTTGCGGCTGAAAAAATTCTTTCTACAGGTAATAAAAATATTATGCTTTGCGAACGTGGAACTACATTTGGTTATCAAGATTTAGTTATTGATTTTCGTAGTATCCCCATAATGAAAACTTTTGGCTACCCTGTAGTACTTGACGTTACTCATAGTTTACAACAGCCAAACCAAACAAGCGGAGTTACAGGTGGTCAACCCGAAATGATTGAGCACATGGCAAAAGCTGGGCTTGTAGTTGGAGCAGACGGTCTTTTTATTGAAACTCATCCGGAACCAAAAAACGCATTATCAGACGGAGCTAATATGTTAAAATTAAGTTTGCTTGACGGCTTATTAGAAAAACTTGTGAGAATTAAAAAAGCGATAGTGTAGTTTAGTTGTTAGTGGGCGAAATGTGAGAAGCTCTTTCGACTTTTCACTTTCAACTTTTAACTTCTCGTTTTGAGCGTAGCGAAATGCAAGAAGTAAAAATTAGTGTAAATTCGTGTAATTCGTGGTTGTCATCTTCGAGCATTGAACGAAGCGAAATGCGAAGATGTCTTGTCCTGAAAAAAGTTGACACATTTGTCATACATTTTATTCATTAAATATTGTTTACCGAATAAACGAAGCCAAGATTGAATTGTTGCACCGCCTCTTATGTCATATTTGCGACGACACTCTTCTATACTTAACCCATTCTTTTCGATTTCTTCTACTACTTGTAGCTTGAAGCAATTACTGTACCGAATTGTTGTTTTCTTACGTTTTGTCATATCTTTTTTAATTTTAAGGTGTAAACCTATTTCAGGACATGACACTAACAACTAAAACCTAATATTAAATACCAAATCAATATAATCTGGAACAAAGTTCAAACTATTTGACACACTTTTGCCATCAAAAAAATTATCTGGATCCGAAAACTCATCACTAATTCTATGATAATAAACTAATTCTGGGGCATATTGAACAGAAATCACAAAATTAGGCGTAATATTAATATCAACACCAACAGTAAAATCTAGACCTGTTTTAAAAAATCGTGTTTTTCTAAAACCTGCAATTTCAGAAAAAGGAATAGGATTATTTACATTTAAACTTGGATAACCCTCATAAGATTTTTTATAATGATAATAATTCTCACCCAAATAATGATAACCTAAAATAAGTCCGGAACCTAAATAAAATCTATATCCTTTATTTGGAAAAGCAGCTTCCAAGCCAAGTCTCAAATCATAAGAATAAACATCATAATAAAACTTTCTAAAACTCAAACTATCTACTAAAAGTGTATCATTGTCTTTAAAAAGCGTATCGCGTGATGAACCAAGAATATCAAGTCTTTCATTATTCATATCAAAATTCAAATAATTCAAACTAGCCCTCAAATTCATATTATTAAAATAATGTTTATACTGAATAAAGACTTTTGTACTAGGCAAACGTCCACCGCCTAAGATACTAAATGCTGGAAAAACATTTAAACCTAATAAGTTTTTATTTAAAGTATCAACATAAGTACTATCATCAGAAAATTTTAATTCTGTTTCTTGAGCTTTAATACTTCCAATTAAAACGAATACACTTAAAACGGATAAAAAAATAATCTTTTTCATATCTAAAAATTTAATTAGCTTAAATATAAACGCAAATTTAATAATTTAATTACATAAAAAATAAAAACAGGTTAAAATTAAAAAAAATTACCTATTTTTGAAAATCTAAATTTATAATGTATTTAATTATTAATAATTTGAAATATGAATACTAAATTTCGATTAATTTTCATGAATTTTTTCCAATTTTTTGTTTGGGGAGCATGGATGATGACTTTGGCACACTATGGCCAACATGAAAAAGGATGGAATGCTAAAGAGTTTGGTTTAGTTTTTTCCACCATGGGTTTTGCTTCTATAATTATGCCTACACTATTTGGAATTATTGCAGATAAATGGAAAGCAAATTATGTTTATGGAATTTCACATATATTATTCGCTACCACAATGTTAATTTTGCCAACAATTAACTCTCCAATTTCTTTTTTCTGGGTTTTACTTATTGCAATGAGTTTTTATATGCCAACTATAGGACTTACAAATTCAATAAGTTTTGCTGTTTTAAAAAAATATGGTAAAGATCCTGTGTCAGCCTTCCCGCCAATTAGAGTTTGGGGAACAATTGGATTTATTGTTGCAATGTGGGTTACTAACTTTTTTACTAAAGACTGGGGACTTGGTCATAGCATAAAAGTTTCTTTTATTATTTCTGCAATTTTAGCACTTGTGTTAGGTGTTTTTTCCCTTTTATTCCTGCCCAATATTAAGAATGAAACTAATAGCAACAATAATAAAAAGTCTTTTGCTCAAAAATTGGGCTTAGAAGCTTTTGTACTTTTCAAACAAAAGAAAATGGCTGTATTTTTTATTTTCAGCTTATTGCTTGGAGCTGCACTACAACTTACAAATGCTTATGGAGACGACTTTTTACAAGATTCTAATGTATTCCCTAAAGGCGAATTAATAAATAATTTTTCAACCATAATACTTTCCATATCTCAAATATCTGAAACCTTATTTATTCTTGCTATTCCATTTTTTATGAAAAGATTTGGAATAAAAAAAGTAATGCTGTTTAGTATGTTTGCTTGGGTTTTACGCTTTGCACTATTTGGAATAGCTGACAATTCAATTTTAGGATTTATATTTATAATCTCATCATGTGTTATTTATGGAATGGCTTTTGATTTTTTTAATATTTCTGGAGCTTTATTTGTTGAAGAGAATACAGATTCATCAATTCAGTCATCGGCTCAAGGTTTATTTATGCTTATGACAAATGGCATAGGTGCTGTAGTTGGGAATAATCTTGCAGGTTTAGTAATTGCTAAATGGTTTGAGGATCCAATTACACACATTAAAAATTGGTCTGGAATATGGCTAAGCTTTGCTGCATATGCTTTAGTTGTAGCAATTATTTTTGCAATAGTCTTTAAATACAAACATGAACCAAAAGAAAAGTTTATGCTTAAATAGAAATAAATATTTAAAAACTAACTAATAAGAAATATTTTAAGTCAATTTTTCCTTAAAACCAAATATTTTTCGAAATAAGATAAATTAATTGATGTTATTTTAAGTTTTTTAGCGAAATAAGGAAAATTACGAAGAATTTAATGCTTATTTTAAAT
>LSQX01103707.1_pt1 | contig 14069 bp, 16 predicted proteins | sample 654561 | NCBI WGS metagenome assembly LSQX01 (sample SAMN04489861, study PRJNA283612) | anaerobic digester metagenome | isolation source: 4 biogas reactors fed with cattle manure at either 37C or 55C with and... | place: Denmark: Kongens Lyngby | collected 2014
ATAATTATCAGTATCAGCGCCAAATGCGTGATAGAATAAATTCATTGTATCTGTATTAGTTAGCAATTCTACTCCAGCAGCTTCAGTAGCTTCTTCAATTGATTCAAACATATAATTCTTTTCAAATTCTTTTATGTCTTCTGATCCAAAAAAATCCTGAAATTGTTTAACACCAGAAAATAAATAATCGAGTTGTCTTTGATCTTCTTCAGATTGAGCTAAGTTTCGCATTCTTGTCATTGTTGCTTTATGAAGTCCTTCAGCTAAAGCTAATGGCTGTGCAATATCAACTTGTAAACGATTAAGAGCACTATATAGAGCTTCTTTCTCAATGCGTGTTAAGTTGTGGTATGAATTTTTTTCGCCATACCATCTAACAGTGCGCACTTTGCCATGATAGTCTTCAAACTGGACATCAATACCAGTAACGCGTCTAATAACAACACCAGAGTTTTGAGGTAAAACAAGATTACCAACTCCTGAGTATTCTCGTTCCATCTTTCTCATGGCAGCGTTAATACGCTTGTTCATTTCCTTATACTTTGTAAGTTTTTTGCGTGGTTTAACCTGTTTAACCTTAGGTATCTTTCTTGCCATATATAGCCTCCTTGTCTAAGTAATATGATATACCCATGCGTTTTAATACTGGATCAGTAACGAAAGTAATATCATATTCTTCCTTGCGTGTTGACATATAAGTGTCTGGATTATCTATTTCAAAGATAACTCCATCTGTATTTATTGCCATGATATCTTCAAAGTTAATATCGTGTAGTAGCTTCTTAAATACTTTCTGTTTAATTGCTTGAATCAGATATATATATGATACTACATCTAAGTTTTTGATAAAACCTGTTGATGCAGCTAATTGGCTTTTCATATGTGTATCGCCAGTATAACGTTCTTCAATCATTTCTCTAAGATTTTTGCGATTGATATAAACTTGTTCTTTGCCTTTGCATATGACTGTTGAAACAACATTTGTTTCTTGCACCATACTTTGAAACAGCTGAATAATTTCATATGTTCCTGGACCAACAACAAAGTTAATATAACCTTTTACTCCATGAGCTTTGTAACGATCAATTTTTGGAACACGCGAAATAAGTTTATGCTGTGCATTTCTTGTAACTCCAAATGCTGCTTCGTTTAAAAAGAAAGCTTTAAATTTCGCACTAGGCTTTTCATCCTTGAAAATCATTGTAACTAAAGCCATCTCGCCTTCTTTGGGTTGCACATAACCTTGATAGTATTTGCGTTCCTTGCCAGGTAGTTTATTGTTTAATAAGAAAGTAGCGTATGCAGCATTTAAATCAGCAGCTATAACATGCTTTTTAGTGCGTGTTGTTGATTCTTTGCCATAACGCATTGGACCACTAAAGAAATGTCTTTCAGCTAGTGATATAGCTTTGTTTGTTTCTTTACGTGCAATTACCTTGAGGAAAGCATATACTTGTCCCTCAGATGTAAAGCGCTTGGTTGGACCAAAGAAAATTTTTGATGCGCCTATTACATTAGGTCTAATACTCCAATCTACATTAGCCATTTTGATGGATCCTTTAAATCTCTAAATACTTCAAAGCCAGTAATCGTTCTATTCTTGTAAGCTGTGCCTACTTTAAGACATTTGTATTCATAATCGTTTTTATCTTCATCATAATATGTTAGGAATACGCTACGTGCTAGATCCACGCGTTCTTTACTACCAGCTACATGATTGATGTTTAAGTCTTTTTTCTTTTCGTTAGTTCTTTTATTGTTAAGCTGAGATAAAACAATAGCAAAGTGTCCTAACTCTTTTAACATCTGGTCAAAGTCTCTTAACCATTCAGCTTGATAAAAAGCTTCTTCTTGTTTTTGTAATGATATGTTATCAATATTATCAACTATGAAAGCAACACGTTTAAATCCTTCAGTTAGCTTGCGAAGTTGAGCAATGTCTTGGTGAAAGCTAATAATAACTTTTTTACCAAACATTAAGACTACATCGCCATAAGATTTAGCACCATAAGAATGGTATTGCATCAAGCGATTCATATAGTCTCTTTCTGTGATTTCGTAAGCTAGAATAACAATGCGATCAAACTCATTGTATAGGCGATCAAGATTATTAAGTGCAAAGAATGTTTTACCTTCACCGGTTGGCGCTGTATAAGTGACAAAACCATCACGCTGCACACCAACTAAATATGGACCAAATCTTAGATCTATATATTCAATAGGCTCATCCTTGATTTCATCTAGCTCATAAACCATCTTGCGAAGTTTTGTCGTTATGCCTATATGAATGCTTTGAAAGTAGTAAATCTTGCTTTCTAATACATATATTAAGGAAACACGCACGCGATAACCTTTATTAAGTGCTACACCTATAATATCGGTTTTTTTAACACCATCCTGATTAAACATAGCTAAAGTCATGCTATCTATGTCTTCACCATATTTAATAGTAATATCTACTAGCCCTTCCTGGATAGGAAATAGCGCAGTGTGATTTTTATTAAATCTTACTTCGAAGTGCAGGATATCGTTGATGTGTTCATAGCTTATAATAGAGAGATTTTTATAAACCTTTTTCATATTGTTGCCAGAAGACATCTTCATCTTGCGTTATGGTATATAAATAACATTTAACGATTTTAAACTGCAAATTATCTAGTATTGCACCTCTTTCTCTTAGCCGCTCTAACATTTCAACAATATATTTTGGAATCCCCCAAAGATTGTCAATATTTAAGTTTTTAGGATTACCATCCACAAAGAAAATATCAAAATGTTCTGGAAATGGTTTTCTGGTATAACTACTTAACAAAGCCTTGTCAATTCTAAACTGATATGATTTACTTTTGTCCTTATTATAAACAGAAACATAAGGATAAGGTGAATTAAGCTCTTGTCGAGCTAGTGGACCTTGCGGACCATAAACATTACCATCTGTGTCGATCTTGTAACCTGGCGCTTCTTTGCCGTTTGTTAAAACTAAATTGAATTTGTAAATTCGTTCAGTCATTCTCTTTCCTCCTTGTAAATAGCTTCGACTTTATCATTCAAAATATAAATATGTGCCTTCCACATATCGCCTTTATACATGTAAAGTAATAAACTATAATTAACGATCATTTTTGATGTAGGTTCGCCAAGCTTTTTAATAACACTTTCTAATGTATCACCAACTTTAATGTTGTATAAATTATTCATCTTCTCCCCCGTGTTCTTGTAGTTGTTCGTTATGCCGGTCGAGATCTTCCTTCCATATTGCCTCCGCTAATTGTTCACTAACAAAGAGAATATAATCTAAATTTTCTCCTACAATGTGATACAAATGTTTTAATAAATAATTAATTGCATCAAGCTCATAACTGACATGATCAATAAAGATTTCTTTAATATCACCACTTTCTCTAGTCCTATAAACTATTTTGTATTTTTTTTGCATTGTGCATTCCTCCTACTTAAATAATAGCACATAGTTCTATAAGTTGCAAGAGAATATTTTAAAAATTATTTTAAGGAAATAACTGTTTCTAAAGCTGCTTTAAATTTAGCTGCAATTGGCTCGCTTTGATAATGGAAATGTTTCATATGATAAAACTTCTTAAGCATAATTACTCTATCTCGATCATAACGAATAACACCATCTAAATCTGGATTAAAGCTAAACATCTGATGCACTCCTGGATGTATGCGTGTAACACCAATCCAATAGCCATCTTTAACGCTGTATAAGTCAAAATAATTACTATGTGTAAAATAAATGCGATACATAAACTTATTATTAGGGAACTGAGAAATATATTTAACTTTAGGAGAAAACAATTCTTTATTAGCTGTTTCATTATCTAATGAGCTAACTTGTCCTCTATTTGAAAAGATGTAAGCTAAGCTCTCAGCTCTTTTTTCTTTAAAAGCATTGCTGTCTCTTAAATACATTACAATCGTGCGTTTTCCTCTTAACTTAAATGTTCCAAACTTACGAGGAATAAAATTAAGTTGTCCTAAAATTTCACTTGTATCATCTATCGTATTTCCCATCATAACAACACGCAAATCTTGTCGTAGGCGCGCAATCGACTCTATTTGATTAATAAACGCGTATGCGAGATCAAACGTTTTACGCTCGCCACGTTCACGATTAACTTCATCAAAGAAAATAATTTTAACATCGTTCCACTCAGTGCCTTTAACCTCGTAAAAGGTCGATACAGGCAAAAGATAGCCAACATGCGTTCCTGGATGTTTCTTTTTCCAATCTTCCCAATCTTCACCTAAAGGTATCGTTCCATTTGTAGGCATATCACGAATATAAATATTATTGCCTACTACATAAACTTTAATATTATATTTATGTTGCACTCCTTGATCACAAAGCTTTAAACCAGATTGAGCTTTTAAACCTTGAATAGCTTTATCTGTAGTTCTAAGCCACATAAACTTTTCTAATATGCTCCATTTATTTTTTTTATATTGTCGCGCAATATATTCCCATGCGCCATAAGTTTTACCAATACCACGACCACCAATGATAGCTAAGAATTTATAATATTGACCATTAAACATTCCCCATATTGGCGACCAATCAAGGAAAACACTTTCCACGATGCTATTATGCTCTGTCAAAGCAACATCTTGTAGTCCTTTCCTCAAGGTTGACTCTACATTATGTTTCAAATAACTCAAATCGTGGGTGCCTATGGGCTGTAGCGTTTTCACAATTTTATTATAACTTATTATTTTAACCTTTACAATAACAAAAACTTATAGTATTATAAAATTATGTTATGAAAGGAGTCTATGATGACAGACGAAAAAGAAAAAAAAGAAGTTGAAAAAGAAGATGCAGTTTTAGCTGAGATTACTGCTGAGCTTAAAAAGACTCAGGAGGAGCTTGAAGCTTCTAAAAAAAGTTTTGAAGCCGAGAAGAGAGCTTTAACAAAACAAATTTTAGATGGTGGCAAAGTTCAAGAAGATGAAGTAGTAGATGTAGAGGCATTGAAAAAGAAAAAGGATGATTTAAGCCGACATCTTAGAGGGTATGAAACATTATCTAATCGTGAAATTTGGCAAACGAGTTTAGAACTTAGAGATGTAACTCTTAAACTTACTGGTAAGGATGACTATCAACCTGATAACTCACCTAATCCTGGTCATGGTGAAAGAGTAGCACAAGAAATGAGAACTATTCTGGAGGAAGCTAATGGAAGCGATGCAATGTTTAATGCGCTCTACCAAGAACGAATTCGCGACAATCCAGCTTACGCGAATCTTGCCAGACCAAAAAGAAAGTAAAGGAGGGTTTTAAATGGCATATCCATATTCAGGACAATTAAACCAAAACGAAGTAATTGGTGTCCTATTTAATCAAATTATTTCACAAGAAGTCTTTGGCGAAAATATCAAATCGCCTCTTAGTGTCGTTGATCTATTTCGTGTCGATGGAACACTTTATGGTGATACAAAAACATATATTTCAACTGATGCACTCTATCCAGTAGATTGGGTTACAACTGGAGCTAGCTCATTGCTCACAGTTACCGATCCACCAGAACCAGTCATGGAGTATATTACGATTGACAAATTCAAACAAATTGCAATCACAATTTATCCATACATGACTAAACGCGCTTTTAAAGATGAAGGCAGTTATGCGCAATTCATTGGTGTGATGCTCTCATGGCTCAATGATACTAAAAAAGTTTACGAACTTACATTATTTAATGCATTCATTGGAACAATCGAAAGCACTGCTACAGTTAACGAAGTGCAAGTTACATTACCTGATCCTTATCTTGATGATGATAATGAACTATCAAATACTCAAGAAGTTGCTTATAATAAACTTCTTTCAATCGCTATCGGTGAAGCAATTTCTAATTTATTCATTGAATTAGCTGATGTAGGTCGTGATTACAACGAACATGAATTTTTAAGAAGTTATAGTCCGAGCGACTTTGTTCTTATTTGGAATTCAGTTTGGTATAACAAAATTCACCATGCCTCACTACCATTAATTTTCCATAAAGAAGGTGTTGTTGATTTAACACAATTAGATCAACGCATATTACCAGCACGTTTCTTTGGTGATATCTCTGTAGGTGTTTTAACTGATGCATCAAGTCGCGCACTTGATCCGATGATTATTGATGAAGGTGGACCAGGTGAAACTAAACTATTTGCAGGCGATTTAGTTGGTGATCAAGTAGCTGTTACGACAAATACTACTTATAAACCAGATGCTGATATTATCGCTAAGCTAGTTCATAAAAAAGATGTTCCATTCATGAGCGCGTTCTCTGTTGGCACAAGTTTTTTCGATCAACAAAAATTACGCGAAAATCATTGGTTAACATTTGGACATAATACGCTTGAACATTTAGGCGCATTCCCATTAATTAAAATTATCGCTAGTTCCTAGTCGTTGTTAAGGAGGTAGTATGAACGATTTTAGAGACAAAGTTATTGAGCATTCCTACTTAATTGTTTTAATACTCTCTATCCTCATCTACCTCCTTTTTAGTTTATTAGATTTTAGTGATCCTGAAGGCAAGTTTACACTTCCAAGTTATGATCATTGGCTTGGTTGGGTGATGTATGTAGCAAGTGTAATCATACCTACAATAATAGGAACACTTATAAATCAAAGCTTGCGTAAGATGGCTTATAATCGCTATCGCAAAGAAGAAACGATTGCTAAACTTTACAAAGAATATCACGAACTTATTACAAAAGTTAAAAGTGATCGCAAAGTTCATATGACTGAAGTGTATATGAAAAAAGAAGCAGCAAAAGATTTAGCTACTAAAACTATTATAGGATTTGGATTATCATTTATTTTTGTAAACATCTTAGTTAGTCCTAATCTTGAAATGATTGTTGCCACAATTCTTAACTTATTATTGTGGTTAGGATTTGGTATTAGTTCAATGGTCAAATTATATGACTATGGTATGACAGATGGCAAAGAAGCTATCCAACGTAAAATAAATGAATTAAGAAAGGAACAAGCTTATGGCACGAGTGAAATTATTCAATCATAAATATGGTAACTACACTGAAGGCAATGTTCCTAATATAGAAGAGCTACATCGTTATTTTACTGATAATGAAGCGTTAAAAATATATGACAAAATAAATATCAGTTATAACGATGGTGTTTTTCTTACGTTAACACTTAACATAGATGATGACTTAATTGAGAAAGTAAATTATCTTACACTTGAAACACCTGGTCCTAAGGATTTATATTATTTTAAAGAAATTATGCCTGAATACATTAATAGGATCGGGACAATTAAGTATTCAAGTGTATTAGGAAATTTAGAAGCAAAGAAATTAGAAGCTCTAAATTTTTTAGCAACAACAGCTAAGTTTAAATTAGTTTATTCCTTTTGGGTTATTGACAGCGATGGTTTAGAAGCTTCTTTTTATTTTAATGTAGAATACTTTAAAGAAAACGTTCCTAATGTTAGACCTTATTTTGTATTGTCTTATCAATACAACCTTAAAAACCAATACATTCTTAGTTGTAAACTCGATAGTGTGCTTTATGAATTACAAGCTGTTAAAAGTGCAACAACCAATATTCAACGTGCATTTTTAAACGAAAACAACGAACTTATTTATAATAACGAAGGCATTGAAGTTACACAAATTAAACAAAACGAATATCCTCTTGATGAAGTAATGACTTATATAAAATATGAATATGAAGTCTTGCCACAACAACAACCTAGTGGTAGTCACATATCTATTGGTCCTAATCTTTGTGAAGATTTTGATTCTACAAATATGAATGACATGGAAATTGTCGAAGAAATTATTAAAACACTAACACAAGAACAGTTACAAACTTGTTTCGACAATAATTTACAAGTTAGAATTCAATATAAAAAATATGATGCACAATGTAATATTGTTTCAACTGGTGAAGAATATTGTGATGTGAAAAAAACTCAAAACTTTTCTCTCGTAGATAAACATCTCAACATTGGCTATTATGCAGTATATATGGATGATAAGCTTGGCAGCACACAAGAAGATGGCGATGAATTAATATTTGATATAGATTCCAAAACTAAAGTCCAAAATGACACTTACTCAGATTGGGAAGATACTCCATTTTTCTTTGCTCTTAATACTCCTATTACAAGTGTAAAATTGCTTAGTAGCGAAACGTTTCTTTGGAGAGCTAATCAATATAAAAATAATAGATTGTATTTTAGTAATAATTTTGGTGCTTTATATAATCTCAATATTACAAATGCCCTATCTGCATCACTTTCAGTTATTAAATACAATGTAAAATTTGATTTGTATTATGTCAATGCTAATGCTGAAATCGGCAGTATAGGTAATTATGATACAATTCATTACAAATATTTAGATCGAGAAATTAATTTTATTAGTGCTTCAGCTTGGCATTATTTTGGCGCTGTAGCTGAATTTGGTAATGCCGATGTAAGTAATATGCTAAGCTCAATGCCATATTTAGTTGATGGAGTTATTGATCCTAACGATTTCTTGAGCGCGTTCCAGGTCCCATTAGCGACTGCTCAAAATAATATTAGAACTGCTATTAAAAAACTTTATCCAAATGTCGGATATGAAAATGATACTGACTTATTAGAGCTTGATGGCATGGTAGTTGAAGTTGATGGTAAGCTATTTGAATTATATGTTGAACAAACTTCTAAGATAGGATATATATTTGATGATAATAACGAAAATTTGAAAATTAAAGGACAATCACTTATTACTACTAATAGCGAAAATTATTTATATTTCTGGCGACCTGAAAATGGTTTAGGCAATTCTTTACTTAATCTTGTTAAACCACATTTGCCAAACGATATTAAAAATTATTTAGACGGAACAAAAAAATATCATTATCCAATGTTTTTTCATAAAGTAGAAGTTAAACAATATGTGCTTAGATCTAAAGAGATTGGATATGCAAAACAAGTAGGATCTTTTGGTGGTTTAGCTGCGACTAACCTTTTAGATAATAAGGTAGATGAAGAATCTTACAAGCTCTTAATTTTCCCTTATGGCGATATAGCAGTAGATAATTACATTCAGGATGAAAACACAGTCAAAACAGTCATTTCTTATTTATTACTTAAATACAATGGAGGAAGCGCTGATCGTATTTATGATGTTCAAAAAATTCCTTATTCAAGCATTGATATTAAAAATTATATTAAAAATAGTGTTATCAATGTAGACCTTTCTTATGTATTAACAGACTTTGCTGGTATAGCTAACGTTTACCACTTTTACAAAGAAAACGAAATGTATGTCTTGGGTGATTCGGATGATGAACCACAATTAATCTTTTTTAATGCAAATTCGCATCAAAGAACTTTTGATATTGAATTAGGCAAATTATCTAAAGGCGATTTGAAATTAGATTTAATAACAAAAAACGCAATTTTAACATCACAAACTTATAAAACAATGAAAGAATATCCTTATCCTAAAAATGATTATGGTATGAATTTTAGAGTAAATGTTGACCTAAAACCAATTACACCATACATCAACGTTGACATCGTTGCTGAAGACATTGGTCTATACAAATACAACTTCCAAGATGGAAGAGGCTTAAACATAGCTGAAGACCTTTCAATAACACAAGTGACTGATGTCTTTAGCTCCTATAAGCGTGCAAATTTCAACTATTTAAACAGCTTTAATTCACAGCAAGAATATGAACAATCTCTTTTAGATCTAAATCAACGCAATCAATTAGTGCAGTTAGATTTACAAAAAAGACAAAAGTGGGAAAGCTTTGGACTTGATGCAGCGCTTGGCTTAGTGCAAGGAACTGCTATTGGTGGCTTATTAAAAGGTGGTGTTGGGCTTGGTATTGGCGCTGCTAAGGGTGTTGCTGATGCTGCACTGAACGCTGCACAATTAGGTTTAAGTCAAAAACAAGCCAGTGAAACTTTAGCGCTTACACAAGCTCAAGGAAGAGATACATTAGCTTTACAACAATCACAAGCTAGAGAACAATTTAATTATAATATTGAAAACATTGCTAAACTTCCTACCAGATTAGATAAAGTTAGTGGTTTAACATTAATTGCCAAAAATTATCCAATGTTAATCACTTACGAAACGACTAATATTGAAAAAGAACGTGTGCGTGAATATTTGGATAACAATGCTTATAATGTCAATATTATAGATCAAATAAGCAACTACTTAGAAAGATCAAGAAATTATATTAAAGGAACTATTATTCGTATGAATAAACCACTTAATAATATTATTTTGCAAGATATTAATACGCGTTTAACTTCTGGTATATATTTACATAACGAAGTGTTTGAAGAACGCGATATAATTATTATAAAGGAGGAGTAATATGTCTATTGTAAAGCCAGGAACAATCTTGATAGATAATCCGAAAGAATATGCAAATAGAGTGCGTGGTCAAGCAGAAGACTTATATTTTACTGAAGCTAAATTAAAAAGAGCTTTAACGATTAAAGACAGGCAACAAGCTTTAAGTCGTTTTGAATGGGAATTAGATCCAGGAGCTAGTGGACTGGCTATAGGATTTACTCCTTTAATGATCGAATCTATGTTATATGAACGCGGGATCATTGCAGGTGGTGTTGTTGAAGAAGGTGTTTTAGATATCTTTACACCTGGATGGGAATGTGAAGTTGGTGTTGATCGTTATGGTCGTATGCGTGGACTTAAGCCAATGTTTCCGACAGCCATTGATCAAGATGGGAACGCTAAGCTTGAACCATTTGATAAACACTTTGCGATTATGTATAACGTAAGATCTGATTTTGACCAAAATATCCCTTACGCAGCAGTCTTGTTTGATTATACACCAATAGGATCTAAAACAAGTATCCAACCACGACTCAATATTCAAATGAAAGTCATTGAAGAAATGGCTGACTTATATAACTACTCAACGATTAACTTAGTAAATAGTTTAGGTATTGCAAAATACCATTTATTAGATGAAGGACAGCGTGATAGTGTTGAACAAGAAATTAGAAGTTTATATGCAGCTATCAAGCGTGGTAAATTTTATCAATTAACAAGCGCGAGCCAAGAGCTGCAAGACTTAACAACTCCAATTCCATATCAAGGACAAGCACACTGGCAAAGCTACAATAGTTTAGACAACGAACGCTTAGGATTTTTAGGCTTAGTAAATCAAGGCACATTTCAAAAGAAAGAACGAAAGCTAGTTGATGAAACTAATGTAGAAGCTAGTAATAGCACGCTTGTTATTGAAAACAGCTTAAAAGAAAGACAATTATGGTGTGATATTATGAATCACATTTATAAAGTTAACTTTAGTGTTAAGGCTAGTGAAGAAGCTCAAGCTGCCGACAATATGTTAGATTTAGAAGGAGGCGAAACAGATGACAATGATATTTCCGAAGTTTAGCGAAGTTTTTCCTGATGATGCTGCGTTTAAAGGATACCTGGATGCATTTGATTTGGTCATGACTGAATACAAAGAAATTTATGCGCATTTGTTGTTAAGATTCGAAGATTCAACATTTAGATATGCAACCTATGAAAAAAGTGCATCAAAGCTTATGCGCATCTTAGCTGTTGAATATCCATATTATAAACAAAAAAAGGATGCGCTTACTGAATTATATCAATTAGACTTAGCTAAATTTCAAGATGGTGGTTTACAAGTTATGAATTTAGCTTCTAATCCTAATGAAGAACCTCCAACTGATAGTGCTGAACCACTACCTTATACAGCTCAACAAACTGTTTCCACAATCAAGATGTCAGAAGTTGATGCTATTATGAAAAAGTATCGTGCAGCATTTCGTGATCCGATTGATACTTTAGTTAAAGCTTGTGAAAATTTATTTAGAGGAATATATGAAGAAGAGGAGGATATATATCTATGACAAATTGGGAACAAATTATAATTGCTGCAACACCTGCTGTGGTTGCTTTAGCTGCTGTTATTACTACGATCATTGATAATCGTAAAGCCAAGAAAAAACTAAGTGTCACAGCTGAATCTATGAATGTAACAGCTAAGGACTTAATGAAGGTCGTTAAGTCGAATGAGGCGATTGGTGTTGAATTAACTAAGCTAAAGGCTGATAATAAAGAACTTAAAAATGAAAACACGAAAATTCTGAAAGAGCTAAAACGCTTAAGAAAGGATCTAGGATTAAATGACTAAAAAAGACAAGAAAAACATTGCCTGGTTAAATGTAGGTCGTTGGACTGCATTCCTTACACCTGTAGGTCTTATTGCAGGCTTTAATTGGGATGTAATTACAAAGACAACGATGGGCTTTGGTATTCTTGCCATAGGTGGTATTTTTTCCATCGCTGTTATTGTCTTATATCTCACTGGACTATGGAAAAAAGCTAGTCCAAAAATATTAGTCGCTGGTGCAGCGCTTGTAGCGTTTCAAGAGCTATTATTAGTAGCTGGTATGTTTACATTAGGATTTGGCGCTGCGATGCTATTAGATGACTTAATCTTCAAACCATCAATTATTAGAATTAAAAAGAAGGAGGAAATAAAAGATGAAGATAACTAAAATCCCTATGACTACAACTGGAGGCGCTATTGAGCAACTCAATAAAGATGTTTATGGTAAAGATCCAGTCAATAAGATTCTTACTAAAGTTTATAATGGAACATCTTCTTTACAAGATCGCGTAAAAGTTTTAGAAACGACTGCGCAAGGACTTGTTGTAACTAAATACATTGGTCCAATTTATGTATCAGCACTTAATATTCCTATTGCTATTGGAGGACAAGCAGCTATTGATTTATTAGATGCTTTAGTATTTAATAATGACCATCCAAATAACAAGAAAGAAATTGGTGCTGTGATGGTTATTCCTACTAATGTTGTTAATGATCCAAACTTTACTGGAGCTAACGATGTAGATTATGTTATTGCACTTACAGCTTATGCAGGACAAATTGATTTATCAGGACACGTTAAAATGATTCTTAAAGGCGATAGTCCAGAATTTAATTTTGAAATATCAACGACTGTCAACTTTGCAACTGAATCATACGTTGTAGCGCCTTCGTTAATTGTTGGACTTAATCCCATTACTCCAGAACTTTTAGTAATCACTAATCCTGGTAAATTTGGTGATGGTAATTCAGTTACTAAAGCTGTTGAAGACTTAGATGATATTAAAGCTAATAAATCTACTACTTATACTAAAGGTGAAGTGGATGGACTTTTAGCTGGCAAAGAACCTTTGATTACTGATAGTGGGTGGGTTCAGCTTACTTTGACCAATGGAGCTACAGGCAATATTAAAATACGTAAAATTGGAAATCAAGTTTGTTTAATGGGTATTGTCAATTTTGTTGGTTCTGCCCAAAGCGATTCTGGTTTTACTATTCCTATTGGTTATAGATTTGACTATTCTATTTTAGGTGGTTTATTTGAAAAAGTTTTATTTCAAAAAAGTTCCACAATTGCATATCGTATATATTTTGAAAATGGTGGATCAAGAGTATATCCTCGTGAATCTTCAGGAATTGGCAAGGATATTGTTTTTTTCATGAATTGGATGGTAGCTTGATATGAATTATGAACAAAAATATTTTAGACGTATTATCGATAAGGAGACACACGAGTTTATTCGTGATGCTGATTTAAATTACGATGTGCTTGAAGAAAACGAAGTTGCAATATACGCTGAATCTCCTCGAGGACTTCAAAAGCCAAAGTGGTCTTATACGCTTAATCGTTGGATTGAAGGATCTTAGAGTATTAGCCATCTTCCCTATATTGTATTTCTTTATAGGAGGATGGTTTTTGTATGTGATCGCTTTTATCTTTCAAATTGACAAGCTTTATTCCATCGCGCATTTCTATTGCTTTGCTATTGGCTTGTTTAATCCAGCTGTTCCACTCATTCCTATAACTTTGTCTTTGAGCGCGTTCATAGCCTCACTGTGGCGCAAAAGAACATCGCGATAATTCCACCCACCACCAACCTAAATGCCACCTCACACGTGGCTTTTTCTTTTATATTCTTTTCTTTATTCTTCTTCCCCAACTTGCTTGGGGACTTCCTACTTC
>LSQX01279583.1_pt1 | contig 14069 bp, 11 predicted proteins | sample 654561 | NCBI WGS metagenome assembly LSQX01 (sample SAMN04489861, study PRJNA283612) | anaerobic digester metagenome | isolation source: 4 biogas reactors fed with cattle manure at either 37C or 55C with and... | place: Denmark: Kongens Lyngby | collected 2014
GCCCATTTATTATGGCCAATGCAAGGGGGTGGTCTCCACTACACGCCCTTTCAAAAATCAAAGGCCTGCTATTCGGGCCTTTTCTTCATCCACACCCCCAAAAAATAGTTCGTTTTGGCCCCCAACTGTCGAACTTGGGCTAACCTGGATTATTCATCAACATGGATGAAAATATTGTTATTTGCTGCAGGGCAGTATGATGCGGAAATAATCATGAAATATTCGGTTTTCATCCATGTTGACCCAAGGCGCGACGATTCCAACCCGTCTGCTTTGTTCTGCGGGGTTCGCAGTATATCCCAGCTTCACCCCGCACGCCTCGCACCCGGGCCGGACTTGTCGCGTGCATAATCCAGGCTAAAGAGAATCGAACAAGGCGCTCCACCACTACACGCCGCAAGCGGCGCGAGGGTGAACGCGAACGTTCACCAAGAAAATATATGGCCGAATCCAATAAACAACGCAGAGAGCGAATCAAAGGTGAACTGTTGAAGCGCCGCGGCGGGAAATGCGCTGCCTGCGGCTATAAAACCACGCTGTCGGCGCTATGCTTTCACCACCGAAAGCCCGAAAAAAAGAAATTCAATATCAGCGGCGTACGCCTGACCCGCATGCGCCGCGCAGTCCTTGAGGAGGAAGCCGACACATGCGATGTCTACTGCCTCAACTGCCATGCAGAATTGCACGACCGCGAGGGCTGGGTTCACGAGAATGGCAAACGGACAAACAAATGAGTGCCGAACAACCATTCAGCCCACGGTAGCACGAGAGCAAAAGGCGTCTTTGGCGGATTTTGTTTCAACCCGTCTGTCTGGCTTCGAGGGATCGGTTCCGACTTTTATTCTGTGCGCGGTATCCGACCCAACAACCATGCCGGCTCACTTGGGATGGGTCCCGGGCGCCGAGGCGCTCCGGACCGTCCCTGGCCGCAGACCTTCAAGGGTCCGTGGCGGCCAAGAAACACACTGCGGTCAACCCTGTATCCGGGCGGGATTTGCCGCGTGAATGATTCAGCTTAGATCCCGAAGAATTCGGCGGGGGGCGCCGCATCGAGTTTGTCGCCCAGCAGTTCCTCGGCCGAGATCGGCTCGGCCAGCGGCACGAGTTTGATGTTGCGGTACATCGGGAAGCCCGTGCCCGCCGGAATGACGTGGCCCATGATGACGTTTTCCTTGAACCCGTGGAGATGGTCCACGCGGGCCAGAGTGGCGGCATCGGTCAGCACGCGCGTCGTATCCTGGAAGGAAGCCGCCGAGATGAAGCTCTCGGTTTCCAGCGAGGCCTTGGTGATCCCCAGCAGCAGCGGCGAGGCTGACGCCGGACGGTTTCCCTGCTCCGCCATCTTGCGGTTGGTCTCGTTGAAGGTCTGCTTTTCGACCTGCTCGCCCCAGAGGAAGCCGGTGTCGCCCGGATCGGTGATCTGCACCTTGCGCAGCATCTGGCGCACGATGATTTCGATGTGCTTGGCATTGATTTCCACGCCTTGGAGACGGTAAACCTCCTGCACCTCGTTCACGAGATATTCTTGGAGTTCCTGCGGACCGCAGACTTCGAGAATTTCCTGCGGGACCACCGGACCATCGGTCAGCGGCTGCCCCTTGTGCACGCGGTCGCCGGCATAGACGACAATGTGCTTGTTGAGGGGAATCAGGTGCTCGATTTCGTCCTGGGTGATTGGGTCGCGCACCACCAGGCGGCGGCGGTTGTTGGACGCGCTGCCCAGCTCGACAATCCCGTCAATGCGCGCGATTTCCGCCGCGCCCTTGGGCTTGCGCGCCTCGAACAGCTCGGCCACGCGCGGCAGACCGCCCGTGATGTCCTTGGTGCGGGCCTGCGTGCGCGGTGTCTTGGCAATCACCGAGCCCGCGGTGACCGCGTCGCCCTTGCGCAGGCCGACGCGCGCCCCTGCCGGAACCGTATAGCTGGCCAGAATGTTTTTCCGGTCGGCCGAATCGCGGATCAGGATTTGCGGGTGGATTTCATCGCGGTGCTCGAGCACCACCAGGTCTTCCTTGCCGGTGGATTCATCTATTTCCTTGCGCACGGTCACGCCCGAAATAAAGTCGCGAGTATCCACAACACCGGTGAATTCGCTGAGGATGGGCACGCTGTAGGGGTCCCATTGGGCAATTACATCGCCCTTCTTGACCTTGCCGCCATCCTCCACCTTCAGCACGCAGCCCAGGGGCACGCTATGGCGTTCCAGTTCGCGGCCTTCCTTGTTGAAGAGCGCCAGCATGGCGGTCTTGTTCAAGACCACGTGGAAGCCTTCCGGTCCGGGCACTGAGTGCGCCTCCTCATACTTGACCACGCCGTCGTGACGAACCACGATTTCCGGCTGCTGGAAGGTGCTGCTGGCCGTCCCGCCAATATGGAACGTGCGCATGGTCAACTGCGTGCCCGGCTCGCCGATGGACTGGGCCGCAATGATGCCGACGGCCTCGCCCAACACGGCGGTGCGCCCGTTGGCCAGGTTGCGCCCGTAGCACTTGGCGCAGATGCCGCGACGCGACTCGCAGGTGAGCACGGAACGGATCTTGATGGAGCGCAGCCCGGAGCGTTCGACCCGCTCGGCCACGGCCTCATCCACCTCATAGCCCGAGGCAATCAACGTCGCGCCTGAAGCCGGATCGCGAATGTCGTCCACCACCGTGCGGCCCAGGATGCGCTGCGACAGCGGCACCAGTTCCTCTTCGCCATGTTTGATGGCAGCCACTTCGATGCCGTTGAGCGTTCCGCAGTCTTCCTCGACCACGATGACATCCTGAGACACGTCCACCAGTTTGCGGGTCATGTAGCCGGAGTCCGCGGTCTTGAGCGCGGTGTCGGCCAGACCCTTGCGGGCGCCGTGCGTCGAGATGAAGTACTCGAGCACGCTCAGCCCCTCGCGGAAGTTCGCCAGAATGGGCCGCTCGATGATCTGGCCCGACGGCTTGGCCATCAGACCGCGCATCCCGGCCAACTGGCGGAATTGCTGGCGGTTGCCGCGCGCGCCGGAGTCAATCATCATGAACAGCGGATTCATCTCGGCGCGCAGCTCGTTATGCTCCATGGCGCGGAACATCTGCCCGGCGATTTCGTCGGTGGCGTGCGTCCAGATATCAATGATCTTATTGTAGCGCTCGCCGTCAGTGATGATCCCCTTGCGATACTGCGACTCGACCTCCGCGAGGCCCTTGCGGGCGGTCTCGATGGTCTTGGCCTTGGTCTCGGGCACAATCATGTCCACCACGCCGACGGAGAACCCGGCCTGCGTGGCGCCCTCGAAACCCAGATCCTTCAGCGCGTCCAGGGTGCGCACGGTTTCGTTGTGGCCGGCCAACTGATAGCAGTGATGGATGAACTCCTCGAGCTTGCGCTTGGGCACGGGCGCGTTGTAAAAGCCCATGGCATCCGGCCAGATCTCGTTAAAGAACACCCGCCCCACCGTGGTGGTGATGACCGACTTGTCCTTGGAGCCGTTCTGGGTCTCGATTTGATAGTCCGGATTGCGGAAGCGGATGCGGCTGTGCAGCTTCACCAGGCCTTCGTCATAGGCCGTGTGCACCTCGTGGTTGTCGCGGAAAATCGGCAGGTGTTCGACCTTCTGCGCTTCGCCATCGCGGGCCTGGCGCGAACGCATGCGGTCCTTCTGCGACTCGACCGTCAGATAGTAGCACCCCAGGGCGATGTCCTGCGTGGGCGTGGTGATCGGGTTGCCGCTCGAAGGCGAGAATATATTGTTGGGCGCCAGCATGATCAGCTTGCTTTCCATCTGCGCTTCGATGGACAGCGGCACGTGGACGGCCATTTGGTCGCCATCGAAGTCGGCGTTATAGGCCGTGCAAACCAGCGGGTGGATCCGGATGGCTTCGCCTTCGATCAGCAACGGCTCGAACGCCTGAACAGACAGGCGGTGCAGGGTCGGCGCGCGGTTGAGCATCACCGTATGCCCGCGGGTCACCTCTTCGAGGATGTCCCACACCAGATCCTCCTCGCGCTCGATCATCTTCTTGGCGCTGCGCACGGTGTGCACGGCGCCAATCGCCTTGAGCCGGCGGATGATGAAGGGCTCGAACAGCACCAGGGCCATCTTCTTGGGCAGGCCGCACTGGTTCATGCGCAAGCCCGGACCAATCACAATGACGGAGCGGCCGGAATAATCCACGCGCTTGCCCAGCAGGTTCTGGCGGAAGCGCCCCTGCTTGCCCTTGAGCATGTCGGCCAGCGACTTCAGCGGGCGGTTGCCGGCGCCTTGCACCGCGCGGTTTGCCCGGCCGTTGTCGAACAGCGTGTCCACCGCTTCCTGGAGCATGCGTTTCTCGTTGCGCACGATCACGTCGGGCGTCTTGAGCTGCAGCAGGTTCTTGAGGCGGTTGTTGCGGTTGATCACCCGCCGATACAGATCGTTGAGGTCGCTGGTGGCAAAGCGCCCGGCCTCGAGCGGCACCAGGGGGCGCAGGTCCGGCGGAATCACCGGCAGCACCTGCAAAATCATCCATTCCGGGCGGGTGTGGCTGGTGCGGAACGAATCAATGATCTTCATCCGCTTGGTCAGCTTTTTGCGAATCTGCTTGCTGCGGGTGGCGTTCATTTCGTCTTCCAGGCGGCGAAGCTCATCGCCCAGGTTGATCGCCGCCAGGATGTCATAGATGCCCTCGGCGCCCATCTTGGCCACGAACGTGTCGCCGTAGCGGTCGAGGGCGTCGTAGTACTCCTCCTCGGTCAGCAGATCGCGCTCGTTGAGGTTTGTCTCCCCGGGATCCACCACGATATAGTCTTCATAATACAGCACGCGCTCGAGCTTCTTGGCCGGAATGTCCAGGATGATGCCCAGGCGGCTGGGCGCGCACTTGAAGAACCACAGATGGCTGACCGGCACGGCCAGCTCGATGTGACCCATCCGCTCGCGGCGCACGCGCGCCAGGGTCACCTCCACCCCGCAGCGGTCGCACACAATGTTCTTGTGCTTGATGCGCTTGTACTTGCCGCACGAACATTCCCAGTCCTTGGTCGGGCCGAAAATGCGCTCGCAGAACAGACCGCCGCGCTCGGGCTTGAAGGTGCGGTAGTTGATGGTCTCTGGATTCTTGACTTCGCCATGGCTCCACGACCGGATGGTGTCCGGCGAGGCCAGGGTAATGCTCACGGAGTCAAAGCTGGGCTGCATGTTATCTTCCAAAATAGACTTGGCCGTAATGTTGTCCACTGGAATCTCCTCTATCTCACGGTTGTCAAATCAGTCCTCGCTCGCGCGTGACCCGTTGCCTAATCGTCCTTGTTCGCCTGCACGCGGATGTCGAGCGCCAGACTCTGGATTTCCTTCATCAACACGTTGAAGGATTCCGGCACGCCCGCCTCCAGCGAGTTGGTGCCCTTGACGATGGACTCATAGATGCGGGTCCGGCCGCCAATGTCGTCGCTCTTCACGGTCAGCAGTTCCTGGAGGGCATAGGCCGCGCCGTACGCTTCCATGGCCCAGACCTCCATTTCGCCGAAGCGCTGGCCGCCATATTGGGCCTTGCCGCCCAGCGGCTGCTGGGTCACCAGGCTGTAGGGGCCGACGGCGCGCGCGTGAATCTTGTCGCTGACCAGGTGGTGCAGCTTGAGCATGTACATGATGCCCACCACCACGCGCTGGTCAAACGGCTCGCCGGTGCGCCCGTCATAGAGCACGGTCTTGCCGTCTTCCGGCAGGTTGGCTTCCTTCATCAGCTCCCAGATTTTCGCCTCGGGGCAGCCATCGAACACCGGACAGGCCGCATAGAGCCCGAGCACCTTGCAGGCCATGCCCAGATGGGTCTCGAGCACCTGCCCCACGTTCATGCGCGAAGGCACCCCCAGCGGGTTCAGGATGATGTCCACCGGCGTGCCGTCCGGCAGGAAGGGCATGTCCTCCTCCGGCAGAATGCGGGCCACGACACCCTTGTTGCCGTGACGCCCCGACATCTTGTCGCCCACGCTCAGTTTCTTCTTGCTGGCGATATAGACCTTCACCTGCTTGATGATGCCGACATCGGCGTCCTCGCCGCTTTCCATGCGCAACAGCATGTTCTCGCGCTCATCCTTCAGTTGAGCGAACTTGGTGGAATATTCATTGATGATGCTGGTGATCCGCTGCTGAATCGGGCTGGGATCAATCGCGATCACGTCATAGGCCTGCGCCAGTTTGCGCAGCAGCGCCTTGGTGATCTTGCGGTTGGCGGGAATGATGATGTCGCCCGTTTCACCGTTGACCACGTCCAGCGGAATCTTCTCGCCCAGCAGAATGTTCGAGAGCGCCTCGGTCAGGCTTTCGAACAGCTCGGCCTCGCGCTTGGCGTAGTCTTCCTGCATCTGCTTCTGCTGCTTGCGGCGCTCGTTGGCGTTCATCTTGGCCCGCTGCGGCAGATCGCGGGAGGTCGTCTTGACGTCCATCACAATGCCCGACGTGCCGCTGGGCACGGTGAGCGATGTGTCGCGCACTTCCGCCGCCTTCTCGCCGAAAATGGCGCGCAGCAACTTCTCCTCGGGCGCCAGCTCGGTCTCGGTCTTGGGCGTGATCTTGCCCACCAGGATGTTGCCCGGCTTGACCTCCGCGCCCACGCGCACCACCCCATCCAGACCCAGATTCTTCAGCGCTTCCTCGCCCACGTTGGGGATGTCACGGGTGATTTCTTCGGGGCCCAGCTTGGTGTCGCGCGCCCCGCACTCGAATTCCTCGATGTGCACCGACGTGAACACGTCCTCGGCCACGAGGCGCTCGTTGATCAAAATGGCGTCCTCGAAGTTGTAGCCGCACCACGGCATGAACGCCGCCAGCACGTTGCGCCCCAGGGCCAGCTCGCCGCGGGACGTCAGCGGACCGTCCGCCAGCAGGTCGCCGCGCTTGATCTTTTGGCCCTTCTTGACGCTCGGCCGCTGGTTGATGCAGGTGCCCGCGTTGGAGCGGATGAACTTGCGCAGCTCATAGGTCTGGTAGTCGGCCTGCGCCGTCTTCTTGGTGGGCATGGCCCCGTCCTTGGAGACGATGATCCGGTTGGCCGACACATAGGCCACCTTGCCGGGCTCGCTCGCCAGCACCATCACCCGGCTGTCGCGGGCCACGCGGCCCTCGATGCCGGTCGCCACATAGGGCGACTCGGACTGCAGCAGGGGCACCGCCTGGCGCTGCATGTTCGCGCCCATCAACGCCCGGTTGGCGTCGTCGTGCTCCAGGAACGGGATCAGTCCCGTCGCCACTGACACCACCTGCTTCGGCGACACGTCCATGTAGTCCACGCGCGACGCCTCCAGCTCGAGGAACTCCCCGCGCCACCGCCCCGCCACCGTGGCCCGCATGAAGGAACCGTCCGGATTCAGCGGCGCGTTCGCCTGCGCGATCACAAAGTGCTCCTCCTCGTCGGCGGTCAGATAACTCACCTCGTTGGTCACCTTGCCATCCACCACGCGCCGGTAGGGCGTCTCGATGAAACCAAACTGGTTGACCCGCGCGTACATCGAGAGCGAGGAAATCAGACCGATGTTCGGCCCTTCCGGCGTCTCGATCGGGCAGATGCGCCCGTAGTGCGAGGGATGCACGTCGCGCACCTCAAAGCCCGCGCGCTCGCGGCTGAGGCCGCCCGGCCCCAGCGCGCTCAGGCGCCGCTTGTGGGTCAGTTCCGCCAGCGGGTTGGTCTGGTCCATGAACTGCGACAACTGGCTGCGCCCGAAGAAATCGCGGATCACCCCGGCCAGCGCCTTGGGGTTGATCAGCTTTTGCGGGGTCAGCTTCTCTTCCTTCGGGTCCAGCGTTTGCATGCGGTCGCGCAGCAGGCGCTCGGTACGGCCCAGGCCGACGCGGCACTGGTTCTCGACCAGTTCGCCCACCGTGCGGATGCGGCGGCTGCCCAGGTGGTCAATGTCATCAATGGTGCCATCGCCCCGGCGCAGGCCGATCAGATATTTCACCGCGGCCACAAAGTCTTCCTTGGACAGGATGCGGCTGTCATCCTTCGGGTTCATCCCCAGCTTTTGCTGGATCTTATAGCGCCCCACGCGGCCCAGATCATAGCGGCGCGGATCAAAAAACAGGCGCTTGAGCAACTGGCGCGCGTTCGACGTGGTGGGCGGATCGCCCGGGCGCAGCTTGCCATAAATCAATTTGAGCGCCTCATCCGTCGAGGTCGAAGGATCCTTGCGCACACTCTTGAGCAGCAGCCCCTCATCCCACGACACATCAATAACGTCCACCTCCTTGATGCCCGACTGCTGCAACTGCTGGAGCAGCTCCATCGTGACCGGCTGGAACTTTTGCCCCAGCACGTTGAGGCTGTCGGGATCCAGCACCGCGGCCTTGAGCACCCGGTTCACGAGGCGGTCGAGGGGAGTCTTCTTGACCGGCAGCGTTTCAAACGTATAGAACTGGCTCAGCAGCTCCTCATCGCTGCCGTTGCCCAGCGCCCGCAGAAACGTCGGCACCAGAAACTTGCGCTGGCGCTTTTTGCGGTCCAGATAGATGTGCATCAGCTCCGACGTGTCGAACTGAACCTCGACCCACGCGCCGCGATCCGGAATGATCCGGAACGAATACAGCAGCGTTCCGTTGGGGTGCACGCTCTGCTCGAAGCAGATGCCCGGGGAACGGTGCAACTGGCTGACAATCACCCGTTCGGCGCCATTGATGATGAAGCTGCCCTGATCGGTGATCAGGGGCACCTCGCCCATAAAGACGCTCTCTTCGGAGATTTCCTGCAGGTCCTTGTTCTCATAGCGGAACGTCACATGCAGCGCCGCCGTATAGGAGTCGCCCTCCTGCAGGCACTCATGCATCGTCTGCTTGGGCGCCTGCAGCTCATACTTCACAAAGTCCAGGGTGCCGCGCCCTTCATAGCCTTCCACCGGGAAAATGGACTTGAAAACCGCCTGCAGGCCCATCGCCTTGCGCTTCAGCGGCGCCACGTCCATCTGCAAAAAATCACGGTAGGAACGCGTCTGGACCTCGATCAGGTCCGGCAGTTCCGCCACATCCGTCAACTGCCCAAAATTGATTCTCTTGATCATCGGCCCACCTGTGCACTAGGGGTGAAAACCACAAACTCCAGAATACAGGCCGACCCCGGGCGCCAAATCAGCGCCCCGGGGCAGCCCTCACGCAACTTGTCGGGGTTACTTAATCGTAACCTTGGCACCGGCCGCCTCCAGCTGCTGCTGAATCTTCTCGGCCTCTTCCTTGCTCACGTTCTCCTTGACCGCCTTCGGAGCGCCATCCACCAGGTCCTTGGCTTCCTTCAAGCCCAGACCCGTGATCGAACGGACCTCCTTGATGACCGCGATCTTCTGCGCGCCGACGTTCGTCAGCTCGACCGTAAACTCAGTCTGCTCTTCCGCCGCCGGGGCCGCCCCGCCCGCCGCCGGAGCCGCCGCCATCATCATTGGCGCCGCCGCCGACACGCCCAAACGGGCCTCCAGCGCCTTGACCAGCTGGGAAAGTTCCAAGACTGAAATCGTTTCAATCCAGTCCACAAATTCGGCCATTTTGCCTTCCAATTTCACTTCTTCACTCATGGGTTCTGATCTCCTGATCTTGTGTTTTTTAAATCCGTGATCCACAGCTCCGCCGGCACCGGGCCTAGGCGGCGTCTTTCTTGTCTGCCGCCGCCTGCAAGACATACAGCAGGCTCAGCAGTTTTTGGTTCATCACGCTAACCAAATTCGACATGGGGGCGGCCAGGGTGCCCACCACCATTCCTTGCAGCACCGGCTTGGCCGGCAGCGAGGCCAGCGCCTCGACCTCGGCGGCTTGCAGCACGACGCCCTCGAGGCGCCCCAGCTTCACCACCGGCATCTTGTTGACCCGGGCGAAATCCTGCAGCGCCTTCGCCGCCGCCGCCGCGTCGCCCGCGCCGAACACCATGGCCGTCGGGCCCTTCAGCGCCGGTTCCAGCCCGGCATAGCCCAGCTCCTCCGCCGCCACCCGCAGCAGACGGTTGGGCACCACCTGAAAGCGCGATCCCGACTCCTTGAGCGCCTGGCGCAGTTCCGCCGTCCGCCCCGTGTCCATCCCCGTAAAGTCGGTCAAAAAGACATACGCCGCGTCCGACAGCTCGTCGCGGATTTCCCTGACAATGGCAATCTTTTCCGGTCTCATCCTATATTCTCCCAGGGCTCAGGCCACTTCGCGCGGATCCAGCCGCAGGCCCGGACCCATGCTCGAGGTGATCGTGGCCCGCTTGATAAACACGCCCTTGGCCGCCGCCGGCCGCGCCGCGTTCAACGCGTCCACCACCGCTTTGCAATTCTCGCGCAACGCCTCGAGCTCAAACGACATCTTGCCAAATGGCACCATCACGTTGCCGTGGCGGTCCATGCGGAACTCCACCCGCCCCGCCTTGTAGGCCTTGACCACCGGGCCGGTGTCATCGCTGACCGTGCCGGTCTTGGGGTTGGGCATCAGCCCGCGCGCCCCGAGCACGCGCCCGAGTTTGCGCACTTCCTTCATGGCGTCCGGCGTGGCGATGGCCACGTCAAAGTCCGTGAACCCGCCCTGCACCTTTTCAATCAGATCCTCGAAGCCCACGAAGTCCGCGCCGGCTTCGCGGGCGGCGTCCGCCGCCGGGCCGCTGGCAAACACCAGCACCCGCACGGTCTTGCCCGTGCCGTGCGGCAGGGTCACCGTACCGCGCACCGCCTGGTCGCTCTTGGTCGGGTCCACACCCAACCGGAAGGCGATCTCCGCGGTCGCGTCAAACTTGGTCGTGGGGTTGTCCTTCAAAAACTGGAGCGCGCCCTCGATCGTATAGAGCGCGTCGCGGTCCACTTTGCCGGCCGCCTGCCTGTATGTTTTGCCGTGAAACGCCATGTCCTTCTACTCCACTTCAAGCCCCATGCTGCGCGCGGTGCCCGCCACCATCCGGGCGGCATGCTCTTCGTTGTCCGCGTTCAAATCCTTCGCCTTGAGCTTGGCAATCTCCAGAAGCTGGGCCTGGCTCACCTTGCCCACCTTCTCGCGGTTGGGCACGCCCGAGCCCTTGGCGATCCCCGCCGCCTTCTTCAGCAGCGCCGCCGCCGGCGGACTCTTGGTCACAAACGTAAAACTCTTGTCCTGATACACCGAAATGACCACCGGAATGATCATGCCGGCTTCCTTCTGGGTGACCGCGTTGAACTCCTTGCAGAAGCCCATGATGTTCACGCCGTGCTGGCCCAGGGCCGGACCCACCGGGGGCGCCGGGTTCGCCTGCCCCGCCGGAATCTGCAACTTGATGATACCTGTGATTTTCTTTGCCATACCTGCCACCCGAGGCTATTCGCCTCTCTCCACCTGCCAATATTCCAGTTCAACCGGCGCCGTCCGCCCGAAGATCGTCACCGACACCTTCAGCTTGCCGCGCTCGGGGTCCACTTCCTCGACCAGTCCGTTAAAACTCAGGAACGGACCGTCCGTAACCCGGACCATCTCGCCCGGCTCGAACACCACCTTGGGCTTCACCCGCTCCTTCTTCTCCTCGATCTGCTGCAGGATCTGCTCCACTTCCCCCGGACTCAGCGCCACCGGCTTCCGGCCGCCGATAAAACCGATCAGCCCCGGCGTCGCCTGGATAAAGCTCCACGGCTCGTCCAGCAGCTGCATCGGCTTGACCGAATCATCATACAGCGTCATCTGGATCAGCACATAACCCGGAAACAGCTTGCGCGTCTGGGTCGTGCGCTTCCCCTGCTTCACTTCCTGAACCTTCTCCGTCGGGATCAGCACCTCGCCGATATACTTCTGCATCTCCTCGAGCTCGACCCGCCGGAGGATGTTCTCGCACACCTTGGCCTCCTGACCGGCCAGCGCGTGCAACACATACCATTTCTTTTCCATCACGACCGCTTTTCTGCCCTTAGATGACCCACTGCACCACCATCCGCAGGACCACATCGCAAACCGCCACAAAGCCCGCCAGCAGCAGCACCGACACAATCACCACCACCGTCGAGTCGAACAACTCCGGCCGCGTCGGCCAGGCGCACTTCTTCAGCTCGGCGACCACCTCGCTCATAAACAACCGCAAACCGCCTGACGATGATCCAACTTTACTCATCTTGCTTGTCCTTGTGTGGCCGGAAAAGGCCGTCCAAACTGGCAGGCCAGGAGGGACTTGAACCCCCAACAACCGGTTTTGGAGACCGGTGCTCTGCCAATTGAGCTACTGGCCTGTGCTCGTTTGCCGTTCGTTTCGCGCGCTTACCTCGTCTCGCGGTGCACGGTGTGCTTGCGCTCCGCCGGGCAGAACTTCTTCAGCTCCAAGCGCGTCGTCTTGGTCTTTTTGTTCCGGCACTTCACATAGTTGCGCCGTTTGCAACTGGTGCATGCCAATATGACTGTCTCTCGCATGACTTGGAGTCTCCCGGCGCCGTTCGTCCCGTGCGGCCCGGCGGAACCTCCCGCCGGGCCTGCTGGACACGGAGCCCGTCTAACCTATTCCACGATCTCCGCCACCACCCCGGCGCCCACCGTGCGGCCGCCTTCGCGAATGGCAAAGCGCATGTTCTTCTCCATGGCGATCGGGGTGATCAGCTCCACATCCATCTCGATGTTGTCGCCGGGCATCACCATCTCCACGCCCTCCGGCAGCGTCACGTCGCCGGTCACGTCCGTCGTCCGGAAATAGAACTGCGGACGATAGCCCTTGAAGAACGGCGTATGCCGCCCGCCTTCATCCTTGCTCAGCACATACACGTTCGCCTTGAACTTCCTGTGCGGGGTGATGCTGCCGGGCTTGGCCAGCACCTGGCCGCGCTCGACCTCGTCCTTCTTCGTCCCGCGCAGCAGCGCGCCGATGTTGTCGCCCGCCTGCCCCTGGTCGAGCAGCTTGCGGAACATCTCCACGCCCGTGCAAGTCGTCTTCTTCGTCGGGGCCAGGCCGACAATCTCGACCTCGTCGCCCACCTTGATCACGCCGCGCTCGACGCGCCCGGTCACCACCGTGCCGCGCCCTTCAATCGAGAACACGTCCTCGATCGGCATCAGGAACGCCTGGTCCAGCGGACGCACCGGCTCCGGCACGAAGCTGTCAACGGCATCCATCAGATCCTGGATGCACTTGGCGTCCTCGCTGTTCGGGTCGTCCGTGTTCACCGCCTTCATCGCGCTGCCGCGGATGATCGGCGTGGTGTCGCCCGGAAAGTCATACTTGTCCAGCAGCTCGCGCACTTCCATCTCGATCAGATCCAGCAGCTCCGGATCATCCACCAGGTCCACCTTGTTCAGGAACACCACGATCGAGGGCACGCCCACCTGGCGCGCCAGCAGGATATGCTCGCGCGTCTGCGGCATCGGGCCGTCCGCCGCGCTCACCACCAGAATCGCGCCATCCATCTGCGCCGCCCCGGTAATCATGTTCTTCACATAATCCGCGTGACCCGGGCAGTCCACGTGCGCGTAGTGCCGGTTCTCCGACTCATACTCCACGTGGCTCGTCGCGATCGTCAGAATCTTCGTCTTGTCCCGGCGACCCTGCGATTCCGAAGCCTTGGCCACCTCGTCATAATTGATGTACTTGGCCAGACCCTTCAGGCTCTGGATGTACGTGATCGCCGCCGTCAGCGACGTCTTCCCGTGGTCCACGTGGCCGATCGTGCCAACGTTCACGTGGGGTTTGGTGCGTTCGAATTTTTCTTTTGCCATGGAGTCTTCTCCCTAGTTGTTGTTGTTTTCTAAATCTCCCGGCCGTCACCGGCCAATCACATGTCCTTCAGCGTCTCCCGCCAGCCCCGCAAGACTGGAGCCTGCGAGCGGGATCGAACCGCTGACCTCGTCCTTACCAAGGACGTGCTCTGCCAACTGAGCTACACAGGCACGCTCGCGCGCTCCTCCCGCCGCCCGGCTGGACAAACGGGCACAAGACAAACCACTCCCGCTCCTTTAGGATTCCCGTAGAGGCTCGGAAAGCGCTAAATCTTGTGTCAGACGCTATGTTTTTCCATCCGATCCCGCTTACCGGCAGTCCCGAATGTCGCCGCGCATCTTACGGATTCCCTTTCCCCTGTCAACTGTTTTTCCGATTTATTTCAATTTTTTCTGTCATTGGCCCTCGTAGCGCGGGGCTCCCGTCCCGCGCGACTCCCAGGGCGTTTTTCAACTATTC
>LSQX01291737.1_pt1 | contig 14068 bp, 13 predicted proteins | sample 654561 | NCBI WGS metagenome assembly LSQX01 (sample SAMN04489861, study PRJNA283612) | anaerobic digester metagenome | isolation source: 4 biogas reactors fed with cattle manure at either 37C or 55C with and... | place: Denmark: Kongens Lyngby | collected 2014
ACAAATACTCGTGCGTAGGCCCTGCCCTTGCGATAGCGAAGGGGTGAGCGGGACACTAGAATTACTCACTAATTAAAAACCGGGGCTGTTTCATGGGGCTTGACGATTTCCGACGAATCATTCGGGTTAGTTGTCATTAACGCACATATGGAATAAGAGACACGATGATTGTGTTAGACGGGCAGTTATGAGAAGGAAGTGATTTGTTTTGTGAGGAATCTTGCATGCAGAGCAAACGACAACTTCGACCCCAGGTTTGATAGGAGTCTGACAGTAGGGGCACGTTTTGCCAACAGTCGATGGCGTCATATTTTGCGAGCCAAAAAACGACCTATCTTCCAATGGCTTTCTCCTCAAACAGCAGTGAGGTAGATCCCACCACTATCATCGTCCCCGCTTGCAGCCGCATCTGGTGTGCCGGCTGGCCATTTACAAGCGCTGGACCTTGATTGCTTGATAACACAAAGCTGGCGCCGCGGTTCTCGATGGCTGCGTGTTCCGGCATTACCTGCGGGTCTTTAATTAATGTGATCTCACATTTCGGCGAACTGCCGATTCGGGTAATATTTTCATACAGGATGAATTGCTTGCCGGAAAGCGGCCCCTGCACCACAGAAAGCCACGCTTCTTTGCGCATCTCCTCGACTAATCCAACAGCCAGCCCCGCCGCTCCACCGAGAATAGATATTCCGACAAGCCTGCTCACTAGCCCTGTGTTGACAGCAGATCCTATAGGATCGAAAAGCAAACCGGCCACAAATCCACCAGCAAGCCCTCCTATCAATCCATTAACAATTCGCTTTCCCGAACCTCTGCCAACACCCTGGCCGAGGCCGACGAATATCCCAACCACACTCCAAGCAATAGTCCTGGCCAGCATAAAGGTGCCGATGCCTGGCTGCCCTGAACCTAGCAAACTGCCATATAAATACTGTCCGCAGACTCCTCCCAAAAACCCGCCGGCAGCGCCAATCCCAAGCCCGATGCCGCCTGCTTTGAGCGCCTTCTCCCAAACCCCGGAGACCACTCCATCAGCCGCACCCAGACAACAGCCTATTATCCCTCCGATTATCGCTCCAAATACTCCCATCTCGATCAAAATCTGCGATACGCTTCCGGCAGTGTGATTGTCACCGAATAGACTCTCCGCCACAGCCCACGCCAATAATCCCCCGATTAGCCCCGCAATCGTGCTTTGCATTACGCTGCGGCCGGACATTGCCGATGCCCCGGCTTTCTTTTGATATTGCCAGCCCGGGTCGGGTTGAGTAGCAAAACTACCCGGCTGTTTTTGCGGAATCTGCCGGGGTGGGGTATCGGGCACATTAAGCAAATCTTCGCCGGTGATTATTAATCGGTTCTGGGGTTTAGCGACAGGCTGCTCGTCCTCTCCGTCGAAATTGATTTCGATTTTATCGTTCATACCACCATCCCTCTTTTCTAAGCTCTTTTGTCCAAATGTCTGCCGAGGGGGCTTCTAAAATGGACAGCTTTCTCTTTCGCATATTCGCCTAATTTGTCTATCGCGTCGTTAACATGATCCAACGCTTCGTTAAAATGCTCCCCTGCTTCGACGAGCGGGTCTTGCTCAAGTGAGACGTCCAGCACTATCGACGGAGTTGAGTTGGTTCGATGTGCGGAGGATCTTCCGCCAACCCGCCAGAAGCCACTGCGCACAACTTGATTATCGACAATCTGAAACAAGCCTTCTTCATTTTTGATCGGGTCAAGCACCAAAGCGCACTGCCAGTTAGTGCGAAAGAAGTTGTTATGGATGAACACATCCCTGCTGCTCATGAATATACCGTGGCCGGGGTGCGAATGATACCAGCCCGCGATTTTTGCGTCCTGCGGCAGGCAGCTCATCCTGTCGGAAATATCCGCCCATGTTTCATGGGTAAACGTCAGGCTTCCCACCGTGGTTGTTGTGTGCCTGGCCTCAAGAGAATCAAAGATATGAGTGAACGGACCACCGTCATCCGCACATTTACCGATCAGCACCCCGCCAATTTCTGTGTATGGGTTCGTCCGGACGTGCTGCCAAGTCGATTCTATTACGCCGCTATCAACATAAATCGGCACGACCCCAGGATGAGCTGCGCCTTCCAGCGCCCCCACGGGTCGTTTGGCGTTGGACAACTTCTCCTCGCGCAACTCATCTAGCTTTATCTCGATTTTCGGCTTGCCAGATTCGCTCATAGAAACTCTATTTCCAGGTCGTCGTCATCTTTAGGTTTTGGGCCAAGAACGATACCCAGATCATCTTCAGCCGTTTTGGAATCATTTCCGCCAAAATCCACCTCCGGCTCAGGCTGCAAGATATCGATATTACCTAATGGGAACAAGTGTTTATTTTGCACAGACCAACGCGCTGCCGCGGCGTTGAGCGGGCTTTTTGGATTATATGTCTTATATTGGATCATATCTCCAATCTGCACGATAATATCCACCAGCGTCTCTCCGGCGGCCCAGTGATCTCCGATGCATATATAACTGCCGAAATTAGGATGAAAAATCGGCGTTTTCAGCTCTGATTTTGGCTTTTCGCGCGGATAATCCTGGTGGAGATATATCTCAGCGATGTGTTCATTGATTCGAACGGGCTGATTTCTACTTGAGTCCCACGCGATGCCGGGGACCCTATAAGTGATCCTGTACATTTCAGGCGGCACCGGGCCAATCGGATCGACCTTTACATATCTATGGCCCAAGAACTCATTCCGGATCTTTTCGTAGTCGGCATTCAAACGCATCATTCTAGGGTTCAATACTCAATACCTCATATTCGATCATTTGCAGTGTCTCCGCGAAGCTATCACTGCTGCGAGAGAATTGTAGAAATAAAAGAAATAAAAGCGGTCGCCAGGGCCAGCCCCAGCCCAATCTGCACAAATGTTTTGGCGCTGTTGGCCGCGGATTGCGCCCCCACATAATCTCCCACACTCAACCTTGACTTGGCCTGCGAGGAAAAAACTAAAGCGATAATCCCGAACGGCAAGCAGCAGAACAAGGTCACCAACAAAGACTCCACGAAAAAATCTTTTATTGCAACTTGCGGATAGTATGCCCCTTGTGGTGTGGGCGGTTGAAACTGTTGTGGCGGCATATAAACGGGTTGAGGCGAAGGGTCCAACATTGAGTCAGCTCCTTCACAGCCAAATGTGGTGCAGCCGTTGTTTTGACGCCAGCATTCCAGGTGATGCGGGATGCCGCAAGACCCGCAGATTTGGATGCGCTCCCCGGGCTTTATTGGTGTCTGACAGTATGGGCAAGTTTTCCCGATCATTGCAGGTCCTGCTTTCACACCCTCTGTTTCAGGAGCCGCTGCAGCGGGTGTTGGTATTTGTGGCGGCACATAGTATACAGGGGTTTGCGGAATAGGCGGCGATGGCGGAGCATGTTGAAGTGCGTCTATGCAACCCTGACACATCTGTCTGCCGAGTTCAATCTTTATTCCGCAGGTCTCGCATCGCGAATAATAATTCGCATTGATAATCTCTTGCACTTCACTTTCAGTTCCCTCGACTACCTCCACATCATATTTAGATCTCAAAGGAGCCAGCGCGAGATCGGTATCGTAATTATTAGGATGAGCTGCCATTAAGGTCAATTTTCGGCCATCCAGCCGCAGCGGAACTATGAAATTATGCTCGCAAAACTGAAGCCTCAACGCTTCTTTGGCGCGAGGATCAATTTGTGGTTTTCCCATGTTGTCCTCTATTGGTCAAAATCTCATCTCTAATAGCAGATGCTCGAGCTTCGTGGCCAAATCCCGATGCAGCGGGTCTAAATCTGTTTGTCGTGCGTATATAAGGTTTCGCCTGGCTATAGCCGCCCATTCGCGAGCGTAATCGGGATGCTCCGAAAAAACGTTTGCTGCCACCCTCAGCACCGCTGTCATCGCCAAGTATACGTGTGCCTCGGCTATCAGCTCCGATCCAGTTATATCTAGGCCTTCTACAATCAAGTCCGGATTATCCGCTTCATACTTGGAACATCGCTCGAAACACTTGTCCGCTTCATCAAGCTGCTGCGTTTCGCCATACTTGGCGCGCTCCACCAACTTAAAGAGATTGTCGGAATCCTTGCCGATCAACAGCATGCCTTTAAGATAATACGCGGCAATGTACTCCGGATCGGCCTCGACAGCTTTGGTGCACTGACGTATGGCCCCGGAAATATCCCCCTCTTGATACTTGATCTTTGCCTGTTCGACGTATTGAAGCGCTGGGGATTCATGGTTTCGAGTGAGAGCCAATGCCCCGAGCATTCCTACGAACACTATAATGGATAATGTTGCCCACAGCCAACTGTGGTTTTTTCTGCCATCGCGCAGTTCTGCCTGCCGCTGTTGATTAGAATACTCATAGTGATGGTCAACATCAGCTTCGAGCGATGTATCGCTACCCATCTCTGGATACAAGACTATTCCAAGGTCATCATCTACATGAGGTTGCGCAACCACAGGCCCCTCATAACCCGGCCCGCTTTGGCAGCCGAATGTTGTGCATCCCCCGTTGTAACTCCAGCATTCGCTGTGATGCGGCGTCTTACACGCAGGACAAACCGTGACGTTGCTGCCCTCAGCGATCCGACTCTGGCAATATGGACACGTTTTGCCTGCTAATCCGGGCCCTGCAATTAAGCCTGGCATCGCTGATAACCTCCTCTAGAACGGATGATCTTGCAGTCACCACGGCGGCCAATATCTGGCGCCCTGCGATTTCGGTGCGCGTTTGTGATTCTTTTTGTCTGTCTCCTCTATCCTGGCCCCAATATCCTGTCCAACAAAAAACCTTAAGACCACATCGGCATCCGCTTTGCTCGGCCGGGATGCAATACTTCCTGCCAAGAAGCCGAATACACTCTCACAAGCTCGGTCATCCCCCTCCTGAGTATGGGCTGCCACGATACGATATAGCCGATACGCAGAGCCGAAATTTCCATTCCGTGCGGCGCGATTCGCAGCCTCGCGTGCGGGTATAAGAGACAGCTCATACACAGCCGACACATCATTATTTTCGGCAGATAATTTCTTTAGTGCAGCCAGCAATCCTTCCCTGGCTGCTTCATCATCGGGTTTATGGACCAAATATCTCCTGTATTCCCGCACCGACTCCTCATAATCACCCGCCGCGGAGAACGCCTTAGCGTATTCTATGTGTATCAATTCCTGGGGAGGAGCCGGCCGTGTAGTGACAAACATATAAACCAGCGCGACAAGCAACGCTACAATCAACACGTTTTTGATACTGATTCGCGGCGCAGTCTCGGCGTTCAATATCCCAAGCCATCTTCTCATCATCCGCGGCAAAAAATAGTACAAATTGAGGCACGGCTCTGCGAAGATGATTCTATTGATCGTCGGATTATTTCGAGCAGGTGGTGTGTGTCGAGGGGCAGCTTGCGGCTTGGTCCGCATTTTATCCAGAACGGTTTCTATATTCCCACTTGACGACGCATCCCCAAACACATAAAACCCCGGCAATTTAGGCAGCTTGCCGTTTGATTGACGGAAAAACGCTCTCTCATTCGCCACCGGGTCGACCACCAGCGCGATCTGCTCCTCTTCTCCGAAGAAATTGCGTTGGATGAACTTATCGTCATCCGACAAAAACACCCCCAAGTCCGGATGGGTATGATACCAGCCTACTATGCTCAGGTCCGGGTGCTTCTGCTCACGTTCATCATAGAGTTGCTTCCATGTTTCGTGGGTGAAAGTCAGGCGGGCGCGCTGTTCATCTGCGTTACGCGCAGGTAAATAGCTCTCCACTTGCACATACACTTTTCCCTCGTGGCGATACACACCTCCCAGCAGCGCCCCGCCGACCTCAGCTTTCAAAGACGAAATCGCGTGGCTCTCAATGCCCTCAAGGGCGGCCAACCGCACATAAATCGGCAGTTCGGAGGCATCGGCATCCCCGTATGCCCCTACATAAGTCGACAATTCAGCGCAAGGCCAGGCTCGCTCCTGCACAACCGTGCGGGTTTTCACCGTGCCTAGTTGGATTTGAATATCTTCGGCGTCGCTCAATTCGTCAACTCCGTTTCACATAGGCGGCAATGATAATAATGACCCCGACTACAACTCCGATTGCAGCCCCTGCGCCGGCAGAATCCGGCCCTCCTGCAGCGCCTAACGCGCCCCCGATCATAGCAGGCACTGCTACTATCAAGAAGTAGATCAACAACTTTCCGAGTACCGCTCCGATAAAGAAACCGATAAGCGCGCCGGGGATACAGCCTATGCCACCCGCGCCCAGCCCGCATATTCCACCTATGATCGCCCCGATAATCCCGCCGCTACCGGCAAGAATATCTGCCCATTCGCTTAAAGGCGACTGAAACCCTTGATTAGGCAGTGGTTGTCGGCCAGGCTGTGGTTGATACTCTTGCGCGGGCGTATATGGTTCAGACATTATATCCGAAAGATCCACCACCTCCGAATTCATCGCCTGTCGAGTCATGTTTTGAGAAACGCGCCGCGCCCCATCGCAGCCATACGTTGTGCAGCCTCCATTATATTCCCAACACCCCCTATGGTGCGGCACCCCGCATCCCTCACAGGTGATTATCGGTTCCCCCGGTTTGATAGGATACTGACATAGCGGACAAGTCCTGCCGACGTTCGACACCATTAGTTGCCGCGACTCTCTCTTTCAATCATCGCCCTTGCGATCTCTTCGCTGGGCACTTTCAGACGTTGGCCGGAACGCAGGACTTCGCGATTCGGCATGTTATTGAATAACTGTATTGCAGGATACAGCTTGCCGTCGCCATACTGCGACTCAGCGATCCCCCAGAACGAATCCCCCGATTTCGCTATGTATTCGGTCCACGACTCCGCGGGTTCAGTCGCGTCTGATACTTGCGCAGGTACGCTGACATTCACTGGTTTCTCGACAATTTTGACTGCGGGCGCTTTGAATACGCCCAAATACAAAACTCCGGCGACAAGGATTGCATTCAATGCCACGGATAGAAACGTTCCCCAGGCCAATGGCCGCTTGACCTTCTCCGGCGGCAAAGTGACTTCTATTGCCGGGAGTACAGTCCTCTGCTTCTCGACCTTGACCACTTTGCCGTCTTCCCATCTGAAAAAGCCGTTTGTCTTGCCAACCGGGTCGACCACATATGCCACCTGCCACGGCAGATTGAAGAAGTTTTCTTGAATGAACATATCCCAGCGAGACAAAAAGATGCCAAACCCCGGGTGTGTGTGGAACCATCCGACAATTCGCAGCGATGGATATTTTTCGTCCTTCACACGATTAATATCATCCCAGCTTTCGTGAGTGAACTTGACGCTGGTCTGCACAGCTTCGGTGTATTTAGCTTCGATCGCAGCAGATATCTTTACAAGCGGGGTCACGGAATCGCACACTAGTTCGCCTAAAAGCACGCCCCCCAGTTCTTTGCTGGTGTCGGTTCGAGCGAACGAGTCGATTTGCTTTGCGACCTCAGGGGCCATTTGAATATCCGGGCGATCCATGGCCCCGCTGGCTCTTGGCGCCGGCGATATGGTCAACTCTATGTCGTCATCGTGTTTATGATGAGTGCTCACAACATTCCCCCCTCCCAAAAGTCCGGCTTGGCGGTATCCTAGTTCGCGATATTCCCCAGCACCGCAGCTCTATCACCGCTTAATTCATAAAATCGCTCCTTCATCCCACATCTGCCGGAGACGATGTCGAATGCGGGGATGCCGATCTCGGCGAATGTTTTGTCCAGAAACGCCTCGTCTCCGCTGATGGAGTGACACATATCAATCGCCATCACCTCGCCGCATTTCGGACAAGCCGCATCAGACTCGGTCATCTTACCAAGCAGTTTAGACGCCGCAACGGAAACGTCACACTGCTTGCATTCCATCCGATATACAATCTCGCGGTGGAAATCGAGCACAGCAGCTTCTCCGAGATCAGCTTTCGCTTGTTGCAGAGCCTGCCGCAAGGTCAGATCGCGCGCACTCCAATCCATTTCAATGATGCTTTCAAAGGTTTCATGGCTCATACAATTCTCTCTGCGCTCATAATTGACCACAAAGGAATCATGACTCAGACCATTAAAGAAAAAGCCCTGACCGACAAGCCCAGGAAGATCCGGCCTGTTGTGAATGAGTTTCACGGCTTCCTGGCACTGGATTCCGGCGATTATCGATGATATGGTAGGTGTTGTGGGTGTTTTGCCTTCCAGCATCTGATCCCTTGTCAGCAAAGCGCATGATTTTCTGCGCCTCAGCATCTCGTAATCGATCTCATTCATCGTGCATTCATAACAGGCCCCGTCCGGCGGTATGAAGACTCTCACAACACCGTGAAGAACTTCAATCGCCCCGTCCACCCAAGGCCGATTGACTCGCCAGCAGCATTGGTTCACCCAAAGCCGGGCCTCGCGATTGTCCAATCCGCAGATCACAATATCCATCGAGCGAAACACGCCCAACCCAATGTCGTGGACGATATTGCCGACGAACGGCTGCACCGTAATATCCGGGTTGATCTCCATCGCCGATCGTGCGGCAACCTCGGCCTTGCTTTTGCCTTCGTCGGCCTGCCTGTAGAGCACCGATCTCGACAGGTTGGAGTTCTCTATATTGTCGAGGTCGATGACAAAAATGCTGCCGATGCCGAGCAGCGCAAGATTCTTCAAAATCTCGTTGCCTAGCGCCCCGGCGCCCACCACCAGCACCCGAGCATCCTTGAGCTGGTCCTGATCCCACCACGGAATCAAACGAAGCCGGGAATAGCGATCATCGTCGCTGTCTGTCCACTCCAGCACGTCTTGAGTTTTTTTCGCCGGAGCCTCTGCCGGAACGTTCGGAGCAACATCTCCGATCAATTCAATATCAAGGTCATCTGCCTCTTCTCTCATCCCGCGGTGATCTCCGGCAGCAATCGCAGCACATCGTCGTCTTTCACATTGACATCAGCCAGAGTCTGCTCATCGGTAAGCTGTGTGCCGGAAGCTTTGTGCTGAAATTTGTAGCTCAACATCTGTCCACCAGGGTCGGTGGTCGGCAGTTGCATCATCTCCACCAGTCGCGCGATGATCCTTCTCACCGGAGCATCATCCGGCAGTGTGGCCTGCTGCTCTTTGTTTCCTGTAGCATCGAGAATAGTCACGTTTACCTTGCCCATGTTCTTTAATTCTCCTTTGGATTATCTCAGTTCGATATCGATATCATCTTCGTCATCTTGTGGGGCAGCCCGCAGCGTTATATCCAGCGGCGTCTCATTGTTCGCAGCGCCCCTGCGCTGACGAGCTTTTCTTCTTCTTATTAATAAGAATACAAGCAGCGCGGCAATGGCCACAACCACCGCCACTGCTATGATAATAATCAACTTCAACATTGATCCCTTGCCGGCCCTGGCCTGTGTCGGGTCTGCTGTATTCGAATACTGCGACGCGGCCAGGTCTTTATTGCTCAATTCGGTTACAACCGCAACTTTCTTGCTTTTGAACAACTCATACGCCGTATTGACAGGGACAGCGAAGCCCAGCGATGCGGCATCCTTAGCGACCAGCGTGTTGATGCCGATGACCTCCGCTTTGGAGTTTAGCAGCGGCCCTCCGCTGTTGCCGGAGTTGAGAGCGGCGTCGGTTTGAATATAGCGACGCCCGTCGATTTCTCGATTTTTTGCCGAAACTATGCCGCTGGTTACTGTGTGTTCAAGTCCGAGGGGGCTGCCGACTGCCACCACGCTGTCTCCGACTTTGATTTTTCTTGCGTCCCCGATCACAACGATAGGCAGGTTCCGAACGCCGATGCGGATGATCGCCAGATCGTTGCGGCTGTCCTTAACAATTAGCCTGGCGTCATATTTCTTGCTGTTTTTCAGCTTGACCTGCATGCTCCGTGCCTTATCTATGACGTGGGCGTTTGTCAGGATATATCCGTCCGGGCTTACAATCATCCCAGAGCCGGATGCTGTTCCCGAGTGCAGGGTACACTCGATGCTGACCACTGCGCTGTCGACGCGATCTACGACTTGGCTGACGTCGGCGAGCGTTTGGCCGATCAGCATTACACACATAATCAAGCTCATCGGCAAAAATAATCTAAAGCGAAACTCCATAGTGCGCTCCTTTGAAAGGCCGTTTGCAAATGCGTTTTGCTAAACGTTGAGCAGAATTTCCAGTTTCTTTTCTCCAACCAGCGGAGAATTATCCACCGGAAATGCCGATTCATGCTGCGCCGCCCAATCTGCGGCCTGCAGGTTCAAAGCGTCGCTCGTGCTGTAGTTTTTATACTGCACCATCTCCCCGACGCGGACTACCAGCATGCTCAGAGACTCGGAGGGAGCCCATTTGCCTACACAGACTCCGCCGTTCATGTCGGGCGACAGGATATTCGGATGGAAAATCTCCGTAAGCCATTGCAGTTTCGGAGGGAGGCGGGGATAATCAAGGTGAAGATACACCTCCAGCTTGTGCAAACGTGTGATAGAAGGGCGGGGCCGCTCGGGTATCCATTGCAACCCCTTACAGCGATACGTCACGATGTATCTGTCATATTGATTTCCGATTGGCTCGACGTGAATCAGAGAATCACCGTCATTCAGGCTGATTGTAGCATTGAAATCGGAGATCAGCCTCCGCTGTCGTATATCCATTACTTCCTCTTTTCTTCCGGAGCAAATAAAGATACGGGATCTTTTGCCGCGATCCTCTCTTATCAATAATATTATAACATGCTGGTCTGACAAAAGGTGTCAGTAGTGGAGCAGCAATTCAAAACAATGTGTTTTACAGGTCAAAACATGTGCAATGGCCTCAGAAAAGCAGTCTAGCGCCGGCGCTCTTCCTAGCAACCGTGAGAAAATGCTAACTGTTAAGCGAAAGAAAGGTTCTTACAAGTTATTGACGTGTGTTGGCCCACCAACTGTGCCGCTTTCTTACCGCTTTGCTTGCGGCTTTAATTCGCCATTGAGGTGTGCTATAATTCACTGGCGCGCACCCGTAGCTCAGTGGATAGAGCGCTTGCCTCCGGAGCAAGAAGTCGGGCGTTCGAATCGCCCCGGGTGCGCCACCCCCTCTAAAGCTCTTTATATCTCTTCCATTTGCAGGCTGATGTTGTATAATGCTCTCGTGTCTGCGATGAAAGGAGTCTACTATGCGCACTTATCTTGTGGCGGCCGCTTTGGTCGCTTTACTTTGCACACAAGGAGGAGCTAACGTGAATTTGGTAAAGGACGGCCGGAGCGATTATTGCATCATTTTGGCCAAAGACGCCTCGCCATCCGAGCATTGGGCAGCCGGCGAGCTTAAGCGCTTCATTGGGGAGATGTCCGGCGCTATTATCTCGTATGCCGAAGATTCAGCCAACGTGCCGGAACACGCGATTTTGCTCGGCGATTCTCAGGCGCTGCGTTCGCTGGGGGTAGCGATAGATTTTGACAGCCTTGGTGATGAGGGGTTTGCCATCAAAACCGTCGGCGATCGTTTGATAATCGCCGGAGGAAGATTGCGCGGAACAATGTACGGCGCGTATGCTTTTCTTGAAAGTCTCGGCTGCCGGTTCCTCAGCGATAAGGTAAACAAGGTTCCCAAGACCACGGATATCTCATTGGGTACTATTGACACTGCCGAAACGCCCGCATTCGAATATCGGGATGTTTATATCACTGAGGCGATGACCCCGGACTACGCCGCCCGAAACCGCGGCAACAGCTATATGGCTAAAATCGACAAAAAACGCGGCGGAGCTATTGCTTACTACCCGTTTGTCCACAGCTTTGCCCAACTGATACCGCTTGAAAAATACTGGGATACTCATCCGGAATATTATTCTATGATCGATGGCAAACGCACCAAAGACCACACACAGTTATGTTTGAGCAACCCGGAGGTCGTCAAGTTGGCCACCCAGACTGTGCTTGGCTGGATGCGAGACCATCCTGAAGCCAAGATCTGTTCTGTGTCACATAACGACTGGTATAACAACTGTCAGTGCCCGAACTGCAAAGCCATCGACGACGAAGAAGGCAGTCCATCGGGCTTGATGCTGAGGTTTGTCAACGCGATAGCCGCCGAGACGTCGAAGGCCTATCCGGACAAACTGATCGACACTTTGGCGTATCAATGGACCGAGAAGCCTCCGAAAGTCACCACCAAGCTGCATCCCAACGTTCGCGTGAGGCTGTGCCCGATCTTCTGTTGCGAGTCGCATCCTTATGAGACCTGCGGCACAAAAGAGAACACTGAGTTTGTCGAGAACCTCAAAAACTGGAGCAAAATCACAGATCAGCTATATATCTGGCACTACAACACCAGCTTCGCGAACTATCTTAACCCATTCCCTGACTATTTGCAGCTTATGGACACTGCGAAACTTTACAAGCGCATGGGTGTAAAGGGGATCTTCTGGGAGGGTTCATATCCTCAAGGAGGCGGCGGAGAGATGGCGTTCTTGCGCTCTTATCTGCTCTCGAAGGTCACCTGGGACCCGGAAGTCGACGGGATGGCGGTGATGCGTGAGTTTTGCGACGATTTCTATGGCAAGAGCGGCAAATATATATTCGAATATGTGCAGCTTATGCTCGATAAGGTCACCAAAGACCACATCCACATGAAGATCTGGGCGGCCCCTACGGAAGCATACCTCACCCCGGAAATCATCGCAGCCGCCGATAAACTCTTCGACAAAGCCGAGGCTGCTGCGGAGTCTCCTGAGTATCTGGAGCGCGTCAAGCACGACCGCATACCGATCNNAGTTGATGCAGCCGATACTGAACAAGCAGACTAAAGGCAAGGCTGAGGAATACACCAAGGCGCTCGACGAGTTCGTGGCTCTTTGCAAAAGCAGGGGGATGACTCGCATTAGCGAATGGGAGGACATAAATTCTTTCCATGAGCGCACGAAAAAATTGCTGCTCGACCAGAACTGACAGCGAAAAGAGTCGGTGAGGGGGGAAACCTCCCTCACCGATCCAATTGATTGAAAAAGCGCCCATAACAAACGCGTTGTCGTGTATAATTCCCATAATAAATAGCTTGGAGGTAATATGTTGCGCATTACGATTATGATTCTGGCCTCGATGATCCTTTTCTGTGCATTTGCGGAGGCGAAGACTATGGTGGGCGTATATTATTTTCCCGGCTGGTATCGCACGGGCGCTGAGAGTTGGACCAAAGTGAACGGCCAATTCAAGGACTGGAGCGAATGGCGCGGGGCGGTTATGAAAGCGGCCTGCCCGCGTGCGCTTGCCGGGTTCTCCGACGATTCCGATCCCACGCTTTGGGATTATTATAACCGCTGGATGACAAGCTCGGGCATAGACTTCATCGCCTTCGATTGGTACTACAACGATCGCCAGGAATATCTCAGTGACTCACTCGACAAGGGATACCTCGCAAGCAATCCGTCCTCGAATCTGAAATTCTGCCTGCACTGGTGCAACCACGGCGGGTCGTGGTGGCGGACACCGCTCAATCAGTCGGAGGCCAGATTGACCGAGATGATCGATGTGGTATCGGAAAAGTATTTCCGACACCCAAACTATCTGCACATCGACGGCAAGCCGGTCTTTATGATTTATGAACACGACACCTTGTCCGGCTTCGGCGATGTGAAAAGCAATTTGGCGGCTATGCGAAAACGGGCACAGGATCGTGGGCTGGCCGGGCTGTATATCGTTGGAGTGTATTCCGGCTCTGACCGCTCCCAGATCGATATCCGCAAAAAGTGTGGCTACGATGCGTTTTGTGCATATACCTATGCCTGGATGCGAGGCCCCAAGGTGACCTGGGATTCCCCGACCTACGACTATGCTGATGTCACCGACAACATCGTCTCCAATCTACACCCATATCTGGCCAGGGTTGCTAAAGCCGAGGGGATAACCTATTGGCCGTCGTGCTTTTCCGGGTGGGACGATCGCCCGAGGGCAGGGCTGGATAACGCAATAGTCCTGCAGGGAAACACTCCGGATCAATTCGGCAAAATGTTCCAAAGCGCACTGCGCCACGTCGATCCCAAAAGGCCGATTGTGATTGTGGAGGCGTGGAATGAGTGGGGGGAGGGCGCTTGCATAGAGCCATCAAAGGCTGTCTCTTATACACATCT
>LSQX01080415.1_pt1 | contig 14067 bp, 16 predicted proteins | sample 654561 | NCBI WGS metagenome assembly LSQX01 (sample SAMN04489861, study PRJNA283612) | anaerobic digester metagenome | isolation source: 4 biogas reactors fed with cattle manure at either 37C or 55C with and... | place: Denmark: Kongens Lyngby | collected 2014
AACCAGACCTGCGCCACCTCTGCGGGAGGAAGCTACTTTAACGGTTTGGCGCCTACAAATACATTAGGGTGCGGCTCTTGGGGGCATAATAGCATTTCAGAGAACTTGACTTACAAACACTTGATCAACATATCGCAGATTGCTTACTTCAAACCCGACAACCCCGTACCCACACAGGAAGAGTTGTGGTCCACTTTAGATTGAATAACATGGAAGAGAGAGATTTCATAGGACCGTAGAAGGTAAGGTAATTCGTTGTAATTGCCTCCTATTATTGCGTTTTCAATGGACTGGCAGCATAAGGACAAGTTTTGCATGCCTAAGGTAGCGGCTAATCCTTTGAGGGAGTGAGCATAAATTCTCGCTTCCTCATATCTTTTTTGGTTCACAAGCCCGGACAGGACCGCATGGCTGTCCTGATAGTTGGCTTGGAAGCTCTTTACAGACTTAATGTATAGGTCTTCCAGTCCTCCGAGTCTGCAAATCGCTTCGTTTCTGCCCGAGAACGGATCGGGCGCAAAGGTTTTTGTAGACATTGGAACACCTTTCTAATAGTTCATGGAAATAATATTTATTTATAGGATAGCAGGTATCATTCTACTATCTTATATAGACAGGAGTAAAGAATAATTAACAAAATAATTCAAATTTTCTTTCAACTTATTTCGACATTATTTCAGTAAATTCCAAAAAATATCACAAAACGACATTTTTTGCACACGGTGTTGTATTTGGTGTCTGACACTTTTTACAGACACTTTTTACAACTTTCAGATCAGAAGCAACGGTAGCCGGTTTCGAAACTGATCTTCGATGCTTTTCCCTGGTGGAGGCATCGATATTATTAATCGAAGCCAAATCATCGCTGCCTTTTCTTAAGAGAGTCAACGATGTGGCGTGGAACCTTTAAAACGATTTCCCCAATCCTTGTTACTAGAGGTCGATCACGAGTACCATTGCGGTAATCCGTACGTTCTCCGTTTCTTTCATACTTCGCTGCTCCAATTTGTTCTTCTGATTCAGCTAAAAGGAACGCGTTTAAGATCTTTTCCATCAGGTAAGCAAACACTTCATTTTTTTCTTTTAAAAAAAGATCTACTACATAACTTAAGGTGAAATTGATTTGAGACATGTTTCTTCACCTCCGGTGTTTGTTGTTTGGTAACTACATTGTAACCGAAACGAAGAAACATGTTCTCATTTTTTTGTTTCTTAAATTTACACCATTATACGGACATAACTTCGCCCGCATTCACCGGATCAAGAAACCTCGCCTTGTGCGCGCCGGAGCCATGCGATAGCTCAATGCTGCCTGCAGTCATATCCTGTAGCTCCCTCTTTCCATCCAGTAACAGACGGAGAAGAAACTTTAAGCATTTCTAATATTTCTTTTGATTGAGGGGATAGTCCCCTGCTTCGACATAAGTCTTCAAACCGCTCATAGAAACTCATAATACTCTCTCCTTTCGACACATACATAATTTTTTCTAACTAAACTTACAAACTACCCTTGATAATTTAATTATACTTAAGATATACTCAACAATCGTGGCAACAAAAAAACCGACTTCGGTGTCCTCAAAAAAAATGGAGTTAGGGTTATTTCAGCTACCGAGAACATTTCTGATAATCCGGAAGGGATTATTCTCGAAGCGGTTCTCGAAGGAATGGCTGAGTTTTATTCCAAAGAGCTTTCTCAAAAAATCACAAGAGGTATGTATGAGTCAGCACTCAAAGGGGATATTATTTGATATTATGAAGCTCTATGATCCGAGAGAAAAAAAGATGTATCATTCGGGAACATTTAATGGGAATGCAGTTACTATGGCTGCCGGTGTTGCCACCATGACAGCTTAGACAGAGATGCCGTCGCGTATGCGAATGAACTTGGAGAACGATTCCGGGCAGGTCTCTGCGCGCTAATATTTATCATTCTTTATTATTGGAGGTATTTCAAAATGAGAGAAACGAGATTGCCAAAGCTTTGGGAAGCTCTGGTACCGGCGGTATTTATGATGGTCTTAATCATTCTATGTACCGTCAGGTGGGGCATTGAGCCACATATTCCTATTGTGGTTTCCTGTGCTGTCGCTGCATTAATGGCATACCGCTGCGGTTATCGCTGGGACGCCATCATTACCGGTGTTCTGGACAGCATTGCCAGAGCCACAGAAGCACTTATCATTGTTATGATCGTTGGTATGCTCATCGGAACTTGGGTGCTGGCAGGGACCATGCCGGCTATGGTCTATTACGGTTTGGCTCTTATTTCCCCGTCTGCTTTCTTGGTTGTGGGAGCCGTACTTTGCGCTCTTGTCGGTCTGGCAACGGGCAGTTCCTGGACCGCTTCGGGAACAGTTGGGGTGGCTCTGATGGGCATTGCGGCAGGTTTGGGAATTAACCCCGCCATTGCTGCCGGTATGGTAATTTCCGGAGCATATATGGGTGACAAATGGTCTCCCCTTTCTGATTCCACGAATATTGCTGCAGCTACTGCAGAAACGCCACTCTATGAGCATGTTAGAAGCATGATGACGACTACATTACCAAGCTTCTTAATGGCCTTGGTGCTCTATGCAATCGTAGGCGTACGGGTTGGATCCCAAGGCTTTGATGCTCATACAGTTATTGAAATTCAGAATGCCATTGCCGGTGAGTTCAACATCCAGGTCTGGATTATGATCCCTGTACTTGTGGTCATTTTCTCGGCCATCAAGAAAATTCCAGCCATTCCTTCGCTATTGCTGGCAGTAGCCATTGCGGGAATCGTGGCCATGATTTCTCAGGACAATTCCTTTGCTGATGTGCTGGGAGCAATGCACTACGGCTATGAAGCTGACACAGGCAATGAGATTGCAGACATGCTGCTGAACCGCGGCGGATTAGACTCTATGATGTGGACTATCGGTTTGATTATCTTTGCTCTGGCTTTTGGTGGTATCCTTGAAAAATCAGGTTTTGTAGATGTGCTGTTGGGTGGTGTGGTAAAAAGAGTCAAGACGGTTGGTGGCCTGGTTACCGCTACCATTATAACGGGCATCGTATGCGACTTTGTGCTTACGGATCAGTATCTGGCAATCATCGTACCGGGTAGAATGTATGCAAAAATCTACGACCAGAAAGGACTTAAGAGAAGCTTCCTGTCCAGAACTCTGGAAGATGGCGGAACGCTTTGGTCGCCCATGGTTCCCTGGAACGGGTGCGGAGCATATCAGGCGGCGACTTTGGGAGTCTACAATCTGGACTTCTGGCCCTATGCCTTTATGAACGTCATCAATCCTATCTACGCAATCATAATTTCTTATTTGGGCTTCGGGGTCAAGTATGTGGATCCGGAGAAGAACCCCAAGTACAAGGAGAAAATTGAAAAGACTGCAAAATAAGTGTGGTAGGATTGTTACACAGTAGAATGGATAATCGAAATGAATGAATTCAAAGTATTAAATGATCGAAAGAGAAGGCTATCTACGCGAATCGCAGCAGTGATATTCGGCGTGGGCATTGTCGTACTCGGGATTGCGTTTGCATCCCCCATTGGAATTTTGCTTGGACCTTTTCTGGTATGGTCTGCATTTTTCAATAAGTACACATTGGTCAACCCAGAAGGTATTATCGTTCACTATGACGCGGTTCTGTTCAAGTATAAAGAAGCCTGGCTTTTCGATGACATTTCTAACCTGCATCGCGAGACGGTGAAGGATCCGAAGTATATCGTATTGCATTTTACGAGGAGGGCATTGTCGAAACGGCTGATCTTCGAAAAAGAGGATGCTCAGAAGATTATCGATCTTGCATTACAGAAGAACAGTAAAATTCATTTCGAAGATGTAGATTAATCAGCACCACCCGTCTAACGGGTGGTTCAGACTGTAGACAAAGTCGCAGAAGAAAGAGAATCTCTTCTGCGGCTTTTCTTATGCAAATAACCTTAGAAATGTTGAAATTTAAACATGTAATGGCATTTTAATGATATAATTAAACCATAGCGAGGTGGCGACGAATGATGATAAAAAATACCGGAAATCAAAGAAATCAGATTCAGTTTGTCTCAGCAGACAGCCTTGTTCCAGAAGATCATCTCCTGCGTGACATAGATAGGGCGATTGATTTTTCTTTTATCTACGAACTGGTGCAAGACAAGTACTCTCAAGATCATGGAAGGCCAATCGTGTACCGGGAACTCTGTCCCGCCTGTTTGGTCTGCATTGATTGTATCAATGCAAAGGAATTTAACTCCTTTATTTACCAAGTACTCTGCCACTTCGACTGATACGTATGGGTGTTCGAAAAACTCTTCGGTCCCCTCTTTCTTATACCAGTTTGTGTTAAAAAGAACGATTGTACCTTCCTTGATCTTTTTATCATAGGGCATTACATCTTCCATCGTATTTTTTTCATTTGACTTTTTGTCGGTAACCCTGATGACGACTGCCTCTCCAGAAGAATCCTTTCAAAAATACTGACCGCTTGAAAAGTACTTATAAATATTATATTGAGTGCTTTGGCAACTTTAACGCTGCTTCCTGATTTCTGATAGGCATCGCATATCAATTTCTTTTCAACGGACTCAATAACTTCCTGAAGGCTCATGCACGATTCAATTGCAACTGTTTCATCACATTCAGGTTTGTGTTTTTAAAAATATAAATCTTCTGTTATATTTTTACCTATAGATGCAACAGCCGCCATTTCTAACACATTTGACAGTTCTCTTACATTCCCCGGCCAGGAATAATTCATTAATGTTTCTCTCGCTTTTGGGGTCAGTTCTTTATTGATACCGTATTTTTTGTTGATTTTATCAAGAAAATAATCGCACAAGGGCAGTATATCTTCCTTCCTATCTTTCAACGGAGGAACGGTTATATTTACCACGTTGAGCCTGTAGAACAGGTCCTCCCTGAATTTTCCTTCATCGACAAGCGCTGCGAGGTCCCGATTTGAAGCTGTTATCAGCCTGAAATCCACGCTGATCTGCTTGGTTCCTCCTATTCTCCTGATAGCCTTGTCTTGAATGGTTTTAAGCAATTTTGCCTGCAGGTTAAGCGGCATTTCAGATATTTCATCAAGAAGCAGGGTTGGTGTCAGACACCGAATACAACTGACACCAAATACAACTCTGGTAGCTTATTGCCAGGAACATGGTATAATACTTCCATGAAAAACGTTTTGCTGACAATTGAATACGATGGTACTAATTTTTCCGGATGGCAGCGGCAGCCTGGCCGGCGCACCGTACAAGGCGAATTGGAACGAGTACTTTCCATACTCTGCAAGCAGGAAGTCAAGCTGCAGGGGACAAGCCGCACCGACGCCGGCGTTCACGCCCTCGATCAGCGGGCCTGTTTTTGCGGCGAGTTTGGAATTCCCGTTGACAGGATTCCCATTGCGGCAAATAAAATGCTGGCCGGTGATGGTCCCTTTGCAGTGGGAGATGTGCGGATTCTGCGGGCGCAAGAAGTGCCTTTGGATTTCAACCCGCGATTCCGTGCGAAAGGCAAGACGTACATCTACAAAATGCGCAACGCCCCCCAATCAGACATTTTGCAACGGAATTACAGCTATCAGATCCATAAACCTTTAGACCTGCAGGCCATGAAGCATGCCGCCGAATTTCTAATTGGGGAGCATGATTTCAGGAGCTTTATGGCCGCCGGGGGTAACGTGCCCGAATCCACCATTCGAACCATTTATAACATCGAGTGGGAGCAGCGGCCTCTTGCCGCCGGCACCGGCTATAACAGCGCCGCAGATTTTGACGGCAGCACTTTCGATGGTAGCACTTTCGACGGCAGCACCATAGAATTTGCGATAACGGGGAACGGATTCCTCTACAACATGGTGCGGATCATTATTGGAACCCTGGTAGATATCGGTCTCAGAAAAATAGATCCGGAGGACATGAAAAACATCATTCAGAGCAGGGACAGACAAAAAGCAGGACATACAGCCCCTCCAGGTGGGCTTTATTTAGCAAAAGTGTATTTTGATGAGGAGGATTTGAAACTATGAAAATCAAGGAATTGTTCGAAAAAAAGAGGACGGTCATGTCCCTTGAAATATTCCCGCCCAAGCTCACATCACCGGTGGAGACGATCTATTCGACACTGGATGCCCTTTCCGACATCAAGCCCGATTTCATCAGCGTCACTTACGGGGCAGGCGGCAAAGCGAAGGACAGAACAGTTGAGATCGCTTCTAAGATAAAAAACGACTACGGCATCGAAAGCCTGGCCCACTTGACCTGCATTTCTTCCACAAAGGAAGATATTCGTAGAATCTTTGACGAAATGAGAGCCGGCAATATCGAAAACGTGTTAGCTCTCCGCGGCGACATTCCCGAGGATCCGGATTTCGAATTTCCCAATCCTCTCCATTATCAATATGCCTGCGACCTGGTCAGGGAAGTAAAGGCCGAAGGAAACTTTTGCATCGCAGCGGCCTGCTATCCCGAAACCCATATCGAATGCGACAGCAAGGTGAAAGATATCAAACATCTCAAAGAAAAAGTTGACGAAGGCGTAGACTTCCTCATCACCCAGCTGTTTTTTGACAACGAAATATTCTACCGCTTTATGGAGGAAATTGACCTGGCGGGGATAAATGTTCCCGTATCCGCTGGCATCATGCCCGTGCTGAATAAAAACCAGATTCTGCGCATCACGAACCTTTGCGGCTGCTCGATCCCTCCCAAATTCCAGCGGATATTGGATCGATATGAACACAACCCAGAGGCTTTGAAGGAGGCAGGAGAAGCCTATGCCATCGAGCAGATTATCGACCTCATAGCCTGGGGCGTGCGCGGCATCCATCTCTATACAATGAACAAAGCGGAAACCGCCAAACGCATTATGAGCAACATCGAGCATATTAGAAAACTGCAAAATTAATGTAAATGGAAAACAACGAATGCACAGCTCACAGCCCAATGAAAACGCATAAAACCAAACTACTTCTATACGAATTACGAACATCCGGCTAACCGCGGCTTTGAATGTAGACAAAACCCCCAGGCCGGGGTTTTTTGTTTACCTTCGCTTCATCCTCATACGTTTCACCCGCATATAGACAGAAAACAGGGTTAGAAACAAAATTGTGTTCACCACAGACTTGGGTGTACACAACAAATCGGGCGCAGAATCAAAAGTTGTCTATTTTTGCCCTGAAATGTAGCCAAGAAATAATGCTGAAAGGGAGATCTTGTCTACTTTCAATTGTCGAAGTAGACAAGAATCAAAGCTGCTGGCTGGTTGTTGTCTATTTTCAACCTTAAAAATAGACAATTAATAAGTCGGAACAAGTATTTTTGTCTACCGCCGATCTGTGGGGTAGCCAATAAGTCTGGATTGAGTTCAAATGTTGTCTACTTTTACCTTATAATGTAGACAACAATTAGTGATACAAACCCAAATGTTGTTTACTTTCAATTTTCGAGGTAGACAAAAGTCATGGCATTCAACTGGCGGTTGTCTATTTTCAGCATATAATATAGACAACCACAAAGACCCGATCATATTTCTGTCTACCTCTAGATTATGGTTTAGACAACTATGCAGTTTAGATCCTAGTATTGTCTATCTTTCCTTTAAAAAGTAGACAAAATTTAGAGTTGCTATTCGTTTCTTGTTTATCTCCAGCTTTAGACGTAGACAAGAATTCATGGCGAAATCCACATCCGGGGCGTTGCTTACAATTTGTAATACTTGCATACTATTAGCTCCCGCTTGATATTGGTACATACTTGTATTAGACCCCTGCATATGGTAAAATTACACATTCGGAGGTTATCACATGGGGATACGGCAACTATTGAAAGATAGAATACTGGTCTTTGACGGAGCCATGGGCACCATGCTGCAAAAGCAGGGATTGCCCACCGGGAAAATTCCGGAAATTATTAATTTTACACATCCTGAGATAATAGAAGACATTTACCGCCGGTATCTGTCCGCGGGCAGTGATATCATATGCACCAACACATTTGGAGCCAACCGGTTTAAGACGGAGGGCTCCGGTTTTACAGTGGATGAAATCATTACGCAAGCCATCAAGTTGGCCCGGGGGGCGGCGGATGCATTTATGCGTGATTGCCGGAACCAAGAGGCGCCCGTTAACAGTTCCACGACTAGCGAGTTGAATAACGAATCGAATAACGAATCAAATAACGAACCGAATAGCGAATCCGACTGTGCCGGCAATCGGATCCATTGCGCCCATTCCACTGCAAATCAGGATGCAGATCAGGGCCGCAGCCGTTGCGACAAAAAATATGTTGCCCTTTCCCTGGGACCCATAGGAAAACTCCTGGAACCGACCGGAGATTTGAGTTTTGAGGAGGCTTGCGATGTATATCGCCAGCAGCTGGAACCCGGAATCAGAGCCGGCGCGGATCTCATCATAATTGAAACCCAAAGCGATCTCTATGAACTGAAAGCGGCAATTGTAACTGCCAGAGAGCTGACGGACTTGCCGCTGTTTTGCACGGTTACTTTCGAAGAAAATGGAAGAATGCTCATGGGCGCAGACCCTCTTACAGTTGTCACCACGCTGCAGGATTTGGGAATCGATGCCCTTGGCGTAAATTGCTCGTTAGGGCCGGAGCAAATGGTTCCCATCGTTCGGGAACTGTTGACATATTCCAAACTGCCGGTAATTGTCCAGCCCAATGCGGGATTGCCGAAAATGGTGGACGGCCAGACGGTTTATGACGTGGGTCCAAAGGAATATGCCGGTGTCATGGAGCAAATGATCCGGGGAGGGGTATCCGTGGTAGGAGGCTGCTGTGGGACTACTCCGGAATATATTAAAGAACTGGTAGAGCGTATAAAGGCAATAGGCGATGAGTATGATGAATACAGCGGTTTGGAACATAGCTCCAACCAGGAAACGGATCGCAAAAAGGCAATAGGCGATGCGGCTAGAAGGGCCGCGAGAGTGGCTACGGCTGTACGAAAACCTGTCATCTATACAGCTGCGAGCTCTGCTACTAAGACCGTTATCCTGGATGACCGGATCAGGGTGATTGGCGAGCGGATTAACCCCACCGGCAAGAAGGCGCTGAGAGAGGCGCTGAAAGCCGGTGATTACACATATGTTGAGAATGAAGCCATACAACAGGTGAAGGCCGGCGCAGAAATATTGGATATCAACGTGGGAGTTCCGGGCATTGACGAGAAGGCGGTAATGTGCGAAGTAGTGCGCCGGGTTTCCGCGGTAACGGATGCGCCGTTGCAGATCGACAGTTCTAACCCGGAAGTAATTGAGGCCGCAGCGCGCCGGTACAACGGGCGGCCCATCATCAATTCCGTCAACGGCAAACAGGAAGTGATGGATGCCATTTTCCCCATTGCGAAAAAATACGGAGCCTGCGTCATCGCTCTCACTTTGGATGAAAAAGGCCTGCCGGAGGATGCGGAAGAACGGGTTGCCATCGCAGAGCGCATTATAAATGAAGCGGAAAAATACGGCATCGGCAGGGAGCGCATCATAGTGGACTGCCTCACTTTGACCGTTTCGGCGCAGCAGCAGGCCGGAAGGGACACGTTGGAGGCCATCCGCCGGGTTAAAGAACGCTTCGGTGTAAAGACTACTTTGGGGGTCAGCAATGTTTCCTTCGGGCTTCCCCAGCGGGCGCTGCTCAATCGCACTTTCCTGGCAATGGCCCTTGAGGTCGGTCTCGACGCGCCTATTACCGATCCCTTGGTGGACGAATATATGGATACAATCCGCGCTTTCGAAACCTTGGCTTGTAAAGACTTGGATTCCCGGGATTATATTGCTCGCTACGGGGGTGCAGCCGGTAAATCGGGCGGAACGGATGACAAGTTCAAAGCAGCCGGGAACAATTTCAACGAGACAGATGACAAGTTCAACGGAGCGATGGATAAGCGCGGCGGGGAGGGCGGCAAATCCGATGAGACGGTCGGTGAAGCGGATCAAAATGCTGAAAAATCCGGTGAGTCTGCCGGCAAAACCGCTCGCGATGCACTTACGGAAATTATCGTAAACGGTTTTGTGGACCGGGCTGCAAAGGCCACCCGGGAGCTGTTGAAATATTATGAGCCTTTGGATATCGTGGAGACGGTAATAATTCCCGCCCTTGAGAAAGTCGGCCGGGAATATGAAACGGGCGAGAAGTTCTTGCCCCAACTGGTTCAGTCCGCTGATGCGGTCAAACATGCCTTCCAGGTTCTCAAGGAGCAGATGTCAGCAGGCGGAGAGACCATCAGTTACGGCAGGATACTTTTGGCCACGGTAAAGGGCGATATCCACGACATTGGCAAGAACATAGTGAAAGTGCTTCTGGAGAACTACGGTTATGAAGTGCTGGATCTTGGCAAGGATACAGATATACAGCTCATTGTCGACACGGTAAAACGAGAAAAAATACAGCTGGTAGGCTTATCGGCTCTGATGACAACCACCGTAGTAAACATGGAGTCCACGATTCGCGCCTTGCGGGAGGCGGGGCTTCCCTGTAAAGTGGCTGTGGGAGGAGCAGTGCTCACCGAGGATTATGCTACATCTATCGGCGCGGATTTCTACTGCAAGTACGCCATGGACGGGGTCCGGGTCGCTAACAGGATTTTTAGAAAAGCTGAGTAAATGTGTCGAAAGAAGATAGATTGATGCGTCGATGAAGGATTGGCAGAGAGGGCTGCAGAGGGTTAGTAGCACAATATAGAACGAAATGCGCAACAATCTAATATAATGATAAATTTCGCGAACCCTGAAACAAAAACGGTGACGAAAAGTCTAATAATAGGATGTTCAAATCATAAAAAGGGACATAGTTTGACTCATAAAAAGAGACATAGTTTGACAACCAGCGGTTGACAATAAGGAAGGCGGTTTGGGTTTGGCAGCAAAGTTATAAGCGTACTTACCGATCAACATGTCAGCGATATAATAGACATTTACTAATACTGATACTAAATTAGACTTGTACTAAATAAGCATACTTACACATACGCAGCAGAGTTTATTCTAAAGATCCAAGGAGGAAACAAAGAAATGAACCGACCCGATTGGGATGAGTATTTCATGCAGATGGCCGAGGTGGCCGAACAGCGCTCAACCTGTACCCGCCGCAAGGTGGGAGCCGTCATAGTAAAGGACAAGCGGATCATGGCCACAGGCTATAACGGCGTGCCCACGGGTATTCAACATTGCGAAGAGAGAGGCTGTCTGCGGGAACAGCTGCAAGTTCCCTCCGGCCAGCGTCACGAGCTTTGCCGCGGTCTCCACGCAGAGCAGAATGCCATTATACAGGCCGCCTATTTGGGCCAAAGCATCGACGGAGGAACCCTTTACTGTACAACTCAGCCCTGCGTGATCTGCGCCAAAATGCTCATCAACGCCGGCATCAAGCGCATTGTCATCAAAGAGGGATATCCCGACGAACTGGCCCGGGAAATGTTGGAAGAAGCCGGGTTAAAAGTCGAAGTGTTGGACAGAAAAAACAAGTGATTCCGGAGGGCAGGAACAGGAATAAGTGACTCCATGCAGATGGAACAAGTGGTCCGGACAGAAGGAATCAGCGGTTTCGGACAGCAGAAATGAGCGGTTCCGGGAGATAGGGAACAAATGATTCCTTGCAGAAGGAATATTCGATTCTGGGAGAAGTAACAAGTATTCTGGACAAAAGTAATAAGCAATTCCGGAATAAGGAGCAAATGAAAAAGTGATAGAAAGAGAGAACAAATGATATCCGCAATTTTTTTAATTTTCCTCGTTGCATTTATCATTACTTTTGGCCTTACGCCTTTGGCGATAAAAATTGCCCCGAAAATCGGAGCCCTTGACATTCCCAAAGACGACAGAAGGATGCATACGGTGACCATGCCCCGGTTTGGCGGCTTTGCCATTTATATGGGCAGCATGGTTGCTTCTGCTTTGCTTTTGCCCGGGACAACCGACCATCGGATGACCGGCATTGCCGTGGGCGCCACTCTGATCCTCATCATGGGCATCATCGACGATATTCACGGCTTGTCTGCGAAAGTAAAGCTCGTGGGGCAGATTGCTTGCGCCTGTATTCTGTTTGCAACCAACGTAAGAATCTCTTTCGTCAGCGATCCTTTCGGGGATGGTATTATCGAATTTCCGTGGATTGTCAGCCTTTTAGTAACGATTCTTTGGATAGTAGGCATCACCAATACCATCAACCTCATCGACGGCCTGGACGGCCTGGCGGCGGGGGTTTCCTTTATCGCTACCATTGCCATTGCCTACATTGCCTATATACACGGGCGATACGAAGTTTGCATGGCTTTTATGGCCCTGGCAGGAAGTTGTCTGGGCTTTTTGCCCTGGAACTTCCATCCCGCGAAGATCTTCATGGGTGACGGGGGCGCCTTGTATTTGGGATTCATGATTGCGTCCATTTCCGTAATGAGCCCTATGAAGAGCGCTACGGTTATTGCTACGATACTGCCGATTTTCGTGTTGGCCCTGCCCATTTTGGATACGGCTCTGGCAATTTTGCGGCGAGTGAAGAACGGCAGACCTATCATGGAGGCGGACAAAGGCCACCTGCACCACAAGATTATGAACGTGGGCATGGGGCAAAAGCGGACGGTGCTGACCCTCTACAGCATTAGCGGGATTATGGGCGTGGCGGCTATTCTCATCAGCCGGGATCTCTTCAAGGATGCGCTGTTTCTCATGGCTACTGCCGCTACCCTGATTTACGTGTTTATGAAGGATCAGGGGTTCGGGAAGCCTTTCAATGGAGAGCGCAGGGACAAGCCTGAATCAGAATAAATACAAATTACTAAAAAGCTAATAGTTCAAATGAAAGAATAGAAGAGGCTGGAAATGAAGATATTAACCGTTTTTGGGACCAGGCCGGAAGCCATCAAAATAGCTCCGTTGGTCCAACAGTTGGAAAAAGAGCCCGGGCTGGAGTCCGTGGTCTGTGTCACCGCCCAGCACAGGGAAATGCTGGATCAGGTGCTGGAGCTTTTTGAGATTGTGCCTGACTATGATCTCAATGTCATGAAACCGAACCAGAGCGTCAGCCAGATCACCACTAATGTGCTCCTCGGAATGGAGAAAGTGCTTTCGGAGGTTCAGCCGGACATAGTCCTTGTTCACGGCGACACAACCACTACATTTTCCTCAGCCCTGGCGGCGTTTTACCAAAAAATTCCCGTAGGCCATGTGGAAGCGGGCCTTAGGACATATAATAAATATTCGCCTTACCCGGAAGAGATGAACCGGGTGCTTACCGGCCATATTGCCGAACTTCACTTTGCTCCGACGGAGCGCAACCGCCGGAACCTGCTGGCGGAAGGCATACCGGAGGAGAAGATATTTATTACGGGCAACACCGTCATCGACGCCTTGCTCACCGTTGCAGAGAAACCTTATGAATTTGAGGATGAGGTCCTTTCGAAAATTGATTTCGGCCGCCGCAGAGTCATAACCGTGACCTGCCATCGCCGGGAAAATTTAGGTGAGCACATGGCGAACATTTTCAGCGCGATTCGGGACATTGCCCGGGAATTTGACGATGTGGAAATCGTCTATCCGGTCCATTTGAACCCCAAGGTCCGGGCGGCGGCCGGGGAAATCCTGGGCAATACGGAGCGAGTCCATCTGATTGAGCCGCTCCAATATCAACCCTTCGTCAACCTGATGGCAAAATCCCATTTCATTATAACCGATTCCGGCGGCATGCAGGAAGAGGCGCCTTCACTGGGAAAACCCGTCCTGGTTGTGAGAAAGGAAACGGAACGGCCTGAAGCGGTAGAAGCAGGCACCGTCAAGCTTGCAGACGTGGAACGGGAGAACATTTACGCCCTCGCAAAAGAGCTGCTGACGAATCAAAACGCCTACGATGCCATGGCCAAAGCCGTGAATCCTTACGGCGACGGCAAGGCCTGCAAAAGAATCGTAAACGTGCTGAAAAACATCTCTCTGCCGCATCCTTGATACGAGTGTGCAAAAACTAGGTTGTACGTAAATCGCTATAAAACTCCGCCCCTGGGAGTCTTGGGTGTGCAGAATTTCAGATTGTACGTATGTAAGAAAGAGAAAATCTCTATAAATCTACGTACAATC
>LSQX01330800.1_pt1 | contig 14067 bp, 9 predicted proteins | sample 654561 | NCBI WGS metagenome assembly LSQX01 (sample SAMN04489861, study PRJNA283612) | anaerobic digester metagenome | isolation source: 4 biogas reactors fed with cattle manure at either 37C or 55C with and... | place: Denmark: Kongens Lyngby | collected 2014
TTCTTTGCATTCACTAAATTTATCGCACCAGCACCAACCATCGAGCGTATTTCATGTATTTCATTGTTCCGGATAACCACATTTTCGGAGAATGAATCCTTCAGAATAACCGCACCACCAGTATGATATTTCCTTGGTTCACCATAAAAGCTGCGAACTTCAAACCCTTCAATCACAACATTAGAACCAAACAATCTAAATGCCCAGTCTCTTTTTCCAATGGAAAACACAGCTGATTGAGGTTCTGGTGAATTCGGCCAGATATACAATCTTCCTTCTTCTGCGTCATAAACGTATTCACCTTTACGATCCAAATTGGAAATATGATTAATGATGGAATAATATTGTTCTCTATTATCATAAATTGCACTACTTCCAAGGTCCTCGAACTGTATTGTTGATGATTGGGGATCAAAGCTTTGGATTTCCCTTGGGGTAACTACATTGGGCTGACACCAGACTAATATATAGGCTCCCTTGTAATAGTCAGGGTCTTTTTGATTAAAACGATCAGTATCCGTCAACGTTGTTCTGGTAAGTGTGCCTGGCGGTGCCGGATAATAGTTATCGACTTCATCATACCAGAACGGATCGGGCTGGTTAGGATCCTGGGCAAACCATAAAAATTGTTCATTTTCATATATCGGATTAAATATGCTGCTGATATCCGATACATCAGCATAGTAAATATTCCTCCAGTTTGGGTTGCCATAACATGAATCCTGATTTTTGCACGAAATCCAGTTTGCTTCAATTGCATCGGCTCCGTCAATGATTGCTTTTTCCGAACCCCAGCCATCACCCTTAAACACAATTGGCTCATCTTCCGTCCCGCTTTGTCTTATGATAATTTTACCCCTGTATGAAACGCCTCCCCTAAAGCATAGAACATCTCCGCCATTAAGGGTAATAGAAGCGGGATTGCCCGTTGCTTCAGGATCACCCGGTGAATGCTTCCATGGTGAAGATTTGGATGCACCGCTGTTATGATCATCACCGTTTTCAAAATCAATATAATAAGTAGGCTGTTTATTCTGTGCTGCCGTATATAATCCGAACAACGAGTTCGGTACACCTATACACATACATAGGCTTAATATGAGGGTAAGAAATATATAACTCTTTCTTCTTTTTGTAAATATAAAACGCATCTGTTTTCCTCCCGAAATTAAGAATATTCAATCCATCCATTACATTACAAACGATATATACAGGCGATCCATATAAGCCCTTCTCTTATTACTGCCTTATTCAGGTGGCAAGTTGCTTTCTTCACCCCACACTTTCGCCAGGCGCTCAAACAGTGCCAGTACCTCGGCTCGGGTGATTGGATCATTCCACTTGCTGTCTCCGTTGTTTCCAAGTAATATCCCTTTATCCTTCAGGCATAGGATGGACGGATAGAAATCCATCGGTACGCCGTTTTCAGGGTTTTCAGCGGCATTCATCAATTGATTGTACCAACAGTAACATTTCGGTCCTTCAACCCCGGCGTCGGGATTGGACATATAAATGGTTTTCACAGTATCGTTAAAAGCCGGGGTTTCATTGCTTTCCGCCAGAGTGTAATATTTTCCACCTTCCCGTATATCTTCACTCCAAAGGAAATTTGCCAAGGCGAAGAAGACCTCACCACGGGTCATCGGCTGGAGGATGGTCTGCCTTGTATATAAATCCGGATAAACCAGCCCTTCTTTAGCGGCAACGACATAATGGGTATACCAGTCATTTCCGATTTGCTCTGCAATCCGAATAAAGCTTTCGGTATCCTGTACGGCTTTCTGTTTTATCATTCCCTCCGAACTGTTGAACCTGGCCAGCATTGTCAGAACTTCTGCACGGGTGACCAGGTTGCCACCGCTGAAGGTTCCTCTTGGGAAGCCCTTCACAAACTTGCGGTATACCGCCAATGGAATATGGCTTGCATACCATTCATCACCGCGGATATCACTGAATGTAAGCATTGCCAGTTCCCGAAGTTTACTCTGATAGCCGGCGGTAAGGGTTACGACCGGTTCTCTTCGCATCATGATTCCGTACGTGGGGTTCATGGTATTATCACGAATATTCGCACTTTCATATAACATCTCCAAAAGCTTTACCATTTCCGGGTAATCTGCAGTGATAAGCTCCTCCGCCGTTGGAATATCAGTGTTTCCATCCTGCGGTTTGGGTGTCGGTGACGGAACACTGGTAGGTTTTGGTGTTGGTGTCAGCTTCTTTATAGGCTCTGATGTTGAGCCTCCGCCAGAACCAGATTCTGACTGATTTGGTTTTTTCGTTGGTGTTGGACTCGGCTTTTTCGTCGGTGTTGGAGACGGTGCCAATGTGGGAGTTGGCGTTGGCTTAGATGCCGCTTTTTCAACGGTAACCTGCACACTTACCGTCAACGGGATATTATTGGAATTTACCACGCCAGAAGGAAGTACCACTGTACCCTCCACTGTAAGGGTCTGGCTTTCCTTTACTTTCGGATCATATGTGCATGAATCCACATCCCAGTTAACACTCGCCTGTAATGAGCCTTTATCGGTAACCATTGTTACTGTAGTCGGAAGCCTTAACGCTGTTGCTGTTTTAGCCGCACCATTGGGAACATTCTTAACCGGGGTTGGTGGAGTTATGCCTGTAAGTTCTCTGTCTGTGGGGTCTGCCGCATATACCGTTACATTGACAGACGTAGTCAATTTTACTTTTTTTGAATTAACCACCCCGGTGGGCAGAGCAATGGTTCCATTTACTGTAAAATTCTGCGAATTAAGACTTGCAGGGTCATAGGAGCATTTTTCGACATCCCAGCTGACGTCGGTTGCCATTTTCCCACCATCAGTGGTTATTATGACCTTTTTCGGAAGTCCGAGCGTCTCTGCTGTTTTAGCCGTTCCATTGGCGATGCCCGTAATTCTTGCCGGGGCTGAGATGCTCTGAAGAACCTTATCCGAACCAGTAGCTGCGTTTACTGTAACAGTTATATTCGATTTCAGCGGGATGTCCGGGTTACTTAAAACTGCCGGAGGAAGAGAAACATCGCCAGTCACCGTGAAGGTCTGCTCTTTTGTATTTGATGGCGCATATGAGCAACTGTTCACGTCCCATGTTACATTGGCTTTTTTTACACCATCATAAGTAACGATTGTGATTTGCTGAGGCAGCATCAATGCTTCAGCAGTTTTGGCAGTGCCATTTGCAATTGAGCCGACCGGAGCCTGTTCAGGGATCAGTTTCAGCATATCGGCTTCAGCCATTTCCAGAATTTCCAACTCCTGAGCCATTGCTGTGTAGGTATTTGCCTTCTTATCGGTCGCTATGGCTGAGATGCTGTATGTACCGGCTTGAACATCGCTGATGTCCCAGAAATAGCGGTACATATTCGTATATACATCGGTTACCATTGTTACAGGAGCCCCCAGGTTTTTTCCGTTCACGAGGAATTGAACGGACTCTATTCCGTGAACACCAAATGCCTTTGCTTTCAATTCAACGGTATTGGAAATGTTCTTTGATGAAATACTGCCGTCGAATGGATAGCATACCGCTGCAAACGGGGGTGTGGTTTCAGTACCTTCCGCAGTATTCCTGTACGCATCCCACATGGCCGCTACAAAACTGCTTCTATACTGCCCGCTATCTCTGCTCGCACCATCTGTTAAGCTATAGCGCCCAGAACCGGCTATCGGAATACCGGTATCCTTATCCGGGCCGTATGTAATCCCATAATTACTGTTATTCTTGTCATAAGGCGCATATGGATCAGGTGATGCCCATGTTCCATGGAGCACCCATCTGTCTGTGTAGTCACGTGCCAATTCCCATTCGTCCATATTCCACGCTTCCTTTAGAACAGGCATCAGATGGGTGGCAAGAATTTCCCCTTTGTGTGATTGAGCGGTAATGTATTGGTATGCTGCACCCGCCACCCCACCATCGATCAATCCGTATGGGTCTTTTTGAGAACGACTCCCTCTTTCGTTAGAAATATAGCTCCAATAACCTTTTTCCGTCGAATTTTCACCCCATATGGTTAAGCCTGTTTCTCCTTTATAGAAAAAATAGTTTGCATGGAAAAAATCAGCATTTCGAAGCATTTCTTTTGCTTCATCAAGATCAAGCATCACTGCTGTGAATGCGAGTACGATCCGGTGTCCCGGCTGATGTCCGCCACCAGCAGGCCATTTCTGCCCCAAATACACGGTATGTACTTTATCAATCCCAAACTGTACGAAATTTATCAGTGCAGGCATCTTCTCCTCTATGGGACCTTTTATCATAAAACGCAGTACGGCATTGTTCTGAGCGGGCGTATTTTTAGGTTGATAATCCATCATATTATCTTGGGGGCGAAGGGATCTTCCAATGACGCCTGTTTTATGATCCAACTGAAGAGAGCTGAACCGATTCGCAATCGATTCCAGTGTTGGCATATTTGCAACCGGTTCATAAGAAGGCAGTAAATCTGTTCTTAAGTCTTCAACCTTGTAGAATGGCTTTTCTGTCCCCACATATGGCGGACGAAATACTGCCCGGCCGTTGTCAGGCGGGATCGCGTCTACAACTGTTAGTACCACTGCATTCTTTATGCAAGGTCTTGCTTCTCCTGTAGGTGTAGTTTTCACAATGGACAGTGTTTTGTCAGCGGTGTACGGTAAATCGGGAACAAGGCTTGCGTCAAAACCTCCACCTTGGCCGCCGTCCTGGAAACCATGACTGCCATCTACCACAGGGTTTACTTCCCACCCATTGTTATACCCGTCGAAATCGGGTGTGATTTTTGTTATCATGACTGGCGCCAATACCCAGAAGTCACCATTTGCGAACTTTCCAATGGTTCGTGATTCACTGAAGTAAAATGTTATGCCATCCTTCGTTATTGAGGTAGCCTGCTTTGTCTCTCCAATCGTAAGGGCAGTTTCGGCTTCATCCGCGAAGGCCTGATTTGGAATGAGCACGCCATTTCCTACAACACTAAGGATTAAGAAAAAGGTACATACAACTTTGCAAATTGAACGTTTCATTAATTTTTTCCCTCCCATGCAATAAGTCCGGTGCCAATATACGGATATCAATTGCAGATTTCCGATTAAACCATTTCAGGATACCTTTTCGGCCTGCATCTCTGAACGTTATCAGCGGATTTTATATCAAAATACAATAGGTATACTAATCACCATGATATTCATACGGCCCGATATCCCACTCTCCGACGCGCGGCAAGCCATCCAAATCCTTGACAAAATCATACAGTGGAAACCCTTTATACCTCGTTTGTTTTGCTTCAATTATCTTATGCACGGAACGCTGGTCATATCTGAGGTAATAGCCGGGTTTGATAATACCCGCATACCCGTTGTCAGGTATCATCAAGAACTGTTATGGTCATGGTTTATTCAGCAGCCAAAAACCATCGCTAACCTGGAAACAATATGATGATCGCTCGTCTTGTCTGCAGTCGAACCCAGGAAAATTACCAGACTTTGATGAACTCGCACCAAACTGGGACCTTGTAGCAATATAGGTTAATAATCATATAACCATGAACAACCAATGTGATGGATGAATGCAGAGGATAGATTAGTAACAATGATGTTTCCTATTAAGAAATCAGAGCGGAACCGATTTTGTCAATAACGTTATTATCTTACATATTTACTTTTTATTATGCTTTGCCTAAAAATATCATATTTTCATGAGAACTGTCAATCCATAAAACAGAAAACAATCATATTTTTGACGTGCTTATTTTGAATCAAGGCTGCCGAATGGCATGAAAAGTATGTCCTTATTGTTCTCCTGACATTTGCGGAATACAACAATCGAAAGGTGAAAGGCCGCTATATTTTGAAAACAGCATATCTGTGCTATCTCCGGTATCCAATAATATGCAGGCCTCGACATTTTTGATATTTATATTCTGATAATGGATAATAATCCCGATCGAAGGTATGGGTTGCAATTTTGATATTGTCGGACCCGAACCCCTTTCCTTTCTCCACAACAAAAAGAGAATGACCGTAAGACTCTCCATTAAACGATAGTTGTATGATATCCCCTGGCACCAGATCAGTGAGCGGAACTTCTTGCGCAAACGGGCCTGCGCCATTATTATTTATAAGAAAATCATACAGATACTGAACACCTGTCCATGATGCTGTTCGGTTATAGCTGTTATAATAATACCATCCGAAAACAGGTTTGGGGTTCATTGTTTTACACGCCGCATAGAGGCACTGAGATATATAATTTGTACAGTCTCCCCCGTATCTGCTAAAATCCAGATATGACGGATTTCGGTCAAATGCCCATCTGTGTGCATAAGCAAGCGCTGCATCCCTGTTGTAGGGTTGTACTTTCATCATGCTGTTTCTTTCATGATTCATTCTATATTATTTTATGGAACAGATGATAATATGTGCCCGAAGTCATTCCGCTTTTTACTCTTGACTTGAAAAGTGATCAGGTCTAGAAGTTGTTACGCAATTCTTCCATGATCTTCTTTTCCAGACGGGACACCTGTACCTGGGATATACCAAGCTTCAGTGCAACCATTTGTTGGGTTTCCTCCTTGAAATAACGAAGAAAAATTAGCTTTCTGGATCTTTCGTCCAGCTTTTGCAGCGCTTTGCTAAGTGCCAGCCGTTCCAGTATAACGGATTCCTTCATGTTGTCTTCGGAGTGCAGAATATCGATCAGATAGATTGGATTGTGTTCATTATCACCAATTGTTTTATACAGTGATTCGGGCTGATAGCCTGATTCCAAAGCCTGAATCAGCTCTTCGGGCTCAACATCCAGCCTGTCAGCCATCTCATTGATCGACGGGGATTGCCCGCTTTCCTTTTCAATCGCCTCTTGCAGGGCACGGGCTTTCTGCCCAAGCTCTTTAAGAGCTCTGCTGACCTTAATTGTCCCGTCATCTCTTAAGAAACGCTTTATTTCGCCCGTAATCATTGGTACCGCATATGTTGAAAAGCATACTTCAAAACCCGGATCAAACTTTTTAATGGCTTTAACCAGACCGATACATCCTATTTGAAACAAATCTTCCTTTTCTACATCCCGAGCTTTAAAACGTTTGATAATGCTCCAAACCAATCCGAGGTTTTCCTGTACCAGAGTGTTTTGGGCAGCCATATCTCCTCGTTGAGCCTGCTGTAGCAGCAACAGTGTTCTTTCTTTGATGGTCCTGGATTCACTCCTGTTCTTGTTCACTTATAAAACTCCTGTTCTTTTGTATAAAAATACAGATATTTGGAGTGACATAGAGGATTATTTATTTTTTATGAAATACTTTTTTCATCGTAATTTTTGTTCCTTCACCCATGGCGGATTGAACATCCAGGCTGTCCATGAAGGTCTGCATAATTGTGAACCCCATTCCGGTTCGTTCCAATTCGGGCTTTGAGGTATATGTTGGAATGGTAGCTTTCTCTATATCTTCGATTCCAACACCTTGGTCCTCAATGGTTACTTCGATACTGTCCGGGTACAAAACCAACTCCATTTTAACTACCCCGGGTTTTTGCTCATACCCGTGAATAATTGCATTGGTTACAGCCTCTGAAACGGCTGTTTTCAAATCAGCCAGCTCTTCAAGAGTCGGATCAAGCTGTGCCGCAAATGCTGCAGCAACAAGCCTTGCAAATGCTTCATTGGCGGATTTGCTCTCAAATTCGATTTTCGTCCTGTTTATTGGCTGCATATTCATACCTCACACTACTTTTTTATACGCCTTTTCATCAGCATTTGAACCCGTTCTGTTGTATTGCTAACCATCAGCATTTCTTTGCACTGATGGTGGCGGCGGATCGCAGACCCTTCAACCAGAGAATTGCAATTCCAATACTTTTGAAATGACTGTTGTGTTGCAAATCAAAGGTTATATAATCTTCATCAGTTTTTCTATCCCGGACATTTTTAGTATTCTTGTAAGGGAGAAGCTGGGATTGGCTATTTTCATACTGCCACCGATGCTTCTGACGCGGTTATACCTGCCTGCGATTAAACCAATGCCAGAACTGTCCATAAAGGTTACTCCCGCCATATCCAATACCAATACTTTAAACGGAGTTTTAACCAGCAGCATATCAATTGTATCCTTCACACTGATCGCAGTATGATGATCCAGTTCTCCCTTCAAAAAAACAGTGAGTATTTGATTCTCTTGCTTCACCGTTATCTCCACGAACATCACTCCATCCCATATTACTATTCGATATTTCCCGGAAAAGTCCTGCAAATAGAGACTATTGAATCTCGCCGTTCATTCTTTCCTTCAAAAGCTTTTCAAGCTTTCGCAGACGATGATTCACTCCGGATTTACCCAATACAGGGCGGAGCATTTTTCCAAGCTCGGACATGCTGGCTTCTGGATTTTCAAGGCGTAACCGAGCAATTTCCTTTAGTCCGACAGGCAGGTTTTCTATCCCCATCACTTCATCAAGTTGCTTGATAGTTTCAACCTGTTTTACCGATGCATTCACTATTTTTTCCAGATTTGCAGTCTCGCAGTTGACTATGCGGTTCACCTGATTGCGCATTTCCTTTAAGATCCGTATGTTTTCCATCTCCATCAGCGCATTATGTGCACCGATGACATTCAAAAAATCAACAATATCCTGACCTTCCTTCATGTATACAACTTCATAGCCTTTGCGGGTGATTCGCTTTGGCTTTAGTTGAAAGGATTCCATCAGCAGTATGGTTTCCTCCGCAATACCTTTATCCATAAAGGCCATTTCCAGATGATAGGACTTGTCGGGATTGATGATGGAACCTGAGGCAAGAAACACGCCGCGCAGATAGGCACGTATGCAGCATTGGCTGCTTAAAACCAGGTTGCTGTATTCAAGTCGATCTTCTGCCAAACCAACATGAATTCCTATGGAATCCAAGAACTGCTTGCCCTTGTCCGTTTCAAAACCCTTGCGGAAATTCAACCGATAAACAACATGCTTCTTCAACCTGGCATTTTTCTCGCCACTAATCTCAGGAGCTCTATATGTAATCTCTTTAGTATGGGTATAGAGAAGCCTGGACACTGATGCATGCTCGGTAATAAAAAGAAGGGACTTTTTGTTATGTAACTTCCGAAGCGTAAGGCCTGTCCGCAATAGGCCAGCAAACTCAGCCCATCTACAACACTGTTTATCATTTTGTAATCTGGCCAATTCATCTTTTATTGTTGAAGAAAATGACATTATATCACCCAAACTTTTAGTATTTCTATATGCTCCAGCCGAGAAGATCACCCGAGCAGTGAACCTGCTCGCCTGGAACAAACATCCTTGTATTTCATCTTTCGGTGTAGGCCCTCAGTATTTCCGATACACTCCATGCCTGGGCAAAGCACCCCCTCGGAACGAGTGGTTCATTGCCATCGAATATTTCAGAAATGTTTCCGACACAGGCATCACGCAGATGATCCTGAAAAGGCAGGAAGAAAGCGTCCAATTGCTTCTGTAAACCTGGATCGTTCCTGTAAACCCTCGCATAAGCCGAAATGAACCTGCCCAAAGGCCATGTCCAAACCGTCCCCTGGTGATAGGCACCATCCCTTGCATATTGATCACCTATATAGATTCCCCTGTATTGGGGATCCTTCTGGTTCAATGTGCGGAGCCCAAGCGCAGTGTAAAGCAGTTCATAGACCGTATCCACAACGCTTTTGGCATGTTCCCCTTCCAGAACCGGAAAGGACAGGCCAACTGCAAGGATCTGGTTAGGCCGTATCTTTGCATCGGGGCCCAGTTCGTTGACGACATCATATAAGCAGTTATCCCGGGCATTCCAGAATGTTTTGATGAACGCATCCTTCACTCTCGCTGCAAGCTTTTGATATACTGAAGCATCGCCCCCGGTCTTTTCAAAAATAAAGGACATGACCATTAAAGCATTATACCATAGCGCATTTATCTCCACTGCTTTGCCATGTCTTGGGGTCACCACCCAGTTTCCGGCTTTCGCATCCATCCATGTCAGTTGTGTTTCCTCATTCCCGGCGCTAATCAGTGCATCCTTGTCCATTTTGATCTGGAAAGCGGTGCCCTTTTTATACCCCTGAATGATTCTTTCCAATACCGGCAGCAGTTGCTCCTTTACAAAATCAACATCATTTGTATATTGAATATACTGATAAACCGCTTCAAAATACCATAACGCTGCATCCACGGTATTGTATGCGGGTTCTCCGGTACCATCCGGAAATACATTCGGGATCAATCCGTCCTTTTCATATTGCGCAAAGGTAATTAAAATATCCTGTGCATCAGCAAATCTTTTTGTAGCCAGTGTCAATCCTGGCATTGCAATCATCGTGTCCCTGCCCCAATCGGTAAACCAAGGGTATCCAGCGATAATTGTTTTGGCATTTGTGGACTTCCGGTTTACAATAAACTTATCAGAGGCCAAAATGAGCTGCTTAAGTAATGGGTCGTCGTTTGTCCCCTCCTCAGGGGATATCATTTTCTCGCATAGGGCTTTTTGCCTTGAGATTTCCTCATCGATCAAACTTTCTCCATCCAGCGTGTCGAGGGGCTCATCCATACTGCAAACCAACGTAACGGTTTTTTCCTCACCTGGTATAAGGTTGATTTCAAAGTAGCCCGGAATATAATGATCCTCGGTGCCATTAAGACCTCTTTCATGTTCATAGGGATAGTCCATGTTGTAGAAAAAGCATGAAGGCTTTAGAATCGTATCTCCTTCCGAACAGCCCAGAATAATCCTTCTGTTATCGTCGTATGGCGTAATTTCCATGGTTCTGCCACTTAATTCCGTCGTAAATGTCATATATGGATGGCTCGAAAGATAATGGTAATTCCTGAAATTGACAAGGGGAGTCAGCCGGAAAACAGCTTTCTTTCCGGGTTGGTTTTTTATTTTATAAACAATGGCAACCTGATTCTTTCCATAACGCATGCTGATCCTTTTCGTGATGGTCATGGATCCGATACGATAATGAAATTCAGGAATGTACTCATAATAAAAGGCTTCAAGATAGTGTTCACCATGAGCCTCGAAATTAGGAGTTCTAAAGGTATGCAAATAATGCTCCTCCTCGATGGTACACTCCCGCTCCATGATGTTTTCAGTTGTTTCAGGATGGTTTGCCATATTGGCTGCACTGGTTATTTCTTGCAGCGGATTGAAGTTGCCTTTCGTTTTCAATGCTACTGTTTTTTTCGCCTCAGAACCAGCGGTGATTTTTTCCGTAATTTCTTCAGACAGTTGTATATATTCACTGATCCCGGAAAGAACCAGGTACCGCTCAACAGGGGGCTCCAGGGAAGCGACCAGAAGTCCGTGGTAACGTCGCGCGTTCATCCCGATGATGGTACCGCTGGAAAATCCACCGATACCGTTTGTTAACAACCATTCCCTTTGAATTCCCTGTTCCTGAGACTTCCAATATGATTTTCCAAAAAACATAGCTATCCTTCCCTGCCCTTTTTAACGCAATTGCATACTTCAGCTACGGCATTCATCAGCTTGATAGGATCATGACGAACATATCCCTGGTTGATTTGCAGCAGATCCCGTTCAATAATTTTGATTCCAAGCTTTTTAATTTTACCGGCGTCCAATCTGACCATGGAAGCTCCATCTCTCTGATACCGTTTATATATCTCGTCCGGAACACTTTGGGTATTCACAATACAATAATCAATAAACCCTTGTGTACCAGCATGCTGATATATGGCGCGGATATGGTCATATACACTGTATCCTTCGGTCTCTCCGGGCTGTGTCATTACATTTGCCACATAGATTTTTACAGCAGAAGATTTCACAATCCGCTCAGCCACATGATCCACAAGAAGGTTCGGAATGATGCTTGTATATAAGCTTCCTGGTCCAAGTATGATTACCGAAGCATTATCGATCGCACAAAGAGCACTTTCCAATGGTTTTACGTTATTCTTGTCCAAATACACTCTTTTTATACGTCCGGGATGAAATGTGTTATGCGTTCCAATACGGGACTCCCCCTGAATGGTTTTCCCATCTTCCAGTTCTGCGATCAGGTTAATATCTTCCGAAGTTACCGGAAGAACCGTTCCTGTCACTGCCAGAACCTGGCTCATGTTCCGTACTGCTGTTTCAAAATCATCACTGATGCCGGTCATCGCCGCCAGAAAAAGGTTCCCAAATGATTGCCCCTTCAAATCTCCTTCTTGAAAGCGGTACTGTAGCAGCTTCTCCATCTGTGGTTCGGTATCTGCCAATGCCAAAACGCAGTTCCGGATGTCACCGGGGGGCAGCATGCCAAGATTTCTTCGTAGTACTCCTGAACCGCCGCCATCATCAGCCACCGTAATTATGGCACTGATGTTTGCGGTGAATTGCTTCAACCCACGAAGCAGGGTCGAAATACCTGTTCCACCGCCAATAACGGCAATCTGCGGCCCTTCCTTCAGTTGGGTTCGACGATAAATTTTTTTGCCGATATCCAGCATGTTGGTTGTTAATGGCATATGTCCGTTTTTCGTCAAGGCAAGCAGTGCAAGAATGATTCTTCGAAAGCAGATAAAGCATAATGCCACACCGGCACTGAAGAAAACCAATGCCAGAATGAATTGTACCGTTCCGATCTCCGACCCGTATACGAATATAACAATACCCGCCAGAAGTAGCAAAAAACCGACAATCCCGCTTGTAAGCCACTTCCTGTACTTATATGTAGCAGAAAGCAATTCAAGAGGTTTCATTTTTTAATCTCCTGTTGTCTTTTTCAATATCTCTATGTTCCAGGATTATACTGCTGTTTTTAGCCTTTAGCAGTTCAAATAGCCGGTTGGCAATCGTAACAGAACGGTGTTTCCCACCCGTACAGCCAATTCCGATAACCAGTTGATTCTTTCCTTCCTTAATATAGTTTGGAATCAAAAAGTCAAGCATGTCCGCCAGTTTCGATAAAAAAATACGACTTTCATGGAAACTCATGACATAATCACTTACTTCTTTATCCATCCCGGTAAGCAGTTTCAAATCGTCGATATAAAAAGGGTTTGGTATGAACCTTACGTCGAAAACAAGGTCACAGTCTATCGGAACACCATACTTGAAGCCAAAGGAGGTTACGCTGATAATCAACCCTGAAAACGGCTTCCCCTCTACAAAAAGATTGATGATTTCCTGCTTCAGCTGTCTTGGCGTCAAGTTTGACGTATCAATCACATAGTTCGATTTTTCCTTGACCGCCTGGAGTTTGCGCCGTTCTTCCTGAATGCCATCCGAAATGCGTCCTTCTGGCGATAGCGGATGCATTCTGCGAGTTTCCTTGAATCTTTGTATCAGCACGTTATCACTGGCTTCCAGGAAGAGTATCTTGTATGAAATTCCATAAGCCGCAAGAGATTCAAGTGCGGGAAACAATTCAAGAAACATTGTTCCACCACGGATATCCATAATCAATGCAATTTTTTCCATCTTGTTTTGTCCAAGACAGATCTCTGCAAACTTTGGTATCAGTGAGGGAGGCAGGTTATCCACACAAAAAAAACCGATATCTTCAAAGTACTTTACACATAAACTCTTTCCTGCTCCTGACATGCCTGTAATGATAAGAAACTGCACAATTTCATCCTCCCAGTATTTTTACTTCCTCTTCCAGCATCACTCCAGAATTTTGGAAAACCCTGTCCTTGACATATTGAATCAATGCTATGATATCCGAGGCTGTGGCGTCCCCTGTGTTCACAATAAAACCGCAATGCTTGTCGGAAACCTGCGCACCGCCAATCCTCCAGCCCTGCAGACCAGCGTCCTGGATTAGCTTTCCTGCATAATATCCTTCTGGTCTTTTAAACACACTCCCTGCACTGGGAAGGTTTAAAGGCTGTTTTTCCCTGCGCCGGGCGTTAAGGGCTTGCATCTTTTCTCTGATGCTATCCGGTTCTCCCTTTGCAAGGCTCATTTTAATTTCCAAGACAATTAAATCCTTTTCCTGAAACCGGCTTTTTCGATAGCCAAACGCATGCTCATTGCCACAGAGGGTTACAATATCGCCAGCATCATTAAGGCTCATGGTTTCGACAACCACATCCTTCATTTCTCCACCATAGGCTCCTG
>LSQX01398975.1_pt1 | contig 14067 bp, 13 predicted proteins | sample 654561 | NCBI WGS metagenome assembly LSQX01 (sample SAMN04489861, study PRJNA283612) | anaerobic digester metagenome | isolation source: 4 biogas reactors fed with cattle manure at either 37C or 55C with and... | place: Denmark: Kongens Lyngby | collected 2014
ATAATTATAGGGGTTGACAGGAGGATACTGCCCGGATTTCTGCCTCTGTGTGATGGTAGTGATTTTTTTATGTTTATTTCCGCATCATGTTGCTCTGCAACAAATAACAATGTTTTCATCCATGTTGATGAATAATTCAGGCTAAGTACTTTTCCACAGCATGGAAAACTATTTTCCATAGCGTGGAAAATTTCGCAAAAAAAGTTCCATGGCGTGGAAAAGCATGCCCACATAATCCATGGCGTAGAACCTGGGCAGCCGATTCCATAATTGACTATTCCGGCCATCTCTTTACGTTGTGCCCATGCCCTTTCGAGTTTCAGTCATAACACCTGTTTACAATGCCGAAGAGTATCTCCGGCAAACCGTCGAGTCCGCCCTGCGCATTCCCGACGTGGGCGAGGTCATCCTGGTCGAAGATGGCTCGCCCGACCGCTCGCTCTCGGTATGCCAGGCCCTCGCGCAAGAACATCCTGATCGGGTGCGCTTGGTTCGTCACCCCAACGGCGAAAACCACGGTGCGGGCCCCTCCCGAAATCGGGGCGTACAAGAAGCGCGTTACCCCTTCATCGCGTTTCTCGACGCCGATGACCTCTATCTGCCGCATCGTTTCAAAATTGACAAAAAAATCTTGCTGGCCGACTCCAGCATCGATGGTGTGTACAACGCCCTCGGCATCACGTTCCTGGATGAAGCCGGACGGAAATGGTGGGATAACAGTCCTTCTCACCCACCCGAACTCACCACCATTCGCGTCGAAGCAACGCCCGAACAATTGTTTTTTTGTATCAACTTAATTGGATGCCGTGGACATTTCTCGTTGAATACGCTCACCGTCCGCCGCCATGTGTTCGACCGCCTCCAATTCTCTTCCCTCCGCCTCTCCCAGGACACCCTCTTCATCCTGCAACTCGCCGCGCTCTTCCGTCTGGCTCCAGGCGACCGCCTCAATCCCGTCGCGTTGCGCGGCGTGCATGGCGAAAACCGTATTCGCGACCAAGACAACATGCGGCAGGCCCGGGAAGATGTGATTCAAGCGCTGGTGGCCTGGGCGCAAACGGCAAGCCTACCCCTGCGCCACCGCCGCGCCATCATTCGGGTGCTATTGTTTCAACCTCACACGTGGCCATCATTGCTCGACACCATCGCCACCCACCCAATTCTGCTGACCATTGGGCGGACCTATTGGGTCTTGGCGCAACGGGCCTTCTTTCGTGGCAAGCCCCACGAACCCATTTTCCCCGCCTTCTTTCCCGCATGGAGAACGCGCCCGAATAATCCAGGCTGAGACGTTTCCACAGCGTGGTCCCGCACATGCAGAATCCATGGCGTGAAAAATGAGTCTGCCGCGCCAGAGCCCGAACGTTTATTGGGCGAAACGCAGCCGCTCCCGCTCCTCAGAGCAAAGGGCCCCGCTTCATTTCCAGGCCTTAATCAGATGACGCGTATTATTTTCCTCGAGCACGTCATCATCGCATACGCCCAAGTGCTCGATGCGTTGGAATCCATTCCGCCGCAGTTGCCGCTCGACCTCGATCGGGTTCGTGCGCGAGTTCGTTTCAAATAGCAAGAGCTCGCGGGTCACCTGCCCCAAGAGTCGATACAGACGCTTTGGCTTGCGCACATGTTTTTCCAGCGCAAAACAAAAGGTCACCTCAAAATCTCCACGCAAATCGCGTGCCCGGATGTGGTCAACATCCGCCTGCTGAAACTGCACTTGGGGCAACTCGGCAAATGCGGCAATCCGTTTGGCCACCCGAACTTTGGCGACGTCGTATTCCACCCCAAGACATTTCTGCGGTTGAAACTGTTGCGCGGCAAACAACATTCCCCCCGCGTGGCAGCCCAAATCCAAAATCCGTTTGTCGGCCAAATCCATCGGTTGAATCCCAAAGCGCTCAAAACGTCGCGCTGAATTGCGCTGGGTCTCGGTCGGCGCCACGCTCAAACCCGGCAGTGAGAATGAGCAATAGATTTTCTGGGTACGACACTCATGCCGGCTGCCCGTTTTCGCGGTTTGAAAGGTTTTGGACACCGTCAGCAATTCAGCCCGCAAAATATCCGCCAGCCCGCCAAGGGCATCCGTCAAGGAAACACCGGTCGCCCGGGTGATGACGGATTTATTGAGCCGCTCTCCCCGCTCCGCGTTGAAACCCATGTTATTCGTGCGGGCGGGCGAGGGCAGCCCCCGGCCCGTAATGTCGTAAAATTCGCAAAAAAGAGGATGGTAATCTTTCGGGAAAGGGGACAGAAATTCAAAATCCACCAGCTTGAGTTCGTCATCTACAACAAACAAATTCCGTACATGGACATCATGATGCACCATCCGCGCCACAAAAAGATCCAGCACAATCGATAAAGCCTTGGACACAGCCTGTCGTCTTTGTTCTTGATCCATCGCTTGAAGCGCAAAATCTAAACGAGCATCTGGGTCATAAGCTGGCACCTCAAACCACGGACGGCCGTCAAGTGTCCAGCCCGAGCGTGCCCATTGGCTCATCCACGGCTGATCCCGAAACAGTTTAAAAGCCCGGCGTTCTCTGAAAAATGACTTCCAACCGTCTGAATCGCGTAAAAACACTTTTCGGAAATACAGGTCGCCGCCCCGCTCCAGTAGACGACCCGCTGCACGCCGACCATTATGCACGGCGGCAAAATCAGTTTGCGAAGTATCGAGTGTCATCATCTACTTACAACTGTTCTGCGTTGGCACCATACTGGACGCCACTAGGCCCACCAAACGCCTGACGACGCAGACAATCTTCGTAGTGGTCCTCATTGCGTTGTCCCACAACACGCCAAGGACTGTTCACCACAATACTCAAGGGAGGAATGGTTCCTGCAAGGGTCGTGCCCATTCCAATAATGGCGCCATCTCCGATGACAGTTCCGGGAGCGATACACACATTCATGCCGATCCATACATTGGCACCAATCTGCACCGGCTTGGCCTCCATCGTGTTATCGTATGGAATTCGCTCTCCGTCCCATCGATGATTGATCGTATATAGGACTAGATTTCTGCTGATGTGTGTATTATCCCCGATGGATAGTCCGCCCTCTGCCCGGATAAAGGCATTCCGCCCAATATGCACATTCTCTCCCAACACCATATGCTCCGGCCCCGTAATCGATATTTCCCCCCAAAAGCCACAGCCGCGACCACATGATTTCAGTCGCTTCATCAGTTTCCGGTTGTCCTCTGCAATTCTCGCGCGCTCCGCTTTGCGCAAGGCGGGTAACAACCAGGCGGCAATTTTTGTTTTTACAAACGGGAAAAAGCTCATAATACGCTCCAAAGCAGTGGTGAAGCTTTTCGCACGGGTACGGTTGCCGCAGACACCGTCCCAGGCGGTGCCAATTCTCCGGCTGCATAGGCCCGGCCCAAAACGGGCGCAAAAAGTATGGCGCCCATCGGCAGTCTAGTCATTTCGCGGTCGCTGAATATTGCGGAGACTTCACTCCGGATGCCGCCGCCAATCGCATCAAGCCTTTCGCTCGCATCTGCCGCGCTCGAAAGGTACTCACGCAGCAGAGTCAGGCCTTCACGCCAGAAAGCGACATTGTATCCGGGTCGAACAACTCCACCTCGCCTTTCCCAACGCGAACCTCTCGCTGCCAGCGCGCCGCGCAGACGCGCTACGGGTGTCTTCCGACACAAGCTGCCAACCCGCTTCCTTTCCAGCCACAAGTCGAAAAACTTTCTCCCGATCTGAAGTTCATCACTGAGGTGCAGTCCGAATTTCAGTATAGCCCTGGAGAAAAATGGATAGGTAAACGGCAAATGGAATTCAGCTGAATCGAAGGATATGGATATGTAGGACGATTGGCGCAACATAAGGTTTAGAAGAAGGCTCCGCTGTGTGGGCCGAAGACTCAACATCGCATTCCAACGTCCGGAAAAATCGCTTTTCATTGCCTGGATTTCATCGAACCAAATACTGTTTTCTAACATCCGCTTGTTTTGAAAAAAGAGTTTTTCAAATGTGTTTTCACACGTCAACTCACCGGGCTTCACAGCGAACTTCAAAGCGACATCACCGAGAAAACCCACCGGTGCCAGTTGAGCCAAACCTCTCATCGCATGGGCGCCCGCGGCGATCATGCCGCCTAAAAAAACCGAGCACCCGCCATGCAGAGCTAGAACAGTCTCCAAATATACAGCGTACGGCAACTGCTTCGGCTGGAGCACCAACCACTCCCGCACATCCAAGCCGGCTGCCATGGCCGCTGCATCGCGAACCTCTCGACTCCCCCGCTCGCCATAGGTCAATGCACGGCGGTTCCAACCATTCGACTGCTGCAATCCGTAACCGAGCACTCGTGAGTCATACCCTCCGGATAAAAAAAGAACCATTTCATCGGAGGGAAGCTGTTCTCGCGTCAATGAGGCTTGCAGTAAATGATCAAACTCTAACAGTGATTGGTCTTCACTGTCGTGGATGCGCGTCGCGGCCAAGCATGATTCAAGGTCGGAGTACGAGCTCTTCTGAATCTTCGCACGCCCGTCATCGCCAACAGAAAGAATCAGATACTCACATGGTTGCAAGCGAGATACACCAGCATAAATGGTCTGACCACCGTACCCGGCAAAATAACCGCAATAAAGAGCCGCTAATCCGGCACGATCAAAGTCCGGAATCGCCGGTAAATTCATGATAAGGGGACCGAGATGTGTACTGAAATAAACTAATCCCGAATACTCCGCATAAAATATTGAGCCGGACCCAATAATATCCGTCGCCAGGACATATCTCGCTTGGGCAAGCTCGGCTGCAAGAGAATATCTACCGTCCAGCTCGAACAATCGCTTCTCCAACTCTCTCGCGTTTTCTTCACAACCATTGATAGCCCACGCCTTCGAGAGAGCAAAAGGACGTCCCTTTACCAGAAGGGAGCGGTGCCCATGCGACACTTCAAGTGTGGATGGAGCAACCCCATAGCTTAATACCTTGATTGAGGGAGCCGCACAGAACCTGTGAATGCCTTCACCGAGCGGTTGAGCCAATTTCAACGTTTGACTTTGTGCCGACGCGCCAAAAACGCCAACAAAACCGCGCACAAACGCAACCTCCGGCTCAGCGGCTTTCGCAATCTTGTTGCGCGCATCAATCATTGTGCACTGTCTCCGTCGACTGCCCCAATTTGCCAATCCGCCAACCAATAAAAAGCAGAACGACCGGGGGGAAGACGGCCTGTTTTAAAAACATCGCTGGGAACGATATTGAAGTTGATCGGACGTTCAAGGTGCGCCAGTGTATAATTCTTATGGTCCGCCGTTTGTATAACCGCAGAAAAACAGTAGGCGCCAGGCATAAGATTTAGTGAAGGAATTTGACAGGTGACCGAGACGCATTTGCCAGCCGGAAGTTCAAACCCTTGATTTTGCATCGTCCCCATGTTCATGGCGACAAGCCTCTCACCCATGTCATTAAACAGACTATAACCGACGACACAGCGCCCACCTTCAGCCCCGCCTCTGACCACTGCCACAAGCTGCGCCGGTTCGCCCATCTGCAGTGTGTCCACCGCTTCTCCGACACTATTTAATAGTTGTATGCGTTCGAAGTATGGACTGCCATTCCCCTCAAGGTCTCCTCGATGATAAACGGCGCCCGCTCCTGTCTGCGCATCACGGAGGTACGCCGCCACAACAGATGCGCTGTCTCCCTCCTTATGAAATGTCCCGTCTTTCAACCAAACGCAGCGAGAGCAAAGGTTTTGGACAGCAGCCATATTGTGGCTGACAAAGAGTATCGTCCGGCCAGCACGCGACACTTCGCCCATTTTCCCAAGGCATTTCTGCTGGAATGAAGCATCCCCGACAGCCAAAACCTCATCTATAAGTAAGATTTCAGGTTCCAAGTGGGCCGCCACGGCAAAGGCCAGCCGCACATACATTCCGCTCGAATAGCGCTTAACTGGTGTGTCAATAAACTGCTCCAACTCCGAAAAAGCCAAAATCTCATCAAACTTCGAGGCAATTTCATGCTTCTTCATCCCCAGAATGACCCCATTCATAAAGATATTTTCGCGGCCAGTCAGCTCCGGATGAAAACCCGTGCCCACCTCCAGCAATGAACCCACGCGCCCATAAATGACGGCCCGGCCGGAAGTCGGCTCGGTGATGCGGGTCAGCACCTTGAGCAGCGTGGACTTGCCCGCGCCATTCCGACCGATAATCCCCACCACCTCCCCCTGCTGCACATCAAAGGACACGTCGCGCAACGCCCAGAACTCTTCCGCACCGCTGCGTTGAGTTTCCACCATGCGCTGAGCAGTGGCGGAATGCCCAATCTTCGTCATGTGCTCCCGTGGATCCCGCCCGCGCAATTTATGCCAGAAATACTGCGCCTCATCCATCAGCGTATGCCGGCCAATCGTCCCCAAACGATAGCTCTTCGACAAATTCCTGACTGAAATCACCGGTGGCGCCATTAGCATGTCTCCAGCATAGAGCAGGGAAGCGAAGAAGCTGACAAGCCATTCCCGTTCGCAAAAATCCAAAACGTTGTATCGCGCTGCATCATGCGCTCTCTTGATTCATAACCGACCCATCCTGCATTCTCGCAATCTCGCATTTCTAGATCGTATCAACAAACGTGCGTTGAACTTTGTTGAAGATGAACAGGCCGGACACAATGACCAATAGCGTGACCACCCAGCTCAGCCCCAGCCCCGCAAGGCTGGCCTGGCCCTGACCGGTAAACGCGTGGCGGCCAAATTCCACGATGGCGGTCATCGGGTTGAGCCAGAGAATCAGTTTCAAAAGCGGCTTTTCCACCAGAGCGGCCGGATACACAATCGGCGTCGCGTACATCCATAGTTGAATCAGGAACGGGAGCGCGAAGCGTAGATCGCGGTATTTGATGGTCAGCGCCGAAATCCACAAGCCGAAGCCCATCCCCAAAAAACCGCATTGCGCAACAAGCACGGGCAAAAACAACAGCCAGGCATTGGGCTCCAGCGCGCCGCCCCGGAACAAAAACCAGAAAAAGAAACCCAAAAACAATGTGAAATTGAGCGCCAAATGCGCAAACTGAATAAAAACCCCCGACAACGGCACGATCAACCGCGGAAAATAGACTTTGGACAGAACGTTGGTATTGGACACCAAAGAAACCGCGCCATGATTGAGGACGCCGGCAAAGTAATTCCAGAAAATGGTGCCGCTCATATAAAAGATAAAATGAGGCACGCCGGACGTGGAAATTTTGGCCACCGAGCCAAAAATAATGGTGAAGACAATCGTCGTCAGCAGGGGCTGGATGACAAACCAGACCGGCCCCAAAACAGTTTGCTTGTAAAAGGCCGTCAGGTCGCGCTTGACCAGCAGGCTTAGCAGATCACGATATTCCCAGACCTCGCGCAGGTTGAGTCGCCACCACGGGGTGCCCGTTTCAATGACCGTTCGATACATATCTCGCTATGCGGAAAAGCGATTGAGAATTCTTTTAGACGCCAGCGCAAATTGCTCTTTGATTTCTGGAATATTCGGCACACGGGCTTTCATTAGGCCACCAACTTCCAGCCGATGAGCCGGGTGGACCGGGGAGCAAAAACTGGCTCAGCCAAACGAGACCAATGGATGACGGGCTCAGGCAACGATTTTTCATGTTGCAAGGCCTGGGCTATAAACTGCCAAGCCGGATGATGGGGTTCCACGACAAGAGCTTGCGAAGCTATCGCCTTCAGGACTCTTGATGCGCGCTCCCGCCTAACCGTACGCAATAGCAGGTTCTTATCCAGTTGGTTTCGTGAGATTAATTGCGCTGGAAGCCGCAGCAGTTGGGGGCGGTCCGCACAATTAAGTTGGCACAGGGCAACCACCAATTCCTCATTGGTCAGCTCCTCCGGAGCCGGCCATGTCTTCGGCGTGGCTGTCTTTTCGCGAAAAACAACCGTTGCTCCACGCTGATTGGCCAAATCCACCAGCCAATCTTCAATTGTAATCTTGTCTCCCGCATCGAATTGCTTCATCAACCGCCGGATTTTAAACCGAAGCGGAGATTGATGAATGGACATCCCCATCCGGTCAGCTAATGTTTTCTCGTTGGTGCTCATATTTCCGGCTCTAGCAATAAGATCAAATTATTAGGCTGTTTTCGTCTTTTGAAGCAAAAGTTCAGTCATGGGGTGGCCGACATTTTGATTCATCCGTTGCCTTGTCACAGGGTAGAAAACAGGTTGATCAACGGGTTGTCCAGCAGCATCTCCGCCCTCCGGTTCAGCTGGTGGAGACGCTTGACGCGCGCGGCCAGGAATTTGGCGTCGGCATCGGGCGGCAAACCAGAAAGCCCACGACGAGCCTCCCGCAAATCCGTTTCCAAAACGGCCATTTTGGACCGGGTAAACTTCAAAAGTCCCTGCCGCAGGGCGGTGCCCAGGTCATCCGCGCTGCGATAGTACAGCTTGCGGTCTCCCGGCTTGCGCGCACGGTGGATCATGCCCAGCCGTTCCAACTGGGTGGCGGCCAAACTGACCGCCGCTTTGCTTAAGCCGAGCTCCTTTTCCAACTGACTCAGCGAGGCGACGCCATCCGTCAGATAGAGGCTGACCAGCACTTCACCCGCAACGCGGTTGAATCCGAAATCCTGCGCCAAACGTCCTCCCGAGGCCACCAAGCGTGACTTGATGGCAGCGGGCCGGTCTTTTTGGCTGGGCGGAACCTTCATGACAAACTTTTATGTTTTCATAAAAGTACAGCATCTTCACGGGACTCGTCAAGTTCCGCGTCGGCCAGAAATAGCTAGGCTATGGCTGGATTTCAACCAGCACGAAATCCGCGGAATCATGAATCACTGTTCCCAGGCGGACAGCCTGACCGGCCTGCTGCAGATATTCCTCCTTGCGCGGCACGAGAATATGCGTAGCCCCCCATTTCTGTGCGATCTCCCGCCATGCGGTCAGATCGGCATCCGTTGTCCATAAAAGGTCGCTGTCGGCGCGCCGTTCAGCCCAGGAGGCCACAAAGTTCTGACCGAAACGCCCACACGTCACGCGGCCCTTGATCGTTGCGACAACATCTTCGATTTCGGGTACAGACAGAACAATGTCCGTGTCGGCGAGCAAGTTGCCAAGAACAGCAAGTTTGGAGGCAGGCCCCTCCTTGGGATAACAAAAGCGATTTGCCTGATAATATACCGCCCTCCATGAGCCAACCACTCCGAGGCCAAGAACCAAACATATGATTCCTGAAGCCAATACACGACCAAACCTCTTCGTTTGGCGCTGCCAAACCAGGTCATCCCAAGCTGCCAGTCTCAATGCGATCAATAATTGAAGAAGGATGGCCAGGAACGAAATAACGCGGCTTAGGATCGGCACATGAAAAAGCCAACCGAAGGCATAGACAGCCGCCACAAGCGCAACCGTAGCAAACAAGGAGGGGAACCATTTTCTCCCGGGTCCCACAAAGAGTAACGGCAAACAAACCCAGATGGGCCATGTTCGTTGCCAGGCACCGGTGTACATTTCATAGGGCACATTCCAAGAACTGGATGAACTTGTTCCCAGGATGATTTGCCAGAACGGGAAATAGGGCCAGCAACCGGCCAGAAGCAAACCGGCCACCAGCACCCCCAGCAACCGCCAGGCCAATTGAAAATTCAAGCGGCCAAATCGGAAACAGGCTCCACCAAAACCAGCAACCAGAAGCACGCCGACAATTGGGTGAGCAAGGAATACAAGACTGGTGAGCAGGCAAAGAATCGCCAAACGCACCGGAGAGGGACGCCGGGGCAAGATGCCCAAAGCGATAAAAGTGACTCCCAAGGCGAATGATGCCGGATAAGGCAACACAAGCATAATAACACCGAGATGTAAAAAACCGCTCCATGGCCAAGCATAGGCCCCCCACAACAAGAGCCAAAGCAGCAGGGTATAAAACAGGGTTGCTCGGGGATGGGGACACTCCTCCCTGCGGATAAGCAACCAGAGTCCGGTCACCAGCAACCCCAGATTGAGAAAGCCCGCGGCACTGAGCAGCGGGACGGGAGCCATGCCCAGCAAGCGGCCAATCAATGACAGAGCCACCAAATAAGGTGAGAAGGCGAAATATGGAGCATCCAAGGGGAGCAAAGGATGGCTCGGGGAGAATGGGTGGGCCATCAGCTCTCTCAGGCTGGCGGCATAACACCAAAAATCGGCCACCCAATTGCCGAAGGCGGCAAAACGTCCATACAAGACCAGCAATCCCGCTACCACCAGGAGCCAGCGGTTCCGCAATCCCCAACGAAATGCTACTTTGGAATAGTCACGAAGTGTCGTCATCATGCCCTTCTCATGTGAATGCCCACCCAACACTGAATTGTGGAGGTGGTGGTGTCAATGGCTTTGCGCTCCGCGGCGGTTCATGCGCCGGTAGCAGGTGACAATGCCGTGGCGGACAAGCCAGTGGATGGCGGCCTGGGGCGACCATCGGCCCGCGTCCTGGACGGCGGCGCGCCATTCCTCCTCGAACTGCCGCTCGTAGTGCGTGCCGCTGATCGAGCCGGGATGCCACTGGAAATTGGCCCAGGGACCGCCGGGAATCCGTGCGCCCCCCCCCTGCCGCCAGAGGCGGAGGGTCAGGTCATAGTCCCACGCAGCCTGAAAGTCGGTCCGCAGCCCCCCCGCCGCCTCCAAGGCCGGGCGCCGGAACCAGGACGCTGGCTGCGACACATAGTTGATGCACTGGATGAGAAAGCGGCTGGAGAACGGAAAGCAGGCATTTTTGACCCAAGTCGGGAATCCGCGGATCTCCCGGCCCTCCTCGTCCACGATGCGGCATTTGCCAAAAAACAGCGCGGCGCGAGGATGGCGGCGGGCGGCGGCAATTGCCGCGGCCAGCGCGCCGGGCTGATAGGTGTCGTCGGAGTTGAGCCAGCCGATCAGTGCCCCGGTGGCCAGCTCGAAACCCTTGTTGAGCGCGTCGGCAGGGCCGTCGTCCGGCTCGCTGATCAATGCCGCCAGCCGGTCGCGGCGCTCCTCGGCAACGGCCAGCGAGCCATCCGTGCTGCCCCCGTCCACCACGATATATTCCAATTCATCGCCCTCGTCCAACTCTTGCGACAGCACGCTGTCCATGCACCGGGCCAGCCAGCGCGCGCCGTTGTAGTTCGGGGTGATGATGGATACTTTCATGCGGAAAGGGCCATTCTATCAGACCCGCGGGGCGCCCAAAATGAAAAATTGGAATTGAACAAGCCGGCGCGGTCGCGGTAGGGTACGCGGTTCGAATTCAGGATTTTAAATATGAACAAGAGCGTAACATCCATTGTCTGGCCTTGGCGTGAAAAGGCGGTCGAGCCGGAGAAAGCCGGCCGGCAGCGCCCGAAGGCGTCGTCTGTTTTGATCCAAGTGGCGGTCACGGCCACCATTGGGGCCGCCCTGTATTTCTGGCTGAAATACACCGTGATGGCTCTGGTGGTGTGGAGCGTGGCCGGCGTGGTGCTGGTGTCGGGCTTTTTTGTGCCGCCGGTTTTTCGCGCCATTGAACGCTTGGGCCAGTGGCTGGGCTGGCTGGTGGGCACCATCCTGACCTGGGGCCTGCTGGCTCCCTTCTACTATCTCGTCTTTCTGCCGATGCATCTGGCCCAGCGCGTCCGCGGCAAGGATCCTCTCGCCCGCAGCCTGCATACCGGCGCCCCGACCTACTGGAGTCCGCGCGCGCCGGTTCCCGATCCGGCCCAATACAAGAAACAGTTTTAGTCCGAAGCTCCCGTTTTCCCCAAACAAGGCATGCCCCCATGAATATTCTCGGAATCAGCGCGTTTTATCACGACTCGGCCGCCGCCCTGGTGCGTGATGGCCAAATTATTGCCGCAGCCCAAGAGGAGCGATTCACACGCAAGAAGCACGACTCGGACTTCCCCGTCAATGCGGTGCGCTATTGCCTCGCCGAAGGCGGCGTGAAACCCGACGAGCTGGATGTGGTGGCCTTCTATGACAAGCCCATCAACAAATTCGCGCGCATTCTGGAGACCTACATCAGCGTGGCGCCCAAGGGTCTGCGCTCGTTCATGATGGCCCTGCCGCTGTGGATGAAGCAGAAGCTGTGGATTCCCGTCGAAATCGAAACCGCCCTCGAGCAGGCTGGCATCCCCATGCCGAAGGAAATCCTGTTCCCCGAGCACCACGAATCGCACGCCGGCAGCGCGTTCTATCCCTCGCCCTTCGAGAGCGCGGCGATCCTGACCGTGGACGGCGTAGGCGAATGGGCCACCAGCACCATCGGACACGGCCGGGGCAATCAGGTGGAGATCCTTCAGGAACTGCGCTTCCCCCACTCCATCGGCCTGCTGTATTCGGCCTTCACCTACTTCACCGGCTTCCGGGTCAACTCCGGCGAATACAAGCTGATGGGCCTGGCCCCCTACGGCAAACCGGTTTACGTGGACCTCATCTACGACAAACTCCTTGACCTGCGCGAGGACGGCTCCTTCCGTCTCGATCTCGACTATTTCGGCTATCTGGACGGCCTCACCATGACCAACAACCGCTTTGACGAGCTGTTCGGCGGTCCGCCCCGCAAGGCGGAGTCGGAACTGACCCAGCGGGAGATGGACATTGCCGCCTCGATTCAGGTGGTGACCGAAGACATCGTTTTACGCATGGCCCGCCACGCCCGCGAGATCACCGGCGAGAAGCACCTGTGCATGGCGGGCGGCGTCGCCCTCAACTGCGTGGCCAACGGACGCCTCCTGCGCGAGAACGTGTTTGACGACATCTGGATTCAGCCCGCCGCCGGCGACGCCGGCGGCGCGCTCGGCTGCGCGCTGATTGCCTGGCACCAGGTCAAGGGCAATTCCCGCACGGCCGACAACCGCCGCGACCAGATGCAGGGCTCCTATCTCGGCCCCGACTTTGCCGACGAAGAAATCGAGGCCTTCCTCCAGGCCAAGGGCTATCCGGCCACCCGCCACGACGACCCCGCCTGGGCCGAGACCATCGCCCGGTTGATCGCCGAGGAAAATGTGATCGGCCTGTGCCAGGGCCGCATGGAATTCGGCCCGCGCGCCCTCGGCGGACGCTCGATCATCGGCGACGCCCGTTCGCCCAAGATGCAGTCCATCATGAACCTCAAGATCAAGTATCGCGAATCGTTCCGGCCGTTCGCCCCGTCCTGCCTCGAGGAAAAAGCGGCCGACTACTTCGAGTTGGATCGCCCCTCACCCTACATGTTGCTGGTAGCCCAGGTGCGCCAAGACCGCTGCCTCAACCACGACGAAGCCGCCCGCACCGACATCCGCGAGCGCATCCACCAGATTCGCTCGGATATCCCCGCCATCACCCATGTGGACTGCTCCGCCCGCGTACAGACCGTCAACCGCGAGACCAATCCGCGCTACTATGACATCATCAAGGCGTTCGACGACCTCACCGGCTTCGGCGTCATCATCAACACGTCCTTCAACGTCCGCGGCGAACCCATCGTCTGCACCCCCGAAGACGCCTACCGCTGCTTCATGCGCACCGAAATGGACTACCTCGTTCTCGGCTCCCACATCCTGGCCAAAACCGAGCAGCCCCCCTTCCATGAAAAGGGCGACTGGCGTCAGGATTTCGTTCTCGACTAACCCCTGGAAAAACGGAAAGCTCGCGCCATGAAAATCTTGAAGTACCTCGGCAGCCTTCTCAAAGAATTCGGCGAATTCGCCTGGCAAAACAAAGCCTGGTGGATTGTGCCCATCGTGCTGGTCCTGCTGCTTCTTGCCGGCCTGGTTTTTGTGGGCACTTCGGCCGCCCCCTTCATCTACACCCTGTTCTAGAGCATTTGAAGAAATAATGTGGCCGGGAGGTCGTAGCGAATTGGGCTGGGCCAAGGAAGGCGAAACAGGAATAGCATCGCTATGTCGATGCAGCCTGACGACGGCCAAGCCCAATGCAGTAGACAAAACGGCTACAGAATTGATGAAAATGCTCTAGCCTGGATAATTCACGCGACAAGTCCGGCCCGGATGCAAGGCAGGCGGGGCGAAGCTGTATGGACATACTGCGAGCCCCGAATAACGCCGCAGAAGAAAGGGGGCGGCCCAATAAATAGCAAAATGGATTCAGGCACGGAAAGGACGGCGGATTCGTTTT
>LSQX01244036.1_pt1 | contig 14065 bp, 11 predicted proteins | sample 654561 | NCBI WGS metagenome assembly LSQX01 (sample SAMN04489861, study PRJNA283612) | anaerobic digester metagenome | isolation source: 4 biogas reactors fed with cattle manure at either 37C or 55C with and... | place: Denmark: Kongens Lyngby | collected 2014
CACGCTCTCGCGCACCCGTATCAGCCCGCCTCGGCCGCTGTGGGGCAGCGACGCACCCCGCTCTCGCCACTGCTGCAGGCCCCAGATCACCGCATATGCCAGTACTACGATCAGTGCCAATCGTCCTAGCACACTGAGCACCGATACACTGGCTATCTGCTCACCGGGCCGATCCGCCATGTCAGCGGAGACGACTATCCCATCAGAACCGCTCGTAGATGCAGATGTGGAGCCACTACTGGCTGCGGGCGTAGCCCATGCATCCGAGGTGACACTATCCTGAGGCCATCCTGAACTGGGAGGTAGTATCAGCAGAACTGTACATATCGCCATCATCAAACCTGGACGAAGTGTTACGTGAGTGCGCAAATGCGAACGCTCGGAAAGTGTATGAGTGTGCAGGCAGAGCATCTGTCAGTCCTCCTGTACGACACACTGGAAGCGGCCGGATATGCTCTGTAGGCAGCAATTATTGTGCCGTTTATGGGAGACTGTGTGATGATACGCTTATCACAGGGCAGCGACAGCGGGTACAGCAGAGAGGATAGAGTGTAGTGCATGACCTGAGGCGGCAGTGCCAGAGTAAACCTGCTGCAGAGATCAGTGAGCTGGAGACTCTACCATCTCCGACAGGGTGACTACTAGCAGTTCTGAGTGGCCCAAGCTGGAGCACTGCAAGCGACCGTCTGGTGCAGCTATATGGCCGCCGTCTACTCGACCAACTCAGTGATGCGGAAGGCGAAGGTGTCGTTCAGTACCACGATTTCACCTCGGGCAACCAGTTGTCCGTTCACCAGCAGATCGAGCGGCTCGCCGGGAAGGCGATCCAACTGTATGACCGATCCCGGTTGCAGTGACAGCACCTGTGCCAGAGGCAATTCAGCGCGCCCTAGCTCTACAGTAGCGTCCAAAGGCAGGTCCAACATCATCTCCAGGTTCGGGGCATTGCGCTGGATCTGGGCTGCCATGGCAGGGTCAAGCGCTCCGCTGCCAACTACGGGTGCATCGTAGGCGGTGGCTGCTGGGGCAGCGCTTGCGACTGGCTCCGCCACCATCTCGGAGGCCTGCATCTGAGCCATCCTCTGGGCTGCCCAGTCGGGCAATTGCTGTTCGGTGTCTTCGGAAGGCTGTGCTGACAGTTCATCAGCCTGCCTGGATGGCGCTTTTTCAGTCTCTCCTCCCCCTTGCAGTGCCTCAATTTGCCGCACTGCCCAGTCCGGCAAGCCGCCCTGATCGCTTCCAGCCGATGTCTGGTCGGCTTCAGTTGTCTCAGCAGAGATCGTATCAGCCTGGTTATCCACCTCTTCGGCGGCACTTTCAGCCGATGCATCAGATGTTTCGCTCAGCGATTGCTGATCATCTGCACTCATGTGACCAGTACCTCACTTTCTGTCTCCGTGCTCTGTGGGCCAGAGCGAAAGCCGCGCTACCGATATGCCAGCTACTGCATCACGAAAGACACGAATAGCACCTGCTCTACTTCATCGCATTTGATTGCTTTATCCAGCGCCTGCCTGATCTGCTGCTTGACCTTTTCTCGTCCGGCATCATCTCGCAGGTTGTTGAAGCCCGCCTCAGACAGTATGCGCACCACCAAATCACGTGCTCGAGCCTGATCTTCGGCACTTAGAGGCGGCAGTTGGCCCGGCTCATCACTGCCCCCGGCGCTGCTTTGCTCATCGCCATGTCCATTTCCACCCGCTCTGGCGACACCATCTGTGCGGGGACGATAATCGGAAATCGCGGCGGCTACTTCCACGCGTAGATAGCGCAAGTCACCAGCGCTTTTGACGTTCACCAGGAAGTTGCCTATCTCGTAGACGATCGCCGGAGATGACGGTGGCTCGCTCTCAGGAGTATCAGCGTCAGCGTCTGAGCGGCCCTGCAGCAGGTATACTGCTGCCCCGCCCAACAGAGCAGCTACGGCTATCAGCGGCAGGATTTTCGTAGAGCCGGAGCTGCGCGATGGCGAACCAAGTAGTGATGAGGACAACACAACGGACCTCCCGGGGCCTCTGATTTATGGCCCACTGGTTATACTGATCGGTGGTACGATGTTGAGTGAGCCTTGAGGCGACGCTTCAGTGCCTACTACCACGGCATGTCCCGTTGCATCTACGTCCAGCACTGCTGCAGAGGGGCTATCCTGGCCGGTAGCAAGCACTATGTCTATACGCCGGTTTTTCTGTCGCCCCTGAGGCGTATCGTTTGACGCAATCGGCCGAGTGTCGGCATAGCCTGTCGCACTTATCCGATCCGGAGACATCCCTTCGGCGCGCACCAGATACAGCACTACGTTGGTCGCGCGTCGGGTCGAAAGTTCCCAGTTGGACGGGAACAGCGCAGTGTTTATCGGCATACTGTCAGTATGGCCTTCGATGCGGATCTGATATGGGAGCATGCGCAGTACCGCGGCCACGCGTGAAAGCAGCTCCCGATTGCGCGCAGTGAGTGCTGCATCGCCGGACTCAAACAGTATGTCTTTGTCCAGCAGCCTGATAATCAGATTACCACCGACCTGCAGCACTTCGACGTTGCCCTGCAGTCCGGTTTTACCCAGCGCGCGATCCAGCATCTTTTCGATGTTGTCACGCAGGCCCGTACCAGTGCCGTCTACAATGCCAAGGCCTCCGGCGCCCGTCTGGAGCGCCTGCCCCATATCTTTGCCGCCAGACATGGCTACACTGCCCATCTCTGCGCGCACTGAAGTAGCCAGAGCTGCAAATCTCTCCAGATCGAGTTGTGACATGGCGAACATGACCACGAAGACGACCATGAGTAGTGTCACCATGTCGGCGTATGACACCAGCCAGCGTTCATTGCCGCCGTCAGCATGCTCCTCCTCATGCAGCTCGTCGCTCATCAGCTTGCTCCGTTGATGTAGTCTGAGCCACATGACTACGCTGGCTCGGTGCCAGATAGGTGTTCAGGCGTTCTTCCATGACCACTGTATTTTCGCCCGCCTGAAGACTGAGTAAGCCGTCGAGAACCATCATACTGAGCAGCCGCTCTTGATCGCTCATGTTCGCCAGCTTGGTCCCGATGGGGAAAAACAGCAGGTTTGCAGAGGCCACTCCGTACAGACAGGCGCAAAATGCCGCGGCAATCGCCGGTCCAAGTGCAGATGGATCATCCAACTGCCCCATGATATGCACCAGGTGGATGACGGTGCCGGTGATACCGATGGTAGGTGCCAGAGCGCCCATAGTGGTGAAAAAAGCCGCCCCTTGCTTGTGCCGATGGCCACGATTGCGCACCTCAGTCTGCATGATGCTCTGCAAAACCTGCCCGTCAGTGCCATCTACTACCAATTGCAAGCCCTTGCGCAGGAAGCGATCCTCTTCCTTCGTGATTGCAGACTCCAGAGCCAGCAGACCCTCGCGACGGGCCAGACGAGACAGCTCCAGAAGGTGCGCAAACGCCTCTGAGGGTGTCATCATCGGAGTGCTGAGGAAGGCCTGTTTCATCGCCCCAGGTATGCGTTTCAGCTCCGACATGGGAGTGCCAGCGACCGCAGCACCGATAGTGCCCCCGAACACGAGCACAGCCGCTGAGTGATTGATGTAGCTGCTGACATGGCTGTCTTCGATGACAAAAGACAGCACCAGACTCACGCCGATGCACAGTAGACCGACGAGTGTGCTTACATTCATAGCGATTTTCCGGCGCCTGTCACCCGGTCACCCGCCCCAGTTGCGCGATGTTGGCCAGTCCGTTGCGTCTGCCACCGTCTGTACCATCAGCCTCCTGGTCATCGTCACCATGCAGGCTGCGCAGATAGGCGACCGCCTTTTGCACCACCTCATCGGTAGACTGGCGCACCACTACCTTGTTGCCGGTAGTCAATGTGACCACGGTATCTGGCGTGGCTTCGATGCGCTCGATCAGCAGAGCGTTGAGCAGTATCTCGGAGTTGTCCAAGCGGTTGAGATATATCATCACAGTTGACCTTACAATTCCCGTACCCACAGGAGGCAGTGCGAGAGGAGGAGAGCGCAAACTGTCCCCGAATTTGCGGCAAGAGGCAAAATCAACTCGCTTTTGCGACAAGAAAGAAGACAGAGATGAGGCATGGTTACGCAGGGCGAGCGCGAGACAGGCCCACCCTGCGCTATGTATTGCACTGTGCCATCAGGCGCTCAGGACTAACTGCGCGCCAGACGCATCACTTCTTCAAGCAGGTGATCTGCTGCGGAGATGACTCTTGTGGATGCCTGAAAGGCTCGCTGAGTGCTGATCATGTCCACAAACGCCTCAGTCAGGTCTACGTTCGACAGCTCCAGAGCCTGCGATACCACCTTGCCGCGGCCGCCAGTGTTGGCCGCACCAAGCATCACGACGCCTGTAGCAGAGCCTTCGGCATACATGTTGTTGCCCACACGCTCCAATCCACCGGTGTTGGCGAAGGAAGCCAGAGCCACCTGGCCCAGCGCCAGTTCGCGACCATCTGAGTAGTTGCCGGTGATGATGCCGTTCTCCTGGAGGCTGACACTTACCAGAGAAGCTGCAGCTCTGCCGTCCTGAGTCCGGGCTACCGCATCGCTGGCCCGTGCCAGTTGCGTCATGCCAGCGAAATCTACGGCTACGGTCTGCGGCCCCTGCGCACCGCCGCCCGGATCGAAAGTCAACTCCACCGTGCTGTCCGATGACAACACTCCCAACCCGTCAAAGCTGATCTGTTCGTTCACCGTCGTTCCGGCGCACTGTATTTTCACATCGTAAGTGTTGTCATCAGCATGTTTGGTCATAGTCACAGTCAACTGATGGGCCCTGCTCAGCGAGTCGTAAACTTGTATGGAGCTGACCAATTGATTGCCCACTTCGGCATCTGCTCGCAGGTTGCCCGCCATCGTCACCATACCGGTCGCCTGCCCTCCGGACAGTTGCCCCAGAGGGAAGCACAGATCGCTTACCGGGCCAGTAGTGTCTATCACACCGCCCTCAGCACTCCAGCCCTGCACGCGCAGGCCGCTGTGGGATGATACCAGCGTGTAGCTGTCATCGAGCGCGAAGGAGCCGTCGCGGGTGTACAGGCACGTCTCGCCGGTACTCAGTACGAACATACCCGGCCCTTCGATGGCTGCATCCAGCGGCTGGCCAGTGCCGCCCAGTGAGCCCTGGGTGTGCAGCGTCTGGATGGAGCCCAGCGCGTTGCCACTGCCCACCTGGACCGGGTTGACGCCACCGGCAGAGGTGGCAGCGGCTGACCCGCTACGTAGCGTCTGGTAGTAGGTATCATGGAAGGTGACCCGACTTTGCTTGAAACCGACAGTGTTGGAGTTGGCCAGGTTGTTGCCGATGGTATCCAGGCGCACCTGGTTGTTCATGGTGCCGGCCAGACCGGCATAGAGCGCGCGGTTCACAATCTACCTCCTGTGGTGGTGCCAAGTGGTGTCATACTTACCTATGGGGTCACAAATAGACTGGCGGCGCGGAAGTGAAACGGATTGGACGGCTGTGCGCTACGTAGATAATCCGGCTAGCACTCTCGATGCATGGCCAGACGCAGGCACAAATCTACAAGTCGCGATCCCGGCGCTGCACGTTTGACTTTTGCCCCAGCCTTCTCTAAACCGCCCGCGCAGATAGACAGATCTACCCTTCAGCGGCATGTGGATGACATGTGACATATGAAGTGTGACATGCGACGTCCGATATGAGGCGTGTGATGTGCGGCGCGCGACATACGATGCATAACGCGGGACGTGTGATGCGTTATCGACTACACGTTGCAGGCCTGCATCATGCAGTGGGGCGGGTGTAGCTCCAGAGCAGCCCGGGGATACGTCCCCCACGGCAAGCGCTCTGAGATGTGGGCACCGCGCATGGTCCCCGGCGCCTCACAATCCCTGATCGGCGGCAGGCAGCACCAGTCGCACCTCGGTTCCCTTGTCTGGTTGGCTGACAACTTCGATGTGGCCACCGTACTTTCGCGCAACTCCGGCAGCGATGCTCATCCCCAGGCCGTCAGAGTTCTTGCGAGTGGTGAAAAAAGGAGTAGCACAGCGCCGCACGGTCTCCTGATCCATACCGACACCGTTGTCGCGCACCGTGATTGCCGCCCACGGCGGACTGCTTTCAGCCTGCAGGTGGATTTCGCCGCCCTCAGGCAGCGCCTGGATGGCGTTGAACACCAGATTGACGGTCGCCTCACGCAACTCAGGAGCATATGCCAGGGCTGTGCAGACGCCATCGTGGTCTATCGCACACTGAAAGTCTATCTTACGCGATTGCACCTGGTGACGCCACAAAGCGTTGGTTATCTGTGCGACACTCTCGATGACAGCCGCCAAATCCACTTTTTCGGCATTGCGCGGCGTCTGGGCAGACGCGAACTGCTGCATGGCTTGGACAATTCGCGCCCCCTCCAGCCCCTCCTGATAGAGCCGCTCCAGATGCTGCGTCACTTCTTCGGTCGGGTTAGCGTCTAACGCCAGACGAGCGTTGCCCAGGACACTTGCGAAGACGTTGTTAAGGCGATGAGAAATGCCACCGGTCAGTTCGTGTAGCCAGCGCATCCTCTCCAGATCTGCGGAACGCTCGAAGAAACGCGGACTGTTTGACTGCTGTTGATTCGACGTCAGATGCTGCAGAGCCACTGCCAGTGGCTGCTGGAGACGCTGCAAGGCGGCTCGCTCATCGGATTGAAAGCGCCCTCGTCGGCGGCTGCTGAGGTTCAGAAGTCCCAGAGAGCCTGCCTCGGTCTGTAAAGGGATGGTGATGCAGGAACGAAGATTCAGCTCATACAGATAGCGCTCCAGAGCGGAGCAAGAGCTGATGGTGTCCATGCACACGGCGGCTGAGAGGCTGCCATTAAGCAGATCCCACATCGGCTCGTCGGCAGGCACCTGAGTGCCCTGGACCAGGCGGGAGCCGCATGAAGGGGCCGTGGCCTGCACCACCAGGGCACGTCGATCCCGTCGGTAAGTGAGAAAACTGGCACAATCGTGTTCGACCCACTGCCATAACTCTTCGGCCAGCAGTTCGAAAGCATGTGGCAGATTCCAGTTGCCCAGCCCAAGCCGGGCCATGCGCTCCAGCAGCATCGGCTCATCGGAAGGCTGGGGCGTCCTCGGTGCGCCCACAGTCATCGGCAGGTGGCATCCCTGAGGTGGTCTCATATTGGACCTCCCTTCGGCGCAGTCTAGCCGGCATGTCCCCCCACTCGCCACTTACTCGCACCTTGAGTTTGGCCGGACGGCAGAGCATGAATGCTATGATGGCTACTCGATACGCAAAATCTGCGCGAAATCTATCTGCCAGTCCCCGGCCACCAGCTTGAAGCCTCCTGCGTTGGTGCGAACCACCGCATCTACCTTTGCACTGTGCAACTCACCAGCGCCGTCAGCCCAATGCACCGTGCGCCCCAGAGTACTGAGCGGATTGGTCGCCGCCCCCGATGCCTGCAGATAGTCCCGTATCTCGCCCAGGCGTGCCACAGACTCCAGCTGGGCCAACTGAGCCATGAACTCCTGGCCCTGCATCGGCTGCAGCGGATCCTGGTGCGTCAACTGTGCAATCAGTAGTCTGAGAAAATCGTCTGCGGAGATACGGTTGTCGTCTGCAGAAGCGGTGAAATCGGGCGAACTGCCTGCTGCTGTGGCTGTACTCACCATCATCTTATTCGACACCACCCTCGATTCTCCGCTTTCCGCTCTAAGTATTCTTGACGAATTTTGCAGGCTGATTGTTTTCGCATAGAGTAGATAGCGCGGTATACTCAAACCACCGCGTCGAGCACCTGTCGCTGATAGGCAAGCGGCAAATGCCGACGTGATACATGTCCAGATGCTGTGGCAGAGGCCTGTGCCTCATCCGCTGCGGCCTGGAAAAGCTGTGGGGACGTAGTGGCATACAGAGATGGCTGAGCCCACTGTTGTCCACGACTGTGAGCATCCTGCCCCATCGCCCACCCGGCTGAGCCCTCGCAACTGACCTGCAGCCCTGCCAATCGGATGCCGAACTGCTCCAGCCTCTCACCGAGATCCCGAAAACCGGCGTCCAGGTGCGTGGCCGCAGTCATATTTTCGGCCCACACATGCAGCGTCGCACCGGCGTCATCCAGCCCCAGCCGCACCTGCACCTGCCCCAACTCCGGCGGTGATAGCTGTATCGTGATCTGCTGCGGCTCTATCCTGTCTGCGACCTGCACCGTCGGGCGAGCTACAGTTGCGGCCTCGACCAGCGTACGCAGGGGCTGGCGCACTGCCTCGAAAAGCTGCTGTGACACTGACGACGGAGGCTGTGTCGCGTCGCTATCAGGCGCGCCTGTATTGGCTACACTGCGCAAATCTGAGGCTTTTGCCCTATGCCCCTCTATGTCGGCAGTGCGACCGACCGCAGACGGTGGCGTGAGCCCGACTGCTGCATCAGTTGCCTGCTCCATGCGCAGATGCGGCCAAACCCGGTCATGCATCGAAGACGACCGTAGAGCTGCGACCGGCATTTCTGAGACTTCTACACGCCCGCCTGTTTCCGACACTGCTACCTCGCGAGGCACCTGGCCTATCGCGAGTGTGGCATCTGTCTGAGCGCCTCGCCCGGTTGTCTGAGCCACGATGAGCGCTGGATCCGCTTGCGTGCGTGCAGATATGGGGCGCGATACGACTGCAGTGCCAGACATGGCAGCCGTACCTGGCATGGCCGCAGGGCTGGGCATGGCTGCGCGAAGCGTAGATGTGGCCGCGCCTCCAGGTGATGCTAGCGCAGCAGAAACTAGGACCTCAGATGCGAGTGAGAGGAGCTGGCCTAGCTCAGTCGCAAGTCGCCCTTCCTGCGATGGTAAAGCAAAAGTATCAGTCACTACTGACTGTAGCCGGTGCACATCTGCTACAGATATCTGGTTTGCAGGTGGCAACTCTATATGCGATTGTGGCTCAGCAAGAGCGGTTGCAGTCAACGCTGTCGCACTTGTAGCCGGTACAGTTGCGTCTGCGAGCCGCGCATGGACGTCTGGCAGTCCGATCAGGCCATCACCCGCTGCCGGGGCGGCAGACTCTGAGGCGCCAGGCCGTGGCTCTACCGCGACCGCTTCGGAGGTACGTGCATACGGGATGGTGTGGGTGCCGACAGCCTCGGACTGCGTGGCCAAGTCTGGGACATGCCCTGTTGGCGCGACAGCCCCGGCATGCACGAGCTGCGGTATCGCAGGGGCGGTATGTACGGCGGCCGAGGCCGAGGAGACAGGGTGCGCTGCAGACTGAGCATCTGCGGCCAACGAGGTGCGGGCTTGAACTGCGCTCCCCATGACGCTCTGTGTGCCCATGTGACCCGTATGGGGAGCTTGGGCGCGTGCAGCCATCGCGGCAGACGCCTGTACTTGCGGCTCAGGGCGTGAAGAAGCGGCCTCCAGAGCCAGAGTTGCCGGCACCGTTTGCGGGCGGACATGCACCACCTCATGCCTCTGAGGCTGCTGGCCACTGGCCATAGCCTGCCCACGCCCGACATCATCTGCGCCATCCACCTGTATGACCGGTGCATTTGTGGCACCAGCGACGGGCGATTGCCTGTGCGCCTGCGGTGGGCGGGAGATGACTGCGGACGCGTCGGGAGCGGTACTGGATACCGATGAATGGCGGACAGCGGAGGATGAGTGCCTGGCCGCAGCAGACAGCATCGGCACACCACCTGTCTTACGCTCCTGATAGTAGCGCATGACCCGGGGCACATACGCCTGAGTTTCGCGATACGGCGGGATGCCGCCATACTGCGCGACAGCACTCGGCCCGGCGTTGTATGCCGCCAGTGCCAGGCGCAAATCCCCGAAGCGCTCCATCTGCGCTTTCAGATAGCGCACTCCACCATCGAGATTTTGTGCAGGGTCGAACCTGTCGCTGACACCAAGATGACGCGCGGTCGCGGGCATCAGTTGCATCAGGCCACCGGCACCGACCGAAGAGACACAGTTGGGATTGTAGTTCGACTCGGCACGCACCACGGCATGCACCAGATCAGGGTCCATGCCATGGCTGGCAGCGATGCTGGCGATAAGAGTGTCGAACTGTCCTGCACGTGCGGATGCAGGAGAAGCCTGCGCGTGCACACCGCCAGTTGGCAGAAGCATCTCTTGCTGCAGCCAGGCCGCAAAACCGACAGGTGCGGCGTCTGCTTCCCGGCCGTCGAAGCCCTCCAGCTTGCGCTGGATCTGCTCGATGCGTCCGGCCATCTGACCGATGCGGTCTATCAACTCCGGCTCCCTGCTGTATGTATCTGCGATTTTCTGATCGTGGTATGCTCATGCAGCAGCGTAAGGCCTGCGTACAGTCGTCCCGCACCGCCCTATCCAGCGTCACGCGGCTCCGGGGCGCTCAGATTCAGTGCCAGTGAACCGCTGCCTCGCATGTGCCAGGCCTGTACACCTGCTTCGTCGAGCTGCTTGTTTTCCAGTGCAGCTAACTCACGGCAGTACTGCTCATAGTGGCTATCACGGAGAATCTGCAGCCGCTGCTGCTCGCGACAGGCTTCCATCAGATCACGACGGGCCTGCGTCAGTTCACCGCGCAGCCGGCGGCACAGCTCGCTTTGCTCGTCGATCTGTTCAGTCATGCGACGCCGATAAACGTCATAGTTGAGTAGCGCCACCACGTCTACATCATCCTCACCGGCAGACTGAGCAGTCTGCTCGGCCAGTGACAGCAGACGCTGGTAGTGGCGCAGTTGATCATGGGCCGAATTGTACTGTGACTGCAAAACAGCGAACCTGCGATGGGCCAGGTCCTGGCGATGGCGCCGCAGCTTTAGAGCGGCCTGTAGGGGGAACTCGAACGCTTTCATCTGCTGCCCCGAGGGATATGATGATACAGGTTGCATCCGGCTGCTCAATGTCACCAGACTTATCGGCACAGCGCCTCTCCTGCTTGAGTAGATTGCTACAGTGTTGTCAACGGAATGCAAATCTTGCATCGCAAGACACGTGCTGCTAGACGGCGAAGCCTCCCACTCCTCCACATTCCTACTGCGCGCTTCGGACGCATATATTCCGTACCTCTGCGCATCATGCCATCATTTTTGCAGTGCTGAGCTCTCGGCTGGTCGTCGACAGGTCATCCGGTATGGCGTACTTGTCCATCTTTGCCCGCAGCGTCTTGCGCGCGATGCCAAGGATCCTGGCAGCCTGAGTTTTGTTGCTGTCGACCTCAGACAGCACTCGCATGATATGGGAGCGCTCCACTTCATCCAGTGCACGCAGTGGCTGTGTGTGCTGATCCGCTTCCTCTGCTGACTTCTGCAGTGAGCCATCTGAGCGCTTACCGGTATCGCTGTGCCGAGGTCGACGCAGCGCCTGCAGATAGTTAGGCGCAGCGGCCGCTTCGCCCAACATCAGGTGCTGTGGCTCTATGACACCGCTGTCAGCGATGAGCATCGCCCGGCGCATAGCGTTCTCCAGTTCGCGCAGGTTGCCCGGCCAGTCGTATCGCTGCAGTGCCAGCATCGCTTCGGGTGAGATGCTGCAGCCTGCCGCAGCGCTCTCAGTGACATATCGGCGGGCAAAGTGATCCGCGAATAGTGCTATATCCTCGGGGCGTTCGCGCAGTGGGGGCAGATACAGTGGCACTACGTTCAGCCGATAGTACAGATCCTCACGGAACCGTCCCTCCTCCACTGCCTCTTGCAGGTTGCAGTTAGTCGCAGCGACGATGCGCACATCCACCTCCTGCGACTTGACCCCACCCAGTCGTGTGAAGCTGCGATCCTGCACGAAGCGCAAAAGCTTCACCTGCATCTCCATGCTCATCTCGGCGATTTCGTCGAGAAACAGCGTGCCGCCATCAGCCTGCTCACACAGACCTGGCTTTTGGCTCGTCGCGGAGGTGAAAGCGCCCTTCTCGTGGCCGAACAGTTCGCTCTCCAGAAGTGTCTCGGGGATTGCGCCACAGTTGACGGGCACAAACGGCCGATCGCTGCGGTTGCTCATGTAGTGGATGGCGCGAGCGAGGTACTCCTTGCCCGTGCCTGTATCGCCTTGCACCAGCACACTGACATCGCTATGGGCGACCTTGGCAGCGGCCACATAGCAACCTTCGACCACTGGTGCACGCGACAGTACGTTGTCGAAGCCGAAGCGGGTGCGCAGGCAATCCCACAGGTAGGCGTTTTCGCCAAGCGATGAACCGTGCTGGATAGCCACTTCGACCTTCGCCAGCAGATCTTCCGGTTCAAACGGCTTACACAGGTAGTCACAGGCGTAGTTGCCGAGAGCTTCGATGGCAGTCTGGACGCTGGGGAAACCGGTGATGACCAGTGCGGGCTGATCGTGGCCGGCGGCACGTAGCTCGCCAAGCAACGCCACGCCATCGCCATCGGGTAGCTTGCGATCGAGGATAAGCAGGTCAAACTGGGTCTGCTCCATAGCTTTCCGGGCCTGAGCTACATTTGCCGCCATCACCAGGCGGTAGCCTTGCTTGCTCAGGATACCGGACAGCAGGTGCTGCATAGACGGCTCGTCATCCACCACCAGGACCGAGGCTGATAGTGAGGCCTCAGACATGTGCAAAACCCTCCCTGATTGTGTATTCCGTAGACTGCGAAGGTGCGCGATGGGCATTTCTACATCGGCTGTGTGCCCATCACCGGTCCGGCTGGTACCGGCAAGAGAGCATATCGGCACGATTTGCACCAGGCTTTAGCTTATGTGCGAAAGAAAGTGCCACTGCATACGGGTCAAGTGTGCGTTGGCGAGAGATACCAGATCTGCAGCGGCAGGGATTTCTTCGCCTCTTAGCGAAGTCTGCAGTGCGTAAGCTATGGCTGTTATCTGATACGCAAACCGCATACGACAGCCGTCCGGACGGCTGTAACTCTAGCTTCGAGGAGGACTACAGATGAAACTCGGCATAGTCTCGTTTGGTGATGGCCGTAAGCGCGTGGCAGATCAGCTTTTCGATGACACCATGGGCTTTCAAAACCGCATAGCTGCATGGCTCGAAACTGAAGGGCATAGCGTCGTAGCATACGACAAGGTGGTGTACAACTACGCAGGCGCACGTGAAGCCGCCGACTACTTCGAGGATGCCGAGTGCGATGTAGTGGTGTTCAACTTCTGCGTATGGTCATACCCGGACTTCTCGGTCCAGTGCGCCCAGCGTCTCACCTGCCCCATCCTACAGATAGGCAACATCAACCCCGCATATCCGGGCTGGGTGGCGTTTTTCTGCTCCGCCGGATCGCTTGATGAGGTCGGCATACCCTATGGCCGCGCCCTCGGCGACATCGAAGACCCGGACGTAGCCGACCAGGTGCGCAAGTTTCTGACTCAACACAACCCCGACAAGCGCGAACGGGGCTTCCGTGCCGCCGAGGAGCTGTGGGGGATGCGCTATGGAGAGTTCGACGGCCCCTCGATGGGCATGTATACCGGTCATGTAGACCCCAGCCAGTGGCTGTCGCAACTGGGCGTACATGTCCATCACCGCAGCCAGCTCACTCTGTATCAGGAAGCCAAACGTATCGCTCCTGAGCGCGTAGAGGCCGGCCTGGCATGGCTCAAGCAGGCAAGCAAGGAGATCCAGTTCGACGGCGACACACTGACTGACGGTCCCGACGGTTCGCTGGCGCGTCAAGTTCGCTGGTATCTGGCCATGAAGGATTTCTGCCGCGATGAGGGGCTGGATTTTTGCGGCCTGACCGGCCAGTTGGACATGACCGAGTACGAAGACGGCGTCACCGCAGATCTGCCCGAAGCGCTGCTAAATGACATCTCCGATTGGGAGGACGAGCACAAGAAGCCTATCATCACCGCCACCGAGTGCGACTCCAACGGCGCGCTGACCATGCAGCTTCTGCATCTTATCAGCGGCGATCCGGTGCTGTTTGCCGACCTACGCCACTATCACGCCGACCTGGATGTATATGACCTGTGCAACAGCGGACAGCATAGCCCGTGGCTGGCGGCACGCAGCGACGACTATCGCGAAAACTGGAAGCACGTGACACTGACGCCTGCCTCCAGGTTCTATTTCATCTGCGGCGGCGCATCAGTGCATTTCTTCGCCGCACCAGCAGATGTGGTCACTTTCGCCCGCATCACCCGCTACAAGGGCATCTTCCGCTGCCACATGTTCACCGG
>LSQX01194871.1_pt1 | contig 14058 bp, 9 predicted proteins | sample 654561 | NCBI WGS metagenome assembly LSQX01 (sample SAMN04489861, study PRJNA283612) | anaerobic digester metagenome | isolation source: 4 biogas reactors fed with cattle manure at either 37C or 55C with and... | place: Denmark: Kongens Lyngby | collected 2014
CACGGCAATCGTGCTAAGCACGATTGCCGTTATGATTTGAAGGACTATTGTATGTGTTGGATCGAACAGACTGAAAAGAGCCCAGGTTATAAGCAGACCCGGGAGCGTGCCTGTTGTTCCGGATGCTATGGGGCTAAGCCCCAATCCGAACCCGGTCGCTAAAATTATGATAATTTTATGCGAAACCCTTTTGCTTTTATCTAGTTCCAACGACTTCAAAGTCGCACCTTTTTATGGTAATATTTTGCCACAGTATCCGTTACAGATTATGAGCAACCTGCTGATGTGCCACATTGTCGGCAAACGTAGCACGCCCCGTTCCTGTATGTTATAGCTCCGCAATGGTCACAAAGAGGTGCGTCGGCACTGGAAACGAGCTGTGCGACAGGCGCATTAGCAGGCGTGGATTGCGGCTTTTCAGTATCAGATTCTTTAGCGGTGCTAGCTGCAGTAATCTGATTTATTTCAGGAATATTGCAAAAATTGCATTTACCATCGGGAAAAGTCAGAGCCAGCCATCTGAAGATATAATCGACCAACGAGGATGCGTAGCCGATCTTCGGGTTTTTAGTGTAGCCACTCGGCTCGAATCTCGTATGTGAAAACTTATCTGTCAGGACATTCAGCGGGACGCCATGTTGCAGGCACATGGAGATAGCGATACCGAACGCATCCATTATACCGCCTGCCATACTGCCTTCTTTAGCCATGGTTATGAACAGTTCGCCCGGTGTGCCGTCATCGTATAGACCAACGGAGAGATAGCCTTCGTGTCCACCGACATCAAACTTGTGAGTTATTGCCAGGCGTGTTTCGGACATACGTTTTCTTTGAGGTTCGCCCGGAAGCAAGGCTTCAGAGAGAGGTTCTTTCTTAGATTTGGTTTTTTTACCGGTGGATACTGGTTGTACACCTTTAGAGCCTTCTCTATAAATTGCAACAGCCTTTAACCCTAATTTCCAGCCGTCAATATAAACAGCAAGGACGTCTTCGACGGTGGCGTCCTGTGGCATATTAACCGTCTTGCTGATTGCCCCTGAGATAAACGGTTGGACCGCAGCCATCATCTTGAGATGTGCTGAGTAATTGATAAACCTTGTGCCGTTCTGGGGTTTAAATGCACAGTCGAACACGGGCAAATGCTTTTTCTGTAAATCTGTAGCACCTTCAATAGTGTCAGTTTCTTCAATATGCTTAAGGATATTATCGAGCTGTTCCTGTGTATAGCCGAGTCTGTTAAGAGCCAGCGGAACAGTATGATTGGTTAGCTTCAATGTTCCGCCACCGGCAAGTTGTTTGTATTTTACGAGTGCTATATCCGGCTCGATACCGGTGGTATCGCAATCCATCATAAAACCTATGGTCCCGGTGGGAGCCAGGACAGTAACCTGAGCGTTACGGAACCCGTGCATGGCTCCTTTTTCCAGAACACTATCCCAGGCTTTTTTTGCAGCAGCCAATATATCGGACTGTGACATGGATGCTTCTATCTGATCAACGGCATCGCGATGCATTTGCATTACGTGGCGCATTGACGGCCCGTTTTTTGAATATTCTTCAAAAGGCTCTTTTATTGCAGCGAGTTCGGAAGATGTTTCATACGCAGTCCCTGTCATTAAGGCTGCGATGGCTCCGGCAACACTGCGTCCTTCGTCGCTGTCGTATGGAAGGCCAAGGCTCATCACCAGTGCACCGAGATTGGCAAATCCGAGTCCGAGCGGTCTGAACTTATGCGAGTTCATAGCTATGTCACGGGTAGGGTAGCCGGCACGATCCACTAGGATTTCCTGAGCAGTAATGAAAAGCTTAACTACATGCCTGAACTTGTCTGTATTGAATATCTGTTTGTCATCAAAAAACTTCATTAAATTAATCGAGGCAAGGTTGCAGGCACTGTTGTCGATAAACATATATTCGGAACACGGGTTACTGGCGTTTATGCGTCCGCTTTCGGGGCATGTATGCCACTTGTTTATCGTTGTGTCATATTGGACACCGGGGTCGCCGCATGCATGAGCGGTTTTTGATATTTTCATCAGAATATCTTTTGCGTTCAGCTGTTCGATCTTTTCTCCGGTTGTCACTGATTTTGTGTGCCAGATCCCGTTGGAAATGGCTGATTTCATAAAATCGTCATAGACCCGAACGGACAGGTTAGCGTTCTGATAGGCTACCGATGAGTATGCTTCACCGTCCATAGAGCTATCATAGCCCATGTCTATAAGAGCCTTGGCTTTTTGTTCTTCATCATATTTGCAGGTGATAAACTCCATAATATCCGGATGATCAACCTTAAGGCTTTGCATTTTTGCTGCACGGCGGGTTTTGCCACCGGACTTTATAACGCCGGCGATTTGGTCGAAAACGCGCATGAAGCTTAAAGGCCCTGAGGGGGTTCCGCCACCGGAGAGTTTTTCTCTGCTACTGCGGAGTGTGCTAAGGTCCGAGCCGGTGCCGGATCCGTATTTGAACAGCATGGCTTCAGAATGGGCCAGTTTCATTATATCGTCCATAGTATCTTCACATGCCTGGATAAAGCATGCGGAAGCTTGTGGCGATTTATATGAGTCAGCGGCTTTAAGGATAGTTTCTTTTTCTTCGTTCCAGCAATAAGTTGTCTGAGAGTTGGAAGTAAGCTTATAGATATGGTTCAGGCCCACATTGAACCAGACGGGGCTGTTGAACGCGGCAAACTGGTTAAGGCACAGGAAGCTTAGCTCGTTATAAAAGGATTCTGCATCTTCCGGTGAAGCAAAATAGCCATCTTCCAAACCCCAGTCAGAGATTGTTCTAGCTACCCGGTGTATGACTTCTCTTATAGAAGTTTCATTGACCTTGGTTTCACTAGTACCATAAAAGTACTTGGACGCAACGATATTAGTTGCGAGCATCGACCATGATTTGGGCACTTCCACATCTTTTTTGGAAAAAATCAACTCACCCTTGCTGTTCACGATGGACGCATCGCGTTTTTCCCATTCAATCGCGTCGTAGGGACTGGTGCCTTCCTTGGTAAATACCCTGTTTATCCTCATGCCACGTAAAGAGGAATCGAGCTTACGCTCGGTGTTGTCTGATCGGGTATCAGTGATTTCCAACGTTGGTGAGTTTGCCGGTTCTTCTGATTTAATATCTGAAATAGTATCCTTAACACCGGTTTTGATTGTATTTAACATGGCGGGATCTCCTAACAGCCTGTAATTCAATAAATTATGAAATAGTGTTACCACTATATATGCTACTGCGTAAATTCTCGCACTAGTTTTACCACTATATGTTGTGGAATGGCAAGAATAAAAAATATTTGTTTATTTGTTTTCTTGCCAACCTTGCGTTTGGAGCAAGCAGGGCAAGGAAAGGGCGTTAAATCTTTTTTTTAACAGGGAAAATGCAATGGAACAGGGATGTAGTTTTTTCCCGTATTGCTAAGAACCACGTTAGTTCGAGGAGCGGGGACAGTCAAGGAATTAACCTGTTTACTCGGACGAAAAATTGGTGTTAGGCAGTTTGTATTTGCGTAAAATCATAACACTTATTGAGATAGTGAGTTTTTGCAAAGAGTCGTTACTTTGAATTATTTAAGTTTGAATTTTTCTGAAGAGGGTCTTGATCTTGCTTTTATTACTATCGGGGCACCTTCCAGACCGAATGCGTTTCGGATGGTTTTTTGTAGATACGCCCTGTATGCCGGTAAAAGCCTTCTGGTATCATTGACAAAAAGGGTTACTATTATGGGTGAAGTTCCTGTTTGTGTGGCATAGAAAATTTTCAGGCGTTTTCCTGCAGCAGCAGGTGGTGCTTTAGTTTCGTACGCTCTGGTTATGGCACGGTTAAGTGTTCCGGTGGGGATTTTAAAGTTTGTTTGTGAACCTACCAGGTCAACAAGCTCCATGGCACGTTTGATATTAAAGCCTGTTTTAGCTGATATAAAAACGATTGGCACATAATCCAGAAAGGGTAACGCATCTCTCAGTGCCGGTTCATATTGTCTTTGCGTAAAATCTTTAACTTTATCCCATTTATTTACGGCAATAACGCATCCTTTTCCATAATCGCGGATCATGGCAGCTATTCTTTTGTCCATGTTAGCCGGGCCTTGTTCGGCATCGAGTAGCAGGACAACTACATCGGCTTTTCTGATACTTCTTTCTGCCCGTGCCAGACCGAGGCGATCGAGTGTATCTGAGATTTTACCTTTTTTCTTTATACCCGCAGTATCAGTCAACAAATAGCGACGTGCAGCCGGGCCTTTTCCTATATCGAAAGGTATATCCACGCTGTCGCGGGTTGTCCCCGGGATGTCTGAAACGACAAGTCTGTCATCTCTAATCAATCTATTGATAAAAGATGATTTCCCTGCATTGGGTTTTCCGGCAATGGCGACTTTGAGGCGTTCTTGTGAAGCACTCTCTTCATATGGCGGTAAAACTCTAAGGACATTCTCTATCAATTCAGATATTCCTCTGCCGTGCAATGCTGAGATAGGGAATACCGGCATACCGGACCGTTCGAATTCGGTTGCGTTATTATCGAGCATTTCGTTATCTGCTTTATTGGCTGCGATGAATGTGGGGCATCCGCTTTTTCTCAACATTTCGATAATAGATTCGTCACTTGCCAAAACGCCGGCTTTCAGGTCAGTTACCAGTATGATGGCGGATGCGTCCGATATAGCGGTTGTAGCTTGTCTGACCATACCTGCGGCTATATTGTGTTCGAGATCTTCTGCGTTTAGTCGATGAAGGTCCAATCCGGCGGTATCGATTACCTCAAACCGTTCATTATTCCATTGTGCAGTGCCAACCAAGCGATCTCGGGTTACGCCTTCTTCTTCGTGAACAATAGCGATTCTTTTGCCGACAAGTCTGTTAAACAGGGATGATTTACCTACATTGGGTCTGCCGACGATAGCGACGTTTCTGCCTGTTTTGTTATTTGGGATTTGTGTCATAAAACTCTGATTGTATTAGTTTTTCTGGAGCAGCAGCTCTTATCAGTGCCCGTGCTTGGATCTCTGTCGGATCGAAGACCGGCAAGTCATGCACGAACTGCTCAGAGAGTACAAGAGGTAGCTCTGTGCAGCCGAGCAGGATTGCTTCAGCACCTTTGTTTTTCAATTCGTGAATGGCACCGGCGAGTGTTTGTTTTGATAACCCTTTGTTTTTGCCTGGTGCCGACTTTATTCCGCATTCCTTATCATAGATCGTAGCAAGAACAGTTGCCTGTAATTTATCGTCAGGTACAACTATTTCAATACCCGCTTTATGGAAGAAATGTTGATAGATCCCTGTTTTTATCGTAGCTGTTGTTGAAAGCAAACCTATTTTTCGAATATTCGGTAGTTTTTTTGAGATAAAATTCTGTGCCTCAGCAACTATATGGACAAATTGAGTTTTGTTTGTATCAATTGTTTCTAGCACCGGATCAAGTATAGAAGGAGAATGTGCAGTATTACAGGAGATACCGACCACTTCAGCTCCGGCTTTGACGATGTCATTAAATATGCTTGTGATAGCCGGCACGGGTGAGTCACCTGAATTTAAAAGAAAATCTGATCTGTCCGGTATTCTGGATGGAAAAGAAAAAAGAATAAGCGGTATATGCCCGTGATCAGTTGATGCATCAGTGTTTTCACAGATTTTACGAGCCAAATCAAACCCGGCGAACGGGCCCATCCCCCCTATAATACCAATTGTTTTAGATTTATTTGTTTTATTTTGCATAGTTTATCGTTCTGAAATGAGGTTTTGGTCGTCTGAAAATGGGCTTTTTGCAATACGGTACCACAGAATAAATATCCATACAACTATCATAATCAAAATAGGTAAAGTCGTAAGATAGCCATTTTTCCACCAGTCTGATCCCGGGAAAGCAAAGTCGGAAATCGGATAAAAAACGCGGGTTCCAAACGGGCCGGGCGCATGTGTAAACATATCTGTAACGATATGAAAAGGCCATGCGAGCATAGTCAGTGCAAAAGTTCGGTTGAAAAGGGATACTAACAAAATTAATGCCGATGCAATTAACAGGCTGTGGGTGTATTTGTATATTGTGAAAACAAAATCGGGGACTGCTTGAAAGCCCATGCTGTTGTCGAATAACAAGCTGTACACAAAATGTGGGCCTATAGAGATTATGTCCGGGAAAAGCCCGAAAAAGAAGGCAGAGCCGGTTGTCCAGTCGAAAACGCTCAACATTCTGTTCTTGGTTGGGATAGCCCCTTTTTTTCCGCCGAGTAACCCTGTTCTGCTGAACAGGGCGGCTCCTGAAAGAGCATGTGTCAAAGTATCCATATATTCAGGTCCGTTAAATTTTGATATTCTTGAATTAAATCAGTTGGTGTTTTTCTCGCGTTGTTGTTTTACCCATTCTAAGGCTTCGTTTCTATCTGTGAAGTAGCCTTCGAGCTGTGCCTCAAAAACGAGAGCTTTCCACTTTCCCACTTCTTTGCCTTCAGGAATACCCAATGCTATAATGTCTTCCCCTGTTACAAGCGGTTTAGGGAGAGACGGTTTAGCTTTAAAGCTTTGTTTTGCCTGAATCAGGAAGTTATAGTTTAGCAATTTTCCATGGCTTGCGAGGCAATCGAGTTTGTGAAGCTCCAGTTCAATATCAAAAGTTGGTGCTGCGATTAATCGATGCAGAGTTGAGCGGCGCATTTTTCTGACATCCATAAAGCGCATATGGTTTTCTACGCAAAAAGCGATAGTTTTTGTGTCAGCATTGGAAAATTTAAGGCGTTTCATTATTTCTACCGCCATTTTTGCTCCGACGGATGCGTGCCCGTCAAAGCGTAGCCTGTCCGCACCCATTTTTGCCGTTGGCGGTTTGCCGATATCATGGAAGAGTACTGAATACGCAAGCTGAAGGCTTGGTTTTTTTTCCATCATATCCAACATCATTACAGTGTGTTCAAAAACATCGCCTTCGGGGTGAAACTCAGGTGGTTGTTCCTGGCCTTTTGTAGCAGATACCTCCGGTAAAATTTCTTTTAACAGTCCGATTTCCTGTAATAGTTCAACAGTCCGGCCCGGCTTCAATGACTCTGTCAGTGTTAATGTAAGCTCGTCGCGAACTCGTTCCTTGCTGATTTTTGCAATATTATAAGCGTTCGTTTTAAGTGCATTTAAGGTCGATGGGTTGATCTCAAAGCCGAGGACACCGGAAAAGCGGACAGCGCGCATCATTCTCAGATAGTCTTCGTTAAAACGTTTGTCCGGGTCGCCGACAGCCCGAATGACTTTGTTTTGAATATCTTTGTATCCACCTACGTAATCTCGAATTTCTTCGGCAAATGGGTCATAAAACAATGCATTGACTGTAAAATCGCGACGCAATGCATCATTTTTGGCATCTGTGAATGTGATGCTACCGGGTCTTCTCCCATCGGTGTAATCATGATCTTCCCGGAAAGATGCGATCTCAAAGCAGAAATTATTCAGTTTAATCCGAATAACCCCGAATGCCTTACCAACGGTTATGCCATCAGGAAAGAGCTCAAGTGTGTCATCCACATTGGCGTTGGTTGCAATGTCGTAGTCGCGCGGAACTCTGCCCATTATCATGTCACGGACACATCCACCTGCAAGCAGTGCTTCGAACCCTGCGTTCTTCAATCGTGTTGCAACTACAATTGCACTATTATATTCGGATGAGTTTGGAGGTAAAAAATTCATATCGCATTTTGGGTCGCAAGGCATGTGTTGTCAAGGCTTCGCTTTTTAAGCTTTGTGTTCTGAAGGAATAATAGAATAGCGTAACTATATATGGCATTCTTTATGATTGAAGAATCAATAATTGAATCAGTTTTTTTGTATATTCAATGGATTATCTTGTTTTTTTAGAACATCTGCATAGATTGGTCTCAGAATAATTCGAATTCACATTAACTAACACACGAGAAATGCGAAGGAGAGATCTTATGAAAGTCTCAATGGTAGATTCGTTAGATTGGGTGTATCCGGACTCGAAAATTCCTAAAAAAAGGTGCGCAAAATTTCAAGTTGACGTAGCACGTGGGGGGACAGCATCAGTCACCTTGCTTATCAACAATGCGATACCCGGCGAACCTATAAGTTTAGAAGTGGATTCGGAATCAGGTCAAAAGATAGATGCAAAGTTTTATAATCTTATTGACGTGCCCGTGGAACGAAATACCGGTCCATTAAGGTTTACTGAAAAGGAAGGCGAGTTGAACGAGTTTGTGACACGTCGTGCTCCTTTCCGTGTTTATGATGCGATGCAACCGGTCGCATCTTCTTTTGAAGCAACGAGCGAAACTCATGCAGTTTTGGTTCAAATTCCTGTTTCGACAAGGGCAAAGCCCGGACTGAGAGAGTATTACATAACAGTTGGGCAGGCACAAAGAATGACGATGCTGGTTTTGACGGTGCAGATTTATAGTGTTACGTTACCGCCGATAGGGAGAAACAGTTGGCACTTTACCAATTGGTACAGTTTTACAAGTATGGCAACCAGGCATGGGCTGAAGCCATGGGGCGAGGCACATTGGCGTATGATAGCCAAGTATGCAGAGCTCATGGCGAGAAATCGGCAGAATACTTTCTGGTTTTCAATGGGGGATGTGTTTAAATTAACAGACAAGGGCCTGAAGCTGAACCGTTCTCGGTTACGTCGTATTGTAAAAACCTTTACCGACGTCGGTATGTATTACATAGAAGGCCCTCTGTTGGGTGGGCGAACAACCGGCGAATGGGCGTGTCCCACGTTTAGTATTAATATAACTAAAAACCTTGCCACATCCCCGGAAGGTAATGCTGATATAGCCACGGTCGGACGACAATTAATGGCTGAGATCAGAAAACATAACTGGCAGGACAGGTGGATTCAGCACGTGACCGACGAGCCTATCAAGCAAAACGCAACCGATTATCGGATGTTTGTGGGAATGGTCCGAAAGTATATGCCCGGAATCACAATAATGGATGCGTTGCTAGACACTTCCCTTGTAGGTTCGGTCGATATCTGGTGTCCTCAGGCTTCAGATTTTCAGAGAAACCACGAGAAGTTTAAGGCGGTTAGAGAGCTGGGCGACAAAGTATGGTACTACACATGTTGCACGCCGGGCGGTCCCTGGCTGAACCGTTTGCTCGATATGGAACTGCTTAGACCGGTTCTTATCGGTTGGGGCGCAGAGCTTTTTGAGCTCGACGGTTATTTGCACTGGGGGCTTAATCACTACACTGCAAATCAAGACCCGTTTAATATGAGTGTAATAGAAAACTGGGGTGGTGGGCAGAATGCATTGCCACCCGGGGACACGCACGTGGTTTATCCTGGAGCAGACGGGCCATGGTCGAGCATGCGTTTTGAAGCACATCGCGAAGGGGCAGAAGATTTGGAGCTACTCAGAATGTTAAAGAAACGCTCGCCGGGACAGGCTTCAAAACTGGTGAAATCAGTAATAACCGGCTTGGATAAATATACTACAAACTTACGGGTATTCCGCAGTGCCCGTAGGAAGTTGTTAAAAGCTCTTTCCTGATTTGTAAATGGGCAGAGAAAATACTAACCCGCTTGCCACTGAAGTTTGTATTGGCACGTTACGAAAGACTTGAGGTGTGCCGGGGAAAAGTACAGCGGGGGCTCAGCCTGAAAGGCGTGGAACCCGCTAATGGAACTTTTATACATTTGATATGCACAGTGACGAACAATTCTACATATTACATAAATATCAAAAAATAACGCATTGATAGCTGACGCATGAGGCGAAACACCATAAGTGCGTCCAATCGTGCGTTCGACCAAGTAGTGAGAGCAGATAATCAGCGATCTTATTGGCTTTTGCTTTGCTGACATGCACTAAAATCTGCATGATTTTGGCAATAGATGTGTATAACTCAGGTAGTTTCAGTCGGATTACATGTTAAAAACCGTAAACAGAATCCTGTAATACAGGAGGTATGATATGTCGTTTGAAGATGGTTGGGCTGCATTAAACCTCGCTATGCCGGAACGTATCCCGAGAACCGAATATTCTGTTACAGAACACTGGTCTTTAATGTCAAAAGTTACAGGCATCCCTGTTGATTCCAAGAGCAGTGACGGCTTGAAAGAGCAGGTAATAAAGTCATTCGTCGGACCGGCTCATTGGAATTTTGATTTAATATGGAACACACTGATCGGCGGACATGAACTGGGTAAGTATCGCAGCTCGATGGGGCATGCCGTTTACTCTGAAGGCGGAGTGGATTTTGATGAAAAGCTACATGTCTCATTCGAAGACCCGGAAGCAGTGTTGAATTTTGATCCTGTGGAAAGTCTTCCACACCATGAGCACAAAACATTAATCGAACGATTTGAAAAGTCATATAAGTGGATATGTGAGTATTTTCCGGATGCAGTAAACATGACCGGTGTATATATCACCTGTATTTCCGGATTGATTGAATTGCTTGGCTGGGAAAATCTGTTGTTGGCTGCGGGTATCGATCCGGAGAAATTCGGGCACTTAACAAACAGGTATGCAATTTGGGTTCAGAAATACTTTGACGCACTGGCAGAATCTGATGTGCCGGTTGTAATGGTGCACGATGACATTACATGGAGCGAAGGAGCATTTATTCACCCGGACTGGTACAGGAAGTATGTGTTTCCGAATTACAAAAAAATGCTAGCACCCTTAAAAGATAGCGGAAAGATAATCCTATTTACGTCCGACGCCAACTATACAGAATTTCTTCACGACATCGTTGCCTGTGGAGTCAATGGTTTTGTCATGGAGCCTTTAACCGACCTTCGCTTTGCCGCCGAACATTTCGGTCAAACCTGTGTGCTAATCGGCAACGCTGATACACGCATTCTTTTGCACGGCAGCAAATCAGAGATAAGGGCAGAAGTTGAACGGTGTATGGATATAGGCAAAAAATGTCCGGGCTTCTTCATGGCGGTCGGGAACCATATCCCGCCAAATACCCCAATTGAAAATGCGGTTTATTACAATGAAGTTTATGAAGAAATGTCCCGTCGATAAAATATGAAGTTTCCGACCTGATATCATTGCTATTGCCGTCTATTAAGATTAGACTAATCTCAAAATCTTTGCATAGCAAACTGTATTGGGAAACAAGGTTAGAAAAGGGTATGGTCTATATGAACGTAATATTTAATAATAACGCAGAGTCTGTAGGGCGTACTCCACTGGTCCGGCTGAATAGAATAACGGAAAATGCCAAGGCAACAGTTCTTGCAAAAGTTGAAGGCAGAAACCCTGCTTTTTCAGTAAAATGCCGGATAGGCGTTGCTATGATTAACGATGCGGAAAAACGCGGGCTCTTGGCTCCCGGAAAAGAAATTGTTGAGCCTACCAGTGGTAATACCGGTATAGCCTTGGCATTTGTCGCTGCTGCACGTGGATATAAGCTGACTCTTACGATGCCGGACACCATGAGCGTTGAACGACGCCGGGTTTTGGAAGCATTCGGAGCCCGATTGGAACTTACCCCGGGTGCAGAAGGTATGCCGGGTGCAATGAAGAAGGCTGAAACAATAGTAGCCACTGATCCCGGTAAATACTTCATGCCACAACAGTTTAAAAATCCTGCTAATCCTGACATTCATGAAAAAACGACCGGTCCTGAAATATGGTCAGATACCGAAGGTGCTATCGATGCACTCGTTGCAGGAGTTGGTACAGGTGGAACTATTACCGGAGTATCCAGGTACATCAAAAATACTGCCGGTAAAAAGATAGTTACGATTGCTGTAGAACCCGCTGAAAGTCCGATTATATCCGGTAAGCTCGCAGGTAAAGAGGCTAAACATAACCCTCACAAGATACAGGGCATAGGGGCAGGTTTTATCCCGGATACACTTGATTTGTCTGTCATCGATTGTGCTGAGACGGTAACTGGCGATGAAGCTATCAAATACGCACAACGCCTGATACGTGAAGAAGGAATTCTTGCCGGTATTTCAAGTGGTGCGGCTGTGGCAGTAGCTTGTCGTTTAGCGTTACGTGAGGAATGGGCGGGTAAGGTTATCGTTGCCATACTGCCGGACGCCGGTGAGCGTTATTTGTCGACCACTCTGTTTGACTTTCCTGATCTTGAGTGAGACAGAGTATTGCTAAAAAATTAAAAACAAACAATGTTTTTTAGCTTAAACGTTTTTTTATTAAATGGTTTGATCTAACTGCTCGATTTGCGGAATCAAACTTAAGGCTATAATTAATTCGTTTGAACTTTTTTGAATACTATCATGTGGAGATAGAATTTATGTCAAAACACCGAGGTTCGTTTTGTTCACTTTTAATATTTCTGTTTTTGCTTGTCGGAACATCTGAATCTTTCGCAGACACACGCACATGGAGTGGCGGTGGGATAAACGCGTTGGCATCAAATTCTGCAAACTGGCTGGAAGGTTCCGCACCGGTAGACGGTGACTCTATTTTACTTAATACAACCTCCAGCAAAGACATGACCTGGGATCTGAACATATCCGTTGATTCCTGGGAACAAAACGGCTACTCGGGCACTGTTACTTTCCCAATATTTTACGAAGGGAAAGGTGCTTTTAATTCTCTGGTTGTTGACGGTAATTGTGCTGTGATGAGTGGTGTCTGGACTCATCCGGCAAACAGCTCTGCAGAGAACTATCGTATCTTTGTAGAAGTTGGTGGCAACTTTACTCTCGGTTCAGGTGGAACAATCGATGTGATATCAAAAGGGTATTCGGCCGGCAACGGACCCGGTGCAGGTGTTGCAACACATGGCGCCGGTTCTCATGGTGGCATCGGGATTTATCGGACTGATACCGGGACACCGGGCTATGCTCCCGGCTATGGAAACATGTTTGCACCAACTAACTGTGGAAGTGGAGGCAGAAGTACGCCATTGCCGGGTGGTGGCGCAGTGCGACTGCTCGTGAATGGCTCAGTACGTATTGATGGTGTAATCAAAGCAGAAAGTCCTTCTACGGACTCAGGTAACGCACGAACCGGCTCCGGTGGATCAGTTTGGATAACAGCCGGTAGTTTAACGGGTAGCGGACTTATAAGTGCTAACGGAGGCTCGGCAGATTGTGGAGGCGGTGGCGGTAGGATTGCGGTTCACTTAACAGGAGCATCCNNCCGATTTTTCCAACTGGGACGGCTTCATAACTACATACGGCGGAACGTCCCGTTCTTCCGGAGGGATGGTGGCATCTGCCGGAACAGTATACCTAGAAACACTTGCGCATACACCCGGTCAGGGAGTATTAATAATTGACAACAATAACCGAACTACTCGTTCTAATCTTGGCGTAGTAACATGGCTTGGGAACAGAGAGCCGGTGGAGTATTCGTTCAGTGAGATATTTGTTATTAAAGGTGGATCATTGGGTGTCTTTACGAACGAGGTTCTGGACATAAGTGCGGCTACCGGAGTTTCTATAACACTTGATGGGGTGGAAAACGGCATATACCTTTTTGATGGTTCAACACTGAAGGTTGACGATAACTATGAAGTTAACTCTTTTGTTCTATCCATTGTGGGAGATAATGTCAATTTTGCGCCCTCCCGTCTGGAAGTGGGTACAGGAGGGATTGTTCAATTTAATGTTCCGTTCGTTATTACCGGGGAGGTATATATTGCCGAAGGCGGCATAATTTCTCATGAACAAAACACCGATTCAGAACGCTTTAAAATAGATTTGACTGTTATCGGAGATATGACAGTTTCCGAAGGTGGCAGTGTAGATGTTCGTGGCAAAGGCTATACATCAAGTAGAGGGCCAGGGGGTGGCAGTAAAGCATCTTATGGCGGACGTGGATCATATAACAGTAAACCTTGTTATGGCTCTATCAGACGTCCGGTTAATCTTGGCAGTGGTTCCGCAGGGTCCAATTATGGGGGAGGTGCGGTTAAATTACAGGTAAGCGGTCATTTGTCAATAGATGGTTTGATCGATGCAGACGGACTCGGGACTGCGAATGATGATGCGTCAGGTGGTTCAATTTGGCTTGAATCCGGTACGATATCGGGTTCAGGTGCTATCCGAGCCAGAGGCGGAATCTGTGGGTTTGCCAACTGGGGAGCAGGTGTCGGACGGATATAT
>LSQX01339569.1_pt2 | contig 14058 bp, 12 predicted proteins | sample 654561 | NCBI WGS metagenome assembly LSQX01 (sample SAMN04489861, study PRJNA283612) | anaerobic digester metagenome | isolation source: 4 biogas reactors fed with cattle manure at either 37C or 55C with and... | place: Denmark: Kongens Lyngby | collected 2014
CCTTCGCCTCTTCTTTCTTAGTGAACCGACCTGTCCGAGCTGACTTCGTAGTTAGAAAAAAAACATCATCCGGTTGCGGCTGTGCTGCGCTGCGGTCCGCTGTGCTCTCTGTGCCTCTGTGGTGAAAAAAAGAAAGAATCATTTCGTTGCTGGCGGGCTGCCCTGTACACCTCTCTATCCTGTACAATAACGGCTGTTCTTATTTTCAACTTTCCCGAGGAGACAGTTCATGGCCGAACAATACATCTACACCATGCTTGGGCTCAGCAAATTTTACGGGCAGAAGCAAGTGCTCAAGGATATCAACCTTTGCTTTTTTCCCGGAGCGAAAATAGGCATTGTCGGTGAGAACGGTTCCGGTAAATCAACGATTCTGCGGATCATGGCCGGACTCGACGATGATTTCCGGGGCCGTGCCGAACTGTCCAAAGGATATACGGCGTGTATGGTGGCTCAGGAGCCTGTACTGGATCCTGATAAAAGCGTCCGGGAAACTCTGGAAGATGCCTTCGGCGATATTCAGGAGCTGATGGGCGAATTTGATGCCCTGTCCATGAGCATGGCGGAAATCACTGACGATGATGAAATGCAGAAGGCGCTGGATCGCATGGGCATTCTTCAGGATCAGCTTGATGCCGCTGATGCCTGGAGTCTCGATCAGCGACTCAATCAGGCCAGTGAAGCTTTGTGCCTTCCCGATGACGAGCGGATCATCAGCACACTGAGCGGCGGTGAAAAACGTCGGGTCGCTCTGTGCAAAGCTCTGCTGGAACGTCCTGATCTGCTGCTGCTGGACGAGCCGACGAACCATCTGGATGCGGAAACGGTTGACTGGCTTGAAACGCAACTGCGCGATTATCCCGGTACGGTATTGATCGTCACCCACGATCGCTATTTTCTGGACAATGTCACCAAGTGGATTCTGGAGCTGGACGGTGGCCGTGGCATTCCCTGGGAGGGCAATTACTCTTCTTGGCTGGAGCAGAAACTGAGTTTGCTGGCTGAGAGTGAAAAGGCGAAGTCAGCCCGGGGCCGCGCTCTTCAGCGGGAACTGGACTGGATACGGATGAGCAACAAAGCGCGCAAAGATCTGAGCCAGGCCCGGCTCGGTCAATATGAGCAGCTGCTTGCCCGGGAAAGTGCTCAGGATCGGGGCGACGGCTCAGTCATTCACATCGCTCCCGGCCCGACCCTCGGTGATCAGGTCATCGAAGTGAAGGGCGTCTCCAAGGCTTACGATGAACATGTTCTCTTTGAGAATCTGGAGTTCATCGTGCCCAAAGCGGCACTCGTGGGGATCATCGGTCCCAACGGCACGGGTAAAACAACGCTTCTGCGCATGCTTCTGGGCCAGGAAGACGCTGACACCGGAAGCATTGTTACGGGAAGCTCCGTCAAGTTTTCCTATGTGGATCAGGAGCGTTCCGCATTGCAAAATGATCTGAGCCTCCTTGATGAGGTGAGTGGCGGTGTGGAAGAGATTGAACTGGGAAAACTTCGTGTCCCTGTGCGCAAATACCTGGCACAATTCGGCTTTCGCGGTGCCGACCAGCAGAAGATGGCCAGCCAGCTTTCCGGTGGCGAAAGAAACCGTTGCAATCTGGCGAAGCTGTTGAAAGATGGCGGCAATGTGTTGCTCCTCGACGAGCCCACCAACGACCTTGATGTGAACACGCTCCGGCTCCTTGAAGAGGCTCTGTTGAATTTCAGCGGCTGCGTGCTGGTTATCAGCCACGACCGCTTTTTCCTGGATCGGATCTGCACCCATCTTCTTGTATTTGAGGGGGAGGGACAGGTTCGCTGGTTCCAGGGCAATTACAGCGAATACGAAGAATGGCGACTCCGTGAACTGGGCAGCCGTCTCTTTGAAAACCGTCGTGCCCGTTACAGAAAAGTAGTGAAGAGCTGAGGGTTGTCAAGAGATCATATCCGGCTTTTGTTCACGGTGTGACGATCAGCTCTTCTCTGGGCGGAATTTCCAGCATGCAGACCGCTTGTGCTACCCGGGTGGCCATCCGTTCCAGTGCGATATTCATTGCCCGGGCAACATCCAGCCCGCTGCTGGATTCCACAGGCTCTCTTTCCGTCAAGGTGTCCGACCACAAGAGTGCCTTCACTGTGGAATGGCGCAGTTGAAAATGAACGGTCAGTTCCACGGTTCCGGCTTCTTCTGTCCGGTTTTCATGGAAGGCCCGGAGTTCACCTGTCATGAGCAGATCGGGTCGGACCATATCGGCGGCATTGCCCGAATCTTTGAAGCGGCCCGTTGCGGCAATGGCATCCTGAACAGCGCGGGTCACCACGGCTGTGGGCTGTTCCGCCCATTCCTCACGGACTCTGTATCCAATCTGAAAGCTGTGATCCAGATAGGCCAGAGGCAAGCCATAGACCCGTGTCGTGGGCAGGGGCCGTATGCCCAGGGTATAGTCCAGAGGGGAACTTTGTTCCACGGTGACTTCCGGTGCCAGCGAGAAATGAAGTGTTTTCTGGATGACCGGTGCCGACAGACAGCCGGTAACAGACAGGAGCAGGACAATCCCTGCCATCAGTTGGATGGATGAAAAAAGAACTGCTTTGGCGCGCATGATATGTCTCCAGCCTTATTCGTTTTCTTTGATCCGACCTCTTCCCCGAATCAGGGAGGAGGGATCTTCCTTAATCTGATTGATCATGATGCGTATGCTTTCCAGTGAGTCCCGGAACTCAACCAGGGTTCCGCGCAGTGAATATTCCACATTGCCGGCCTGATGAACAATATCCTGGGCGACAATATCCATGCTCGCCACGGTGGAATCCATTTGTGTGGCCGCATTGGTCACCTGTGTCAGCAATTCGCTGAATTGTTCCTGCAAGGTTTCGATATCCAGCTGCTCGGCCCGTGTCGTGGAAATCTCCACAAGCTGCTCCAGTTTTTTGATGAGACTGGAAGCCTCTTCACTGCGCAGTTCCAGATTGGCCACCAGTTTATCGGCATGGGCCCGGATATCCTGAACCGTTTCCGTGGTCTCCCGGATCAGTTTGGTGGTATCGTCCACGAAAACTTCACCTTTGCTCATCAGGGTCTGGGTCTGATCCACAATATCTTTCACAGCGCTTTCATCCAGCTGAGCCAGCTGCCCTTTGATGGACGAGGAGATATCCGACACATCACCGAGAATGTCGGAGAGCTGGGTACTGAAAGCTTCGATGGTGCTGGGTTTCGTGGGAATCTGTGTATATTCCGGCAGGGCTTCCCCGTTTTTATTGCCGCCGCTCAGGGATACGGCCATGGTGCCCGAAGCGATACTGTAAATGACCAGTTGCCCCTGAACCCCTTCATGGAGGGTCACCTTTTGCGGATTGATGACAATTTCAACATGAGCCACCTGGTTGCCCGTTACATAGATGTCCCGTATCTTGCCTACAGGCACTCCGAGATATTCGACCATGCCCCCTTCATAAAGGCCGAGAATGGACTCGTTGAATTCCATCCAATAGTAGATGCCCGGTTCTTTGTACATGCCCGAGATGACAGCTGTGGACACGACCATGATCGTCAGGCAGACAATCAGGAACAGGCTGACTTTTATTTTTTGTTTTCGAGTGGCCACTTATCTGTATTCCTTTTCTTCAACCATCACAGGCTGATATTGCGCTGCACGATAAAGTCATCAGCACGGCGATCAAAAAACTGCCTCAACCGGTCCACTTGCGATGCGGCCGCTTCTTCCAGGGTGCCGCAGAATACGACCTCACCCAGATCCAGCATCAGAATGCGATCGGCCGCCAGACGGATGGAGTCCAGCTCATGGGTGACAATGACAAAGGTGGTCTGTAACAGAGATTTCAGCTTCAGAATCATATGATCCAGCCCGGCCGCCATGATGGGATCCAGCCCTGCGGAGGGTTCATCAAAATAAACAAGATCGGGATCCAGTGCGATGGCCCGGGCCAGTCCCGCCCGTTTGCGCATGCCTCCCGACAGCTCCGAAGGCATGAGATGCTGTGCGTGGGCAAGACCCACCAGGCTCAATTTATAACGCACGAGTTCATCGATCAGTTGCGGATCCACTCCGCCGAATTCACGCATGGGCATGGCCACATTTTCACCCACTGTCATGGAGTTGAAAAGGCCGCTCGACTGAAAAGCGATGCCGATGGTGCGCTGCATGGCACTCATTTCCTCCTCGTCCATGGCAGCCAGATCCCGGCCCCTATACATGATATGCCCGCTCGTGGGTTTCAACAGGCCGCACATCTGTTTCAGAAGCGTACTCTTCCCGCAGCCACTGCCTCCGATGATCATGAATATTTCGCCCTTCTTCACTTCAAAGGAGACCCCGTCCAGTACTTTATGGGTACCATAGTGAGAGACGAGTTTATCAACTGTGATCATCGTATCGCTCATGAATCTGTGTGAAATCCTTATCCCAGAATATAGTAAAAAATGACTGCAAAAACAATATCAATGCAGATCAGCGAAAAAATGTCCATTACCACAGCGCGCGTCGTCATGAGCCCCACACCCCGGGATCCGCCCTTCACACGAAAACCGTTGTGACAGCCGATCATGACAATGGCGATGGCGAAGAAGAAGGTCTTCAACATGCCCTGCATGATATCGTCCATGGCCGCCGATTCCAGCGTCTGGTTATACCACATGAAGGGCCGGAAACCAAGAACAAAAATGCCCCACACCGCACCGCCCAGAACCCCGGAGATGAGTCCCAGTGTTGCCAGACAGGGGAGAACCACCAGCATGGCGAGGAGCTTCGGCGTGACCAGATATTGCGCAGGACTGATGCCCATGCCCCGCAGTGCATCAATTTCTTCCTGAACGGTCATGGTCGCCAGTTCCGCGGCAATGGCTGCGCCGCTCCGGGCCGATACCACCACGGCCGTCATGATGGCCGCAAGCTCCCGGGCGAAGCCGATGAAAATCAGATTGGCCACGTAAATCTGGATGCCGAAAGACTCCACCTGTTTGGCCGAGAGCATGGCGATGATGAGCCCCAGCAGAAAGTTCATGAGACAGACAATGCGCACAGCCCGCACGCCCATCTCGTGGACTTCATCCATGAAGGCATTGAAGCGGAAGCCTCTTCCTTCAAAGGGTGCGATGAGTGTCCAGTAAATCGTATCCACACAGAGGGAGATGAATTCGCCTGTTTCGTCTTTGACGGAAAGGATGAGCGCCCCCAGACTTTCCAGAGGGCCGGGACTTCGCGCCGCTTCGGGCGGAGAACTCTGAAGAGAGGGGGCGAGCATCTCCAGAAAGTCGCACAGTGATTCCCGCTGTCCTTTCCACGAAAAGGGCACATCCTTTCTGCGTGCAAATCCGGATGCCTTGATGATCCAGGCGCCGCCGAAAGAGTCAATGCTTTCTGTGGCTGAAAAATCCAGGATCAGGGAAGTGTTGCGGCGGCTCCACTGCTTCAACAGAGCTTTGTACATGGCCGCACCGCCATCCTGATCCAGTATTTCCGGGCAAAGGACAATGCATTCACTCATGGGCAACATCCTTCCCGCCGGTAATCAGGGCTTGAAATTCCGCCTCTGTGAGAATGGGGATGCCCAGAGACTGGGCTCTGGTCAGTTTGGATCCCGCATTGTCGCCGGCAATGAGATAATCCGTCTTTTTGCTCACAGCCGAAACGGGACGTCCCCCGGCTTCTTCGATGAGGGCGTGTATCTCGTTGCGCGTGTATGTGGTCAATGTGCCGGTGACGACAAAAGACTTTCCTTCCAGCAGACCCGGCGTACTTTCTTCCGTTTTCTGTTCCGCTGCCAGGGTCAATCCATAGCTTTCCAGACGATCCAGCATCAGCCGGTTTTCGACTACGCTGAAATAGCTGAGGATGCTGTCGGCAATGATATCCCCCACATCTTCCACCTGTGTCAGGCTCTCCTGATCCGCCGCCGCCAGAGCATGGAGACTTCCGAAGTGCTTTGCCAATGAAGAGGCAATGCGTGCTCCCACATGGCGGATACCCAGCCCCACAATGAGCCGGTTCAGCGGCATTTTCTTTGAAGCTTCAATGGCTTGCAACAGATTGGTCGCTGATTTCTCGCCCATGCGCTCCAGGGACATGAGGTCGTCCAAGCGCAGCGTATACAGATCAGCGGGATTCACGACAAGTTCTTTTTCTACCAGTTGCTCCACAATGGCCGGACCCATCCCGGCGATATCCAGAGCGCTTTTGCTGGCGAAAAAACGCAGCCGTTCGCGCACCTGTGCCGGGCAGGCCGTATTCAGACACCGGTAGTACACGCCTTCCGGATCCTTCACTCCGGGATTTCCACAGGCGGGACAGTGCTCGGGAATTTCAAAAGCTTTTGCACCTGCAGGTCGTTCTTCCGGGATATAGCGCAGAATCTGAGGGATGATTTCTCCCGCTTTTTCCAGCTCGACCACATCGCCGATACGCAGGTCTTTGCGCTGCAACTCTTCAAAGTTGTGCAGACTCGCACGGCGCACGATGGAACCGCCCAGCGCCACGGGATCCAACTCCGCCACGGGCGTGAAGACACCGCTTTTGCCCACTTGAATGACAATATTACGCAGGGTGGAGCGTGCCGTTTCCGCAGGGAATTTGTAGGCAATGAGCCAGCGGGGGGCTTTGGCTGTACGGCCCAGACGCTCGCGCTGTTCCAGGGTATTCACTTTGATGACCATCCCGTCGATTTCATAAGGAAGGTCGTGCCGCGCCTCATTCCAATGATTGCAGAAGGCAACCACCTCCTCAATGTCCGCACAGCGCCTGTGATGTCTGTTTACGGGAAAGCCCAGTGTTTCCAGATACTGAAGAACTCCATCATGGGTCTCAATCGCATCGGGCAGCCCGGTCACGATATCATAGGCCATGAACTGGAGGTCCCGCTTGGCGACGGCCCGCGGATCCAGCAGTTTCAGACTTCCCGCAGCCGTGTTCCGGGGATTTCGGAAAAGTTCCAGGCCTTCCGCTTCCCGCGCTTCATTGAGCCGGGCCAGCGTGTCTATGCGCATATACACTTCGCCCCGCACTTCCAATACTTCAGGCCGGGAAAGATCTTCCGGGAAAAGCGTGTCTTCACTTTCAACACTTCGCAAACGCAAGGGACAGGAGCGGATGGTACGCACATTTTCGGTCACTTCATCACCCGTGACTCCGTCACCCCGTGTAGCGGCCCGTGCCAGAAGTCCCTCTTCATAGCGCAGGCTCATGGACAGGCCGTCCATCTTCAGCTCCACAATATAGTCCAGCGCTTCATTCCCCAGCAGTTTGCGGATCCGCTGATCGAAGTTGCGGATATCCATTTCGTTATAACTGTTGTCAATGGAGAGCATGGGCACTTCATGGGTTACATGGGCAAAGCCTTCCACGGGCATGCCTCCCACACGCTGCGTGGGCGATTCCGGCGTGACGAGCTCGGGATACTGTTCCTCCAGTCTGATCAGTTCTTCCAGAAGCCGGTCAAAATCCCGGTCGGAGATGACCGGTTCGGCCAGGACATAATACCTGTAACTGTGCTGCTCAATTTCCGCAGACAGTTTTCCATGCTTTTCCGCTGCTTTGATTTGCGCTGTTTGTTTCTTTTCAGAGGCCATGGTTGTTTTCGCCCTGCATCATTGCCAATAACAGTAGTTCACACTGTTTCAGATTATAGTGTATTGATATGCAAATATGAAACAAATCGTTTTTTCTTTATCCCGGGGTGATCAACTTGATATGATAAGCGGCCTGTGAGTATGTTATAACCATTGCCGCTTACGCTCAATCAGTTTATCATGCACACCGATGTCTTCCCGAAACAGAGAATATAACTCGCACGAGTGGAATATATGCAACATGCTGGATCTCAATAAAATTTCAAGTCTGGTAGAGTGGCCGACAATACGCAAAGGGATTGAAGAACAGTTTTACGGCGCCTTGAACTACCGACCGGGAGCCGCTCTGGATCTTCAGTTGCGCTTGCATGACGAGCAGGAGGTTCACGGCGTTACACGGCGCCAGATTGTATTCAACATTACGGAGAACGAACTCGCCAGCGCCTGGGTCTTTATCCCTGATGGACGCGAAGAAGTTCCTGCCATTCTCTGCTGCCATCACGAAAGCCCGTCAGGAAAAGACGAGGCCGCCGGACTGGATGATAACCTGCGCCTGGCCTTTGCACAGCATTACGCTGAATTCGGGTATATTTCCATGGCCATTGACATGCCTACAGTCAACAAGCGCCAGGATGGAAAACGCGAACCCTATGACACCCGTTCCTTTTACAAAGCAAACAAAAAGACAAGCTTTGCAGCCAAAATGCTGGCTGATCACAAACGGGCTCTCGATATTCTCTGCGAAAGCAAGCGTGTGGATACGACGCGTATCGGTGTCATCGGTCATGGGCTGGGAGGATTCAACGCACTGCTTCTGGCGGCTTGTGATGACCGCATCCAGGCCTGTGTCGCCAGCTGCGGCTTCACCCGCTTCACAGGTGATCGCTTCGCCGGAGGCTGGGCCGGCCTCGAAAACCTGACGCTCCTCCCGAAAATTCAGCAATGTCAGGAAGAGAATTATCCCTTTGACTGGGAGCATATACTGGCACTGGCCGCACCCACGCCCGTGCAGGTCATTACTTCCACCTCCAATGCGCTCCACGACAAACCCAAAAGCTGCCAGAAAGCCGTGAACAGTGCGGCGAAGATTTATAAGCTGCTGGGTGCCTCCGATGCGATAGACCACTTCACACACCACGACGGACATACCATAGCCCCGGAAACCATGGAAGTGGCCGACGAATGGTTCGAACGATGGCTTTGATGGCCTTTGCATGACAAGGGCATAACCCGACCCCTGGAAAGGATGCTGATGAATTCCAATCCCCATGAAAGTGTCCGGTTGCTCATCGATACTGTTGAGCAGGTTGTGTACGGTAAAAGAGACGTCGTCACCCTGTGTACGGTCGCCCTCCTCGCCCGAGGGCACCTGCTTATTGAGGACGTGCCCGGTATCGGAAAAACCACCCTCGCCCAGAGTCTCGCAAAATCGGTGAAATGCTCCTTTTCCCGCATACAGTTCACCAGCGATATGCTCCCCTCCGACGTGCTGGGCATTTCCATTCTCGATACACGGACCAATGAATTCGTCTTCAGGCGGGGTCCCATTTTCGCCAATATCGTACTGGCCGACGAAATCAACCGTACGCCGCCCAAAACGCAAAGCGCTCTCCTGGAAGCCATGAGTGAAAATACCGTCTCCGTTGACGGGATCACCCATCAGCTGCCTGCGCCTTTCATGGTCATCGCCACACAGAATCCCATTGAGCACGAAGGTACCTATGTCCTGCCCGAATCGCAGCTCGACCGATTCATGCTCCGCGTGGATATCGGCTATCCTCCCGAGGACGATGAACTGAAAATCATGCGCCGCCATGATCCTGTCGACGCCATCGCCGCACTGGTACCCGCTCTGGATGCGGAACAACTCCAGGCACTCCAGCAGGCTGTGGGAAAAGTGCATGTGGACCCTTCCCTGGAAAACTATATCCTGCAAATTGTCCGGGCAACACGCACCCATGATCAGGTACGTCTGGGAGCCAGTCCCCGGGGAGCACAGGCTCTGTACGAATCCAGCCAGGCCTTTGCTCTCATCGCCGGACGCGATTATGTGGTCCCCGATGACGTGCGTACCCTGGCCGGCCCTGCTCTGGCACACCGCCTTCTCGTCAAATCACGGGGAGCTGATCTGGCCGCAGCCGCCCGGGAAAGAGAACGTATTGTCCGCGAAATCCTCAGCCATATCAAGGTGCCCCAATAACAATGATCCTTTTGCAGGGACATAGGGCCTTTCCACGTATTACCCTGGCCGGTCTGATACTGGTGATCATTCTGGTGGTGCTCCTTCTCGCCGCCTGGAACACGGGAGAAAACCTTCTGTATATTGTCTTCAGTGCAGTTCTGGGCATGTTCATCCTTTCCCTGGCTTCAGGCATCTGGATGCTCAGAGGCCTGACCATGGGCCGACAGGTGCCCCATGCCGTCTATCGCAATACTCCCTTCGTCTATACGGCACAGCTGCAAAACAGCAAACGATTCTTCTCCTCTTTTTCGCTGCGTCTGGAAAGCGGCATCGAAGCGGCCGGTTATGTCCTGCGCGTACCGCCTTCCTCAACCATTGCCATGTCAGCCCATCATATGCTTCCCCGTCGGGGAGTCTATATTCTGCCCCCTCTTACAGTGAAAAGTTCTTTTCCCTTCGGCTTCATCGAGTATAGAAAACACTATGCCGACGCCCATGAAATTCTCGTTTATCCCCAGGTGACTCTGGCCCGGACAGCCGGCATTGAACAGAGCCTTCATGCCACCGGAACGCCACGTCTCATCCGTGGTGAAGGTGACGAGTTTTTCACCATCCGCGAATATATCTCCGGTGATGACATGCGCACCATCGCCTGGCGCATCACAGCGCGCATGGGCAAACTCATGGTAAAAGAAACAGGGGCCGGCCATTCCCGAACCCTCGTCTTCATGCTCGATACCCGTCGCAATAACGATGAGAACTTTGAAGAAGCCTTCGAAGAGATGATCGATATTGCAGCATCGCTCATGATCACCCTTCTGGGCCGGCAATACAGTGTCGGTTTTGTCGCTCCTGACATGAGAGTCCAGCCCGGCCGTGGTACCGGTCAGCAGCAGCGTATTCTGGACGCCCTCGCACGCATCAATCCCCGGGAAGACAAACAATGGAATGACTATGAGCAGGAAGTGGGACGGCTCCTTTCCGAACCCCTCAGGCTCCTGCTTATTTCCCTGAACCAGGACTTGAGTCTGGACGGCGGACAGCAGCAGAACGTTGTCGAAGTGGATCTTTCGGAGGTCATCTATGGGTAAACGACTCCATCTGGCACTCCGTATAGCAACCTTATTTCTTGTCTTTTCCGGATATCTGGCCCTCGCATCAGTATATCGCTACGGCCTGGCTTTTCTCTTTTTCCCGGCCGTCTTTCTGCCGGCCATGCCCCTGGGCGAATGGCTCGAAAAAAAATTCAAACTCTTCCGCATCGCACGAAGGATCGTTGCTCTTCTCTGGCTTGTCTTCATCCCCTTTTCACTGCAACTTTACGGATTGATGGATGCCGTTATTTTTCTCGTCATCTTCATCCAGTTCTATCTCATGACCGGACTGAAAAGCAGTCGTGTATATTACGAAATATTTCTCATGGCCTTTTTTCTGCTTCTGGCCGCTGTAGTCCAGTCTCCGGAACCCCTTATCGCCATTGCCTTCTTTCTTTTCGCCGTATCTTCCGTATGGGCATTCTCACTGGTCAAAATGTACCATGAACAGATGAGCTCGCCTCCTTCGCCCCTCATAGAGCTTTATAGAAAAGGCGCAAAAAAATCACGGCCCCAACCTGGCGGAAGGCTGGACTTCGGCTTCGTAGTCAATATGATTCTTCTGTCCTGTCTGGCACTGGCCATCACCATTGTCTCTTTTCTCTTCACCCCCCGTGTGGAAGCGGGATGGATGGGCCGTCAGGATCCACGCTTTGCCTTTACCGGTCTGTCCGAGACTGTGCGTATCACGGGCGGCACAAGTGTTTATGAATCGGCCAGTGTCATGATGCACGTGCGTCTTCCCGGGGAAAGTGACCGTGAGAATGCACAGCTGGGCGGCATGTACTGGCGTATTACGACTCTGAACCGTTTTTTTGAAAATGAATGGTCGCGCAGAGGCCTTCAGGCCAATTATGAACCCGGTGTGGAAAAAAGTCTTTCCCGCCAGCGCATTTTCGCCAAGGCGGCCGGTGGGCGTGATATTGCGCGTAAACATGTGCGGGGCCGGAAACGTGTCCAGCAGCAGATTTTTATGGGCGACGTCCCCGATCAGGGTGTTCCTGCTCTCGACAAACCGCTCTCCGTCAGTGTGGAAGATTCCGGCACCCGCGCACTCATCGCCTGGGAGGGCGGCGACGACTTCACCATCAGCCTGCAGACAGCCGGTCCGCGACGTCTGCAATATCAGGCAAACTCTGAAATCACCATCATAGACCCGGAACGATTGCGCGAAGCGAAGCCCTATTATGACTATATGGACTCCCGGGATTACAAAATGCTCACGGCTCAGGATCTCCAGCCTGAAACCCTGGCGAAAGTGCGGGAGATCACCCGGGACGCCCCTACCCTCTACGACAAAATACGGGCTCTGGAAAGCTGGCTCAGCAGCGGTGAATTCGTCTATACCCTCAACTTGCCCGCCCTGCCCGAAGAACACGGTATTGATGCCTTTTTGCTCGATATCAAATCGGGCCATTGCGAATTTTATGCGACAGCCCTGGCACTCATGATCCGCTCTCTCGATGTGCCCGCACGCGTCGTGAGCGGCTATCGCGGCGGCGAATATTCCAGTGCCGACGATGCCTGGATCATCCGGGCGAGCATGTCCCATTTGTGGGTGGAAGCTCTCTTTCCTGAAGTCGGCTGGATACGCTTTGACCCTTCGCCCCAGCCCGTTGACGATATGGCGGCCTTCAACCGCATGCGCATGGCCTGGTCTCTCTATGTGCTCCGTGCAAAGATGTTCTGGTTCCAGGAAGTCGTCGGTTTTCAGGGCGGCCTTCGCCTCGACAACCTCCCCTGGCCCTGGAAAAAGAAGGGTAATTTAAAAGATCACCCGGCCGGAACTCCCGAAAAAAAGGAAAGTGCCACCGAGCAAACGGCAAAAGATTATACGGAAACGACCCCCTGGATCTTCATCGCAGTACCCGTCCTTTTCCTGCTTCTCATCGTTATGCTCATCCGACAGAGCAGGAAACAAAAAGAGCCCTTCCCCCTGTCGCCTGATCAGCAGCAGGCCCGGGAAGCCTGGCGCCGATTCCTGAAAAAAGGGAAAGGCACGGGGATACAGGTGGAGAACCATACTCCGGCTGAAGTCCTCCATCAGCTCAAAGAAAAGGTCACCGTCGATTATGCCGCAGCCGAAGCATTCGCTCGCCACTATGAAGCGGCCCGTTTCGGCAAACAACCCTGCAACAGAACATTGCGCCAGCAGGTGGCCGCCATCTTCCGACGCAAACAGCCCCGTTCATAATGCGCTCGGCTGCTCTTATTGAGGACTCGCTATCTTCATCAGCACCAGCCCCGATACAATCAGTACAGCCGCCAGAATCCTCAATGCACTTGCGTCTTCGCCGAGAATAAAGATCCCCACGAAGAAAGCGCCCACAGCACCGATACCCGTCCAGATGATATAGGAAGTACCCAGAGGCAGCGATTTCATGGCCCAGCCAAGAAGGGCGAAACTGGCGATCATGGCGACCAGAGTGATCGCTGTGGGAAGAGGTCGGCTGAAGCCCACAGAAAGCTTCATGTAATAAGCCCACACAACTTCGAGAATACCCGCTGCGGTCAGAACGATCCAAGCCATGAAACCACTCCTTTTTATTGGTCGGGTTTTTACTGATCGGGCCGTCCCGCATGATTCCCAGGGAGTGGGGGAAGGTCGTCCTTCACGATAGATTGCACAGCCCCCTCGACAGAGGAAAGAAGGAAGAGAGGAAAAGAGAGAATGAAAAAATGGCGGAGGGTGAGGGACTCGAACCCTCAAGGCCGAAGCCGCCGGTTTTCAAGACCGGTGCATTACCAATTATGCTAACCCTCCTGCGATTGCTGGAACAGGCCTTTATTGTACCGATTCCCGGGCATGGATGTCCAGATAGGTAATAGGTCGGATCAGTCGGATCTGACGGATCCGTCAGATGTGGGCGGGGCGTAGGCATATCCTGGGATACAAAAGAGACTGCGGGGAGACAGATAAGCCTCTTCCTCTTCTTTCTTCGTGTTACACCCGTCATCATCCATTATTTTTTCGAAGAAGTTCATATTGCTGCCTCTGCAAGTCATATATTTTCAAGATGTTGTGGGATTCTCGATTCGGCAAACTGTCTTCCGACAATCATGAACAAATAATGCTTCGGAAAAACGTGAAAGACGTTGAAAGCCATTCCTGGGAACGCCAATTTCCACATTGGCGGACAGCGTGTTATGACATTGACATTTTGCAAACAGTGATGCGACAACAGGTCTTTTGCCAACCAAGAATAAAATAAAAG
>LSQX01158204.1_pt1 | contig 14057 bp, 5 predicted proteins | sample 654561 | NCBI WGS metagenome assembly LSQX01 (sample SAMN04489861, study PRJNA283612) | anaerobic digester metagenome | isolation source: 4 biogas reactors fed with cattle manure at either 37C or 55C with and... | place: Denmark: Kongens Lyngby | collected 2014
ACCATCACGTTCTTGCCATCGATTTTTAGATAATTATCCCGCTTGAAGTAGTTGTCAATCCAGAACTGGGTGACCTTCAGCATATCATCTTCCGAATGCGAGCCAGGGTCATTATGATTCGCCCACAGCAAACAGAACTTCATCTTATTCTGATATCTGGACCGCAGAAAGCCGTCGTGCAACCCTTCCTCAAGACCTCTGCTGCCTTTGTTCCAATACCAGTCATAAATAAAGAATTGGATGCCGTGCTCCAGCGCCCACTTTATCTGCCAGTCGACAACCTCCGGGTTGCCGTTGTGCGCGTAACCGAGGATCGGCCTGCGCTCAGGGTAGTCGTTAAGAACCGACCACGCGCCATAATCCCGCCAGCCGGGAAAATAATAGCAGCCAACAAGGTAGTCCACGGTGTTCGCCGGTTTGGGTTCAGGAACATATTTTATATCTCTGATGGCCGATTTATCCAGCCTGGGATATATGCGCAGACTCTCCTGTCGGCTGGTCGGCTCGGCATTTGTGGCGCTCACCTTTGACACTGCGGTTAGTTGGCCGGGCACGGCAAAATCGGTCTCCCATACAAACTGCACACTTTCTGCCGCGCGGATTGTTTTTGCGCTCTTAACAGGCAAAATAACAGGATCCCCGCCGCCTACGATGGTCACTTGTGCGTTGACATTCGCAGCCGCAGATCCGCCGATATTAGTCACTTCCAGTTTCAATCCCGCACGATCGCCCGCTCGAGTAACGGGATCTGCCAACTCGAGCCTGCTGATTTTTATCTCCGCCGGTCCGATTGCAACTTTGCCCAGTGAAACGGATTGCAGGGTGATCTCCGAAGGGTTATGTCCTTCGGCAGGGGAAAGTCCTATCGCGGCCACTGTTCCGTCCCAGTCAGATGAGGCAGACAAGTCGATATTATAGCTGTGCATCTTCCCGTCACCAATAAGCTCAACGGGGAAACTATGCAGCCCAGGTCGGTCGGCTCGCACCCAGTGAAAAAGAGCCCTGTGCGAAGTCTTGGATGCTGCTCGAAGCGTGAGTCGGGGAATGTCGTCTGTAGGTCGGTCAATCGGCCCGGATAGAATCAACGCGTCCGAATTGCCTTTGATAAGCGCTCCCTCATCAGACGCCATCGGATCATCAGCAAGGGCTACCGCAGCCCATCCGCCAAGCCCACTTATAAAACTCCAAGTCGTGTCAGGGGTCTTAGCAGGCTGAATATCCACAACCCGAATCGACTTTACCGCGTTATCAGTTCCGGGCGGGTCAAGCCGAATGTGTATGACCTTTTCCAGATCGTGCCAGCACAACAATAGCGAGTATTTGTGATACCGCCCATCGCCGATCATTTCAATATGGCGATGCCACTTTTCCCTGAATCCCCCATAGGGTTCATCTGTGGTATCGGAGAAAAACATCCGCGCATTACCGCTTCTGTTTGTTCTCATCTCTATTTCCAGCAGGTGCCACGGAGAGGTTTTAATATCAAAAAGCGGGCTGATCAACCTGCACTGATCCCCTTTGATGGCAAGCGCGCCTTCCTTACTATCCAGCGCAATTTCACCTCCGGCGGAACTCCAGCCAGACATGTCCGTTGCCGTGCCAAACTGCCAATCCGGCAGGGTTGCTGAAATGCAATGTTGTGCGCAGCATAATAGATAAGCCATCAGGAAAACAATAAGGAGATTTCTGGAAGTCACCCGTTACACCTCTAATATGTCGACAATGATTGACAGATGCGTTCAAATCCCCCACCAATATCAGCAGGGTGGGGGATTAATATCTCGGCCCCGGGCTCTCCCGGTCTATTTTATCGATGTGCGCTACTTTCGGAACGCAGACTTTGGCTGCCGCAGATTATACGTGTTAGACGTAGTTTGCTTCCAGTCGACAGGCAAAGCGCAAGGGTCAGCGCCGGGTGGCAGGTCAGCCCATTCGAGCCTGGGCGAACACCACGTCACTTCCTGATCAATCGGCCCCTGCGGATTGAATTCGAACGTCTCTCCGGTGAATTTGCTGGTATTGGCGATATTCGAGCCGCTGTAGCTATTTGTTATCAGCCAGTTTCCATTAGCCAGCTTTTGAACGCAGGTCGCCTGCAGCGGAATAGCTGCCGGCAGGGGCACAAAGCGGTTTGAGTTCGGCGGAGGGTTCGGGCAGGCCGAATCAATTTTGCCGGCCGGGTCAGGCAGTCTAAGCAGATTCGCGTAATCCTGCGACAGCAATTTATCCCGGACAACCGGCGCCGGTCCGCCGATTATAGCCTCGTAGACCCCATAGTTGTCGCATATCAGCAGCGAAGTTTCCGGACTCCCCATCGGCGTTTGAGAAGGCGATATCACTACATCGAAATATCGCGGGTTTGCAAGGGGCACTTCGACGCCGTTCATACTCACCCTGTCGCATCTCTCGGTAATAGTGCCGGATAGAGGAGTGGAATAGTCCCACATCTCCGCCGCCTGACCGATCTCCATAGAGCGTTCTCTGTAGCGAAGAGCCATAATCGCGCCGCCCAGCCCCGCCTTGCCTTTCGGGCCGCTTCCTCCGATTTCAGTGCCTGCAGATGTGAAGTTCGAGCTGGCAACCCAGATATCCTGAACCATCGTGTTGGTTCCGGGAACGGAGACCAGTTGGATGCAGTCGAATACATACCGCTCGTTCAGGGAGTCTGTCTTAGAGACCCAGTTCAGCTCAGGCAAAACGAATCCGGTATCATTGTCGATAAATCTTGCGCCGATTTCTTCACCCGCAGAATCGACGAACTGTCCGTTTTTGACGCGATACGTCAGGTCGAGTATGCGGGAATTGCCGGAATCCGCAATTAGACAGTGCACCACCGAGGCCACCCCGCCCGATGCGACAGGTTCCATTTCCTGCCACATTATGGCATCTTTCGGGCCGCTCAATCGGGTAGGCTGGCCTGACCTGAGCAGTCTCTTCGGGTCGACAAATTTGGAGTAGACCCAACTGATATACTGGCCTCCGGTTCCATCGAATCCGACCCTGCCTCCCTTATCGATCTTGCAGACCTGGTTCGCTCCGGTGTTGCAGAACAATATCTCTCCGGTTGCGACATATCTCGCGCACGAGGGAGCATTGACAGGCCCTTGCCTCAGGGCGATATTTTTACCTGCAGAAACAGGCGCGTTTGCAGGCCAGTCGATGGAATCAACAGCCCAGGTGACTTCGCCCTGTCCATCCAGCTCAACAACGCGATTGTTGTCGGTTACAAGCGTGGTCGTATCGGTGAACGCAAAGAGTCCTCCCGGCCCCGGAACCATCAACACTCCGTTGGCTCCTGCAATCGAGAGAGCCTCGCCTTCTGGAATCCTGGTTCCTTCCTGGCCGATTTTCTTGGTCCAAAGCGGTTTTTTGCTTGTCTTTTGCCCGCTGGATTCCCCTGTCTCGGCGTCGAGCGCATACAAATATCCGTCGTCACAGGTGAAATACACGGTATTTCCGATGACGGTAGGCGGGCTATGAACACCGCTGCATTCGTGATCCTCAACCACGTAATACCACAACAGGTTATTCCATCCACTCAAATCGACCGAGTCGCTTGGGGTTGATCTGCCTTCATCTTTCAGGTGTTTGACAGGTCCCCAGGTGTTCCAGTCGATCGGAACTTCGATGTTGTCCAGATATACCCACACCGGCAGGGATGGCGAGAAAGTATTGCTGTCAACGCCGCCCGGGCGGACTTTCGCTTTGCTGAAGTCATCAAAAGATATAGTGCCGGTGCTGTAGTCTACGTTGACTCCNNCGCTGATCAAGTTCGGCTGCCATATCCGCACGTTATAATTCCCCGCGCCATTCGGCCTCCAGAGGCTCTTGGGTCGCTTTATTGGCCGGCCATTGGAATCATAACCGCCGCTTTCCGTTATCCTGATCACACAATCCGCCGATGATTTGAGGCAAAGCAGCGCAGACTTTGGTCCGCTATAATCCCCTGGCGCATTGTTGCTGGACACGGTCACAAATACCTTGCCATTAGCCACGGCAGGAGAGGAGGTCGGCTGCGGGTTTATCATCGGCCCGCGCTCAGTGTGAATGACGCCGGGGATCGAAACGTTTGTATTATTAGGATTGTCCACCCCGGAATGCAGGTAATAGTGCCATTTCAGCTTCCCCAAAGTCGGCATCCCGACGTTTCCTACTCCGCCGTCATTTGCATAAGCGAGAATCGAGCCGCCGGATAATGGAGTCATGCTCCTCGTGCCATTCAGGAACAAATAGTTATCCGCGCCCATAACAGGCGTCCCCTCAATGATGGTCTCAGGGAAGACAAGCGAGGAAGTGCCCTTAGGGCTTTTTGGTTCTATTTCCCCTCCGCCCGGAGTTGGTTTGCGACCAATGCTGCCGTAAGACAGGGAGTAGCTGACATACGCAACATATTGCCTGGGGATTTGGACCTGAGTGTTCACTATGATGCTGCCGGGAGTGTCGACACTGTTTTCATTTATGTTTAGCGCGGGATCCCTGGCTAACGGAACGGGCGTAACGCCATCGCTTTGATAAATATTTACCGTGACATCGCTCAGCAGACCTTTGTAGGTCACATCTATCCGCGCAGTGGTTCTTGTCTGGTCGAAGAAGCGCAATGATCTGATTCGCTCTCCGCTGACTGAAACGGGAACGCTGCAGACAAGGTCGTTAGTCTCATCAAGTTCGATATTTTCCTTTTTCAGTGGAGAAGTGAACCAGTAGACCATACCCACCACAGTGCCGCTGTTCGCGTTTCGCATACTGCCATAACTCGGCCCGCACCGCGGCGAAGTCTGCCATCCCGGATTAGCGTTGACATCAGGACATGACCATTGCCCGCTTTGAATCGTTGCTCCGCCGTGTCCTGCAGCCCACGCATTAAGACATGGATTTTCTGCATACAGCCGCCCGTTGCCGCCCAAAGCATATATCCATCCGTTGACATAAATCGGCGGAGACGGCCATCTGCCTTTGCCTGAGCTGTTGGCGGAGCCGATCGAGGAGGTCTCCATCTGATAAAAAGGCACGTTACCCGGCATCACAACGTTGTTTGCGTCGATAGGAAAAGCATTGAGAACATATACCATTCCCGTGCTGCTCTGCACCATTACAGCTTCGATTGGCTGACAATTATTATCCGGATGCTGAACTGTGGCGATAGTCGGGGAACTCAATACGCCGCCATCCTCACACTTCCAATCCCAGACAATCACAGCTCCGGTAGGTTCCGCCGGCCACATACCGCCTTTGGTATCCGCGTTTTGTTCCAGCGCTAAAAGCATGTCACCCGACGTATAGAAGACAGTGTTTTTATACAGCAGAGGAGATGCCTCGCGCCTTATTCCGGTTTCGGCAATCGGCAGCCACCACTTCTGCACCGGCGGATTTGAGCCAATTGTATCTATCGAAGAACCCGAATGCCTCGGATCCTTTCTAAGATCAGTCCACGTCGACCCGTAAGCCATTATGTTAAAGGCGAACTTCAGGCTCGGCAGGTTATAAGGCATCGGCTGCAGGCAACCTCTGCCCACCGCATTCGCTGTAGCTACCACGCGGCCGCTGCCATAAGCATTGGCCACCACCGACGGCTTGCCCGCTAGCGCTCCTGTCTGATCAGATAAATCAACTATTGGAAACAAAATATCAAACGATGTTGGCTCCTGGTTGAGCGCGGTCGTTCCCATATCGCAGTAACTGCGGCTTAGACTACCGCCTGTGCCAAGTCCCAGGCTCATAATATCCACGTCCGTCAGCCAATAAGGAGTGGTAAGCAGGGGATGATGACGAGATACCGGGCCGTCAAAGCCCACGGCCCCGGCCTTAAAGTCCAACTTGCTGATGAAAAACAAACCCGCTGAGTCAAAATGCATCGGAGAGCTTGGGTTTGCATTATCCACCCAGAGCACGCCTCCGCCATCAACAAATCGCCGCAGATTCTCCCGCTCATCAGCCGTCAGTTTAATTGTGCCGGAGCCGGGAAAATACAGCACATTGACGCGAGTCAGGTTGCGCGATGAAGCGATGGGAATACGCCAATAATACGGGTCTGCCTTGTTTTGCGACAGCGCAAGCGGGTTTTCCAGCGTCCATCCGGCTGGCTTCATGTCATTGAGAGCGTCCAGGAGGGCAAATAGATTATCGGCTTGTTCGATTGCTGTTTTATTGCGCACGATGCCTGTTTGCGGATCGATAATCTCAACAATCCCGCAATAAATCTTCTTGCGCTTGCCCGCATAATGATATGCTCCAGCATCCGCAGGCATACAAATGGCAACCAGCGTGCCTAATATAATAGCTAATGAGAATATATACCGGATGAGCTTCATACACTGCTCCTCATAATTAACGAAGCTACATTACGTCGCCAAAGTAGATCAGGCTTCCGCTAACCGGCAGCCGTGGAGTGAGTGGCAGCGGCCGATTATGCTTGTCAAATCTGATAGGATAGTCGTGGTCATCGATCGGCCAGCCTGCGTGATCGTCATAAAGAAAAGTAATCCCCTCGTTGGGATGCGCGGTGCGGATATTGCTCGACCCATAGTATTCCGGAATTCGTCCCCATTTGGCCATCCACGCCCCTACATCGCTGACTGAAGCGGGCAGATTTTCGCTTACCGCGCCGTCAATCGTTATGTGAATATCCGGAGCCTGGCCATATAATGGGAATCTCGGATCAACGCCGGGCGGGCGATTCGTAGGATCCGTATCGGCAGGGTTAGGGTTCAGCCAATAGCCCGGGATCACATACAAAGAACCCTCCTGCGCATAAAGTATCGCCTCAATGCGCACATCCATCGGCATAACCGCCGCTCCGCCCATCCAATAGTTACTTCTGGTGTAAACATTAGAATCAACAGCAATCTGCAGGATATTAGGTATGCCAACCGCAGTATTCAGAGTCGCACCCACATCCGCCAGATCGAATACATTGAAAGCAAAGGAGCTTCCCACTCCGGCTCCGGGCGGAGCGGACCCAAATCCGTATCGAGGATCCCCTACGCCCCATATATAAGGCGGCAAGTCCGGGAAAACCATATTCAACCCAAGCAGTCCCCAGTTTGCGGCGGAATCGGAGGGATTTATCCAAGCATTGATATATGCGGGTCCAAACTCACCGGATTGACGCAAAAAAAGCATCCGATCCGATGGCGCAACGCCCATCTCCGATTCATAAGGGCCAAACTCGAAGCCGCTTCTGAACGCACCGGGCGGGTTGCCTCTGACCACCACGTGAGTCGAGCCCTGGCCGATTATGGAGTCCGGGCCGTAGTCGTCAGCCGCAAGATCATTAAGCGGCATAAAGAACTGCGTGGTATTTATAATGATGTTCTGGCGAGCCAGCAGCGCAAGTCCGCCGAGCGGGTCCGCCCCTCGATATTGGTCGTTATCCGTATCCTTCCATCCATGCTCACGATTTTTAAGCACGCTGCCATCGATATATATGTTCTGGTTTGAAACAATTGTCAGTTGCATACCCTTGGGCAGCATTCCTCGAATGCGGATNNCGGATGTTGCCCTCGGCATAGATGACACCGTTGCCTTCGACTTTCAAATCCGGAGTAAGCCACCTGCCGTTTACAGAATCAGGGTAGGGCATACGCACCGTAGAACCCCAGTCAGGTCTGGGCACGCCGTCCCAGTCAGCCCAGACCGCCTTCTGCCCGGATGCCGATATGTCGCCTCTGGTGATGGTAAAATAGAACTGGTCCTGTCCATTGATAGTTTCTCTGTCGTCGGGCTGCAGGTTAATGACCGCAGCCGGAGGAATATAGTATGGCCCCTTCCAGTTTGAAGTCATCTGGTTGCCGGGCTGCATAATATCCGCACGGACCGTCACGCCGCCAAACAGGGATTCACTTTCGTCCTGCTTGTCAGCTCGATTGTCGATATAAACGCCCGAACCCCAGCCCAACTGTCCGCGATTGACCCACCTGCCGTTACTGTTCCGCACGCGCTGCCCTGAGTTTCGAGTCAAAACACGATACCGCGTCGTGGTATTGGTGGAATCGGGCTGATCGACCAGAGGAGGCTCTATGCGCTTTGCATGCCTGGCTCGATCGCGAACGTCCGGATAATTGCTGCCATCTCTATAAAACCCGTCTGCCGTATCGAAGTCATCATTATCGCTTTCCGTTACGACCTGGGTATCGACCGTATAAGATCCGGGGATGCCGAGATATTTATGCAGCCGAACGCCAACTCTGCTGGAGGAGTTGACCGGGTCGGAGTCAGCCTTGATTTTCCCGGAAACCAATACATCGTCAATTGGAATCTTGTCCGTAGGCGCGCCGGTTTCCGGGTCGGCTATGTCGTTGGCCGGTATCCCGCGCAAATGTATATCCACGCTCGGATCACCCCCATACAGCCCATGCCACAACAGGTTTGCATTGACCCGTATCGGCCCGCCTCGCAGGCCATATTTGCTGGATTGAGAGCGGCCAAACTCCGTCTTATAACCTGGCACTCCCAGAGCCACGTCGATATTCCGATTATCTTTGTTTGTAATAAAACGCAGGCTGTCGGTGAGGCCGATTGGCTTAAAGGCGGTAATCTCCCGGCGAAGCCGTCTGTTGCTGAGGTCGTGCAGGGTCGTCGGGTCATCAGGATCCACGGTTCCCCATCTGCCGACTGATTCGATCTTAATATGCTTGGACAATGGTCGGTTGCGAAATGGTTCATAAGAAACGCGCAGCAGAAATCTGCCCTGCCCGGAGTTGAACCGCGTGTATCCTCCGCTTGGGCCGGTATCCCCTGTTTCGTTCAGACTGTATGGCCTGAGCCATTCAAAGTCGGGATCATCTTCTCTGAGCACGGGCGGCAAATTGTTCGGCTCAGGACGCCAGTCGGCGCCTTCTTCCGAAGTGGTCAGCATTTCATCAGCATACCGAATCCCTGCCTCCGCAATCGCGGCCACTGCATCCGTGCTGGACATACGAGATGACCTGCTCAGGTTGCGGGCGACCAACGCAATAAACACGGTCGCGAGCACGGCAAGAATGAACATCACCATAATAGCAATTATCAGTGTCTGTCCACGCCTGCCCATCGATATAGTTTTACGCAACTGCTTCATATCTCGCATTCAAGGTCACCTAAGCGCGTTTCTGACCTTTACCTTGTCAGTTAAATCTACCGGGAAGGGCTTGCCCGTCTCCGGTTCGAGCATTCTCATCCCAATTTTAACGGTGATGAGGGACTTGGTCAGATAATCGCCTCGCACCACGTCATCTTGACGGTTAAAGTAGATAAGGTAATTAGCCTGAATCTTGCATCTATTGCCTCCGGAGTCCGCCTCCGGAATGTCGAAGCTGGGATCGCGGCTGAAAAACAGTCTGCCGGTGTCGTAGTCTATCATATACTGGTTCAGGCCGGGGTTACCCAGCGACAGAGGAACGCGTTCATAACGAGTTGGGCGGGCGTAATTCTCACCCAGAGTCATATCCGGCCCCACTATGCTTTCGCTGCCCGGCACAATTCGGGCGTTGCGCAAATACTGATCGGCAATATTGGGATTAAACGTAGGAAGCAGCGACCATCTTATCGCTCCGCCACGATCCGATGCATACTGTGTGCGAAAATCGTCGTTGATCTCTTTGGCATCGTCTATGCCCACCGGCCCTGATGGAGCCTGTCCGATCCTCGGAGGCTGAAGCGTGAAATTGACTGAGCCTTTGTCGGCATTGATGGTGAAGGCCATCTCCAGAGGATTTCTCCGTGAGCTGTCCGGCAGCACATATCCAATTCTATGATACTCGCTTATGTCGAATTCATCAGTCTCAACAAAGTCATTGTGTTCCTGAACACGTCTTACTATCAGTTCGGTATTGCCGTCCAGCACCGTATAGAAATCGACCTTGACGGGCTGTCCCATCCGCATAACGTCGACCCTGTAATCGGGGGTCCAATAGCCGTGTGTGCTCGTGAAAACCGTCGCCGGAGCATTGGGATAATCGTGCTTCGCATCACTCGAATAAGCCGGGTTAAACGTGTCATTTTCCACCGATGAAGTGTGGAAGCTCACTGTTGGGCTAACCGAACGTATGGTATTGTCCGGGCTTAACTCAGCAGTTAGCAGGTCTTCATACTTGCCAATGCCGACAATGCGAGCAAGGTTTTTCCAGTTTTCGTGATACTCTTTGCCGTTTGGCGCAGCGCCTGTCCTGTAGAAAAAGTATGGATCAACAAGGCGTTCTTCAATGGACATACCATCAGGGAACAGATTGGGATCATGCGGGCTGTATTCCGCACGATAGAGCACCACGCCGTTTTCTGGCCCGGCCAGAGTTTTTCTGCCGGGAGGGGACACCCAGCCGAGGTTCGGCGGGTCCTCTTCATCAAGTGCAACCCCAAGATGGTTAAATCGCAGGGCCAAAAAATAACGAACCCGCGTTGTGGACGGTTCCAGGGGAAGCTTGGGTCTGGCTTCCACGATATCCGCTTTCTCTCCCGCATTCCGACAGTATGGGCAATCCGGCCAACCCCTAAGTTCAGTTCGCTCACCGCCGCCGTCAGAGATTCTAATATCCCTTGGGAAGTCCCGCGGCTGTCCGCCTGGATGGCTCGAATTGTTGCAGTGCATATAGATTTTGGGCAATACAAAGTCAATCAGAGCGTAGGGCAGCACAAACCAGTGAGGCGTATTGGATCCGGGCTGGTTCACCGGCAACATAATCGGAGTCTCGGTTCTGTTGGCTAAAACTCCGTCAGGCAGCCCTTCCTGCGCCGGGACCATGTTCACCTGAGTGTTGTCCTGAACCGACATCGCCTGTCCAAGCTCTCTGCTTATCGACAGCAGTCCCATTCGCGCCGCATCCTGCGCATCCACCATAGCTTGAGCCTGCCTTGTAAGCTGGAACGTCTGCACTACCGGGCCCAGCACAAGGGTCATAAGGATGGCGGAAACGGCCATAACCACCAGCAACTCCATCATTGTGAAGCCCCGATGTGTCCCGCCTGCGCAAATTATATTGACTCTTGTTTTCATCATTGCGACGAATTCCTCGTCAAATCCGTATCAATATCCACGAACCGCCACGATCGCCCATCGCGCCAGGTCACTCTGGCCCTGAATGACGATCCCACAACTACGATCCTCGATCCCGGCTCTATAGTCGCTCCCTGCGGAATATCCAAATTTACATAAGAACATCTTGCAGCCGGAGCGTCCGGATCAAATGTCCAGTCGTCCGACAGCCGGTATAGTTTGCCTGCCACCTCGTGCCGCGCCCCGTCGAGCCAATAACTGTAGCTTGCCGTAATATTCTTGCCGGAATCGCACAGAGCAAACAACAGTTGATATGGCCCGTCCTGCGGAGTGCGCAGCTTGAAGTGACAATAGTCCACCTGCGATGTGTCCCATTTGCGCAGGTAATACGAATATGCCTTCTGGCACTGCACCGACCAGTCCCCATCAGCTCGATAGAAGAATCTGAGGTGACGTCCGGCAAGCCGGACATTTTCTATGACTCGACCGTCGTAGTCGATCAAATCCGCCATCTCCGGCAGATGCACTATCCCGGCCTTATAGTCTATGGCGCTCAGTTGCGCGGCATTAGGCGGAATCATCGCTCTCAAACCCGTCGCCAGGTCTATGACGAATATCGATTCAGGCACTACAAGATCATCGGCGCTGGTCAAAGGCGCGCCAAGGCGTTTTTTCACCAACCCCTCAAACGTCGGCTCATCAGGGTTGTCTGTCGTATCTCCGTCGTTTATATTCGTCGGGTCTCCGGCATTTAATATAAACCGCAGCGCGAGCTTAATAGCCGAATGCGTATTAGCTCCAACTTGCCCCGGGTCTTCATTGAGCCTCGGCACGATTATATCTTCACGAATTATGCGCGGATCATAGATTTTATAATCGACTCTCGCGGTGATCGCTCTCTTGCCGCGCGCAGTCTGTTCGGTCACATTTCGAGCGTAAGGGCTAAAGGCTATGACTCCCATTATCGGGTCAACGAGCGTGAACTCATACGGATCGTTCGGATTCCACGCTTCACTGAGGAGCTTCGGCACGAATGCTCTGGCGCAGGAATCGCTGCCTTCCTCAACTTCCGATACCTCGAAATCCGAAGAATCGAACGCATCGGGAGGCTGAATCTTGACAGGAACCCATCCGCCGTTGCCGTCAGACCAAACGGATTTGTCCACTTCGCTGAGCAGCACAGCCGTCCCGTCCTGCTTCGTAACCCAGTAGGAGAAGCTGATATGATAGGCGCTGCCGCCCGCCATATTATCCCTAAGAGCCACTTTGAACGCGGGGGAGCCGTCGACTATGCTGAGCGTATAGTCAACGCCATATTGCCCTTGTCGCAGGTATATCTGCGAATCGGAGTTGCCGATACGTCGCTGCAGGTCCCCGCTTTTGACCTTCAGGCCAAGATACAGACCGGGAATGTCAGGATCGACGCTAACCTCTATAGGGCTGAATGCAAGGGTATATTTCGAACCATACTCTTCCCCTGCAGCGCTTGTGATATTGCTGGCGATGGGTATGGTTGTGGTCTCGTTGCGCACCCAGCGGGAGTTGAGCACGTTGCCGGCTTCATATATTCCGCCAAGCATTTCCTGCGCAAATCCAACGAACGGAGGGCCGGGGTTCTGGTCATTAATAACCGTCTCATCGGAATAAATAGGCAAAATGCCATCCGGCAGGTTGCCCGGCATATTCTTCCATCGCTCAATTTCGGCCTGGGCGAGCTTAGAGGCGATAGTCTGGCTCTCGGCAGCCCTCACCACGCGAAACCCCGTAGGGAACAACTGGATGATGGTCATAATTCCGACCAGCAGGACCAGCATCACCACGAGGATTTCTACCAGCGATGTACCTTTCCTGTTGTTAATAAGACCATTCATGGATATTTCCTAATACAGCGAAAACAAAGCGGCGCCGGCCTGGCATACACTACTAAAGCCGCACAAGAAAACTCTCGATGGTACGACTACTCAGAACGTGCGAATGTTCCGCATCTGACAAAAGAGCGCGCTTATACAGCGTCCCTACAATTCTACCATAAATACGTATTGGGGCAGAAACATCTGCCCCAATACAACAAGTCATCCACTTATCAGCCGACTATTCAGTCTTGGGCAGCACTCGCCACTTGTGCGTTTCCACTCTATGGCCATCAAGCGCATCGACATGCCCGTCCAAAAACAGCGTAGGCGCTTTGCCCTTAAAAGTAATATTGGCAACGTTGCTGCCGGACTCAAGACTATAAATCTCATGCCATGAGCACCACGTGATCACGGTATTGTCCGGAGGAGTCTTAAAGACGAGTTGTCTTTCGTAATCCCTCTGAGCATCCGGTTGCTCGCCGGGAGCCGCGTTGTTAACATCGTCAGGGGAGCCTGCCCAGCGCTTTTTATAATGCTGAACAACAATATCGGTGCCATAAATCATAAAATCATAGCTGTTGTACGCATAGGCGTTGATACCGACCCCATCGTTCAGAGGGTCATAAACAGGGCTGGCAGCCACAATCTGCGTAGGGTCAATATGCTTGGAGTTCGGGCAATGGTAGAGCCTTGCAGATTTGACGTATTCCGGAAACAACCCCACCGCTCGCTGATTTGGGGATGGCGCGGACTGATCCATCGGCACCACGTTGCCATCGCCTCCAAGGACCAACTCTATTCCCAGAATGTCAGGATACTTGCGGTTATCCTGCTTGAATATCTGCACGGCAAGGCCGATCTGGTGCAGTTGGGTCATACACTTGTTCATACGCGCCTTGTTGCCGACCATACTCATAACGGGGAATATGATTGAGGCCAGAATCGCAATAATCGCGATTACAGTAAGAAGCTCGACCAGCGAGAATCCTTTTCTATTTGTCAAAACATTCATCTCAATACACCTCCAGACGGAGTTACGCAAACAATACTATTATCTCCAAGCCCGCCCGTCAAGTTAGTCGACAATCAGTAACAGCTCACGAATGATGAGCATCCCTACGCGTAGTGTCCGATCTCTGTCTCGGTCTAGTCTGGGACAGATGCCAGCTACCTGCTATACTTGAATGCGTCAAGTAAATTGTCATTCCGAGGCAAATGCCGAGGAATCTGCTTTTTCC
>LSQX01044064.1_pt1 | contig 14056 bp, 15 predicted proteins | sample 654561 | NCBI WGS metagenome assembly LSQX01 (sample SAMN04489861, study PRJNA283612) | anaerobic digester metagenome | isolation source: 4 biogas reactors fed with cattle manure at either 37C or 55C with and... | place: Denmark: Kongens Lyngby | collected 2014
TTTTAATAACAGGCGCAACCGATGGTATAGGCAAGGAGTTAAGTCGAATGTTTGCATACAGCGGTGCGAGTTTGATCCTTCATGGTCGAAACCCGGAACGCCTGGTGAACACTCTGAAGGAAATCCAAGATGAGACTGGCAACACCGAAATTCAAACTGTCATGGCGGATTTCGTATCTCTCACCCAGGTTAAAACCATGGCTGAGGAAGTCAGAAAAAAGGTCGACCACCTGGACATCCTGGTCAATAATGCCGGGGTCTACCCTAAATGCAAAGTGATCACAGAAGATGGTTTTGAGCAAACGCTGCAAGTCAACTATATCTCACCAGTTACACTGACCCTGGCTCTCCTGCCCATTTTAGGTGGGCAAGATCCTTCTCGAATAGTAAATCTAACATCGATCGGTCACCGTTTTGTTTGGTCGAATCTGCGCGATCCTCGGGCAAGGTTTTTCTGGGATTGGGTGGCCTATTGCCGTTCCAAGTTGCTTATGATCCCCTTCACCCGAGAATTAGCGAGCCGGTTGCACGGCTCAAACGTCACCGTAAACTGCATTCATCCTGGCATCATCCGCACAAAGCTGATCCGGATGCTGCCTGTTACCTGGGGAGTTTCTATTCATCATGGTGCTACAACAGTATTCAACCTGGCAACCAACCCAAAATTTGATGGCGATACTGGAAATTACTACGAGGAATTCAAGATAGCGAAACCATCTCCGGTTGCAAACTCGCAAAGGCTGCAAGAATCCTTATGGCGAATAAGCCTGCGTTGGGCAGGCATAACAACACCGAAAGCAACCATCACTCCCGAATGGTTAGCTAACCGAAGCGACCGGTGATGTAATCTTCTGTGCGTTTATCTTTCGGGTTAGTGAAAATGGTGGTAGTTTTGTCAAATTCAACCAGGCGGCCAGTGCGGGTATCATCGGTGTAAAAGAAAGCAGTAAAGTCCGAAACACGCCCGGCTTGTTGCATGTTGTGGGTTACGATGACGATCGTGTAGTATTCCGAAAGTTTGTGGATCAGTTCTTCAATTTTGAGGGTCGCGATTGGGTCAAGTGAGGCAGCCGGCTCATCCATTAGAATAACACTGGGCTGGACTGCCAAAGCCCGGGCGATGCAAAGGCGCTGCTGCTGCCCACCAGAAAGTGCCAGACCAGATTTGCCAAGGTTGTCTTTGACTTCATCCCATAAAGCAGCAGACCTCAGACTTGATTCAACGATTTCTTCAAGTTTTTTATGCTCGCGCATACCGGTAACGCGGGGTCCGTAAGCAACATTGTCAAAAATTGACTTTGGAAACGGATTGGGTTTCTGAAAGACCATACCCACGTTTTGGCGCAAAGCAACCGGATCGAGTTCGAAAAGATTGGTGCCATCGATGTTGACCACACCCGTGGTTCGCACACCTGAGATCAAGTCGTTCATACGGTTGAAGGTGCGTAAGAAGGTGCTTTTCCCACAGCCGGATGGACCAATCAGGGCGGTTACTTGCTTTTCCGGTATCTCAATCGAGATATCACGCAGAGCATGAAAGTTCCCGTAAAACAAGTTGTATGCTTCGGTTTCAAGTTTTGTTGCGTTCATTATCCTCCGCGGATTTTTGCGGTGAGTTTGCGTGAAATGATATCAATAACCAGGTTGATCAATACGATAAGAATTACCAAGACTGCGGCTGTACCCATGGCTTTGTCAAAAGCGTTAGTATCCATGGCAAGGTAATACAAATGCAGCGCCAGGGTCCGACCACCATCCATGATCGAAGTAGGCAGGCGATGACTGCCACCTAGGGTCACAAAAAAGACTGCGGTTTCACTGATGACGCGCCCCACGCTAAGGATGATGCCAGTGATAATACCGGGAATGGCAGCCGGCAACACGACCTGGTAAAGTGTTTGCCACTTTGTTGCTCCCAATGCAAGGCTGCCTCGGCGATAGTCATCGGGAACCGTGAGCAGGGCTTCTTCCGTGGTACGTATAATGGTTGGCAATACAAGGCAAGCGCCAGCCAGGGCAGCAGAAAGCAGCGACCAGCCGAAACGTAATGTAGATACAAATAGAGCGTAACCGAATAATCCATAAATAATGGAAGGAATACCAGCCAGTGTTTCGACAGCAAAATTGGCAATCGAGATCAACACCCTAAGAATGGGAGAGGTCAGACTTTGTTCACCAGCGTATTCGATCAGGTAAACTGCCGCACCCACACCCATGGGTGTAGAGATTAACAGCGTGAGCCCCACCAGGTAAACTGTGGTTCCAATGGTGGTTGAGATTCCACCCTCGCCAGATAGACCACCTTTTGGAGCTGTGCTGAGGAATTGCCAGTTCAAGGCTTTGCCGCCCTGCACGATGACATAACCTACAACCAACAGCAAGACCACCAGGGTTATCAGTCCAGCCAGCCACATCACTGAAAACCAAAATTTTTGATTTGCTACACGCAGTTTCAAGTTGCGAAGTGTGGCAGCATCATTATGTTGGGTTGGTTGAAGAATTTCGTTTATCAACTCTACCCCTGCCTGGTTGTCTGGATGCTTGACTGGCGGTTGATAAGCCATCTCGCGCTGACATTGACGATGATAATTAATGCAAATAAGACCACGCCGGTAGCAAAAAGCGCACTCTCGTGAACACCGGTTGCATAGCTGATCTCGACAGCGATATTGCCTGTCAGCGTTCTCGCTTGAGAGAAGAAAAGGGAGAGTGGGTTTGCAGTAAGTGGTTTCGGAAAAATGACTGAATTACCGATGACCATGATCATCGCCATAGTCTCGCCCAATGCACGACCAACCCCAAGAATAATTGCCGCAATGATACCGGATCTTCCTGCTGGTAAGACAACGTGCGTAATCGTTTGCCAATTGGTTGCACCCAATGCCAACGAGCCGGAGCGATAACTATCGGGCACAGCCCGGATAGCGTCTTCAGCAACACTGGTGATCGTGGGGAGGATCATCACTGCCAAAACGATTGAAGCGGCAAGCAGCCCGTAACCCGAATTCCCCGGGACATTAATCTGTCGAATCATCGGGACCAGTACAACCATGCCAAAGAGCCCGTAGACGACAGATGGGATGCCGGCCAGGAGTTGCACGGCTGGTCTCAAGACTGCCTGTACGCCTTTGGGCGCAATTTCGCCCAAAAAGATGGCAGACCCAAGCGCCAGCGGAACTCCCAGGACGATTGCGCCGATGGTGACTGCCACAGAGCCAACGATCATTGCCAGAATCCCGTATTGGTCTTGACCAGGACGCCAAATTGCTTTGAAAAGGATTTTACTGAAGCCAATTTCTGACCAGGCCTGGATGCTCTCCCGGAAAATAAAAAAAGCGATTGCAAGGACAATCACAATCGAAAGAATTGCACTGATGAAAAGGATGTACTTGACGGTTTTATCCGCAATCATTCTTCCGCGCATCTCGTGCTTTTTGCCTCCAAACACTTTCATGGTTCTGGCATCGCTTCTCTCATCAATAAGCGATGCCAGACAATTATATTCGGTAATTTTTTCTGCCACGTCTACTTGACAGCGAGGTAACCTTCAGCAACGACAATAGCCTGACCAGCATCACTCAGCATGAAATCAATAAATGTTTTGAGTTCACCGGCAGGTTCACCAAAAGTGATCAGGTTCAGCGGACGAACGATGGGGTAAGTTCCATTGACAACATTAGCTTCAGTAGGAGCAACACCTTCAACACTGATGTTTTTGACTGTTTCATCCAGGTAGCCAAAAGAGAGGTAGCCAATTGAGTGTGGTGTTGTGGAAATTGTAGTGCGGATTGAACCATTCGAAGGCTGCAAGATGGCAGTTTCAGTAATCAGAACTTCATCACCGAGGACCATTTCCTCAAATGCAGCTCGTGTTCCAGAGCCTTCCTCGCGGGAGACCACAAATATATTGGCATCCTCGCCACCGACTTCTTTCCAGTTGGTAATCGTGCCACCAAAGATTCCCTTGATCTGTTCAATGCTCAAGTTATCGATAGTCACATCAGGATTTGCGACAATGGCAATGCCATCACGAGCCACAGCAAACACATTAATGCCAGGAAATTCGGTGAATTCAGATTCCTTGACGTCACGCGATGCCATGCCAATATCTGCGGTTTGCTGACCAGCGGCTTTAACGCCGACACTTGAGCCACCGCCCTGAACATCGATGCGCACATTAGTGTGATCGGTCATATATCCTTCAGCCAGTTTTTCGGCAAGAGGTTGAACAGTCGTGGAACCAGACATGGTTATGGTAGTGTTTTCAGCGGCTCCATTTTCATTGGATCCAGCACATGCAGCAAGCAATGCCAGTGCCAAGATAAGGGTAAATGCTATCGAAGGGAACTTCTTTGAAAATTGCATATTTTTTTCCTCTATTTCTCCGTTTGAATTATTCCTGATAATCGTAACTTACCAAGGTTAAGGACTGCTTAAATCATCATTAAGAGTCATTTAGAGTTTTGATATTATTTGGTATTGGGAGTAATGCTTTGGAAGATTGAAAGGTCTTGTGTTTGAACATTAGGATTACTAGAAAGTGCACTAACAAAGTACATTTCGTGTGACATCGCTTCGTTCAAGGTGACAGTCGGTTCTTTCCGATGTTACGGCGTGATAAAATCAACCTGATGGGAAAAGACGGTCAATTCTCGTGGAAAAATTGGGGGCTTCTATTAGAGCTGATTGTTGGTGGTTCGATCCTTTTTTGGGCGATATCTCGTCCGCAAGTGAACCCTCCAATGATCACGCCTGTGATGACTCTGCAAAAAAGCCCTACGGCGCTTTCTTCAGAACTCGAACAGACTCAAATCGCTATCCATGCTACGCCAACACCAGTTCCCTCACCAACTGCCTGGGCCATCGCCACACCAACCACTGAAGTTGATGTGACACCCAGAATCATCTACACTACCAATCCCTTCACCGGTCTGCAAATAAGTGACATGGAACAGTTGGCTCGGGAACCATTCATGGTAAAACTGCTCAATTGGTCGCGCAGTGTGCGCCCATTCTCTCAGATCAACCAGGCAGACATCGTGTTCGAATACTACACCGGCGCTCAAACCAACCAGCTGCTGGCACTTTACTATAGTAATGAGCCTGATTCCGTTGGACCGCTTGGACCTGGTCGGTTGGCGGACGCCCGCCTGACTCGGCATTACCAGGCAAACCTGGTAGTCTCCACTGTAGACACGATGGTCAAAGGGGTTTTTGAAAATTCACTGCAAGACCGGGTTTTTTACCAGGGTTTTACAGGTTGCCCAGGCATTTGCACCGAGCCGGTTGACCAGGGCGGTTTAACCTACGCGAATGTGGCTGCCCTACGCACTGTCGCAGAAACAGAAAGAACACAACGCAGCGCTCCTCAATTCAAAGTGATGCCTTTCTCAGTGTCAGTAAAGAATTGGGATGAAATTGCCACCCGTTTCAGCTACCTTTACGCTGATTTTTCAGTCATGGACTGGCGCTATAGTAATGAAACCGGAAATTACCATCTCTGGCAGGAGGTTGAAGATGAAGATGGAACGCTTCATCTGGAACCTTCCTATGACACCGATGGGAACCCGGTGGCTTTTGAGAACCTGATCTTCATCATGGCAAATTACATCGAATACAACACCAGCACCTATGATATAAACCTGCGCGAAGGCGACCCAAACCAACTGGCAATTCTCCTTCGGGATGGTAAATTAACCTATGGGACTTGGTTTGCCGAAACTGCCACCGAGCCTATTAGTTTTTTCGTCGAAGGAAAAGCATATTCCTTAAAACCTGGAAGATCCTGGATCACAATATCCTCTACAATTTCCAGACCTGAGCGCACTGCTGAGGGCGAATGGGACCTGGTTTTTAAGCTGCGCTGAGCTCAGAAGCAGGTTCAAACCTTAACGCTCTCATTCCGTTGAGCGTGACAAGTAACGAAATTCCGATATCCGCCAGGACTGCTACCCATAGTGGGGTCAAACCCAGAATCGCAAACACAGCCACCAAGGCTTTTGTACCCAAACTAAAAATTACGTTTTGACGGATAAGGCTGTTGACGAATCTGGAAAGACGAATGGCGAATGGGAGCTTGTCCAGGTCATCGTTTAGCAGAACCACATCGGCAGTTTCCAGGACCTGGGCATTCCCTGCCCCACCCATAGCTACGCCAATGTCGGCACGAGCTAACGCTGGCGAATCATTAATACCATCGCCCGCCATGACCACCATACCGTATTTTTCTTTCAATTTTGTCAACCAGTCCAGTTTCTCTTCGGGTAACAAAGCCGAATGGAATTCCTCGATCCCGGTTTGTTCGGCAACCTTACCAGCCACCACTGCATTGTCGCCAGTCAGCATCACCGGTCGCAAGCCCAGCATTTTAATTTCTTGGATCACTTCTTCTACACCGGGTCGGACTGCGTCTTCCACGCTCAGGAATCCGCGCACCATATCACCATCACAGACCAACATGGTACTTTCGCCACGATTCTCAGCCTGGAGAACCTCATGGACAACCTCATCGGGTGTGATATGTTCTGCGAGGAAGAGTGGAAGGCTGCCGACAGTGCCGGTTTTTCCATTCACGATGCCAGTCTGACCTTTACCTTCCAGGACGATAAGATCCTGAGCGGAGGGGTAACGTGTGGCAACACCTCTGCGGTTGGCTTCATCGATGATCGATGAAGCCAATGGGTGGCTGCTATGGGCTTCCAGGGCACTGGTGAGCGCTACCAGGTCGTCACAACGTGCACAGAAGGCGTCGCCCTCACAATCAACCGCTTTCACCTGGCTGATAACCGGTTCACCGCGAGTGAGTGTTCCGGTTTTATCGAAGGCAATCACTTTAGCATTCGAAAGACCTTCCAGGAAAATTCCGCCTTTAAAGATCACCCCGGCTTTGGCTGCCTTTGTGAGTCCGCTGATCATCGTGATGGGCGTGCTGATCACCAGGGCACAAGGACAACCTACTAATAATAGCGATAGCGATCGGTGCAGCCAGCCATAGGAATCGCCCATGTTCCAGAATGATTGTCCGAACAGTAAGACTGGAAGCGTAGCTACCAACACCGCCAATCCAAAGATGATGGGGGTATAAATTGCCGCAAAACGATCGATATATTTAACCTGTTCGGCTTTGTTTTCCTGGGCTTCTGTTACAAGTTGGATGATACGCTGGATGGTATTGTCACTGGAAAATTTGGTGACCCGTACTTGCAGTGCTCCCTGACCATTGACACTGCCAGAGATCACCTCTTCGCCCACTGTTTTTTCGATCAGCTTACTTTCGCCAGTAATGGGAGCCTGGTTGACCGAACTGCTTCCGGACAGGATTATGCCATCCATAGGAATACGATCGGCTGGTCGCACAAGGATGATGTTTCCAGGCTGCAGGGTTTCTACATCGACAGTTTCATCACCGTCTGGTGTCACAAGGATGGCAGTTTTTGGGGCGAGGTCGGCAAATTCCATAAGAATCTCGCGGGCATTATCATTAATATAGCTTTCCAGAGCTTCTGAAAGGGTGAACAAGAACAACAAAATGATCGCTTCGTAGGTTTCGCTGAGCACGACCGCGCCGATAGATGCAACGGACATCAGGGTGTTCATGTTGAAGCGGCGATTCTGGAAGAGCGTGCGAAAGCCGTCTTTAAACACCGGCCAGCCAGCCAAGGGCAGTAGCAGTAGTTGAATGATCAGAATCCAGGGCTGTTTTAAGCCAACCCGATCGGTAAAAAGACTCAGCAACAGGAGTATCAGTCCCAAAAAGACGATTTTCAGGTCCGGAGCTTGCCAGAGAGACCGCAAAAAGCCTCCAAAACTCAGTGAGGAAGTGTAATTCCGGGTCTGACCGGGTTCCAGGCGAATTGGCGCGACCGAATCACAATTGCATCCGCGTTCATCACAGTCAGCGTTCGGATTGATTGTTTGCTTTGTTTGATAGGTTTCAGGTTCCATAATCAGTTCCCGTTCTCCAGGTGATGGCTGTGGGCTAAGGCAAGGTTAAAGAGTCCTTCAATGTGCTCATCATCAATTTGGTAATATATGTTTTGACCATCCCTACGGTTTGAGACAAAACCCAGGTCGCGCAGCGTACGAAGTTGGTGCGAAACCGCACTCTGGCTGATGCCGGTCTGATCTGCCAGGTCAGAAACACAGGTTTCACCAAGTAGAAGTATGGATAGAAGTCGCAGCCGCGTACTATCACCCAACCCTTTAAAGGTTTTGGCGATCTTCTTGGCAGCATCAAGATCTAAGTGCTCGGACATGTTAGTTCTCCTGTTGTATATATGAGCGTATGTTCATATATTCATATTATCACAAACGTGGTTTTATAGCAAGGGTTTTGGCAGATTGACTTCACATCCTGACAGTGCGCAACGTGTCGTCAGGCTGGCGAAGACACGATCAACAAAGCTAACAGGTAGCTACTTTTTCTCGAATTCGGCCAGGTATTTTAGCAAAGCGGCAGTGAGCTTGGCATCATCGATAGCGTGATGATTGTTGGGCAGATCGATACCGCAGAACTTCCCGGCGAATTCCAACTTTTGAGAGCGGAAATTGTTTGCACGGCGATTCCACTCTCCATACCACGCAGCAAACATGTTCATGACGCAGAAAGCTTGATTGCGTTGGATGCTCCATGGAAGCCCGGCATGCTCGACAGATTGCTTCATCAACCGGTAGTCAAATTCCGCGTTATACATCCCTATGGCGCGATCGTGAAGAATATCCTCAATTTCTGACCAGGCTGTAATCAACGATGGTGCGTCAGAAACCATGTCGTCCGTTATTCCGTGTACTTTGCTGGAATCCTTAGGAATCGGTCTGCCAGGATTAATCAGGTTGTTGTACAACACATTGCCGTCGAGATCGACGATTCCTACTTCGACAACCAGATCGTACAAACCTATACCGGTGGTCTCGGTATCAAGGAAAATTGGGTTCAGTTCGATAACCTGGCGGGCACGTTCTAACACTTTGGGGTGAGCAATTGGATAGGGCATGGTTCCTCTAAAGTGATTATATCAAGGGATTCTGAGAGTCGAGGTTGAAACACAATTTGGAACCTTGTGGTATATCTTAGGCAAACTTTTTGAGGTACATATGCATGGAAACTAAAATCAACCAAGAAGTCAAAAGCGATGGTCAACCCACGGGCTTGGTACACAGGATCACCAACTACCTGATTAAAAACTCTCCCGGCATGCGTGTGGTAAAGACCGCCCTCGCAGTTCTAATCTGTCTCCTGATTGAGTATTATCGCGGTAGCAGCATGCCCTACCATGCCTGTATCGCTACCATTGTCTGTATGCAGCCAACCCTGAAATCAACTTTTAACGCGGCAGTAGACAGGACTCTCGGGACAATCATCGCTGGCATTTATGCTTACTTATTGGCAGTTCTCTTGATCAGCAATGCTGGTATGTCGCCTGAGAGTTTGAAGTTTTACTTGTTAATCGGTGTACTTGCCTTTCCTCTGATGGCTTTAATGATTGCTATCAAGAAATCTGCGTCCCTGGCTATCACAGTGATTGTTTTCCTGGTCATTATGTTGAGTGTTAGTGCCACAGATCCGCTTGCCTATACAGCTGAACGTGTGGCAGGCACACTGATCGGCATTGCAGTAGCTTTGTTCGTCAACTGGCTGCCATTACTCAATAAAATTGGAGCAAAGCTCGGAACGGTAAATATCGCTGACGCTGGCGATCAACACCTGGATGCTCAAAATCGTTAGTAATTTGGTGAGCCTATGGAAAAGGAAGCTAAAGTTCTAACCAGGCTGATCGAAACTGCGAACTCCATCGTCTTTTTTGGCGGCGCTGGTGTATCGACCGCTTCTGGAATTCCTGATTTTCGCTCTGCAACGGGTCTGTACAACCGCAAGCGCAACACGAATTTTTCTCCGGAAACTATGTTAAGTTACCAGTTTATGGTCACACATCCAATGGAGTTTTATGCCTATATGCGGGAAAATTTGAATTATCCGGAAGCAAAGCCCAACCTGGCTCACCTGGCACTTGCCCGGTTGGAAGCACGCACACCCAATGTGACCGTGATCACCCAAAACATTGACGGGCTGCATCAGGTAGCAGGTTCAACAAATGTGTTGGAAGTGCATGGCAGCTTGAAGAGGTTCTATTGCATGAAATGCGGTCGCGACTACCCTGCAGCCTTGGTCTGGGTAGGAAAAGAGGTACCCCATTGCCCGGTATGCAAAGGGATGATCAGACCTGAAGTGGTTTTATATGGCGAGATGCTGGATGAGCGGGTGATGATGCTTGCGCGGAGTGCCACTAACCTGGCGGACCTGATGATCGTAGGAGGAACCTCGCTGGTGGTGTATCCAGCGGCGGGTCTCTTACAGGATTTCAATGGCAGGGAATTGGTCTTGATCAATCGAGACCCAACTCCGTACGACCGGACAGCTACCTATGTTTTTCATGAGGATCTGGGGATTTTATTGGACAAAGCGATACTGCATGTCTGATACTTATTGACATTTAAACTAAAACAGCCGCCTCACCTGCGGCTGTTTTAGTTTCGATCTAAAAAGTGTTTTTTCACAATCCGATCCTGTTCGCGCAATTTGAAAGGAGAGAAACAATATTTGCGTGAACGATATTTATATTAACCCGTGTTAGTTAAATTAGGTTCAATGATTTGTTATCGTTTTGTTAAAGTTTTCTTACCAACTTTTTATGCCAGAATATTTTTATGAAACACACCTAGTGTCGCAGAAGAAGACCAGGCAATGGAAAGCCAAGCATAATATTATCTGCCTTTGCGAGTGTTTTATGCTATGATTAACCCCAGAAATCATGGCTTTTTGGAAAAAGACCTTCCCCTTTTTACTGCTCAACATCGTTGTCTCAGCGGCAACCATGGTGTTGGTTTTGTGGCTATGGCAAAAACAAACGCCCCTGCCAGGAGCAAAGCCCACCTTTACCCCCGCTGTTACACTTGCCAGCGGAGTTCAGCAATCTGATCCTGGAAAAGCAACTGATGCCACCCCGCCCCCATCCGATGGAGTCTTGAGCATCGAGGGTGTGTTTGGCGCGGGAGATTTGAATGTGGAGTATATTCTGATCCGCAACCAAAGCGACTCCAGTGTGAACCTGAGCGGTTGGACTGTATCCTCCTCGTCTCGAGAGACTTACAGCCTACCTCAGCTTACTTTAAATACCAATGGAGCGGTAAGGCTCTATTCCAAGCATGGAACAAACACAGTGATTGAGCTCTACTGGAACTCAGACGAACCGCTTTGGACTTCGGGAAGCCAGGTTTTCCTTCTCGATCAGGCTGGACAGAAACAAGCCAGCTGGCAGGTTCCATAAAACATTTTTGCAGGGAGATTTATGTCACAAGCATTCTATCGCGTTTGGCGCCCCGCCCTTTGGGATGAAGTAGTTGGTCAGGATCACATTGTCCAGACCTTAAGAAATGCCATCGCCACCGATCGCGTTGCGCACGCTTACCTTTTTGCCGGACCAAAAGGCACTGGCAAGACCACCAGCGCTCGCCTTTTGGCAAAAGCGGTCAACTGTCTGGACCCGGACAAAAGCAATCAGCCATGTAATAAATGTGAAAACTGCCTGGCAGTGAACGAAGGGCGTTTCCTGGATTTGATTGAGATCGACGCTGCTTCCAACACCAGCGTTGACGATGTGCGTGAATTGCGCGACAAGATCAACTTTGCTCCTTCCCAGGGCAAGTTCAAGGTTTACATCATCGATGAAGTGCACATGCTCAGTACATCGGCCTTCAACGCTCTGTTAAAGACCCTGGAAGAACCGCCATCTCATGTGATTTTCATCCTTTGTACCACTGAAATACACAAGATCCCGGCGACGGTGCTTTCTCGCTGCCAGCGTCACGAGTTCCGCCGAATCCCGGTACCCACGATTATCAAGAAATTGAACGAGCTGACCAAGAAAGAGAAGATCAAGATCGAGCCCGACGCGCTCAGTTTGATAGCGCGCCAGGCAACCGGCTCAATGCGCGACGCGATCTCAATTGTTGATCAACTTTCGTCAATGTCCAAAACGATCACGCTCAAGACTGCCCAGGAAGTTCTAGGGACCGCCACCAGCCAGTCGGTAATTGAACTTGTGGATACTATATTGCGGGAAGACAGTGGTAGTGGGCTCGAGATAATCCATAAAGCCCTCGATGGTGGTACCGATCCACGCCAATATGCAAGGCAGGTGGTCGACTATCTTCGTGATTTACTGGTAATCAAGATGCAAGCCGGGCAAGACTTGGAATTGACGCCGGAAACACGCGAAAAGATGAAAGAGCAGGCAGGCAACTTTGAAATCGGTCAGTTGGTTTCTGTGATCAACAGTTTCAGCGAGGCATCAACCGACTTGAAAGCCAACTGGCACCCAGGGCTGGGGTTGGAACTGGCACTGGCAGGCTCGCTCTACCAGCCTCAACCACTATCCCATGCTACTGCTGAGATTGAGGAACAACATGTTCCAATCTCGCACGTGAAAAAGAGTGATGAGATCCTTCGAGAAAGCGAAAACATAAGCGCTTCTCAAGGCGTCCATCCCACAAAAAAGCAGGAAGCGGACATCGAGATAATCGAGACCGATTCGACCTTTATTCCCGGCACACCTTTAACTCTCGAGCTGGCGCAATCTCAATGGGAACGCGTTAAGAAAAATGTCGGTGCAAAAAACCGTATCACAGCCGCCGTTGTCAATTCAGGCAAGTTGGTACAGGCAAGCGGCGACACAATCGTTCTCAACTTTACCAGCGAGCTGCTTCGGGAGCGGATTTTAGAAGATAAGGCTAATAGGCTGGTCAACTTTATGCTGGCCAAGGTCTATGGGCGGGATATAAACTTGATCTGCACAGTTGGCGATCAGAAAGTAAACTTAACTCAAAAAGGCGGCAAAACCGAGATAAATCTGATCGATTTTGCTATCAACAACTTAAACGGAGAACTGCTTGAGGGTGACCCCACCCAGGCAGGAAAGGAAGAATAACATGGCAAAAGGTTATCGCGCCCCTTCAGGAGGCGGCAAAGGACAAGGCAATATGATGTCGCAACTGGCTAAGTTGCAGGAACAAATGGCACAGTCACAGGCTGAACTGGCCAATGAAGTCGTCACCGAGAGCGCTGGCGGAGGAGCTGTTTCAGTTACGATGAGCGGCAAGCAGGAATGTGTTGCTGTCGTGATCGATCCCGGTCTGCTTGAAGATGCCGACGCAGAAATGCTGCAGGATTTGGTGCTCACAGCCGTCAACAAAGCGCTGGATAGTTCACGCGCGCTTTCTGATGAAAAAATGGCACCTTTCACCAACATGTTAGGTGGCCTTGGGATGGGTTTCTAAAATAGATGCGCGCCATTCCTGATCCGGTACAAAATCTGATTGACTCTTTCTCGCGCTTGCCTGGGATCGGTCCGAAATCGGCATCCCGGCTGGCTTTCTTTTTGCTGAAAGCACCTGAAACGCTTTCGCTGGAACTGGCAGAAGCACTGGAAGCCTTGAAAAGTGACACTTCCCACTGCCACCAGTGCTTTAACATCACGCTGGCAGGTGAGGATATTTGTGAAATTTGCGCGTCATCTGAACGCAGCGATGAGACGATTTGCGTAGTGGAAGAACCATTGGACGTGCTGGCAATCGAGCGCACTGGTGTTTTCCAAGGTAAGTACCATGTGCTAATGGGCGTGCTTTCACCGATCGAGGGTATCGGACCCGACCAGATTAAAATCTTCCCACTGCTCGAAAGGCTCAAGAGCGGGTTGATCAGGGAAGTCATTATCGCAACGAACCCCTCGATGGAAGGCGACGCAACCGCCCTGTACCTGCAGCAGCGTATCACCCCATTGGGCATCAAGGTCAGCCGCCTTGCAAGAGGACTTCCTGTGGGTGGCGATATTGAATACGCTGACCAGAGCACGCTCCAGCGAGCTTTGGCTTACCGTCAGACGATGGAGTAGGATTCATAGATCGGATTTTTATCGACCCTCTCCAGCCCAGAAGGTGCGTGAGCAAAGCGACAAAACCGAGTAAGCTCAACTCACATTGGTCTGAAATGAACACATTGGTG
>LSQX01073786.1_pt1 | contig 14056 bp, 12 predicted proteins | sample 654561 | NCBI WGS metagenome assembly LSQX01 (sample SAMN04489861, study PRJNA283612) | anaerobic digester metagenome | isolation source: 4 biogas reactors fed with cattle manure at either 37C or 55C with and... | place: Denmark: Kongens Lyngby | collected 2014
TCCTGCCAGGCTCCCATTAAGGGGTAGTTATCACTGTCAGTCGAGATGGTCGCAAATGGTGTATCGCCTATACCATTGCTATCTGCATCCGCTCCGGTATAGCTGCTCCAATAGTTCCCTGCCTGGCTGCTATAAGAACTTCCTTTGTAAGTATAGCTTTGTGCCTCCGCTGAGTTCCAGGAGTTACCTGCGACTGCTCCCCATCCAGCAGATAACTGAGTAGTATTGTCAGCAAAATTATTCAGGTAGAAAGCATTGCCAACAGAACCAGTAGCTATCTCCAGGCCGGTGTTGTTGTTAGAAAAGGTGTTATTAATTATGGTATTATTGTCGGCGTTTTTTACCCTTATGCCCATGTTATTGGAATCTGCCATATTGCCGCTAAATGTATTGTTATTAGCGTTGTCAAACAAACAGATACCATAACCATAAGAGCTTCCAGGGTTATTGGAGAAAGTATTTCCGGTCACTGAGTTGCCGGTCGTGTTGCTCAGATAAATTCCGTACCTGCCGCTGGCAGTACAAGTGTTGCCAGAAACCGTGTTGTCCTTAGTTACCTCGAGTGATATTCCCAGATCGTTTCCGCTGCAGTAGTTGTTTATGATCGTGCTGGTGCCACTGGACGAACCACAAACTCTGATGCCTGACATTCCTGTTGCACCAGAGGCAGTAAATCCGTCGATAGTAACATTTGCTGCGGTCACGTTAAATACATTAGCCATGGCATTGGCCGCCTGCACAATACTGCTGGCAGCACCGTTCTCAGACTGGATCACCAGACTCTTGTCTACAGTTATGTTTTCGGTGTAAGTACCGTCTTTAACTATGATGGTATCTCCTGCATTAGCTGCTGTTACAGCTGCTTGTATGGCAGTGAAGTCGGCTCCGCCGGAGTCATCCACGTACCAGATGTGAGGAGCTGCTTCAGTTACATTGATATAGTCTGTCTTTGTTTCTTCGTCACTGCCAGCACTATTGGTTGCTGTGAGTTTAACCGTATAAGTCCCTGCAGTATTAAAAGTATAGGCTGGATTCTGCTGGGTAGAGTCCACTGTACCATCATTATTGAAGTCCCACTCCCATGAAGCAGGTTCATTGGTGGACTGGTCGGTAAACTGTACGCTTAGCGGTGCAGTGCCACTGGTTTTATCAACAGTGAAAGCTGCACCAGGTACTTGTGCCGATGCTGCTTCTGATACGTTCATCCCATACACATATTTCATATTGCTAGTTTCATTAGCTAAACGTAAATAAGTAGTCTCCCCACTGTAACTGTCATCAAAAGCTGTGCCATCTCTCTCATAGGCCAAGATAGGATCATTGTACTTGGAAAGATTGAGAGGAGCTAAGTCTTTGGTCTTGATGGTTACAATCCAATCATCTTCTACCGTACCCAGGGTGGAAAGCAGGTAGTCTACCGCTACACCGGTATAGGTTTTCCCACCGTTTACTACACTGCTGACCGGCATGGCCTGCAAATCTGCCAGGGTGTAGGTGATTGGTGTATCCACAACATTGCCGTCAATGGTCAAAGCAATTGGTGACGCTGCCACTACTGGCTGAGTCACAGTCGCATCTTCATACCCAGTCGCCTGAACTGCTATCACATAGTCTGCAGCTGCACTAAACACATCGGCAACGATGTTAATACTACCTGCTGTCACCGTGTACTGGGTATCAGCCAAAGCATTGCCATCTACGGTAATGCCGGTTATGGCTGCCTCCCAAGCTGCATCAGTCGCAAAGGTGATGTCTATGACCTGATCTACTTGGTTGTCACTTGTATCCGCAGTTAGGGCCGGCGGGGTAACCGGTACCGGTTCATTGCTGTATATATTCAACTGGGATATTTTCTGTACTGAAATACCGGTAGTAGTAGGGTATTGTAAATTATAGTAGTACCAATATTCAGGTTCTGCAGCTTCATGCCAGTCCCAATTGCCAAAGACGTGGTAATTACCTGAAGGTAACCCCTCAATACTTGTAGGACCTTCTTTATATGTAGCTTCGGCAAACCAGACTAGTCGCATGCCATCAGTATAACCACTATCCGGGTATAGCCCATCCTTGTACCAGCAAACTACCATAGGTCCTTCACGGTCCGAGTACTGATAAACATTCTTATAGGCAAAGTTTTTGGTCATGCCATCACTGGCTTTAATTTGGAGGCTATCTCCTTCTGCCATTCCTCCTACCAGATTACAGAGATCCTCTACCTTATTACCCTTTACCTTCCCCATATCCTTGGTATCCCAGTTTGTGTCTTCGTCTTCGTTCCAACGTAACCGTTCTAGCTCTGTAGGATTATCAGCAGGTTCATCAATAAAGACCGGCCCCTGATGATAGTAATGGGTTTCTCCATCCCCCATTACCGGAATATTGTCGGGGTTCTCCAGCCATTGATAATTCACGGTTTTCTGATCCAGAACGGTGGTGCGATCAACAGCATATTTGGTAATAGTGAGTTCGGTGGTGGCAGCACTTGCTGGTCCAGGCGCTATCATGCCTACACATTGGAAGAGGAAAGTAAAGACCAAGGCCATAGCTAAGAATTTTCCCCATCCCTTTTTCTTAATCAACATTTATGTTCTCACTCCTTCCCCATTTTTTAAAACTAAAGTTCAAGCACTCTGGCTAGAACCGTAACGGCTTCAGCCCTGCTGGCATAGCCCTGTGGCCTAAAGCTGTTGTCCGGATAGCCAGTAATTATTCCCTTGCTACTAGCAGTATCTACGGCATCTTTAGCCCAACTGGAAATCTTATCCGCATCCATGAATTGCTTGGCATCGCTAACTTTGCCTAACCCGGCAGCTTTGACAATTATTACTGCCATTTGTTCACGGGTTATCACATCTTCCATGCCAAACTGATCTTCGTTGTAGCCATTAACTATTTCCAGGGCTGCGGCGATCCCTATGTATTCTTGTGCCCAATGTCCAGCGCTATCTGCAAAAACCTTGCCCTCCTCAGCTTCCAGACCCAATGCCTTGACCAGGACAGTTACAAATTGAGCCCGGGTCATATTCTGATCAGGCTGAAAACTTCCGTCCGGGAAACCGCTAATTGCTCCTAGGCCCACCAGTTTCTTAATACTATCCTGAGCCCAGTGTCCAGCAATGTCATTAAGCACTACACCCGGTACAGACGGGTCTTCCTCATCCTGAATAGGGTCCGAAGGGGCTGAAGATCTGCTGCCTCCTCCGCCCCCTCCCCCTGAAGTGACTTGCAAGGCTTTGATGGCCACATTATCTCCATAACCTGATACAACGGTTAACGTGCCCGTGGCAGCAGCTGGTATAATGAAGCTTGCATGATATTTTCCATCTCCAGTTGACTTGACCGCATCATAAACTATGATGTTTTTTCCACTATCCACTACTTTTATAGAGACCCAGGTGTCTGCATCAGCCATTCCAGATACGCTTATGCTTTCCCCCACTTTGGCTGTATCCACACTAAGCTCACAGCTGACGGTCCCCAGAGCTATGGCTGGAAACAGGGATAGGACTAATAATAATGCCACTAACAATCTAAGTGATCTTTTGAACATTCACTTCACCTCCTTTAATTACTTAGGACAAATTCACTAATGCTCTGGTTTAGTCAAACCTATTAGTCAGCCTCCCTTCTTGAGCCTTATCTTGTACTCCAACCTTGCTCTACACCTACTTATAAACACCCCTCCATTTCAGTCAGGGTTTGCAACTATCTATTGTCAGGAAACCTTCGCTAATTACAAGACTAGAGGCAAATCCCTTAATGGCCATGGTCCAACCGCCCAGCTGTCCTCAGCATCTTATCTTGGATTTGACTTGGCCGCTTATCTGCCATATTTTGCTCAAAAATAAAAGACTCTGCGAAAAGCAGAGCCCAATAAGCTAATATAAGCCTAATTCCTAGAAAGACATAAACGGCTAATCATATGAAAAGTCAACGTTAGTCCAAATACTAAAGTATTAAGCTTCTCCTTTCCACTATGGGAGGCATATCTGTTTCCGGATATACCCTAACGGCCTAAAAACCATGATCGGAACCTTAGGTTAATATGCTCGGAGCTTTATTCAATTTTTCATGTTAAAGCTTATAGTAAGGCTTTCGTCATTATTGTGTTTTTTCCTGCTTTTTCTCATATTTTATTTCTTGGGTTTTTTATTTATACCTGTTCCATTCCTGGTAAATCCATATCTTCAATAATAATAAGGTCTTTGCGAGTATAATTCTCTTTGTCTACAATCCGCAATGCCTGCCATCTTATAGATTTTTCAACCAGGTTCCTTACGTAGCGAGCATTGCCGCTGTACGGGTGTCGACTCCTGGCGAATTCACCCAGATGTTGTTTTAGCTTCCAACGACAGCGATGACTTAATTGATAATCTCTTTCTTCGTACATTTGTAAGGCTATCCTAAACAATTCTTCATCATTATAATCCGGGAATTCTATGTGCATGGGGAATCTGGATTTAAGACCGGGATTGGAAGCAATAAAGCGGTTCATTTCTGAAGAATAACCGGCCAGTACCACCAGTAGATTATTGCGCTGGTCTTCCATTCCTTTGACTATAGTTGCTATAGCTTCCCGCCCAAAATCCTTTTCTCCTCCCTGGGATAGCGTGTAGGCCTCATCCACGAACATAATTCCACCCAGGGATTGCTTTATCATCTCTCTAGTTTTTTGGGCAGTATGCCCAATATATTCTCCTACCAGATCAGCTCGTTCCACTTCCAGCAGATGCCCCTTGCTGAGAATATCCAGCTCATTTAAAACCTGGCCTAACAACCTGGCCACAGTGGTTTTGCCAGTCCCGGGATTGCCTTTAAAAACCATATGCATAACCACTGGACCTGTTTTCAATTGTTGTGCTTCCCGCTTTTTTTGGACCAGGGAGAAGGCGGTCAATTCGGCCAGAGTTTTTTTAACTTCTTCTAATCCAATCAAACTTTCCAGTTGTTTAAATGCCGCACTTTCATTAAGATTTCTGGGAATAGGCAGGTCTTTATTAGCATGAGCTGAGGTTGAATCTGAAAACTTCATGGATATTTGCACTTTACCACCACTTTTAATTGTTCTAGCTTATTATATGTGAATTTATTAATAGTGGTGATATTCTTCATAGGCCCCTCAATAAAGAAGCATATTTTTGCAGGAAGATCTTTAAAAAGCAAAAATAGAAGTAGCGTTTCTCCGTGAGGAAAACACCTTAGTTGATATCTTTAATGAATATGAAGTTAGCCCGCAGTTAATAAGCCGATGGAAATCGGAGTTTCTGGCCAAGATGCCATCAGTATTTGGAAGGAGGATTTATCATAATAATTCCAAAATCGTGTGTTGACAAGCGGGGTATTATACTTGAATATGGCTTATTTCCTTCATATAGTATTTGCCATTATAAATATATCCGTTAGCTTCCAGCACATTGCAAACATTAAATAGGAAGCAAAAAGAACTTCCCTTTGCTTCCCAAATATTATCAGAGAGTGTGATTTTTAGGTGGAGGTAAACTAAAAACATAATATTAGCCAAATATTACATTGAATCCGAATTAGAACCAATGCGTTTTTGAAACGTGTATTAGCGCTTTCGTTAAAGTAATGCTAACTTGGTTGGTGTGTAGGCTAATAAGATGAGCAATAAAGTTTGGTGCGGTTCCAGTCAGCTTGCAGTAGATTTTAAACTTTTGACATACCTGTTTCAAGTCTATGGTTTATTAGTTAATTCTAATTTTTATACCTAATCCGTATTATAAATTGGGCAAAGGCCGTCCTCCATTTTACAATATAGGTGGCTCTTACAGCCGGGTTCAAATCGGTTTGAACACCACGGGTCGGTGAATTTTATCGTTTGCTGTTCTAGAGTTTCTGATTCTTCCAATTTGGTGATTTGATCAGTATCCTTCATCAATTACCAACACCCCTCTCTTTTTGGACCAATTAACCAGGCTCTAATCCGGATTCCCTCTTGTAAAATACTTCTACATTTCGAGTTAATATCCTTGTTTTTTAAAATAAATAATCGCTTTTGGAAATAACATAAGGGAAGCAGGGGGAAGCAACAGTGTTCAATGAGCTGAAAAACCGTGGAGTTAAGGATATTCTAATAGCTTGCCACGACAACCTTAGCGGCTTTTCGAACGCGCTGGAGACAGTCTTTCCTAAGACCGAAAACCACTGCTCCGGCAAACACGATAACAAAATAGGCAGCACATACCTGCCAGCGCGGTATCACAGCCAGAAAGATGTAAGCATAGACAGAATAGGTCAGCACCTGGAAAATAGCATTAAATGCTACCAGACCAGCCACGTATTCAGAACTTCCTCCAGCCAGGTCATTCCACACCAGCACCATGGCAATACATCGGGCCAGACCCACTAGGATTAGTATTTCAACCCCATAGACTCAAGAAAACGTCAACCTTCACCATATATTATATATATATAATTATATTATGATATTTTTATTAGGAGTGCAATAATACATAGCTTGCACTATGACAGCGTAATCTATTATTTAATTAATGCGGAGGGAGTTATCTTGATAGGATTATTAGCATTTTTCTTCGAAGCTCTGACCCAACCGGATGAGGGTTTTGAGCAATTTTTATATTTAATTGTTCAATGAGAGCTTTCCATAATTACATTATTAAGTCAGAGCATCGCATATATAGGATCAGGCTATCCATGCGAAATATCCTCCCACCAAAATAATGATGAAACCAGCCACTTTTTCCATCACCTGGTTCATGGCTGCAAAAACCCGCATTCGGGTTAAGATTCCTGTAAAAGTGCCTGCCAATACTATCGGCACTCCACGTCCCAAGGCATACACAAAGAGCAATGTTGCTCCATAAAGCCATTTGCCGCTGGCAAAGGCCAGGGATAAAATTACCAACAGTATTGGGGTACCACACTGTGAGCCTACCAGGCCCATGGTCATACCCAGCAGATAACTGCCGCCCAAACCGCTTAATTTACCGGTACGGTTCAACAGATTGCCACCAAAGTTAATATTTAACCTGAGTACTCCTACCAGGTTTAAACCGATAATTATGCAAACAGCGGCTACTAAATAATATATGACGCTTCTACTGGTTCCAAAAATACCACCTACTATGGCAATGAATATCCCTAATAGCATAAAAGTGGTGGCTGTACCTAACATAAAGGCCATAGATATGGCAAAGCTTCTTCTGCGGGTGGCCTCTTTCCCGGCCACATGGGCTACTATGATTGGAACCATGCTCATATTGCATGGTCCTATACTGGTAATAACACCGGCCAGGAGAACCAACCCATACCCGTATATTGAGAAATTGCTGAGGAATCGCGGTGCGATCTCGTTGATCCAGACCTCCATTACTGGTTCCCCACCCGGTCCAGCTCGGCAGTTAATTTATCCAATGGGATCACCCCTACATTGTGGTAAGATATATTCCCCTGACCATCCATAATAACGGTGGTAGGAACATACTGGAGTTTATACTGCTGCAGCAGATTAATGTTGGCTCTATCATTTGCGTCCACCTCAATGAACTTAACTTTTCCTTCATATTCGGGTTTTACTTGCTTAAATATTTCATACATCTCTACACAAGGCTCACAGGTAGCAGAGCGAAATAGGATCCATATACTGTCTCCGTTTTTTATGGCGTTGTCTATTTCCTGCTCCGAAGGTGAGAGGACTCCGGCATCTATCTCTTGCTGCGGCACGGGATCGGCAAACTGTTGTTTATATACTATCCCAGCAATCAATGCCAATATTATAGCAATGATAATCCATTTAAAGTTTTTGTTCATGCTCTCCTCCTCTTGCAAGTTATACTGCTTAATCCCCATGATCCAGGGAACACAACCTAGTATGAAAATTTGGGACTATTTCGGAAAACAGGCGGTCAAAGACCGCCCCTACAATTATTTGGCGATTAGATAATCTAAGCTTACTTACATTTCTTCCTGAATATACTTCTTTAAATCCTGGGGCTTGGGTACTCCCCCGCTGGATTTAACCTTACCGTTGATGACCAGGGCTGGAGTCAACATAACCTTGTAATCCATGATTTTTTTGATATCCTGGACCTTGGAAACTTCAGCCGCCACATCCAGTTCGGTCAGAGCATTGTAGACATCCTTCTCCAGTTTGTTGCACTTGGCGCATCCGGTACCTAATACTTCAATTTTCATATTTTTATTCCTCCCACTCGCTATGAATTTTTATATCATATAACCGTAAAGCCATCCAGTTATAGTTGCCATTATCACCACCAGGACAAAGTATGCTGCAGTGCGTTTAAATCCCATAATACGATGAACTACTAGTAGATTGGGAATGCTTACCGCAGGTCCAGCCAGCAGCAGTGAAAGTGCTGGTCCCTGGTTCATCCCCAGATCCATTAACCCTTTGACAATTGGAACTTCGGTAAGGGTAGAGAAATAAAATAGGGCACCTACCAGGGAAGCAGTAAAATTAGCAGTAATAGTGTTTGCCCCCACATACCGGGCTATCCATTCCGGGGGCAGAACGGCAGTTACCATCCCTACCACAAAAACCCCAATCAACAAGGTGGGTACTACCATCTTAGCCAGGCTCCAGGTTTCTTCCATCCAGGAACCGAATTCACCTTCATTAAAATAATGATGTACCATTATGGCCAGTGAATTTATCAGGCCTATATCTATGGCTATCTTTATCCATGGTGCCAGTTTGCTGGTGCTTACGATTAATATAGCTACCATTACCCCGAAAAATATAGCTAAAAATACCGGCGACTTTTCGGTGCTTTCCTCAGCGATTGCACCGGTATCAGCAATGCGGGAGGATTCGTCCTTGCGGAATAAAATTGACATTATTATTCCAATGACAATTGAAAAGGCCACTGCCCCTATTCCCCTGGCAATACCCATATGCCAACCAATGGCTGCGCCGGTAAGAGCAATGGCCAGGATGTTGATAGCCGGCCCTGAGTACAAGAAGGTAACGGCTGGTCCAAGTCCTGCTCCCAGGTTATAAATACCTGCAAACAAAGGCAAGACCGTACAAGAACACACTGCCAGGAGCATTCCTGATACTGAAGCCACCCCATATGATACCCATTTTTTAGCCTGAGCACCGAAATACTTAATAACAGCGCCTTTGGTTACTAGAACCGCCATAGCTCCGGCAATAAAGAAAGCCGGAACCAAACAGGTAATTACGTGGGCTGACAGGTAGTTTAAAATCTCCCTAACTCCACCTTGTAACAAGAGTATAAGTGTATCCATGATTTATCCCCCACAATCAGATTACCTTTTACTTATATAAGTATATGCTTATGATATTAAAATTATCATTCCCTGTCAATTCATTTATCCGATATAAGCGAATCGATTATCCTAAGCAAAGGAAATGCAAGGTATGTTTATGCAGTTTACTGAAGGGCTTAACCATTTTCATCCATCCTGGTAGCTTCTCTTACTGCAGATAATTCTTTATACTCAAATTCTGTCAGCGGCGTTTTCATATACTCCATAAAACTGATCATAGTATTTTGATAATTCTCATGATCCAGTTGGCAGTATTTCTTGGTTCCCTCTTTACGTTCAGTAAGCAGACGAGCCTGCTTTAATACTCTTAAGTGCTGGGAAATTCGAGGCTGGCTAATCTTCAACAACTCTTCCAATTCACAAACACATAACTCCTCTTGGGCCAGCAACCTGATAATACCTAGACGGGTTGGTTCCCCCAAAGCTTTAAAGAATACTTCGTACATATAATCACCACCATAAATATTGTATTGGCCTATGCGACAATTATAGCCTTTATTACCCTACCGGTATTCCCAGGTAGTTGTCATATCTAATAAGCCTGACATAAAAGTTATATGCACATTTTATCATAATTATATTATTATATGTAAATTGCTCCATTATGCACTTTGCATTTAAAATAAAAAATAATTTCAAACTTTTTAGAAATTTTAGAAGGAATATTGCCTAATTGATAGAATAAACTTTATAATATAGGTGGTCTGACCACCAGGACACTTAGCAAGTAGGATATTAGGCAAGCAGTATGTAATTTGGTGCCAGGAGCATGGATGGAAAACTGCTTCCATAACATAGTCCAGACAAATGTACCCTTGGCAGCACCAGGATTGAATGGAGGAATAATATGTTAGAATTAAGAATTAACGGGTTTGGCGGACAGGGCTCCGTTACCCTAGCCCATTTGTTAGCCCAGGCTGCGCTGGAAAACGGCGAGCAGGGGCAAGCCCTGCCTTTCTTCGGAGTAGAACGGCGTGGAGCGCCGGTGCGGGCAGCAGTACGCATATCCCCCACCACTATCCATGCCCACAGCCAATGCGAATTGCCGGATTACCTGGTAGTGATGAGCGAAAAGCTTACCCAAGCAGCGGTCAGTGAGGGTATTAATGATATCGGAACTGTGATCGTCAATGCTCCCCAAACCGTTAACGTTTCGAAGTACCCTACCTGGCAGGTAGACGCCGACACCATTGCCCGGGAAGCCGGATTATTTTCGGCCGATGGACCCACTATAAATATCCCCTTGTTTGGGGCCGTGTGCCGGGTGCTAAACATCCCGCAAAATATTATGGAACAAACCATTCTAAATAAATGGCCAGGCCATAATGGCGAACGAAATCTGGGAGCCGCTGGTAAGGCGTACAACGAGGTAAGAATATGTGCCCCACAGCTTTAAGCAGTCGGGATTCCTAATAAAAACGGCCACGGGTTCTAACCCCATTTTGTTGCAGCATGGGAAGAAACTGCTCAGTAGTTTCTTCCCATGCTGCAACAGTGTAATAGATATTTAACGCCTAGTGCGCTATGAATTGTAATTAGCGAAAGGAATGGAGATAAATGAAGTCAGTTACTAAAGCCTACCGGCCCATTTCCTGGCCGATGAAGGGATCCGGCGGTGACACCGGCTCCTGGCGTACACACCGTCCTATCATTGACCAGCAGCTATGCAATAAATGCCAAGTTTGCTGGATATATTGCCCGGAAGCAGTCATTGACCGCATTGAAATTACTATTAATTATAATTACTGTAAAGGTTGCGGAGTGTGCGCCATAGAATGCCCTATCGGGGCCATCAACATGGTAAAGGAGGAGGAGTAGTAGTATGAAAACAGCGCAAGTTATAATGGATACCGGTACCCATGCCGCCGCGCTGGCCGCAAAATACGCCAGGGTGGACGTAATACCCGGCTATCCCATAACTCCTCAAACCAGCATTATGGAAGCCATTGCCTCCATGGTAGAAAATGGAGAGTTGAATGCCCGCTTCATTCCGGTGGAAGGTGAACATAGCGTTCTGGCCGCTGCCGTTGCGGCTGCTGCTGCCGGGGCTCGGGTTTTCACAGCTACCTCAGCCAACGGCCTGCTTTACATGCATGAAGTTTTACATATGGCTTCTGGTGGACGTTTGCCGGTGGTAATGTGCAACGTCAACCGGGGTGTTTTTGCTCCCTGGACACTGTGGGCCGATCATCAGGACTCATTTGCCCAGCGCGATACCGGCTGGATTCAATATCACTGTTCTTCCAACCAGGAAGTATTCAACACTATTTTGCAGGCTTTCCGAGTGGCTGAGCAGATCAATATCCCTGTGATGGTAAATTTTGATGGCTTTGCCATCTCCCATTGCCTGATGCCTCTCACTCTCCCGCCACAGGAGGATATCGACCTTTTCCTGCCCCCCCATGAACCGGAATGGCGGCTGGACCCATCTAATCCTTCTTCCTTCAGCAATGTGACCATGGCAGCCGAATACGCTTCCTTCCGCGGGATGCTGTCCGACGATATTATGGCCTCCATCCCGTTGGTAAAGCAGGCGGCCCAGGAATATAAGGATATTACCGGTATGTGGGATGGCGACACCATCGACACCTATCGCTTGGAAGACGCCGAAGTGGTAGCCTTTGCTGTCAACAGCATGGCGGCAGAGTTAAGACTTTCTGTCGATATCCTTCGCGAACAAGGTATCAAAGCCGGTCTCTTGCGACCACGCCTATACCTGCCCTTCCCGACCGAAGATATCATAAGGGCACTGCCGAAAAATGCCCAGATAATGGTACTGGATCGCAATCTTAACTTCGGCCATCCCGGCGGCATTTTGGCCTCAGAACTGAAAAGCGCGCTCTTTGGCCGACGCAACGACATCACTGTTAAAAACCGGGTAATAGGCATTGGTGGCATCGATCTGACCCGGCGCTTCATGGCTGCCGAGATTCGCGCCATGATGGATGAATAAAAATTCCTGGATGAGGTTAATTTCTGGCCCAGGCGATCCGGGTTTTTTCAGTTTTACTTAGTAAACCACTGGAGTATTTGCTAAGACCGCATCCTCATAGTGATAGCCGGAAACGGTACCTGGGAGGAAGGGCCAGCAAAACTAAGTTTTTTGATAGAGACAAAAAGATAGACCATGAAAGGAATGGATGAGATATGGCTACCAATATAAAAAAATTACCGGATATTGAGCAGGTTTTAAGCGGTAACGGGTCCTGCGGAGGCTGCCCTGCCACCATGGCCTTGCGCATCGTAGGCAAGGCTTTGGGTTCCAACGCCGTCATGTTGCTGACCCCCTCCTGCTCGGTAGCCAGCATGGGCATGACCCCCAAACTGGGCTACAACTGGCCCTGCATTAATATTACCTTTGCCTCCGCTGGCTCTTCGGCTTCCGGTGTTAACCAAGCCCTGGAAATAATGCAGGAAAAGGGCCGCCTGCAAGGCGAGCTTCCCACCGTATTCAGTTGGGTAGGCGACGGCGGCACCTATGACATCGGCTTCCAGGCTCTATCAGCCGCAGCCGAACGCAACGATAATATCATTCACTTTTGCTATAACAACGAAGCCTACAGCAATACGGGGGTGCAACGCAGCGGAGCTACCCCACGCGGCAGCTTCACCACCACTACTCCTACCGGCAAACGCCAGCCTAAGAAAAACATGGCCTTGTTGATGCTGGAGCACAATATCCCTTACGTAGCAACCGCCACTGTGGCTTACCCGGGAGACTTGTACGACAAGGTGGTAAAAGCTAAAAACACTCCCGGCATGAAATACATTGAAATACTGGCTCCCTGCTATTTAGGCTGGCAGTTCGATATGGCTGAAACTGTTCAGTTGAGCCGCATGGCAGTGCGCAGCGGTGCCTGGTTGTTATGGGAAGCAGAAAATGGCAAGATCACCTTTAATAACCCCAGTTCCCAGATTATCAGCGGGAAAAAAGCAGCTGAACCGGTAGATGAATATCTTATGAAGCAGGGCCGCTTTAACCGCCTGCTTCAAGGGCCTGACGCGGCGGAGCGCAGGGCTGAAATCCAAGGTGACATTGATCGGCAGATCGCTTTTATGCGGGAACGGGCCAAGATTAGCATTTAGTTATACAGATCTTTCCTATCATCTGGCTGTATGATGAGGGCCAGGTAGGCCTATTATCTGTTTCTATTGCCCGTCTATGATATGGCCACTGTTAGTAATAAGTGGTCTCTTATGCCCCTTAATGGCATAGAACCAACAGGGCCTGGCGGGAATCTAAAATTTAAAATTCATTAAGCATATACTATGAAAAGCTGCCCCCCATTAGTGGGTTAGTCTTAGGGATTTGTAATCCGGGAAAAATATCGGCATAGTTTGGTATGTGTTACCGGCTATGCCGATTTTTCTTGTTTTATGGTGGATGTAGAAACCGGCGGGTCAAATTCCCCAATGCAGTTATAAATGATTTTGATACGCTGTACCCTTCTGCCGTCAATGCGCTCTGCCTTGTACACATAGATTTTCTCAACGAACTCCCGGATAATCCCCGCTGTGAGTTCCTTTATATCTGTGTACTTTCTAACCAAGGCGAGAAAGTGATCTACACCAAGTGCGCTTTCCTTTTCCTCGGTCATGGTAGATTTTAGTTCTGATACCCGGTTTTCAAGGGTATGCTGCTCGGCTTCGTAGTTGGCGGTCATCTTGGCAAAACGCTCATCGGAAATTTTACCCTCGATATTGTCTTCATAAAGCCTCTGGATAATTTCATCCAGTTTGCTGATTCGAGCCTGTGACTGCT
>LSQX01125075.1_pt1 | contig 14054 bp, 8 predicted proteins | sample 654561 | NCBI WGS metagenome assembly LSQX01 (sample SAMN04489861, study PRJNA283612) | anaerobic digester metagenome | isolation source: 4 biogas reactors fed with cattle manure at either 37C or 55C with and... | place: Denmark: Kongens Lyngby | collected 2014
CGTTTTCAACCGCCGGATCCATTTCCCGGCCGTATTCGGCCAGAGAGGACCGCACCATGCGGATGCCCCCAAACGGCATGATCGCCCGTTTGAGCGGCTGGTCGGTCTGCAACCCGACGATGGTCTCCAGATCTTTGTCGATGTAGCCGGGTGCGTGGGAATCGATGGTCGAGATGACGTGTTCATCGATGTCGAGTACCCCGCCGGCTTCACGCTCGCGGGACATTAGCGCCGCTACGGCGTCCCAGAGGGCGCGGGTCCGCACAGTCGGTTCGGCCAGAAAGCCTTCATCCCCGTCGTACGGGGTATAGTTGCGCACGATGAAATCCCGCACGTTGATTTCGTCCATCCAGTTCCCTTTTTTCCAGTCGGTCATAGTGGTACACCTCATTCGGTATGTGGGTTGTTTGCTCCACCACATATTATACAAGCCCCGTGTATAACGTCTGTAACACAGGAATCTGACCCGGTGGCCGTCCCGGGCTATCCTGCAATTGGAGTAGGTATACGAAAGGGGATGTGTGAGTATGATGGACCCCGGTACCTGGAGATTGCTGTTGATTTTGGTGGGGATCGCCTTGGCGGGCGTCTTGGTCACCTTTTTGCTCTCTTTAGCCCAGCGTGGACGCAAAAACGCGTTCTGGAAATATCTCCCCTCGATCCTGTTCGGGCTGGGAGCCGTCTGGTCGCTCGTGCAGTTGGCGGGGGACAATGAAGGTTTTGCGGACCTGGCCTGGTTTTTGACCGCATTGATGGCGCTGGCCGGTGCGCTGCCCTCTCTGTTGGCGGCTTTGCTGCTGGGCCGGCGGAACCGGAAACGCGCGGATGGCGGTTCCGGAGCCGCCCCTTCGGCGGGATAGGCTTCCGTTCCCCCCCCATACAAAAAGCGATCCTGCGCGGCTTTTCTGGTGCCGTTCGAGGATCGCTTTTGTGACAAGACGGGAAGGCGGCCGGGCGGCATACCGCCGCGGCCGGGCGGCTAATACTCGGAGAAAAAGTCCTTGAGACCGATCTGGTCCGGGGGAATGAACGAGTCGATCAGCTTCACGAAGGTGTCGACCAGACAGGTGTCAAACTGGGATCCTCGCCCGCGCAGGAGCTCTTCCACGATCTGGCCGGCTCCAAGCTTGTTGCGGTAGACGCGGTTGGACATCATGGCGTCGTAGGCGTCCGCCACCGACAGGATGCGCGCCAGGTAGGGGATGTCCTCCCCCGCCAGCCCGTCCGGGTAGCCCCGGCCGTCGAAATGCTCGTGGTGGTGTCGTACCAGCGGAACCACGTTTTTGAACATGGTGATGACCGAGAGGATATTCGCGCCTGTGACGGTGTGGCGCTTGATTTCGTCAAATTCGTCCTGGCTCAGCTGCGTGTCCTTGAGCAGGATGTCGTCCGCGGTGCCGATCTTGCCCACGTCGTGGAACAGACCGCCCAGTTTGAGCGTCTCGATGTCGTCTTCGTCCAATCCCACCGCACGCCCGAGTTCATACGCATAGTAAGCGACGCGGTCGGAATGCCCGCGCGTGTATTCGTCTTTGGCGTCGACCACTTTGCGGAGCGCTTCGATCGTGTCCAGATAGCGCCGTTTGAGCAGCACGTACGTGCGGTCGAGCTCTTCGTTTTTGATGTTGACCAGGGAGTGCAAAAACGCGTTTTGGAGCGAAGAGGCCGCCTGGCTCGAGAAAATCTCCAGCAGCTTGAGCCCGTCGTCCCGGTCGCATCCCTCGACGTAGATCACCCCGATCGAATGTTTGGATTCGTCGAGCAGCGGCACCAGCACACCGATGTCCGAAAACACCTTTTCGCAGGTCGCCCGGGTACGGCCGAGATCTTCCATCAGTCGCGGGGAAAGGCTTTCCCAGAAGTGCCCGATCGATCCGTGAAACCGCCCGATTCCCTTGAAAAAGCTGCGGTTGCGGGATTCCTGGTTGCTGACGTCGTCCACGAGGATGAACGCGTCGGTCCCCTGGATGATCGGCATAATCTGGATGAGAATCTCTTCCAGGATGCTGTCGATCGGCTGGAGCTGGTAGATGCGGGGCACGGCCGTCAGGATGCTGTTGAGGCCGTCGCGGAACTTGGAGATGATCCGCATCTGGGAAATTGACTTGATGCCGGACTCGATCAGCAGCAGCAACTGGTCAAACCGGTTGCTTTTTTCGCAGTATCCCTGGATGTCGAGTTCCCGGATGGTATGCAGCGGCGGGGAGAGGTCCTTGTGCCCCGTCAGCAGCAAAATGTATAGCTCCTTGTTGAACATGCGGATGCGTTCCACGACCTGATCGCCGTGGATCGGAGTCATGAGAAAGTCCAGGATCAAAAGATCGAACTTCTCGTTGCGCACCATCTCGATCGCTTCCAGCGGATCGGTCGTGCCTTTGAAAAAATACCCCGCCCGGTTGAGCAATACGGACAGGGAATCGATGATCCCGACGTCGTCGTCGACGATGAGAATCCGAAATTCCGCAGATACCTCCCGCGCTTTTTTTCTCAAGCGGTTCTACTCTCCTCACTGTCCATCAATTTTGGACCGGGCAAACGCCACTTCGTGGTCGTCCGCGAAAAACGTTCACCTGTATCCACATTATATGAAAACAGTGGGGATCGTATAGTCCTTACGGGGGTCCACAGCGAAATGTCCGCATTCTGTAACAGGGCGCCAATAATGGCCGGCACGTTACAGAGCGACCAGCAGTCCGTGCAGATGGTCCGCCACGCGCGGCATGACCTCCCGGTACGCCTCGTTGTAAAAATCGAAAGCGAGCGCTCCGTCGAAACCGGCTGTCCGCAGCGCGCGCAAGACCGCGGTCAGATCGATGTCGCCTTCCCAGGGAACCAGATGGCGGTGCACACTTCCCATGTTCTCGATGTGGGCGTGCGCGATGCGTGTTCCCAGGCGGGAAACGCTTTCCGGGATGTCCGGGTCGAGCAGATGCGAATGACCGATGTCAAAGTTGCAGCACATGGCGGGATCCCCGCCGAGGTCGTCGACCAGGCGGAGGAAGCTTTCCGTCGTGTCGATCCGGTGACCGGGTTCGGGTTCCAGAGCGATCCGCACGCCGTGTTCGGCCGCGATGCGAAGCAGTACGCCCAGACGCGCGACCAGTTCCTTGTATCCCCCATCGCCCTCTTCGGTGCGTTGCCCGGCCGCGAGTATGAACACGTCGGTACCGAACCGAGGCGTCTGTGCGATGCCCTTCTTGATCACTTCAAACACGTCGTCGTTGCCCACGAAATCGACGTGGCAGCCGATCGCGCTGATCGCCAGTCCGTTGTCTCTCGCCAGGGCCGCCACATGTTCGGCCGCGTAGGTCTCGATGACGTCGGGCCGCACGTGGAACAGTTTGTCTTCGATGCAGAACTCGAAGCCGTCAAATCCCGCTTCGCGGAACATCGGCACGATTTCGTCCATCGAATGCCGGAGACTCATCATCTGGGGTCGCGCACAAATCAGCATTTCTCCACTCCTGTAACCGATATAATATGGGTGTCGCGGAATCTGGACCGCCCCTCCAGTATACCCGAATCCATGCCGCAGAGAGGGTGGTTCAACCAAATCTTCGGCCGGTGTGTCCGGTTCCGCACGAAACCGTCAACCACCACGGGTTCCATACTATAATCAAACCGGTCCCTGCCCGATATGACGCCACATGGGGCACAAGGCGGCGGAGACACAACCATGACGAGGTGACACCATGCTGGACAAAACCGGAATCTTACAACACGTCGCAAAAACCGACACCACTTACGATGTACTGGTCGCAGGCGCCGGCCCGGCCGGGATCGGCGCGGCATTGGCCGCGGCCTCCGCGGGGGCGCATACCGCGATACTGGAAGCGCGCGGATTTTTCGGCGGTGTCGCGGCCGTGTCGCACTGGATGCCGATGAATCGGCTTTTCCTGCGCGGCGAAAGCCGCGGCGCCATCCACAGTCTGTTTATCGACAAACTCCGCAGCCTGGGCCCTGACGCCTGCCGCGAAGGCAAGACCAGCTGGGTCGACGGAGACGGGCTGCACATCCATCCGGAATACCTGCGTCTCGCGGTGTATGAGCTGTTTGAAGAGACCGGCTGCGATTACCGCATCGCCACCCCAGTGACCGGCACACAGATGGAAGGCGGCCGGATCGTGCGCGCGGTATCCGCCGCCAAAGACGAAACCGCCTCCTTTGCCGCCAAAGTCTTCGTCGACACCACGGGGGACGGGGATCTCTCCTACCATGCCGGAGTCCCGACCGTCACCGGCCGCGAAACCGACGGCGAGCTGATGTCGGTCACCATGAGCTTTGCGCTGTGCGACGTCGACGTCGAGCGGCTGTATGCCGCGATCGACGAGTACGGTAACGAAGAATTCCAGGACCTGATCCGCGCGGGCGAAGACGACGGCTACCATGTGGCCGCCTGGTACTCGTTCGACCGCTCCACGCTCCCCGGCATCGTGTCGGTCAACAACGGCGGCTGGAAACGGGCCGGACGGATCGACGCGACCCGGCCGGAGGAACTGGCCATCGCGGACCGGTCGGGAGTCCAGGTCGCGGCCGACTTCATCCGGATCGTTCACGAGCGGCAGGTTCCCGGTCTGGAGCATTGCCGGCTGCTGCGCATCGGGGCTGCTCCCGGCATCCGGGAAACCCGTCGGATCGTCGGGGAATACGTGATGACGCTTGAAGACGCGATTGCCGGCACCGAGTTCCCGGACGTGGTCGCCCGCCGGTACGGCGCGGTGGATCCGGGCGGAATGGACGAGGGAAGGGATCTGCGGACCGCGATGAAGTCCGGGCACGCTTTCCCCTACCGGTCGTTGCTGCCTCTCAAGGTCGACAACCTGCTGGTGGCCGGGCGCTGCGCTTCCTACACGCACCTCGGCCTGACCGCCGGCAAGAGCATGGGCAACATGATGGCGCTCGGACATGCGGCCGGTGTTGCGGCCGCGATGGCGGCTCTCGAAGGGGTGCGTCCCCGCGATCTTCCGGTCGCCCTCATCCAAAAAAGCCTGCGCGAGGCCGGGGTGGAACTGTGAGCAGGCTCCCCCGACCGATTCTTGCGGTCACGATGGGAGATCCGGCCGGCATCGGGCCGGAAATCGCGGTCCGCGCCATGGCGCGTCCGGGTGTGCGCCGGATGTCCCGTCCGTTGCTGTTCGGCGATCCCGCGGTCATCCGCAAGGCCGCCGCGGTCACGGGAGTGACCCTCCCGGTGGTCGCACTCGACCGGGTCGCGGACGCGACTTTTGCCGCGGACCGGATCGAGGTGGTGGACTGTGCGCGGGCTGACCTGTCCCGGCTCGAGTACGGCAAGGTGCTGCCCGAGGCCGGCCTGGCCGCCTACCACTGTGTCGAGGCGGCCATCCAGAGCGCGCTCGACGGCGAGGTGGATGCCACGGTGACCGCCCCGCTCCACAAAGAGGCACTGCAGGCGGCCGGTGTGCCCTATCCTGGCCACACCGAAATCTACGCAGCGCTCACCGGCACCCGGGACTATGCCATGATGCTCGCGGACGGGGATTTCCGGGTGATCCACGTCAGCACCCACGTCTCGCTGCGCGAAGCCTGCGATCGGGTGACGCAGGACCGGGTCTATCGGACCATCCTGCTCGCCAGGGACGCCATGCTGCGACTGGGCATCGCGTCTCCCCGGATCGGGGTCGCGGGTCTCAACCCCCATGCCGGCGAGAACGGACTGTTCGGTGACGAAGAGATCCTCTACATCGCACCGGCGGTTCGCCAAGCGGTCGCGGAGGGGATCGACGCGGACGGCCCGCTCCCGCCCGACTCCGCGTTCTCCCGCGCACGAGGCGGCCGCTATGACATCATGGTCGCGATGTATCACGACCAGGGGCACATCCCGATCAAGACTGCCGGCTTCGTCATGGATCGGAAAACCGGGCGGTGGAAATCGGTGTCGGGCATCAACGTCACCCTCGGCCTCCCGATCATCCGCACCTCGGTGGACCACGGGACCGCCTTCGACCAGGCAGGAATGGGCACGGCCTCCGACCGGAGCATGGTGGAGGCCATCCGCTACGCGGTGCAGTTGAGCCGCACCGCCCCGCCCCGACCGCCCGAGCCAACGCGTCGCGCCTTGCGCACCCTGCTCGCGGATGATCTCACCGGGGCGCTGGACACCGGGATGCAGCTCGCGGAGCGGACCGGGTCGCCGGTCGCCTGCGTGTGGGATCCCGACGCCATCGACAGCGTCCCGCGCGACGGGATCCTGATCTACGACACCGAAAGCAGAAATCAAACGGGAGATCTGCCTGCGCCGTCGCTTGACAGAGCGCTTGCCGCGCTCTCGGCCGCCGGACGGCGGATCGACTATCTGAAAATCGATTCCACACTGCGCGGTCCGGTCGTGCCCACACTCGGTGCGGTACTCGAATCCGGAGAACATCCCGGTGCGCTGGTGTGTCCCGCCCTGCCTGCCCAAGGCCGCACCGTCCAGGCAGGACAGGTGCTGCTCGACAACGTCCCGCTCCCGGAGACCGACATCGGCCAAGATCCGCTGTCCCCTTCAGACGGCGCGCTGCTCCCGCAGTTTGTCGCCCGCTGGGGGCAGCACGCGGTCGCGTCCGGAACGGCGCAGGATCTCCCGCAGGCACTCGCGCGGGGCGCGCGGATCTTTTTTGCGGACGCGAAGTCCGATGCCGATCTGCGCCGTCTTGCGGAAACGGCTGCAGAGTACGACCTGTTGCCTGTCGGATCCGCCGGACTCGCGGCCGCCTGGCCGGCCGCTGCCAAGAGCAACCCCCTCCCGACTTCTCCGCGCTTGCCGGGACCACTGGTCTTCCTCTGCGGTTCTCCCGCACAGCGTTCCCGCGACCAGGTCGCCCGGGTGCTGGAAGATCGGCCCGACCTCGTCCATCTGCACCCGGCGCGCGCAGCCCTGACTGCTCCGGATGGATCCGCCGCGCGGGCGGCGATGTTGACCTCGACGCACGACGACCTCAACCGCGCGCTGCGGGAAGGCAAGGACGTCCTGCTGGATCTGGTTCACGTTTCCAAAGACCGCATTGTCGCAGCCGAAGGTTCGCCGCAGACCGCCCGGGTCAACGCGGCACGCATTCTGTCCTCACTCCAGGCCTGGACGGAACCGCTGTCCCGGGCCGGGACGGTGGTGCTGCTGGGCGGTGACACCGCGATGGCAGCGCTCCGGTTCGCCGGCGCGGAGGCAGTGGAACTAGCGGGGGGTGCCCTACCGCAAATTCCGTACGGCAAGATTCGCGGCGGGCAGTGGGACGGCAAAACCATCGTCACCAAGGCCGGCGGGTTCGGCGACCCGGACGCGTTGCTGCGATTGATCGACCTGCGCGCGTAAGCAACCCGGCCGTCAAAGCGGCTGCCCACAGCGCTGCTGGGAGCCAGGTGCGTGCGAAGGGGATCTTCTCCCCGGCTTCGGGGATCGGCTCAGCCTGCGGGATCGGTTCGGTCGGGAGCGTGATTCGGGTCGTAGGCGCGGGGGTCGGTTCCAGCGTTGGTTCGGGCACAGGAGTCGGTTTGGGTGTCGGTTCGGGCACCGGTGTTGGTTCCGGTGTCGGTTCGGGCACCGGTGTCGGTTCGGGTGNNAGTCGGCTCGGGTGTCGGCTCCGGTTCGTTTTCCCAGGCGATCGCGGCCGGTGCCGTTACGCGGGAGCGGATCCCGATCGAGACCGGTATCGAAGCCTCCTGCGGGAGCAGATACCCCGCAGGCGCTTCCGTTTCGGTCAGCCTGTAGTCCCCGACCGGCAGCGCGTGGATTCTCACCATCCCGTCGTCTCCGGATCGCAAAACCGGATCCCCTCCTGCATCGGGGCGGTACACGCCGTCGAGCTGTGCAAACCGGCAAAGCTCTCCTGTCGCGTATTCCAGCTGGAACAACGCGCCGGACAGTGGAGCGCCTGTCGGATCGGTTTTTAGAATCTCCAGCGCGGTCGGCTCGTTGGGTATTTCCAGACAGATCCTTTCCTCCCCGATCACCACCTCAAAGGGGATCGGCTCTTCACATCGCACATACCCAGCAGGAGCACTCAACTCCCGGGCATAATACGATCCCATGGTGAGTCCGCCCGGCACGGTGACACGCCCCTCCGAGTCGGCATACAGCACTTCCCTCGAGGCACCGGCGGATCGCGCCGCCGGAAAGCGGAGCACATGTCCGTCCGCATCTAGAATGACCAGCGAGAATCCCTCATCCGCCACCGGTTCTCCGGTGACTGCGTCGACCTTGACCAGTTCGACCGGCAATCGAACCGCCACGTTGTCGACCACGACAGAGACCTCCGCCTCCGGCTCGCAAAGTTCGACCTCGAAGGGCGGCGCCTGGAGATACCCGGCATTGCTTTCTCCGGGCAGTTCCTCCACCCTGTATCGCCCATAAGGCAGCCAACCGCTCCGCGCAATCCCGTCCGCTCCGGTCACGATGGCATCGGCGATCTTCCCGGTAGACGAAGAGAAGATACGGAACGTCACATCCGGCAGCGGAATCGTTGCGCCTTCCCCTCCCGCGGGTCCGCCCGGCGCTTCGCCCCGCTTTTCCAATACGATTTGTCCCCGGATGACGGTGTTTTCAACTGTCAACACAGCCCACATGTCGTCTTCTCCGCTCCCCGGCAGGACTTCCATCGTTTCGGGTGCGGGCAGGTATCCCGCGGGGGGAGCGATTTCCCTCACGAAAAATCCGGGTGCTGAACCGCCGCGCAGCAAACGGGTCTCCACCCGATCCGAGCCAGCCGGGATTTCGACTCGCTCCCGTCTGTCCTCCGGCGAGGAGGCAAAATCCGGATCATCCCGATGCCAGACCTCAAACACAGCGCCTTCGAAGACCGCGTCCCCTTGCGGGCTTTCTCCGGTTTGCGCGTCCCGCTTAATGATCCGCACGCGGACCATTTCGTACTGGTTGGATACCTCGACCGGGGTAGCGGGATCGCCCGGGACCACCGGGATGTCTTCTCCCGCCAGCAGATGACCCTCCGGCGCCGCGATCTCCCGCAACAGCCATCCGCCCGGGGATTCCGGGATCCCCGACAGGCGCAGGACGCCTCCTTCGGTCGGCAGATCGGTCATGGTGCCGCCGAACCGGAAACGACCGGCTGCTTCGGCGGTAAAGCCGCATGGCGTTCCCGCAGCGGCATCGATCAACTGGAACACCGCGGGCGACCCGGTGACCGGCAGTCCTTCCCTGCCGGTTTTTAGAATCTCGAGGGAGCCGGACCTCCCCTCCGGAACGAATTGGCATGCAGCAGAGAACAACGATGCGCCGCCCACCGCAAGGACCGTCTGGTAGGCCGGACTGTCCGGCGCGAGCCAGTACAGGTTTTCGTTGGCGAACCGGGACGTGCCTCGGAGAGCCACCTCGACCTCCCTTTCCAGAACCGTCAGATCCGAGGTGGCAAGCGACAGGATCCCGTCCGCCAGCGTCGCCTGGATCTTTGCCGGTACCGACGCGATCCCGACTGTATCGGTATGGTGCTGCGTTACAGCCGTACTGCATTCCAACCTCCCCGCTCGCCAGATCCAGTGAGCAGGCTCGGCGGAGACCGACACCGTCTTGAGCAGCTGCGTCCTCCCGATTTCATACAATCGGCGCGCCACTTGAAACAGCCCCTCATGGCCGTTGGAGACCGCACCCGAGATCGGGGTGATGGCGTCCGGCATGCCCAGCTCCGCATGCAGCCACCAAATCGCCACAGTGGTCGCATAGTAGGCTTCCTCCGGGGAATACGTGACCCCGTCGAAGACCGCCTCGGACGGGTATCCGTGCTGGACGATGGCCGTCACCCCACGGATGAACGCCTCGCTCCCAAACAGCGCCTCCGGTCCGGTGCCGACATAGCCAACCGGACTGGACGGATAGGGTTCGACCGCGTGGGGTGTCAGGCAGAACGCCGGGACGTTCGGATCGGATGCGAGTGCCATCAGCGGCACCACGATCGGAGTGCTGTCCACCAGCGTGAATCGGCTGATAAGCCGGCTCGTTACGACCCGGCCGGTGGACAATCCCTCCGCCCGGACTTGCGCCCCAGGGATCCACAACAGGCAGACGATTGCAAGAATGACCGCCATTTGGGCGGTCCATGGTCGGAATCTCTCTTTCACGACATTTCCTCCCCCGTCCGGGAGCATGTTTTGTTCCCGGCTGATGGGGAGAAGTCTAGCATCCCGGCAGTTGCTCTCGGCCGCGAAAAGAGCGACGAAAAAGACGGGTCTTGCGCAAGATTTCGCAAGATCCGTCGTTGATGAAGCCGAGTCGCTCCGGCCTACAGCCGGCCGTACAAGGTGTTGAGGTCCCGCACCGCATCCCAGGAAATGGTGTCCATTTCCTCCTGTGTAAGACGGAAAGACCAATTCCCGGTGGCCGTTCCGGGCACATTCATGCGCCGGGTGCCGTCCAGTGCAAGCAAATCCTGCGGCGTTGCCACTGCGAGGTCTGCGACACTGGCCCAGAGGGTTTGAATCCAGGCCGCACAGACGCGGGACATCGGCCCCTCCGGTGCACGACAGTACTGTGCGGACAACCGCACGGTATCCGACTCCTCCTGCGCAAGCCAACCAGACAGGGTGTCGTTGTCATGCGTGCCAATGTAGGCCACACAATTGTGCGGATACATGTGCGGGAGATGCTCGTTGACGGGGTTCCCGTCAAATCCGAACTGCATCACGCGCATGCCGGGATATCCGGTTTCTTCGAGAAAGGCACGCGTCCGTTCGGTCAAAAGCCCCAGATCCTCCGCGATGATGCGGGCTTCCCGGAACAGGGCGGCTACCCGGCTGAACAACGCCATGCCAGGGCCGTCGACCCAGGTGCCGTCGCGTGCGGTCGTCTCTTCCGCGTCGACAGCCCAATAAGCCTCGAACCCGCGAAAATGGTCGATGCGGACCGCGTCGAACTGCCTCAAGTCGTGCCCGATGCGGGACAACCACCAGGTATATCCGTCGCGGGCAGCCGCCTCCCAGTCGTACAGCGGATTGCCCCACAGCTGTCCATCGGTGGCAAAGTAATCCGGCGGCACACCCGCAACCCGGAGGGGCGCGAGTTGTTCGTCCATTTCAAACAAGGCGGTGTGACCCCAGACGTCCGCGCTGTTGCGCGCGACATAGATCGGCATGTCCCCAAACAGCAGGACCCCCAACCCGTTTGCCCGCGTTTTGAGCGCAGTCCACTGGCGGGAGAATTCATATTGCACAAAAAGGTGATAGAAGCAGTCGTCCGCGTGTTCCGCAGCAAAGCTTTCCAGGGCCCCGGCCTCGTGCCGCCGGAGTCCCTCGTCCGGCCATACCCACCACTGCAACCCGCCAAAGTGTTCCCGGATTGCCATGAACAGGGCATAATCCTGTACCCAGTCGGATTGGTCGGCCGCAAACGCATCGACCTTCGCGCGCGTCTCCCCGTCCATGCGGCTGCAGGCTTTGCGCAGAAGAGATGCCCGCCCGTCCGCCGCACCACCGAAAGTGGCCGTCCGCGGATCGGCGTCGATTCGGCAGTCCTCTGCTTCCATAGAGGTCACCAGACCGGTGGCCGCGAGTACATCCGGATCGATCAGGATCGGATTGCCGGCAAACGCAGAAAAACATTGATAGGGGGAATCCGAGGCTTCGGGATGGCCGAGCGGCAGTACCTGCCAGTACCGGACGCCCGCGTGGGCGAGTGCCTCCACAAACCGAATCGCGGACGTACCAAAGGTGCCCACCCCGTATGGCCCGGGCAGGGACGTAACGTGGAGCAGAATCCCCGCAGACCGCCTGATCGACATGGCGTGCGGGCTATTCCGTGTGATGGCGCAGGTTCTTGTCCACCGCGATCAGGTAAAAATCGTGGTCGACGTCGCGTACGAGATATTCCAACTCTTCGTCTCCCATCACCGTGTTGCGCCCCTCGACATACAGGAGATCCACACGTTCCTTGACTTTCGCGACGATCGGGTGCTTCTTGTCGATGGCCTCTTCTCCGTGAAAGTCGAAGTAACCGTTCATCCAGTGCGCGATCCCGGCGAGGCCGGAATGGGAATCCACCGCAACGGTGGCCGGCCGGTTCAGGATCCGTGCTGTATTGAATATATTATAGATCTCTTCGTCCTTCAGCAGACCATCCGCGTGGATCCCGGCGCGGGTCGAGTTGAAGTTCCTACCGATAAACGGCGTGCGGGGTGGGATTTCGATGCCGATGTCCTCTTCAAAATACTCCGCGATTTCAGTGATGGCGGTAAAGTCCATCCCGTCATTCGTACCGCGCAGTGACGCGTACTCGATGGCCATGGCCTCGACCGGGCAGTTGCCGGTGCGTTCCCCGATGCCGACCATCGAGCAGTTGACGCTCGCGCACCCGTACAGCCAGGCGGTTGCGGCATTGGTGACGACTTTATAGAAGTCGTTGTGCCCGTGCCATTCCAACTGAGCGGAAGGGACTTCGGCATAGTGCTGCAGCCCGTAGATGATGCCGGGTACACTCCGGGGCAGCGCGACCCCGGGGTAGGAGACGCCAAACCCGAGGGTGTCGCAGGCGCGCACCTTGATCGCGACTCCGCTTTCTTTGCCGAGCTTCATCAGCTCATTCGCAAAGGGAACCACAAATCCGTAGAAGTCCGCGCGCGTGATGTCCTCGAGATGGCAACGCGGCTTGATCCCGTGCGCGAGGGCGTCTTTGACGACGCCGAGATACTTGTCCATCGCCTGTCGGCGCGTCATGTTCATCTTTTTGAAAATGTGGTAATCGGAACAGGACACCAGAATGCCCGTTTCTTTGATCTCCATCTGCCGTACCAGATCGAAATCCTTTTCACTGGCGCGAATCCAGCTGGTGATTTCCGGAAATGTATACCCGAGCTCCATGCACTTTTGGACTGCCTCTTTATCCTTATCGGTATAAAGGAAAAACTCACTCTGGCGGATGATCCCTTTCGGGCCGCCAAGTTTATGCATCAGTTTGAACAGATCGACGATCTGTTTCACAGTAAAGGGCGAGCATGCCTGCTGGCCGTCGCGAAACGTGGTGTCCGTGATCCAGATCTCCTCCGGCATGTTCATCGGAACGACCCGATGGTTGAAAGGCACCTTCGGAATGTGCTCGTAATCGAACAGATGACGGTAGAGATTGGGGGCCTCGACGTCCTGCATGGTATAACGGTAAGCAGACTGTTCCAGCAAATTTGTTTTCTTGTCAAAATCCAACATGACAGGTCCCTCCATGCAAGTCGGCATCAATAAAAATGCAACTCCTTTGATATCGGACAATTATAGCGACGGCCAGGTCCCTTGTCAACGATTGCTATAGCAGGCATACCAGCCGATTTTGCCGGTCAGCCCACCCCCTAAACAGATGCAACTTCTCGCATGACAAGCTGCACTTTGCGGTGTCTGTTTGCCTCTGGTGAGCTCCCTTGACCTCGTGCGGTGTGCAAAAAGAAAGCGAATTTGTATCATACGAAACGAACGGCGTTCTTGAATTCGCGGGGTGCAAGTGTTTGAATAGGTACAGCTCAGCAGTCGAGGGAGGATTTGCGGGTGTCTTTTTTACGCGCTTTTTCCGGCGGCGTTCACCCAGCCGGTAACAAAAATACAGAACAATACCCGACGGTACGGCTCGAGGCGTTCGACAAGGTCGAAATTCCGATGTCCATGCATATCGGGGCCCCTTGCCGATGCGTCGTCAAACCCGGCGACACCGTCAAGGTCGGGCAGTTGATCGGCGAAGCGGGCGGGTATCTGTCGGCTCCGATCCACGCCAGCATTTCCGGTACCGTCAAATCGGTTTCACACAAGGTGGCGGCCTCCGGCCGCTCGATCGAAGTGGTCGAGATCGAGTCGGACGGGCTCTATACCCCGCATGAAGACATCCATCCGCCCGTGGTGCAGACCCGGGAGGATTTTGTCGCCGCCATCCGGGCTTCCGGACTGGTTGGACTGGGCGGTGCGGGTTTCCCCACCCATGTGAAACTTTCGCCCCCGCCCGACAAACAGCCGGACATTTTGCTGATCAACGCGGCAGAGTGCGAACCCTATATCACGGCGGACTATCGCCAGACGGTGGAACACCCGGACGAGATCATCGACGGGATCCTCCAGGTCATGAAGTGGATGCAGATTCCCCA
>LSQX01405957.1_pt2 | contig 14054 bp, 15 predicted proteins | sample 654561 | NCBI WGS metagenome assembly LSQX01 (sample SAMN04489861, study PRJNA283612) | anaerobic digester metagenome | isolation source: 4 biogas reactors fed with cattle manure at either 37C or 55C with and... | place: Denmark: Kongens Lyngby | collected 2014
TTCTTTTGTTCTGTTCTTCTTTTGTCCAATTCTTACTTTATTATTCTGGTGACTCTAAATTTTATGCGTTACCGATTTCAAGATCCTCAATCATTTTCCCTTCTAAAAGGCAACGGCGGATTTTCTCCACATAATAATCTACTGTATCTTTACTCAAATCAGGCATAGTGGGGTATATTCCAAAGAGCTTAAGGTATTCTTCCTCAAGCTGATATAATTCCTCATGGAATCCAGTCATAACAGCTTCCACTTCTATGCTATGATCAAAAAAATCATTCATTATAGATTCCTCCATTAATTTCACTAAGTTTTTATTTTTGTTTAATTATACTATAATCAGCTTAAAACGCATCCTGCCCAAATAAACCCTAGCTAACTTTTATCAAGAGCAATTATCGGTTTTGTTTAACAGCCTAAGACTAGCAAGGAGACTCCTATGATTAAAATTCTAATTTATGAAGCATCTCACCATAAAGACCCCTTCACCAAAAGGGCCTTAGCTGAGTATAGCAAGCGACTTTCCCGAATTGCCTCGATTCGTTATAAAAAGTTAGATAATGCACCGAATGGTGCAATTTATTTCTGCTCAGGGGGAACCCCTTTAACGAGCCCTCAATTGGCCACGCGATTTGCCGCCCAATTACAAGTGGGTAATGAACTACACTTAGTACTGGACTCACCTAAGTCAGATGTAAGCGAAACCATCCAACTAGTCAGCCTTCCTCTAACGGGAGGAACTGAGTCCGTCCTGCTTTTAGAGCAAGTATACCGAACTTTTAAAATTAATCACGGTGAACCCTATCATAAGTAAATACCCTATCCTTCCAGTATTTTTTGGAACCTTTAAGGAGTTTTATAATGATCCATAATATTGAACCAAGAATATTTAAAAATAATTTTTCGAACCGTAAAGCGACAGCCACAGACCTTGTCCTTGCTTATGATGGCGATCGAGTCCTCGTTAAAGAAGATAAAGATAAACTGTGGTATCCTTCTTTTGAAGATTTTAAAGCTGACTACCCTGATCTTATCAAAGAAGCTACTTATCTTTTTTGTATTGATGACCTCAATTACTATCTCACTACCGAAAAGAATCTCGACTCAGTAAAAGGTTGGACTTATGTGAGTACCAAACGATTCCGAACAGAGCCTAAGTACTGGCGTTCTTATGCAGGTGTTGTGGGTTGGCAACTTAACCGCTGGTATGCCAATCATCAGTTCTGCAGTCGCTGTGGAGAGCCTGTCGTCCATTCAGATAAAGAACGGATGCTTTATTGTAAATCCTGTGGCTTTATGGTCTATCCAACTATTTCGCCCTGTGTCATTGTCGCCATTCATGATGGAAATCGCTTGCTTTTAACGAAGTATGCGGGGCGCACCCATGCTAACTTTGCCTTGGTGGCAGGTTTTGCTGAAATTGGAGAAAGCCTTGAACAAACAGTTCGTCGGGAAGTGGAAGAAGAAGTCGGACTAAAAGTAAAAAACTTGAAATTTTATAAATCGCAACCCTGGCCCTTCACCGATACTTTATTAGCCGGTTTTTTTGCCGAGCTAGATGGTGATGATGAAATCACGCTGCAAGAGGATGAACTTTCCATGGCCGTCTGGCTAGATCGAGAAGATATTCCTCCAGCAGAATACCGGATTAGCCTCACCAGTGAGATGATGGAAACCTTTCGCAACAATGAGATTGACCTGAGTTAAAAGTTACGACCTGCCCCTAGTCTTCGGATAATACATTTCAGCTTGGTTTTCTCTTCTAAAAATGTATCCCCACAGAATTTACCAAAGATTAAAAACATTGAAAAATAAAAATAAAAGAAGAGGCAAGCAGGTTTTAAGACCTGGTTGCCTCTCCTTTTTATTCTTGAAACGATAGCTTCATTCCAAATCGTCACAAACGGTTTGTTGTAAAATAGTAACCAACAGGACAATTAGATATTGATGGATATCTCAAACTTTTTTCGATTCTCTCCATCCTTCTCCGAGGTTAATCCGCCTATAATCAAAATTGCCAACAGCCAAACCCACCACTTTTTATAAAATGGTTTCTTTACTTTTTCCTTCTGCTTTTTTCTTGTCTTCATGATTTCCCTCCTCTTTTATTAGACCTTACCACTTGATTACACCTTTGCAAAGATTTACCTGAGTTTCGTTTAAGTATGGTCTTAATTTGCTTTCATATTAATTATTCCTAATCAATTTAGAATCAACTTTCGAGATCCCTTAAGAATCAATGAAAAAACATCCTGAAAACTTAAGGCTGTAATCAGGATGCGTTCTATTATTTTTATTTTAAAGATATAAAGCCAATGCTTCCAGCAGAGCAATGCGGAAAAGTTGGTGAGGATAGGTTAAATGGGAAAAAGAAATTCGATGCTTGGCCTGTCTTTTCAAAGATTCGTGGATTCCATTGGACCCACCAATGATTAAAACTAAGTCAGTTTGACCTATATCCTGCATTTTGGTACGTACTGCGGCAAAAAAATCTGGTTTTGCCGGTTTGCCATTAATATCTAAGCAAATAAGGCGCGCATTTTTAGGAATCTTCTCCCGAATTCGAGTCGCCTCCATCGCCAAGGCACTTTGAATTTGTCCTTGGCTAGCTTGCTCATTTAAAGGCTCCTCATTAAACTCGATAATTTGGCAACTGTTGATTCCATTTTTCCGAACTAAGCTAGCCACTAAATCCCTTTGAGCATCTTTCAGATAATTTTCTTTTAAAGTCCCTAAACAAAGTAGATGAATCGTCATCTGCTTTTAGTTGGTGGCTTGATTGCCTTTAGCACCATGACACTTCTTGTACTTTTTGCCAGAACCGCAAGGACATGGATCATTGCGTCCAATCTTCTCCTCATTACGAACTGTTTTTGAATCATTTAAATTCTTTTTGATTTCTTTGCGTTTTTCTTCTGAAAAGATGGAGTCCCACTGAGGCAGGGTATAAAGATAATCCGCTTTCACATCGAGCATATTGAAATAAAGTTTTTCCAAGTCGATATTCATCTCAACATCGCTGTTTTCATCCATTGATTCCAGGTCTAAAGTTTCGGTAAGGGATTCATTAATGCCATCCAAAAAACCCATGATAAACTGCGGCGTTGTATCCATTTCTTCACCAAAGCTGCTAATCTTAAATTTTAAAGTTTCATTGGCATTTGCCAAGACTTTCCGATAAATTCTCTCTTCCACTGCTGAGTATTCAGCCCAAAATGCTTTTTCCCCTTTTGTTTGCACAAAATCTACGACCAATTCGGTCCATTCATTATATAAGCTCATATTGATATTCCTTTCAATTTTACACAAATTTTCCCAACCAGTTTCCCAGTTTAGGATCACCTTTTTCTACTAAATCAGAGTACTGTTTTTTTTCGATAGCGTCAAGTCTTCCCGACTTATTCAATCACCGTGTAAGCTGATGGTTTGATTCTGGATGCCAATTTTAATTCAAGATTTCCCGCCGTCCCGATCTCAACGCCAGCCGAGATTAAAATGTTTTCCACTGTCTTAAAGGCCAATTCTGGTACGTTATTGGTGCCGGATAAATGGCCTAGGATAATCTGACGATGGCGGTCATCTAAAAAGCTCAAAATGGCTGCTGCTGAATCTTCATTGGAAAGATGTCCTAATTCAGATAGGACTCTACGCTTTAAATCATAGGGATACGGGCCATACTTTAACATTTCTACATCATGATTACTTTCGATTAAAATCAAATCAGAATCTTTGATTCCTTCCCGAATTTCTTTTGTGAACACACCCATATCTGTAACTGACGACATCATTTTTCCAGCTCGATCTTCTAGTGTAAATCCAATACAAGAAGCTGCATCATGAGGCACTCGAAAACTACGGACATTAAAATCACCGATGGAGGCTTCACCATTTAAAATTCGTCTATTTTCCGGAGCAATCTTGCCTAAGTTTCTCTCCATGGCGGCCCAAGTCTTCTCATTCGCATAAATGGGAATGTTAAACTTTCGGGACATGATACCTGCACCTCGGGTATGATCCCCATGTTCATGGCTAATGAGAATGCCTTTAACATCTGATGCTTTTTCACCGATTGAATCGATCGCCCCTGTTAAAGCTTTCCCGGTACACCCAGCATCTATTAATAGGCTGGTATTTTGGCTTTGAACAAATAGAGAGTTGCCAGAAGATCCTGAAAAAAGAGAACAAAATTTCATTACTCTTCAACCCTTATGATGTCGGCGCCCAAGGCTTGGAATTTTTCTTCAATATGAGGATATCCCCGATCAATATGTTCAATTTCATAGACTTCGGTCGTTCCTTGAGCCATTAACCCAGCAATCACCAAAGCTGCTCCTGCCCGCAAATCCGTTGCATTAACTTTAGTTCCTCTTAAAAAAGGAACGCCCTCGATGGTGGCAATCCGTTCTGTATATACAGCCAAGGCCCCCATTTTATTCAATTCATCCAAATGCATAAACCGGCTCTCGTAGATACTTTCATTCACCGTTGATCGACCTTCAGCAATGGTCATCACAGCAGTCATGGGTTGTTGAACATCTGTTGGAAAGCCTGGGTAGGCCAAGGTTTTTACATTGCAGCTTTTTAATCGTTTATTGGAACGAACAATCACGCTATCATCCCGTTCATCAATCTCAACGCCCATTTCTAGTAGCTTTGCTGAAATGGATTCTAAATGTTTTGGTATCACATTGGTAATTTCAACCTCACCACCACATCCTGCAACAGCCAGCATATATGTAGCTGCTTCGATTTGGTCGGGGATAACGGAATAACTACAACCTTTTAGGCTCTTCACACCATTGATTCGTATCACGTCGGTACCTGCGCCCTTAATGTCGGCTCCCATGGTATTTAAAAAGTTGGCTAAGTCTACTACGTGGGGCTCTCTGGCCGCATTTTCTAAAATCGTCTGACCATCTGCCATGGTGGCAGCCAGCATCACATTAATGGTCGCTCCTACTGTGACTACGTCAAAGAAAACATGGGCGCCTTTCAGATGTTCACTATGTGAGACCGTGGCACCATCTTTAACTTCAACCGTCGCCCCTAAGGACTCAAAACCTTTCAAATGTTGATCAATGGGTCTAGCCCCGATAGGGCAACCTCCTTGAAGGTCGACTACTGACTGACCAAAACGAGCTAAGAGGGCCCCGATCAAATAGTAAGAACCGCGCATTGAACGAACCTCTTCAGTTCTTGCATCCGTTCTGTGGACGCCTCTAGGATCTATGGTTAAAGATTTACCTTCTCGTGTTACTTCACAGCCTAGATGCTCCAATATTTTTATATATGATTTTACATCGGCAATATCCGGTACGTTATCAAGTACGCAGATTCCCGACGACATTAATACAGCCGGTAAAATAGCCACTGCCGCATTTTTTGCACCATTGATATCCACCGTGCCATATAATTTATTTCCACCATTAATTACAAACTTTTTCATTTCATCACCTGTTACCTATCCTGATCCAATAGTATTCAACTATATCGATTATTCATTATATCAAATATATTGTCTTCATGTGTTAAGAAGCCATTGAACATTTGTTGTTCCTGTTCATAATTCCATGAATTTAAGCATTTATTTTCAAGTTTCTATAGTTTAGCCCTTTCTGTCCCACCAACCAATGGCTGTGATATAATAAAATTTATAGAGAACTGCTTACCGTAGAACTTTTAAAGCTACGGGAAAGGAAAGAGACATGCGTTACTATCTTGTAGCTGTACTGGATAAAGATTCCAATAAAGAACTAGACCGTATCCAGCGGCCCTTACACAAAAAAGGTAAACATTATAAAAAATCCCCATATATTTCAATCCCCATCGATAGCGTTGAAAACCCGGATCTTAAGTTGTTGGAAAAAACCTTGAGAGACTTGCTCAAGCCCTTCCGTTATTTCCATGTCAATATTAGTGGTAAATACATCAATCTAGCTGATGAGCGTATCACAGGATTACCCGTTAGCAATTTTGGCTATATAAAAAAAATCCAGCGACACCTTAATGACTATATGACTTTACATGGTTTTAAAGTTGGCGAAGAGCGTGATGAAGATCAGGATTTCATCCTGTCTTTGTCCCAGGATCGCATTCCCAAGGAATTGGAAAATTCTAATAATCTTTTCAATACTCCTGATAATTACCGAAAGTTTTTAGTCGACCGAATTGAGCTTTGGAAATCCATGAATGCAAAAAAAGGGTCGATCGTTTTTTCAATTCCTTTAAAAAACCCTAATATTTTATAAAGGGATACTTTAATCACCACCTAAGGATTTTAATCTATTATCAACTTGAAAGGCGGCATCCAGATTGGAACTTAACGAACTCTTTGCAGTTCAAAAAATATTAAATGAACGAATCATCAAGGAGCATAACCTTGATCCAAAAACCCTGTCGAATAAAAAATTTCTAGCTTTACTCACTGAGTTAGGTGAACTAGCTAATGAGACTCGCTGCTTTAAATATTGGAGCACCAAAGACCCTTCTCCCCGCCAAGAAATTTTAGAAGAGTATGTAGACTGTCTACACTTTATTCTAACACTTGGTTTGGACCAGAATTTTGAAGCTGTTAAACCAACCTACCAGACTCAGTCCCTTGATCTTACCACTCATTTTATTCATCTTTTTCACGCTGTCAACACCTTGCATTCTGCTTCATCCATGATGGCTTACACAACCTTATTTAATGCTTTTTTTGCTTTGGGAGCTGAACTAGGTTTCACACAGGATGAAGTTCTCTCAGCCTATATGGAAAAAAATAAAATCAATCACCAGCGCCAAGATGCGCATTATTAAAAGCGGCCTTGGCCGTTTTTTTAGTTGAAGTTTTTTGTTGGCTCGAAATGCTATAATAAAGAGGACAAGCACTTGCAATGAGGAGAATTAAACCATGGGAAAAGTAATCATTACCGGTGTCCAGTCCATGACATGGATACCGTCTTATATAATCGAAGAACTACTGCGTGACTCCCCCGGCGATGAATTTAAAATTCTCACCGCTTTATATCATGTTGCCCAAAAGACCGGTAGCTTAGAAACAACAGCCATTGCCAAAATTTGCGGTGTTACTGAAATTGATGTAATTTCAGCCTGTGAATATTGGGATGGTCGAGGTGTTCTAACAATTCTTACCATGGATTCTGCTGGGAACTTGGAACTTGCCTTTAATCCAAATGCAGCACCATTAGATGAAACAGGAGGACGAATCCAGCCCCCGATTCAAGATTCATCTGAACATTTGAATGACAGCTCTTTCCAAGAGCTTGTTGGCGCTTTGGAAATGGTGATGGGAAAACCCATATCACCGACCCTCCTTCGTTTTGTAATGGAATTAAAGGATGACTACCATTTCGATGACGAAGTTATTATGCTACTGTTTAGCTCTTGCACTGGCAAAGAAACCGTGAATTACATGGAAAAGGTAGCTATGTCTTGGCGCAAACAGTACGTTCAAACGGCTGAAGATGCCCACTCTTTAATTCGCCGATTTGAAGACCGCTGGCAAACCTACCGAGATTTATTTAAGTATATGGGCATGGATCCATCCACCATCTCTGAGCCTCAACAAGAACAGATGAATCGTTGGTTGGATGACTATGGCTTCGACTTATCGGTTTTAAAGCACGCTGCCCAACGTTGCATCAATCAACTAGGAAAGGCTGATATGAACTATATCGAAGGAATTTTAAAAAGATGGAGAAATGATGGGATTACCTCTGTTGCTGATGCCATAAAAAAAGACAAGGTGGCAAAGGGTGCCCGTAAAGGCGTTCAACCCAAAGATATCACCTCCTTTAATAACTACGAACAGCGCAATTATGATTACGACTCCCTTGAAAAAAGCCTACTAGGTTGGAGGGATGACGATGAGTAATTTCCACGCAAAAGTTATGGCTCGCTATGGGGCCATCCGAACGAAGGAAGAAGCGAACCAAAAAGCTCGTAAAGTAGAAATACATCAAAAAATTCCTCGAGTAGGAGATTTAGAACGGCTAATGTCCTTAAACTCTTTAAATGTTGCCCGTAATATTGCCCGTAACGTCACTTTAGATGCTTCAAAGAATCAAGAGCAAGTCACAAACACTATCGCTAACCTAAAGAGCGAGAATCTTAATCTTCAACAGGAAAAGATGGAACTTCTTGTATCCCATGGCTACCCAATGGATTATATGGAGCTTAAATACCACTGCAATCTTTGCCAGGATACCGGTTATGTAAGTGGCAAGAAATGTTCCTGCTATAAACAGCTACTTGCGGAAATCGTCTATGCTGAATCAGACTTTAGTCAAATGCTTAGTGATGAATCCTTTGAAACCTTCGATCAATCACTCTTTGACAATGATAGCATTCACCCTGAATACGGCCTAACAGTGCGCCAAAATATGAATGATGTTCTAAAAATAGGTAAAGCTTTTGTGCGCGATTTCCATCAGACTTCAGACAGTCTTTATTTTTACGGTCCTTCAGGAACCGGTAAGACCTTTCTTGCCACTTGTATCGCTCGAGAGCTTTTAAAAGAAGGCCAAGTTGTAGTTTATCGGACCTCATCTCAATTGATGGATGATATTCGAGATATTAAGTTCCAGGACGATAAAGAAATCGAAACCCTTTTATCAAAATGCGACTTGCTCATCATCGATGACCTTGGTACAGAAATGCCGTCTGATCACTCAAAAACTGAAATCTTTAATTTAATTAATCAGCGACTCCTGCAAAACAGAAAAATGATTATCTCCTCTAACCTTAGATTAGATAGTATTCGCAGTAAATATTCTGAGCGACTCTCTTCAAGAATCATGGGCGACTTTATCCTAGTTCCTTTCTTTGGTGAAGACCTGCGGCACATTAAGGGTCATAAAAAGAACCGAAGGTTTAGGAGCCAACTCAACAAAAAACCCACCTAAGGAGGCTGCTAATGGAAAATACCACCCTTTTTACACGGCAACATGAAAATGCCCTCAGTATTTTAGAAAAAGAAGGTGTTTTTCGAATCAAACCGGAGTGGATCTATCGAAAATATGATGATGTTTCAACTCATTTTATTAAAAAGTATGACTGGTTAAGTTATCAATCTCACAAGCGAGTTCCTCGTCCTAGTGGTGTCACCTACCCAATCTGGTGTTCTGTTGACGAGGGGTATATGCTACGGGAAATCCCAGGCGAAGTGGTAATCAAACTCAGTATTCCAACCGATCAAATTATTTACTTTGATTCCGCCAAATGGGATTTGATATTAAACCACATGTATGTTCCCAAAAATCAAGAAGACGAGAAAGCTTTCTATGCCGAGCTAAAAGCCCGAGGCATTCAAAACCCCTTTACTCTCCTTGACGATTCAGAAAGTCGGTTTCATCCAGATCTTGTCCAAAGAATTCGCAATTCGTGGGAACGAGTCTTTGAGATTGATGAGTGGACCATGTTTCGAGTTCAAGCCAATATTTGGGAGTTTTCTTTAAATCAGGTCTTAGATGTCAGTAAATAGTCCCTATACTAATGATAAGAATTTTTTCTAAATAATTTAGGTAGCCTACATGCTCTACCATTTAATCCAAAGCAAAGGACAGGAAGCCCATCGATTTGGTTTCCTGTCCTTTCCTATCTTATTGCATTAAATAGTCTACAGCGACTTGGGTCAAAACCTCCATTGCTGTCAACAAATTGCGATCATCCCACTGAAACTTCGGATGATGATGAATTACATGTTCTTTTTCACTTGGAGCTATGCCAACAAAAAAGTAAGAGGATGGTACCACCTCTGCTATATAGGCAAAGTCATCTCCCCCCATGTTAGGTTGCGCACACCGACGAACATTTTCTGCCCCCACGATTTTCTCTGCGGCTTCTTTGACAATGGTGGTCATTGCCTCATCGTTAATTAAAGCTGGACACCTCCACATAACCTCAAGACTATAGCTACCCCCACTAGTCTCAGTTACTGACTTTAATATGGATTCCATCGCCTTAGGAATCCACCGACGGGTCTCTTCATCAAATGTGCGGAAGGTTCCACCCAATTCAACTTCATTGGGAATCACATTATAAGAATCTCCACCGTGGATTTTGGTAAAAGATATTACGGCTGGGATTAAGGGATCTTTTTTCCTTGATATCACCGTTTGAGTTTGCTCAATCACTTGAGCTGCCAAAACAATGGGATCTATCGTCTGCTGAGGCATAGCGCCATGACCTCCCCTACCAATAATTTTGGCTGTAAAGAAATCCGGCGCCGCCATAAAGGCCCCCTCGCGCACCCCTATCACGCCCTCGGGAACTGATCCCCATAGGTGACAAGCAAACGCTGCATCCACCTGAGGGGCTCTTAGGACCCCTTCAGCGATCATTGGAAGGGCTCCGCCTTCTGCTTCTTCTGCTGGCTGAAAAATTAGTTTGATATTTCCCCGAAGTTCGCTCTTTAATTCATTTAATATCATGGCCACGCCCAATAGATTTGCCATATGACCATCATGAGCACAAGCATGCATCATACCATCAACTTCAGAACGATACGCCACATCCGCCTCTTCTTGAACCCTTAAGGCATCCATATCAGCCCGTAACAAAACAGTCTTTCCTGGATGTTTACCCCGAATAAGCGATACCACTCCGGTTTTTGCGACTCCACTTTGAACCTCAAGGCCCATTTCTGTCAAGGTTTCCATAATTTTTGCTGCTGATTTCATTTCGCCATAAGCAATTTCTGGGTTCCTATGAAAATAATGCCTGAGGTCTACGACTTGATCATAAAATCTTTCTGCTAGTGTTTTAATCAATGCTGTATCCATTAAAAACTCCTCGTTTTATTATAAAAGCTTTTTCAACTTATCCACTATAATTTTAGCGTGTAGCCAATATGTAGTCATTCTTTCAAGACCTTGTGCCTAAGAATTTGTGTCCAAGAATTTGTGTCAATTTTCTCATGAATTATTTTCAATCATCTTGACTGTATTGTCTTTTTTTTATTAAAGGATCTTTGCAATGAAAGAAATCATGCTTGAAGTTTAAATCAAAAAGAACTGCTGCAATCTGAATGTTCAGACCACAACAGTTCTTTTTGATTTTATCACTGGAGCTGGTGGTCAGAATCGAACTGACAACCTGCTGATTACAAATCAGCTGCTCTACCATTGAGCCACACCAGCAAATGATGGCGACCCAGAAGGGACTCGAACCCTCGACCTCCGGCGTGACAGGCCGGCACTCTAACCAACTGAGCTACTGGGCCGTATATGGTGGGAACAATAGGGATCGAACCTATGACCCTCTGCTTGTAAGGCAGATGCTCTCCCAGCTGAGCTATGCTCCCATAATACGACTGGTAAAATAAAAAAATGGTGACCCCTAGGAGAATCGAACTCCTGATACCACCGTGAAAGGGTGGTGTCTTAACCGCTTGACCAAGGGGCCCTGATGGCGACCCAGAAGGGACTCGAACCCTCGACCTCCGGCGTGACAGGCCGGCACTCTAACCAACTGAGCTACTGGGCCGTATAATGGTGGGAACAATAGGGATCGAACCTATGACCCTCTGCTTGTAAGGCAGATGCTCTCCCAGCTGAGCTATGCTCCCATAATACGACTAGATAAATTAAAATGGTGACCCCTAGGAGAATCGAACTCCTGATACCACCGTGAAAGGGTGGTGTCTTAACCGCTTGACCAAGGGGCCACGTTCATCAGGTTCAGGTGATTTCCAAAAACGGAAATTTTTTCTTAAAACGCTGACATAGACTATAATACCTCACTACTTAAGTTAATGTCAACTTCTTTTTTTAAATAATTAATAATTATTTATCCCGAAGCACTAATTATTTTTGATTCCTGTCAATAACTCTTGTCAAAAACAGGTTCGACTTATTATATCAGTCAATTGCTGAATATGTAAATAGCGAATCCATGGTTTGATCAATAATAATCAAAATTCCAAGGATTCGCTATTTCATTGCTTTATTACCAATACCTAAGGCTTATATTTGTTTGAAATATTCCGAGCTGCTTTAAATTAAGCACTAAAGTGGTAAACCTGCTTTGCGTAGCTCGACTAAAACACAGCTTTCCAAGTATTCCAAGTTATGCTTTTCGCAGTATTCTTTGATTTCCTGACTTCGTGCGCCTGGTTGTGCCATTACCCGAGTAATTCCTTTTTTATGAGCTTCTCGCAGAATTTCAAGACCCGCTTTAGGATTCACCACTAAATCAAGAACCTCGATTTGAAAAGGAAGATGATTTAAATCATTGTAAACCCCCTCACTCGCCTGGGCCTTGGGATGATACCCTGCCACTTTATAGTCATTTTTTTTCAATGCCTGTAATATCTTGTAGGCATATTTTTCTTCATCGGTTACATTCCCACAAACCAACCAATTTTTATAGTTCATAAATTCATGTGCTGCCATTTCAATCTCCTCATCTTTGTTATAATAGGGTTATATATCCAAGTAAAAACTCGAATAGATCGTAGTCCTTTCCCTTCCTCCTTGCCAATTTGGAAATGGAGTGGAAATTTATCCCTTTTATCATAACAAATAAAAATAACGCGGTTATATCAAAAGTACCAATAAACTGTTAAGGAATGAAACCAATGAAAAAATTTAAAGTTATTATTATCGGAGGCGGAGCTGCTGGTTGTGCTGCTGCACTAAAGCTAAAAGAGGCCAGCGTCGAAACGGCTATTTTAGAGGCTGGCGACCGACTTCTAAAAAAACTTTTAGTTACCGGCAATGGCCGATGTAACATAACCAACGACAAATTAATTAAGCCCAATGATGTTACTCCCTACTTTACTTGTCATGATCCCTCCTTTGATTTTCTTCCACTATTTGAACAAGATGCCTCTAAAGCCATTGAGTTCTTCGCTGACCTAGGATTACCCTTAACCACCTTAGACCAAGGTAAAATGTATCCCAAATCTCTTCAAGCTTCATCGGTTTCTGATCTAATTCGTCTCCGACTCAATGAGTTGGAAGTACCCATCTTTTTAAAGGAACGCGTTAAAACCATCAGTTTTAGTCAGGACGGCTTTAGCTTGCATACCCAAACCAATCATTTCCAAGCTGATTTTATTTTAATCGCTGTTGGCGGACAAGCCATGCCAGGTACAGGATCAGATGGTTCTCTAAATAAAGTGATCAGAGGTCTGGGGCATCGAATGATCTCCCCACTTCCTGCGTTAGTTCAGCTTAAAACCGATTTCCCACAACTTCGTGCTCTTGCCGGCGTCAAAGCTGATGCTCATCTTACCCTACTCGATGGCCAACAAGTCATTCGTGAAGAAACCGGCGAGCTCCTGTTTACAGATTATGGTGTTTCTGGCCCTCCTGTTTTACAACTCTCCCGCTTTGCCTCTGTTCTTTTAAGCGAACACAAGCAACCCACACTGATTATTGACCTTTTCCCTGAGCTATCCCCCGTCGAAGTTCTTTCCCTGATTCTGCGTCAACGCGACCGTTTCCCTCAGCGCGAAACTCAGTTTTTACTCAACGGGATTGTTCACAAGAAACTAATCCCCGTGCTTCTGCGTCAATCTGGTCTTGACAAGATGAATCGTCCAGCTGGTGAAATTGATCTATCGATTTATGAAAATCTTAGCCAAATGCTCACCAACTGGCAGATGACCATTACTGACACCAACGGATTTGCAAATAGCCAAAGCACCCTGGGCGGGGTGGATCTTAGTGAAATCAACCCCCAAACCATGGCATCAAAAAAAGCAAATCATCTCTTCTTTGCTGGAGAAGTTCTAGATGTCTGTGGCGCTAGTGGTGGTTACAACCTACAATGGGCTTGGTCATCTGCCTTCGCTGCAGCAGAGGCTATAATCAATCAGATTAATCCAACTAAAAATACACACTAAAAGACTTCTCAAAATCCTTCAATTTTAATAAACGCCAGCAAAAGGCATGCTTCTTACCCTTTTGCTGGCGTTTATTATATGTGTTTTATTTCAATTTCCATCAATTTATTTAAGCAGTTTTTTTACTTTCCCACTGTTTTTGCCCAGCTTTAATTAGGCTCTCTTGTCGTTTGATTAGTGATGTTTTCTAGTTCTTTTCTAGTTC
>LSQX01056891.1_pt2 | contig 14052 bp, 14 predicted proteins | sample 654561 | NCBI WGS metagenome assembly LSQX01 (sample SAMN04489861, study PRJNA283612) | anaerobic digester metagenome | isolation source: 4 biogas reactors fed with cattle manure at either 37C or 55C with and... | place: Denmark: Kongens Lyngby | collected 2014
GCCGCATGCCGAACGTTACGCGCGGAGGTGCGAGAGGTACCCCGGTTAACGGATGATCGGGGTTTGCCCGATTTCACATGAGATGATGCGCATGTCGTTTTGCAGGCTGGATATGCTGGCTTGCCGCGCTTTCGGGACAGAGGATCCGGATGACGCTTGAAAGCTCGCCGAATGAGCATCAGGGCAACCAAGGCAACGATCGCTAGTTTGTTTATTAACACATAGTGTTATTTCTTGTAATCTGATAAAATCGCTCTTGGTAAAAATACCACCCTCAGGAGGAACAACACAAATGCAAAAAAAGGCAGCCCTGTTGCTGGCTTTGGCGATGTTATTCTCCTGCCTGGCGCTGACCTCACCGGTCGCCCACGCAGAAGAAGCCGAAGCAAAGCTGGGTCTTGGCATCGTCACGGACGTGTCAGGTTCCACGCCGGCAACCGCAGATGCAGAGGGTCGAGCGAAAGTGGACACGACGATTGTCGCTGTTCTGCTTGCCGCCGACGACACGATTGTCGATGTCAAAATCGACACAGTACAGCCGTATACGTTTTTCAATTCGACTGGCGTTGTAACGGAGAAGAAAGATTTCCGCTCGAAACGCGAACTGAAAGACGACTACGGCATGATCGCAGCTTCGCAGATTGGCAAAGAATGGTACGAGCAGGCTGAAGCGCTCGAATCCTACATGATCGGCAAGACTGTTGCCGACGTGATGGCCATGGAAGTGAACGAGGAATTCCGTCCGACCGATGCCGACCTCATGGCATCCGTCACCATTCATGTGGACACGTACCTGCTGGCCCTGGAAAAAGCCGTGCAGAATGCAGCGGCTCTGGGCAGCAAGGCGGACAATACGCTCGGTCTCGCCATTACGGCGAACAACAATCGTTCAGCCGATGCAGACGGTGAAACGGATGGCGTGGCACAGGCATACCTGCATGTCGCCGCAGCCAGTGTCGATGCGGACGGTGTGATCACCGCCGCGGTCATTGACGCGCTTCAGCCGACTGTCACGTTCGATGCAGAAGGTCAGATCACGTCAGATGTAGCGGCCGAAGTCAAAACCAAGAACGAACTCGGTGCCGATTACGGCATGGTTAATGCTTCCGGCATTCAGAAAGAGTGGTATGAGCAGGCCAGCGCCTTTGCCCAGTATGCGGTCGGGAAGACGAAGGCTGAGCTGGAGGCACTGCCCGTGGCAGACGGCAAAACGACTGATGCCGATCTGCTCGCTTCTGTGACCGTGACCGTGACCGACATGCAGACAGCCATGATGAAAACAGTGGATGACGCGGTCAGCATGGCTTCCGGCGTCAAAACCGGTCTGGCCGTTTTGACCTCGATTGCAGGCTCAACATCTGCGGACGGTGAAACAGACGGTCGCGCCAAAGTGGACATCACGATGGTCGCTGTTCTCGTTGACGAAGACGGTACCATTCTCGATTTCAAGCTTGACTTCCTGCAGCCCTACACAAGCTGGGATGCTGAAGGACACGTGATTGAGAAGAAAGAATTCAAGACAAAGCGCGAGCTCGGTGACGACTATGGCATGCGTGCCGCATCAGCCATCGGTCTTGAATGGTATGAGCAGGCAGACGCATTTGAGCAGTACGTCATCGGCAAGACGCTGGAAGATGTACTCGCCTTAGAACTGGACGAAGAATACCGCCCGGCTGACGTCGATCTGGCGGCATCCGTTACGATTCATGTCGACAGCTATCTGGCTGCTCTGGAAAAAGCCGTGACGACAGCCAAGGTGCTCGGTGCCTCGGCAGAAGATGAGCTGGGACTCGGTGCGGTTGCGCATAACAACCGTTCTGCGGATGCCGGCGACGAGGATGGCCTGGCCGAATCGTACGTCCATTTCGGTGCCTTGACATTCAACACCGAAGGCATTGTGACCTCAGCCATCATCGATGCCAGCCAGGCTCGTGTGTCCTTTGATGCCGAGGGCCAGATTACGTCGGATATCACCGTAAATCCGCTGACGAAGGTGGAACTCGGTGATGCTTATGGCATGGCCATTGCATCCGAAATCGGCAGGGAATGGCACGAACAGGCCGATGCGTACGCAGACTTCATCGTCGGCAAAACGCAGGACGAAGTGGTGACCCTGGTCAATAACGATGGCAAGTCGGCGGATATCGACCTGTTTGCGCATGTCACCGTCACCATTGATGAAATGACGAAGATCGTGAGCAAAGGATACGAGGACGCATTTCTGGCGGTCCGCTGATCCGAAAAAAAGATTGCGAATGAAGCAAGGCCGCCCGCGGGCGGCCTTGCTGTTTCATCCTCACGCGCCCTGAATCAGAGAAGAGCATCGTCAAGTCGTCCACCGCGATGGTTTCCAGCGGGCAGCCTGTATGTGCGGGACAAAAATGAAGAGTGGGAGTGCCGAGCGGTGCGTGCAAGGGGGGACAGCTCAATTAATACCGGTATCAGCGACCTTTGCGCAGACGGCCGGCAACACCGGATGCGTGCATGGTCTTATATAGGAAATAAGCCATGAGGGCACCCAGAATGCCTTGGATGAGGTTGATGCCGAAACTGGTCAGGGCAACGGCTGCGCCATAGAGCACGGTCTCATAGAGAAAGTAGCCGGCTGCCATCAGTATGCCGCCTCCCAGGGCAGAGGGAAGGGGACGACCTGTTTTTTTGAAAAGGAACGCGGCCAGCCATCCGGCAAGTCCTTTGACGATGAGGGTGACGGGCGCGTAATGCGCATAGCCGGATAGCAGGTCTGCCAGCATTGAACCGAGCCCGCCTGTGAGTGCTCCGGCCAGCTGGCCGAACAACAGAGACGAGGTCAGCAAGATGGCGTCGCCGAGATTGAAGTAACCGTGCACGGCCGGTATCGGAATCTGAATAACAATGGTGGCGATTGTTGTCAGGGCGATCATCAGGCTGACGAGGGTCAGCGTTCTGGCATCCGGTCTTCGCATATCACCCTCCCGCGAACGTTCGGCTCGATTTTGGCGATGCACATCCACCATACACCGCATCAATGGCAAAGACAATTCGCCGGATTCCATACCCGATTCTTCTGCTGAAAACGTGTCTTTGCAGACAGTTCGCGAATCCGGTCCTGTGCTATAGTTGAAAACGATATCCTGAATAGTGAATGAGGATCGCGAATGTCATTTTTTAAAAAACTCCTTGCCGCGGTGATGATTGCTGCCTTCCTGCTTCTGTCTGCCGCCTGTGTCTCAACGCCGTCGGCATCGACCGCGACTTTGGAAGAAGCGAGCACCATGACGCGCTACCGCACATCGTTCATCGGCGTATTTGATACGCTGACCACCGTCATTGGCTACGCGGAAGATGAGGAAACATTCAATGAATACTCGGCGTTTATCAAGGACAAGCTGACCTTTTATCACCGGCTGTTCAATACGTATGACGCCTTTGAGGGCGTGGTGAACCTGAAGGTGGTCAATGAGACGGCCGGCAGCGAACCGGTCAAAGTGGATCCGGAAATTATCGCACTGCTGAAGCAGAGCCTGCGGGCAAATGAGCTGAGCGGCGGCAATGTCAATGTTGCGTTCGGCGCCGTGCTGAAGATCTGGCATGAGTACCGCGAAACGGGTATCAACGCACCGGAGCGCGCGAGCGTCCCGGAACGATCCGATCTCGAAGCCGCCGCGTTGCATACGGATATTCGCGACATTGTGATCGATGAAGAGGCGTCAACCGTCTATTTTCGAGATCCGGACCTGCGTCTCGATGTCGGTTCCGGTGCCAAAGGATATGCGACGGAGCAGGCGGCACTTCAGGTAGAGGCAATGGGACTGCGCTCGGCCGTTATTTCGGTTGGCGGCAACATCCGCACAATCGGGCGGCGGCCGGATTCGGATACACCCTGGCGCATCGGCATCCAGAATCCGGACAAAACGGTGGAAAATCAGGTGATTGAGATTCTGGCCGTCGAGGACATGTCCGTCGTGACATCGGGCGTGTACGAGCGTTACTATGAAGTGGACGGCGTGCGCTACCACCACATCATTGATCCGGAAACCCTGTTTCCCGAAGAAACATTCGATGCTGTGACGATTGTCACGCCGAGCTCAGCACTGGCGGACTCCTTTACAACGGCGCTTTTCAATATGGATCTGGAAGACGGCATGGCCCTGATTGAGTCGCTTGAAAACGCCGAAGCCATGTGGCTGACCGGTGACGAACGCCGAATGACGGACGGGTTCGACAGGCATATTGCGAAGGATTAGCTTATGAAACACATATCGAAAAGCAGACGCATCGCGGCGTCCATGACGGTTATTTTAATGCTCATGCTCCTGGTCGCCTCATGTCAGCGTGACGCGGATGAGTTGACTGAGGTGCAAACGGTAAAAATTGCCTACGCTCAGGCAGCGCGTCCGATTACCTTTACCGATGAAGACGGACGGGCTTCCGGCTACGATGTCGAGGTCATGCGGCTTGTCGACGAACGTCTGCCTGAATATGCGTTTGAGTTCATTGGCACGTCGGACGAGGACGCCCTGATCGGGGTCGAAACCGGCGCTTACGACGCGACAGTCAAGAATGTGTTCTACACAGAAGCCAGGGCTGCCCGCTATATCTATCCGAAAGAGAATATTGGCGGCAGCAATACAGGGCTGGTCGTTCGGATTGAAGACAGGGACAGGATTTTCGATCTGGAGTCGCTTGCTGAAAGCAGGGGCAAACTGGTCCCGATCGCGCCGCAGTCGGCACAGTATGCGCTCGTTGCCGCGTTCAACGAAAAAAATCCGGAGCAGGCCATTGAACTGCTCTCAGCGGACGATTTCAATCTGGTCGACGCGTATACATGGCTGGCCGAGACGCGTTTCGATGCATTTCTCAATCTGAAGGCGCTGTATGCGTTTCAGGTTGAAGCGGAGGACGGGCCCTTCCATCATCTGGAGAGCGAGCTTCTTTATCAGCCGTTTGCGGCGATTCCGACCTGGCCGCTTTTCAATCAGGAACACCAGGCGCTGGCCGACGCCTACGACCGGGTGATCGCCGACTTGAAAGAAGCGGGCACGCTGCGCGAGCTGTCCCTGACCTGGTACGGCGAAGACGTCTTTGATTTGCTGGACCGGGCACCGTAACCTGGATGAATTATCGTACATTCAATGTGAATGAAGTCGCTTCGGCGGCAAAGGATCTGCTGCCTCATGCCGGCACGAGTATTCTCATCCTGCTGGCGGCACTCGCCGGCGGCATCCTGATGGGCCTTTTGCTGACATTCCTGCTGCATGCCCGGTCGCCCGTGCTGTCGCTCATAGCCCGTATCTATCTGCGCGTGCTGCGCGGTGCGCCGGCCGTTGTCTTGCTGCTGCTTGTGTTTTACGGACTGCCCGTGCTGTTTTCTCTGATCGGCATCGGCACGCTGACCCAGACGAATCGGCTCTTTGCCGTGATTTTGACCTTTGCCCTGATGGCGTCGGCGCAGATGGCCAACGTCTTCACGGCTGCATACGGGGCCATTCCGAAAAATCAGCTCGAAGCGGCCAAGGCGGTTGGCTACACGGTTCGAAATCGCTTTTTTCATGTCTGGCTGCCGCAGGGCCTGCGTCTGGCCCTGCCGAATCTGGCCAATACGGCGACATGGCTGCTGAAGGAAGGTGCCGTCGCCTATACGATCGGCGTGCTGGATCTGGTCGGACACGCTCAGCTGCGCATATCTTCCCAGTACGGCGGCGGTGCTGTCGAAACCTACACGGCTTTGGCGCTGATCTTTTTTGTGCTCATTCGCCTGATTGAAGTGCTGTTTCACGGCCTGGAGCGGCGCGCCTCGGTTCATCTTGTGAAGGGAGCCGGATCCGGTGGCCGCTAACGCGTTTGTCACGACAATCCGGGAGATTATTCCAGGGCTGCCGCTGACCCTCGTTTTGACCGCTGTCCCGCTTGTGCTGGCGCTTGTCCCCGGCGTATTGCTCGGCTACCTGAGGAGCCGGGGCCGGCTGGCGTACTATCTGACTGGTGCGTACGTCACGCTGTTTCGCTCGCTCCCGGTCGTCTTGCAGATACTCTTTGCCTACAGCTGGCTGCCGAGCCTTCTCGCCGGCCTGGCCGCAGCACGCGGCTGGACCGTCGACGTGTTTGCGATTTCGCCCGTCTGGTACGCGATTGCGGTGTTGTTCTTCAATACCCTGGCCGCCCTGATCGAGGTATACCGCAGCGCATTTTCTGCCGTCCCCGCGCGCGAAGTTGAAGCCGCCCGGGCCGCCGGTTTTGCTGAATCGCGCGTGTTCATTCAGGTGCGGCTGCCGCAGGCGTTTATGTTTGCCTTGCCGAACCTGGCGTCGGCGACAGTGAATCTGGTGCGCATGAGTGCACTTGCCTATCTCATGACTGTGCCGGAAATGACGGGCCGCGCCCGCATGGCAGCCGGTCTGACTTTTGACACAATTACAGCCTACGGTGTCCTGCTTCTTGCGTACGTCGCGCTCTGCTTTCTCATCGATTCTGCCTATGACCTGATCTACGGGCGATTTATGCGCCGCCTGCACGGTACGGCCGGCGTGCGGGGGCTGACATGATTCGGGTCACGGATCTGACCAAGATGTACGGTTCGCTGCGGGCGCTTGACGGTGTCTCCCTGGCCATCGAAAAAGGGGAGATTGTGACCGTCATCGGGCCGTCAGGCGGCGGCAAGACAACCCTGCTTCGCATGATCGATCTGCTTGAGCCGGCTGATCACGGACGGCTTCAGTTTGATTCGCTTGACGTGGACATGCATCGTCCGGGCCGCACCAAAAAGCTGGCGGTGCGCCGGCGAATCGGGTTCGTCTTCCAGCAGTTCAATCTGTTTTCGCACCGTACGGTCAGGCAGAACATCGTCGATGTCCTCTGTTACGGACACGGCTGGCCGAAGCGCGACGCGGAAGCGGCCGCTGATGAGGCGCTGCTCGATGTCGATCTGGCCGACAAGCGCGATGCCTATCCCGCGGAGCTGTCGGGCGGTCAGGCACAGCGTGCTGCGATTGCCCGCGCCATGGCTGCAAGACCCGACCTCCTGATTCTGGACGAGCCGACCTCGGCACTCGATCCCGAACTGACAGGCGAAGTCGCCGCCGTGATCCGCCGGCTGGCTTCTGACGGCATGACGATGCTGATGGTGACGCATCACGTTGATCTGGCGGCCGAACTGGCCGACCGGGTGCTCGTTCTGGCAGATGGCCGCATTGTTGAAGAAGGCTTTGTACATGACGTTCTGGATAATCCGCAAACGGACAGGACAGCCGCCTTCCTGGAGCGTGTGCGACCGCCCGGCCGCTCAGGCCTGTGATATAATCGCTTAAACCACGAAGGGAAACACTTATGACAACTTTTCCGCTTGTCCTCATTTCCAGATTTTTCAGCGGTATTGATCTGCAGACCCTGTTCATTACGATTCTTGTTCTGGCCGTCTCCTTGTCAATACATGAGTATGCACACGCCTGGATGGCGAACCGTCTTGGAGACAGCACGGCGGCTGAAGCCGGCCGTCTGACCATGAATCCGCTGAAGCATCTGGACCCGGTCGGCTCGCTTGTTTTCCTTCTCACCAGACGTATCGGCTGGGCTCGCCCCGTGCCCGTGAACCCTGCCCGCTTCGACCGCAAATACACGGTCAAAAAGGGGATGATGCTCACGTCGGTCGCAGGGCCCATGTCAAATTTTGTCCTCGGCACGATCTCGCTCATCATTTACTATGCGGTCGCTACAATCGCGCTTTACAGCGGCCAAAACGAGTTTTTGGTGCTGCTCCTGCAGATATTCAGCATGTTTTATTCCGCCAATATGATTCTCGGTCTGTTCAACCTGCTGCCGATTCCGCCGCTTGACGGATACAAGGTGTTCGGCGCTCTGCTGCCGCGCAAACTGTATTTTCAGGTCATGCGCTACGAACGCTACATCGGGCTGGTGTTCCTGTTTCTGATCTTTTTCGGCGGGGGTATTTTGAGCCGTGTACTGCAGTTTCTCATGATCCCCTTTGATTTTTTGATCCGGAATCCGGTTGAATGGCTGTTCCGGCTGCTGTGGGGCGCACTTGGCCTGCTTTGATATCTGCTGAAGGAGTGAATGGAATGAAAACGATTGTATCGGGAGCCAGACCGACAGGAAGCCTGCATCTCGGCAATTATGCCGGTGCCATAGCCAACTGGCTGCGCCTGCAGGAGACAGAGCATTGCTATTTCTTTGTCGCCGACTATCATATGCTGACGACGGGATTTCTGGATGTCAGCCAGCTTCATGAAAATACGGGCATCGTGCTGGCGGAGCTGCTCGCCATGGGCGTCGATCCGGACAAGGTGACCTTGTTTGTTCAGTCCGATGTGCGCGAGCATGCGGAATTCTGCATGCTGCTGTCCATGCTGACGCCGGTCTCGTGGCTGGAGCGAAATCCAACGTACAAGGATCTGATGGATAACCTGGATCAGCCGGAACTCAGAACGGCCGGCTTTTTGAACTATCCCGTTCTTATGGCGGCCGATATCCTGATGTACAAAGCCGATGCCGTTCCGGTCGGGCAGGATCAGGCGCCGCATCTTGAGATCACGCGCGAAATCGCGCGCCGGTTCAACCATTTGTACGACGGCGTGCTGAGGGAACCGCAGGCGATTCACATTTCGCCCGTCCTCATGCGCGGCATGGACGGCCGCAAAATGTCGAAAAGCTACGGCAATGCCATCTCATTTCAGGACACGCCTGAAACCGTGCGCGAAAAGATACGTCTCACCGTGACAGATCCTGCCCGTGTGCGCCGGAATGATCCCGGTAATCCGGACGTCTGTTCCGTCTTTGACCTGCATAAGGTGTTCAATCCGGACGAAGCGCCCGAGATCAGACATCTTTGTCAGACAGCCGGCATCGGCTGCGTTGAATGCAAGAAGCGCGTGGCCGAAAAAATCGCGGCGTTCCACACGCCGATTCACGAGAAGAGCCGGGAGCTGCTCGCGCATCCGGCACGGCTGGCGGATATTGCAGCCGATGGTGCAAAGAAAGCCGCTGCCGTGGCAGCGGACACCATGGCTGAGGTGCGGGAGGCCATGAATCTTGGCATCTAGTCAGGCAACCGTATCGGCCCGGGACTTTGACAGCCCTCTGGCCCTTCTGTCTTACCTCCTGGAGCAAGACGATGTTCCGATTTCGGAACTTTTGCTCTGGCCTGTGATTGAGCAATACCTTGACCTGATGAATGACCTGGAGAAAATGGACATGGAACTTGCCAGCCAATTTCTCCTCATGGCCGCGACGCTCCTGCAGATCAAGTCGCAGGCGTGGCTGCCCAAATCCCTGCCGGACGGAGAATGGGACGCATCCGAGCCCCTGCGCAATCTGGAACTGCAGCTGCTGGCCTACCGGCGCTGCAAACTTCTGGCCGGCGAGTTGAAGACGGCCCATGATATTTACGGATTCAGCCGTTTCGGCATGCCGCTGTCCGCCGCTGAACTCGGCATTGAAGAAGCCGTCATTGCGGATCAGCTCGACCGCACGAAATTCGATCGGGCATGCGGGGCACTGGAAGTGAGAAACCGGTCCAGATTTCACGATCTGCGGGGCAATGTACGCTATCTGCTGCAGCGGGAACGCATTTCCGTCAAGGCTAAAATGAAGGAGATTCTCGGGGGGCTGGCACATAAGACGCGGCTCTTTTTCACTGACCTTTTTCCATCCGACCGAAGTGCGCCGGAGCGCATCGCCGGATTTCTTGCTCTCCTGGAGCTGATGCACCTGAATCGCATTTCCGTCAGGCAGGACGGCCTGTTTGCGCCGATTCTGATGTCGGCAAAGCGGAGACGTGACGATGTCGCGCTATAGCCAGAATATGGCAGCACTGGAGGGCATCCTCTTTGCAGCCGGTGAGCCGATCGGCATCGATGTCATTGCCGCCATCCTCGATTGCGAGACAAATGAGGCTCTGACGCACGTGGAGCAGCTGAAACGGCAATACGACCGGAACGTGTGCTCAGGACTCACCGTGCGCCGGATCAATGACCGTTACACGCTGTCCTGCAAACCGGAGCTGATCAATACGGTCGCGCGGCTGTACCGGCCGCAGCATCGCCCGGCTCTGTCGCAAGCCGCATATGAAGTGCTGGCCGTGGTCGCTTACAGCAAGCAGGTGACGCGGGCGCAGATTGAGGCGGTGCGCGGCGTAAACAGTGACAGCGCACTGGCCAGACTGCTTGAGCGCGGATACGTCGCCGCAGTCGGACAGGAAGAAACACCCGGACGCCCAACTCTGTTCGGCGTTACAGAACTATTTTTGCTGGAATTCGGACTTGCCTCGGCAGATGATCTGCCGCCCGTCGACCTGCTCAGCTATGAGGCGGTGGAGCGCTTGACCGGCCAGTTTCGGGAAGAGGATTAAATGGAGACAACACCAGCCATCTTTCAAATCGCGATCGACGGGCCGTCCGGCTCGGGAAAAAGCACCATGGCGCGTCGTCTGGCCGCTGCCCTCGGCATCGGTTATCTGGACACGGGTGCGATGTATCGCGCGCTCGGCTTCGCCGCCCTGCGGCGCGGCATCAGGCCCTCCGATCCGACAGATGTTGAGATCATGCTGCAGGACGTCGAACTCGATGTCTCTTTCGCAGACGGCTGCCAGCAGACCCTGATCGACGGGGAAGATGTCAGTCCGTTTATCCGGACACCGGATGTCTCAATGGCCGCTTCCGACATTTCGGCGCTTCCGGCGGTGCGCGGCTATTGCGTCGACAAGCAGCGCCGCATCGGCGAAACACACGCCATGGTCCTGGATGGCAGAGATATCGGAACTTACGTTTTGCCTGATGCCGATCTGAAGTTTTTCCTCACGGCAGGCGACGACGTTCGTGCCGGCAGACGTTACCTGGATCTTGTCAAGGCCGGCGTTTCCGTGGACATGAACGACGTCCTGCACGACCTGCGCGTGCGCGATCGCCAGGACAGCACACGTGAGCTGGCACCGACACTGGCTGCGTCTGACGCCATCCTGATCGATACCAGCGAGTTGAGCGAAGATCAGGTGTTTGACCTGATGCTCCGTCACTGTGCGGCGCGGGGTTTGACCCGTGGCTGAACGGTCCGGAACGCGCCGCGTCCGCTTCGCCGCCTTTATGAGCTGGCTTGTCTCGGGGACGCTCAATTGCCTCTACCGGGTGCGCGTGAGCGGCACGGCACATGTGCCGCAGACCGGCCCCTTTATCCTGATCGCAAACCACGGGCACGTATTTGACCCGCTGGTGATTCACCGCCACGTCACGCCCTGGGTGCACTGGGTGACGAAGCGGGAACTTTTTCACAATCCCGTGATCCGCTTCGTTCTGCGCGGCGTCGGAACCATTCCGTTCAACCGCGAAAGTCTCGATGTCGCTGCACTGCGCACCATTATCCGGGTGGTGAAGGAGGATGGTGTCGTCGGGATTTTTCCGCAGGGCGGCCGCGTTGTTCCGGAAGATCGCGACCGCGTGCTGCCGAAGGAAGCCACGGCTCATCTGGCCAGACGGTTCAAACTGCCGATTGTGCCGGTGGCTGTCGCCAATGAATTTCGTCTTTTCGGGAAAACGCGTCCTCATCTGATTTTCGGCCCGCCGTTTACGACCGATACCCTGAGTCTGAACGACGAAGCGGCGGCCGTTCAGATGATGCGCATCGTTTACGCACTGATGGATCAGCCGTATTGCCCCGACTACGAGGTACCGCAGGCATGAACATTACAGTGGCGCGCATCGCCGGTTTTTGTCCCGGCGTAAAAAGTGCCGTCGACACGGCTTATCAGCTGGCCAGTGAAAGCGATCGTCCGGTCTATATGTACGGTGAGCTGGTCCACAACCCGGCCGTTGTTGCCGATCTTCAGGCGCAGGGAATCGGTCTCGCATTCGTTCCGGACGATATTCCCGAGCCGTCGACCGTCCTCATCCGGGCACACGGCGTAACGCCCGCAGAAATGCTGCAGCTCGAGGAGGCCGGCCACATTGTGGTGGACCGCACCTGCCCGTTCGTGGGACACATTCACCGGCTTGCAGCCAAAGCAAAAGCCGAGGGCAAGCAGATCATCATCACGGGCAGCAAAACGCATCCGGAAGTCATCGGCGTGCTGGGACACGCAGGTGCAGACGCAATCGTCCTTTCTTCGGTGGAAGAAGCGGAAAACGCGACATTTGCAGACAATCACTGTGTGCTTTTATCCCAAACGACATTTGCGAAATCAACGTGGAAAAAAATCAGCGAAATATTGCATCAAAAAATTGCATTGCTTGAGATCTTTGATACAATATGTGGGACGACTGCGTCAAGACAGGACGAAGCTTCGCATTTGGCAGCTCAATCGGATGTTGTATTCGTGCTCGGTAGCCATTCGAGCTCAAATACGAGAAAGCTGGCTGAAGTAGCCGGAATGCATTGCGCCGAAACTTATCTTGTTGAACAGCCGGATCAGGTCAGGTCTATACTGTCAGGCCGGGAACCGGGACCGCTGAACATTGGCATCACTGCCGGCGCATCGACACCAGAACGCATGATCGGGGAGGTAATCCGCATAATGACAGAACAAGAAGGCTTAACAAACCAGCCTGAATCCATGGACCTGAACTTCGAGGAGTTCGTCGACAGCATTCCGCAGCTCAAGAAGGGCACCGTCGTGAAAGGCAATGTGATCCGCTACGACAGTGACTATGTCTACGTGGATGTGAAGGACAAGTCAGAGGGAAGAATTCCCCTGTCGGAGTTTGGTTCGGATTTTGATCTGGAAGCCGCGGCGAACGATCATAGCGAAATCGAAGTTTATGTTCGTAATATCCGGAACACGGATCAGGGCAAAGAAATCAGCTTGTCCAAGTCGCGCGTCGACTACACGAAGGACAAGGAAATCGTCGAGCAGGCGTACAACGACAAGACGCCGCTCATGGTGCGCGTCAAGCATATCGTGAAGGACGGCCTCATCGCCGCCCATGGCCACATCGATATTTACGTGCACCGCACACAGATTGAAACCCAGCCTGTAAAGGAACTGGAACCGTATCTCGGTCAATCGTTTGAGATTCTGGTCACACAGTTTGAACCGGACAAGAGACGACTCCGGGTTGCCGGGTCACGCCGCACGCTTCTGCAGAAGGAACGCCGCCGCAAAGCAAACGAAATCTGGGCTTCCATGGAGGTCGGTGAGGAATACGAGGGAACGGTGCGCAATCTGACTGACTTCGGCGCCTTTGTCGATCTCGGCGGTGTTGACGGACTCGTTCACATCAGCGAACTGTCCTGGGGACGCATCAAGCATCCTTCCGAAGTGGTCCAGGTCGGAGACAAAATTCCCGTCTTTGTGCGTGAATTCGATCCCGAGAAAAAGCGTGTATCGCTCGGCTACCGCAGAGCGGAAATGGATCCTTACAAGGATGTGGAAACCCGCTTCCCGGTTGGCTCGATTGTGCGCGGTATCATCGTTCGCATCTTCGCGTTCGGTGCTTTCATCGAGATCGACCCCGGTGTCGATGCGCTCTGCCACATTTCGCAGATCTCGGATTACCATCTGACGAAGCCGAATGAGGTCCTGGAAGTCGGCATGGAAGTGGATGCCCGTGTGCTCGAAGTATCAAATGAAGCGCGCCGCATCAGCGTCAGCATTCGCGACGTGGAGCCGATCAACCCGGTAAGGGATGAACCGCCGGCACGTTCGCGCCGCTCATCGCGGGATGAATTCAGTGATCTGCCGTCCAGCTACAGCGACACCAAATACAGCAGCAGCCTGGGCGACATCGCCACGTTCACGTCATTTGACGCCGATCAGGACGATGCAGAAACGGAAGCGGCTGTTGAGGAAACGGCTGAAGAAGCGGTGGAAGCAAGCGTCGAAGAAACGGCTGAAGAATCGATTGAAGCGGCCGTTGACGAAGCGGTTGAGAATATTGCTGCAGACGTCGTCGAGGCGACGGAGACAGCAGACGAGACGGTGGAAGAAGCGGCCGAGGTCGAGGCGATTACAGAACAAATCGAAGCGGCCGTACCGGATGAAGAGAATCCAGAGTCAGATCCCGTCTGATCGACTGACGTACCAACTGAAAGACGCACCCCCGTTCGGAGGTGCGTTTTTTTCTAAAAAAA
>LSQX01220710.1_pt1 | contig 14050 bp, 14 predicted proteins | sample 654561 | NCBI WGS metagenome assembly LSQX01 (sample SAMN04489861, study PRJNA283612) | anaerobic digester metagenome | isolation source: 4 biogas reactors fed with cattle manure at either 37C or 55C with and... | place: Denmark: Kongens Lyngby | collected 2014
ATTTGATTTGGTGGAGGCGAGGGGAATCGAACCCCTGTCCGAAACCTTATCCTCTGGACTTTCTCCGGGTGCAGTCAATGCTTAAAGTATTCCCCTTCCGGGCCGTCCATTGACAAACAGCTCCGGTCCGGTAGCCTGTTATACAATGCAGGAGCCAGGCTCATCCTGCACCGTTTTCCTGTTTAACCTGCCACCAGGTAAGGTCTGCTATCTGACGCCAGCGATCCATCCAGCAGATCGGATGGGCTGACGGTAGCTATTTAAGCAGCTACGAGTGCCGGTTTATTGGCAATTATAAAGTTCCTCGTTTTTTTAAGAGGCCAACGAGGATCCTCTACCCGCTTATCCAGTCTCAACAGCCCCGTCGAAACCAGTGCGCCCCCGTGACATAGAGCCGGGAACATCCGGCTCTGCATTAATTGTAGCAAAATTACGCTGGTTTTTCAATCTCGACCTTCCATGAACCAGCAGCTTTCATCCTGGAAGAGGTAGACTATCTTGCCCATGATACGGCAGGTGTAGCGGACACCACTGCCACCAACCTTTAAAGATGCTGCCTGGCGGATATCAAGAACCCGGTCTATTTCATAGCGCCGGCCATCCGGCCAGATCAGGGCAAGCGGCCGCAGCTGGCCATTTTCTAAAAACTCTGCCAGGACACGTACTTGAACTTTCCTTGCCACCAGATCACCTCATAAGAAACATTTGTTTGTTATATCTTATCTGAAAAAAACATATCTGGCAAGAAAAAGCCGGCTCCGGGGCCGGCAGGACAAATCAGGTAAATCAGCAAGGCCTAGCGGATAGTAAAACCCAGGACATTTTTCAAGTAATCAAGGGCGAACTCTGCCGCCTCCTCAGACAGGCCGGCCACACATTTTTTGGTCACAATGAAACTGACAGGCAGACCCTGGCTGGCAGCATGGTTATAAAGCCCGATACCATTTTGTAAAACACAGATCTCTGTAGCCACACCGGCCAGCTCAATCTCGTCATACTGGCGGACCAGCCAGTCCAGATCTGTCAGGTCAAGCATATAGGAAGTTTTAGTTAAAGTCTCCAGGCCCATGTCTCCCAGCTTGCCATATAGCTGCCAGCCATCTGTACCTTCCACACAGTGGGCGGGAAAGAGCTTGCCTTCCGGGTGGGAGCTGGTCCAGCCCTTGGCCGGGTGTGTATCCAGGGTGCAGAGCACATCATGCTCATTTTTCAGATAGTGCCTGGTCCGGCTGAGCAAGGATCTTTCTATTGCCTGGGCAGCAGCTCCAGCAGTCAATGCGCCATCATCAGCAACAAAATCATACTGGTAATCTATAATCAGCAACAGTTTTCTCATGGCTAACACCTCATGGCCTTAATTACAGCTAGTAATGGACTCTGTCTATTTAAATATAACAACAAATCAAAGCCAGGAAAACCTTTATATATTCCATCTGGCCAATTTTCGCATATTTACCAAAAATAAGGGCCGGATTGCCATATTTAACGTGAGAATAATCAGCCACCAAACTTGAGCCGGATCAGCCAGCCCAAAATGCCCAGGAGAAGCTTCCCGGCCAGGGCACCAAGCAGGAGGAAAACCAAAAACACCAGCAGCGGCCGCAGCCAGCGGTGCTGACGCAACTCCTGCTGCCAGACCTCGCTTTGGCGCATGGCTGGACTGTCATCTGCCAGTCTTTTTGGCCGCTTGCGCCTTTCTTGTTCAGGCTCATCATGGCCAGCCGGATCAAGCACCCGGAGAATAACCAGCCCTAAATCAGCCCGGCCGCCGGCCTGCCGCACAGCATTACCCAAAAGGCCGGCCTTTTCGGCAAAGGGCTGGGGCTGGCTGAGCAGCTCCTCTAGTTTTTCTTCCGGCAGGATATCTGTCACCCCAGCGGTGGCCAGCAAGAACATGTCGCCGGCTTCCAGGGCGGTCCTGGTCATATTCTCAGCCCGGACAGGCTCTGCTGCCGCTACTCCCAAAAAGCGGGCCAGGCGGTACTGGTCAGGCAGATACTCCTCGTCATCATGATCGGTTCTGGTCAGGCAGTAAATCTGCCCGTCACGCAGCAAGAAAGCCTGGCTGGACCCGATACTGAGCGTATAGGCAGCTGTCTTATCCAGCACCAGCGCTGTCAGGCTGGTCCCGGCCAGCTGGCCATGGTAGGGCTCCAGCAGGCGGCTGACCGAACTGTTGGCCGCATCAACATAATCCCTGGCAAAATCAGTGAAAACAAATTCCTGCCTGTCCTGGCGGCGCTGCTGCTGGTCCAGGACCGCCAGCACTGTTTCGGCGGCCAGGTCACCGATATCATCACCGCCCACACCGCCGGCAACAGCAAAAAACTGCAAAGGCTCAGTGGAGACAGTTGACCTTTCCCAGCCGGATCTTTGCCGGCTGATCACCCAGCTGTCCAGAAAATAAATATTATCCTGATTGCGCCCGCTGCCCTGCCCCTTATGCAGCAAGGCAGCCGCTATTGACCTGGCCATCTGCTATCTAGTCTCCCTGCCCGGCCTGCTCAAGAAAGCGGCCTAATTCCTGCTTTTGCTCTGCCCAATCAACAACAAAACTCTTGCCTTCCTGCTTGCGGTCCGGCTCCTTGGGCCTTATTTCATGAAAGAGGACCTGCTTGTCCAGGGCCAGGCCTTTAAGGCCCAGCCGGGCTGGATCCGCCAGGGAAAAATTACTCTGGAAGGAAAGCTGGCCACTGCCGGCCAGTTGCAGGTAAAGCGGCAGCTGCCAGCCGGCTGTTTTTGCCAAGAGTTTCTCAAAAAGATCCTGCTGCCGGCCTGGAGCGGCCATAGCCCAGCAGCTGGCCTGGACACCGTCCAGCAGCTGCAGGCCAGCCTCTTCCAGCTTTAAGCCACCCTGCCCGGCCAGGCAGCTGTTCAGCGCTGCCAGCTCTTTTTCTGTCACTTCTAATTCAAGTCCGCCTGCGGCATCAATAAAAGCTGCCAGGGACTGCTTGTCAACCAGAATGAATTTTTGCAGGTCCAGCCCCAGCTGCTCATTTAGTGTATCCAGGACCAGGCCCATACCCGCCTGGTCGTAAAGATCAGCCAGGGTCCTTCTTCCTTCAGCCAGCTGGACCTCAGCTGCGGGATCCAGGCTGGTGACCTTGAGGCGGCTGTTGGTCTGGTCCAGGCTGAAAATAAAAATCGCTTCAGCCGGACTGTAGACCAGGATATTTTCCAGCCCGGGGCTGATTTGCCTGACCGCCCTTGCCGGCTGGTCCAGTCGGGCCGGGCCGGGCTGGACCAGCAGGAAAAGAAAATACAAGACCAGGCCAGAAAAAAAACCGGCCCCGGCCAGAAAGGAAAGTTTTAGGAATCTTCTCCCGGATCCTGTCGCCATCTTAATCCTCTAACGCAGTTCCTTAAAGATCCGCCCGATCACAGCCTGGAGTATGGCTACAGTAATAGCCAGGACAAAAGCTGCCCCAAAACCACTGAGGTTGATCCCGGGGATGATGTAACCCACCAGGAGCACCAGCAGGATATTGATCAGGAGGCTGGATAAACCAAAGGTGAAAAATGTCAGGGGGAAGGTCAAGACCCGTAAAAAGGGCCTGATATATGTATTGGCCAGGCCCAGGGCCAGGCCAGTCAGGGCGGCATCCAGCGGGGTATTATAACTGACCAGCTGCGGCAGCAGGTACTGCAGCAGGAAAATCGCGGCTATGCTGGCAAGGATTCGGGTCACTAACTTCATCTTCCACCTCAGCTAAAAGCTTTATTTTCTTATTGTAGCATAGTCTGCCAGGTCTTCTGGCCTAATCTGGCCGGTGGCGCCGGATTCTTTCCCGGCTGATCACCAGGGCCTGCCTGACTCCGGCCAGGTCAGACAGCTCCTCAAGCAGCTCCTGGCTGATCTGGTCCAGGCTGACCTGGTAAACCAGCTCCCAGAGCCCGGCCAGGTAATAGCGGCCGGTCTGCCGGCCCTGCAGGCCGGCCAGGCGCCCTTCGACCAGGTCCAGGGCACTTTGTTCCAGCCGCACCAGTAAAGTGAAGCGGGCCTTATGCCAGCGGTAACGGTAGACAAGGAAGATATAAAGGAAGGCCAGGCCGGTCAAGGATAAAAGGGGCAGTAAAAAGCCCAGGGCCAGGATAGCCCCACCCAGGATGGCCCAGGCCACCAAAACCAGTTCACCAGGCCTTTTGATCTTGCTGTGCCAGTAAAGTGAGGCCAGGACAGCCAGGCCAAAGGAAGAATAGGCACCCCAGCGGCCGCCCTGGTAGAGCAAGAGGGCTGTCATGACCGGCAGGACCAGCAAAGAGAGGCGGTAGGCCTTTTGCTGCTGGTCAAGGAGTTCGCGGTAAATAAAGCCGGACAAGAAAAAAAGCAGTAAACCGGCCAGGATGGCGGCCAGGATCAAAAAGAGCATGTATAGAAAAGGTGAACTGGCCGGATCCAGCAGGGCCGGCAGGTAGACCAGCTTGTGCCGCAGCGGATCAGGCAGCCAATCAATCGTCATAACGGCTGCTTTCCTTAAGTCGTCTCTGGATCGCCCGGTCTGATTCTCTCTCAGCCAGGCTGGCCCGTTTATCAAAATTCCTCTTACCGCGGGCCAGGGCGATCTCCACCTTGACCAGGCCGTTTTTAAAATAAAGGCTGGTCGGCACCAGGGTCATGCCCTGCTGCATGACCAGGCCGTTCAGGCGGTTGATCTGCCTTTTGTGCATGAGCAGNNCCCTGCTCATAGGGGCTGATGTGCAGGCCGATCAGCCAGAGCTCACCATCTTGCACAGTGGCATAGCTGTCACGCAGGTTGACCTGGCCCTGGCGCAGGGATTTAACCTCTGTCCCCACCAGCTCAATGCCCGCCTCCATCGTCTCTGTTATATGGTAATCGTGGTAAGCCTTGCGATTTCGCGCTATATTACCACCTTTGCTGTTTTTTGCCATTTTTCCCTCCAGTGGCAGTCATATACCGGGTTTATGCACACTATCCACATAGTTATCCACAGGTAAAGGGCCTGTTTTGCCCGATATTTGCCCTTTTTGTCGCTATTTTGTCGGCTTTTCCACTTTTTAGTTTTTGAATAATCCACATGCATATACCGTATATTCAGTGATTATCCACTTGCTTTTAAAATCAGTCCCCGCCCAGCTCCAGATAGGGCACAGCATTAAGGGACAGGTCATCTGTGCGGCCAGCCTTGTGGGCATAATAGCCCGCAGCAGCAATCATGGCCGCATTGTCCGTGCACAGGATCAGGGGCGGGAAACTGAGCCTCACACCCTCTTTGGCGGATCTATCTGCCATCTGCTGGCGCAGGCAGCTGTTGGCAGCCACACCGCCGGCAATGACCAGGCGCTTTTGGCCCGTTGCTGCCAGGGCTGCAAAAGTGTGGTCAACCAGGACATCCACCACCGCCCTTTGGAAACTGGCGGCAAAATCCGCCAGGGAAACCTGGTCCTGCCAGCTACCCCCTTGCTGGCTGGCCTGCTGCTGCAGGCGGTTAAGCTGGTTCAGGGCTGCTGTCTTGACCCCGCTGAAGGAAAAATCAAAACTGCCGGCCATGGTTGTGCGGGGCAGGTCCACAGCCTCTGGGTTGCCCTCACGGGCAGCCTTGTCCAGCAGCGGCCCACCCGGGTAGCCCAGCCCGATGCTGCGGGCCACCTTGTCAAAGGCCTCTCCGGCAGCATCATCACGGGTGCGGGCCAGGACTTTAAAATCAGTGTAAGCATTAACCTGGACGATATGGCTGTGGGCACCGGAGACAACCAGGCATAAAAAGGGTGGCTCCAGCTCAGGGTCAGACAGGTAATTGGCCGCTATATGGCCGGCCAGGTGCTGGACACCAACCAGTGGCTTTTGGGCAGCCAGGGCCAGGCCCTTGGCCGCGGTCAGGCCGACCAGCAGGGCGCCGACCAGGCCGGGGCCGTTGGTGGCGGCGATCAGGTCTATCTCAGCCAGCTGCAGGCCCGCTTCCCTTAAGGCGGAGTCAATCACCGGGATAATCGTCTCCAGATGGACCCGGGAGGCCAGCTCAGGCACCACACCGCCATAGCTGCGGTGCAGGTCAGCCTGGGAGGCAATCACATTGGACAGGATCTGGCGGCCATTTTTGACAACTGCCGCCGCTGTCTCGTCACAGGATGACTCGATGCCCAATACATATAGATCAGTTCCAGTTTCTCTTGGCAAAATAAACGCCCCTTATTCTCAAAATACCAGCTGGCTGACATGCTGGTCGAAAAGGACCAGCCCACCCAGGATAAACACATAGATGGCACAGATTAGAAAGCCCCGCCTGGTCAGACGGCGCAGCATGAACTCCATGACAAAGTAGCCGGAAAGGCCTGACACGGCAATGCCGACCAGGATATTAACCAAGCCGAAAGATTCCAGGGCTCCCCCACCTTTTTTCAGCATGGAGATGATATCCAGCAGCAGGGCCCCCAAAACAGCCGGCACAGTCATCAGGAAGGAAAAGCGGATGGCCTTTTGCCGCCTAATACCGCAAGAAAAAAGAGCTGTCAGGGTCATGCCTGAGCGGGAAATACCCGGGACTACAGCCAAGGCCTGGGCCAGGCCGGTCTTGGCGGCCACCCCGTAACTGATCTCCTTTTCCGGCTCTTCCTCGCTCTTGTCCTTGCCCAGCAGGGCCAGGCCCAGGACCAGGCCGGTGATCAGGAAAGAATAGCCCAAAAAACCGCCGCCAAAGAGGCGGTCCAGCCAGTCACCCAGTAAAAAAGCGGCCAGGGCGGCAGGGATGGAGGCGATGATTAAAAGACGCAGCTTCATGCCTAAAAGGTCCTTCAGGATCTCCAGGATATCCTGGCGCAGGACAAGCAGCACTGCGACCAGGGTGCCGGCATGGAGCAGGGTGGTGAAAGAGAGCATGGCCGTCTCATCGCTGCCCAGGATCCTGCCTAATAGGGTCAGGTGGCCGGAACTGCTCACCGGCAAAAACTCTGTCACGCCCTGGACAAGGCCAAATAAAATCGCTTCCAATATACTCATGCACTGCCTCCCCTGCCCCGTTTTCTTGCGCACGGGGCCGCCTTCGATTTTACCACATCTTGGCCTGCCCATGATATAATCAGCTGGAATATAAAAGTAAAGAGGGGATATCTTGCAGCGCAGCAGCAGCATCAGGCGCATCAGTTTCCGCCGCCAGCCCGGCCGTTTTCTCCGGCCGCTTATTTTACTTTTATCCCTGCTGGCCCTTTTAATGGCCAGTGCTGGTGTCTGGGCCTTCGTGGAGGCAGATAAGATCATGCAAAGGCCCAGCCTGCCCCTGGAGACCTTCTCCAGTAATGTCATGCCCCGGTTTTTTGCAGTCAGCTTCCCTTCCCTGGATGAACAGACCAGCCTTTATGGCTGGTACATGCCTGCCCCGGACCAGGCGGTCAGCACAATCATCCTGGTCCATGACCAGGATAAAAACCGGCTCCAGTTCGGCCAGGCCACCGCCCTGCTCTACCATCACCTGACCGGCCTGGGTTTTAATGTCCTCTCCTTTGACCTGCGTAACAGCGGCCAATCAGATGGCAGTATCTCCGCCTTCGGCTATGCCGAGTGGGCGGATGTCCTGGCTGCCATCCGCTATGTGCAAAGGACAGCCGCCACCACGGATGTCATCCTTTATGGCTTCGGTACCGGCACTGCCGCTGTGCTGGGGGCCTGGCAGGAGCTGCCCCCGGATAAGACCGAAAAAAAAGGCCTGGCTGAGGAAGTCGCCAAGCTGGACCTGGACCGGACCTATATCAGCGGCCTGATCCTGGACTCACCCGGCCCTTCCCCGGATGAGGCCATCCGCCTGCTCATGCGGCAAAGGCAGGGCCTGGCTGGCCGGCTGCTGCCGCTCCTTGTCCCCTATGCAGTCAGGATCTCATCCGGCAGCACCAGTGGCGTCAGCCATGACACAATATTGGGTGCCTGCTTAAAACCGGCCCTGATCATCCACCAGCCAGCAGATGGCCCGGCAGCAGCGGTCAGCCGGGAAAGACAGCGCCTTTTGCCTGATCTAACCCAGATCAGTAGACTGCAGGCAGAAAGTAGGCCTTTCCAGGAAGATTCAGCCTATCTAGCTGCCCTGACCAGCTTTTTAAAACGTTATTTTCTCTCTGGCAACTAGGAAAAAACTACTGGCGTCTTGAGCGCAGGATGGAAAGCAGCAGCCCGGCCAGGGTCAGCCCAGCCAGGCTGAGGCCCACTGGCAGGACAATGGCATTGATGCGCACCAGGTCGGGGTTTCCCGCAGCGCCGATACTGGTCCCGATCATCACCCCGGTGATGATGATGCTGAGGGCCAAAAGAATGATACTGAAAGTCAGACGGTTGGTGATCCGGTTGATCTGGCGGGGCAGCTTGTCCAGCCGCTTGATCTCCAGCTGCAGGCTGTAGTCGTCTGATTCCATCTTATCTAGAAGACCCAGCAGGAAGTCCGGGCTGCGGGAAAACAGTTCCGCATAGCTGGAAGCGTTTCGCTTTATCTCTGCACTGATATTGCTGGAGGAAAGGAAATGGCGCAGATACTTCTTGGCCATGGGCTGCATGATCTCCAAAAGGTTCAGCTCCGGATCCAGCCGGTCCAAGAGGCCCTGCAGGGTGAGGAGCATCTTGGCCAGCAAGGTCAGTTCACCCGGGATAGTGATCTGGTAGGTGAAGGCCAGCCGGAAGACCTTGCCCAGGAGTTCGCCCAGGTCCAGCCGGTTAAAGGGCAGGGCCAGATAATAATCCAAAAGCCGTTCCACCTCTTGTTCGAAGCGGGCCAGGCCGGCCCTGTTCCGGATAGTGCTCATGGCAGCTATAGCCCTGACCACCTGGTGGCTGTCCTGATTGACCAGGCCGGCAAAAAGCCGGGCCAGCTTTTTTTGTTCAGAGCGGGCCAGGCGTCCAGTCATACCCAGGTCCAGGAGGATTATCCTGCCATCGGGCTGGACCAGGATATTGCCCGGATGGGGGTCGGCATGAAAAAAGCCGTCAATCAGGACCTGGTCCAGCAGCAAGTGGGACAGGCGCAGGCCCAGCTCCCGGCCACTTAGGCCGGCTGCAACCAGTCCTGCCTGGTCAGTCAGGCGGATACCGGCAATATAGCCCATGGTCAGGACATGCCTGGTCGTATACTGCCAGAAGACTTCCGGGACACCAGCCTGAGCGTGGCTGGCCAGATTTTTTTGCATGCGGACTGCATTTTCAGCTTCGGCCAGAAAGTCCAGCTCCCGGGCCAGGGAATCTTCCAGTTCAGCCAGCATGCCGTCCAGATCATAAAGTGTGCTGACCTGGGTACGGTTTTTCATAAAGCGGATCAGGTCGGCCAGGATCTCCAGATCAATCCTGATCTGGTCTTTGGCCCCGGGCCGCTGCACCTTGACCGCCAGCTGGCGGCCATCGGCCTGGCTGGCCTGATGCACCTGGGACAGGGAAGCTGCTGCCAGGGGTTCTTTGCTGAAACTAGAAAATACCTGGTCCGGTTCATCGCCCAGGGCTTCCCGGACCACCTGGCAGACCTCAAGATAGGAAAAAGGCAGGACTGCATCCTGGAGTTTTTCCAGTTCACCGGCCACCTCGGCTGAAATCAAGTCCGGCCGCATGCTGAGGATCTGGCCGATCTTGACAAAGGTCGGGCCCAGCTCCTCAAAAGAACGGCAGAGGCGCTGGCCGATGGAAAGGCGGGCGTTTTCAGCCGCCCGGGCCTTCTGGATGGCCGGCTTTTTGCGCATACGCAGATAGCCAAAAACACCCAGCTGCTCAAAAAGCAGGCCGAAGCCGTTCTTGCTGAGGACCCTGATAATCTGGCGGTAGCGTTTCAGGTGGAGCCGGCGCCGCCACAGCCTTGGCCCGACCATCACTGATCCAGATCAGTTTGTTCCGGCTCAGCCGGCACATAGCCAAAGTCTTTCAGGACCTTGGCCACCTCCTCCTTGATCCACTCCCTGGCCAGCTCCTGCTGGACAGCACCTTTTTTAATCAGCTCTTCGGTGAACTCCTGGGCTTCCTGGCGCTTCAGCTCCCCGCGTTGGACCATCTCATCGACTAGCTTTTCGATTTTCTCCTTGGAGTAGACCGCCAGGCCCAGACCGAAGTTAAGCGACTTTTCAAAAAAATCCTTGATATCCATTGCCAAGTCCTCCTTGCTTCTACCAGCCATGCCTTTGCGGGCCCCAGGGCCGGTAGTCCAGTTCCTGCTTGACCAGGACCATCTGGCCAGAGGCGATGTTTTCGCTGACAATCACACCAGGTCCGACAGCACAGTTACAGCCGACAATAACACCGGGCATGAAGATTGTGTTGACTCCGGTCCTGGAATAGTCACCAATATAGGTGCAGTTGGCATACTCATCCGCCTGCTCGCGGCGGCCGCGGATCCTGTGGCTGCTCTCGGCATTATCAAAACGCAGGGTGCCGCAGACAGTGGCCGCACCGATATCGACGCAGTTACCTAAAAGGCCGCTGATCTCCATGTAATGCGATAAATAGACCCTTTCAAATAAAACACCGCCAAACTCTGCCGCATGCAGGATGCGGCACCAGGGCCCGATCGTGCTGTAGCCGCCGATATGGCAGTAGTCAGTGATGGTGACATTGTCGCCAACCAGGGCCGGCCCGGCAATGATGGCCCCATTATCGATGACCGTGTTGTCTCCGACAATCAGGTTGCCCTTGATGACACAGTTGCGTCCGATGCGGCTGTTTTTGCCCAGCTGGATAAAGCCTTGCCGCTGGACAGAAGGATCGATACTGGCTCCCTCAGCCAAATGGTCCGTCTTGAGGGCCCCAGTCAAGCGGGCCAGCTGGATCCGGCAGGCGGCCATGATCTGCCACGGCTTGTCGATATCAATGATCTCATCCTGGCTGGAAACAGCTGCCAGCTGCTGGCCACGCTTCAAGGCAAAGGCCAGGCCGGTTTCCAGAAAAGTCTCCTGGGGTGGCATGCCGCCCAGGCCGGGATCAAGGAAAAGGCCGCTGCCTTCTGCTAGGTAAGGGGTCAGGCCGGCTGTGGCGATCAGGCCATGCAGGCGGCGCAGGCCGGGAAAGGGCTTATGGCCGATGATCTCTTTCACCAGGCCATCCTGGGCCAGGCAGGTGATCTGCTCTTTTGCCTGGCGGGTATCCAAAACAGGGCCAAGCAGGACTGTTCCGGCCGCTCTTTCTGGCTTATGGCTGGCCAGGAAAAGCTTTAAGTCAGCCGGGCTGTAGAGGGTGTCGGCAAAAAGGACCAGGTAATCTCCTTTTGGCGGTGAGGCCGCCAGGGCCTGGGCCAGGGTGGCATTATTGCCGCTGCCGGCCTTGGTTTTTAAGACAGTGACGGCCGGATCGGCAAAAAAAATCTGGACCAGCTCATCCATCTGGTGCGATCCGGCCAGGACAATCTCCTTCACGCCCGCTGCCAGCAGGGCGTCTGCTGTCAGTTTGGCCAGCGGGGTGTTACCCACCAGTAAAGCAGCCTTATTCCTGTACTCGTTAAAGGGGGCCAGGCGGCTTGCACCACCACCAGCCAGCAGATATGCTTTCATACATGGCTCCTTACCTGCCGGAAAAAACCGGCAAATATCAAGTTTTTACTCTGGATTTATTATAACGCAAAGTGCGGCTGAAGTGCCATCAGGCCTTCTGGTTCAGCCTGTCTATAGTCTCTTTCATAAAGTCATGGGCATAGAGCAGGTTGAGCGAGTCGAGAGGTATGACAACAATATTGCCCGGGGTTTCATTGAGCAGGACGTCTTTACTGGTCAGCTGCTCCGGTCCTTCAGGGCCCAGCCGGGGCTGGCTAAACTGGTTTTCCCGCAAAAGTTCCAATGTGTTGTTGTCGTAATACCACAGGCATTCCGGCGTATCCCGGTTAGCTACCAGGTAAAAGCCTTTCATGTCAAGCACTAGGGATCTTTCATCCCATTTTTCCACTGAACTGATCCTTGTCGCATAACGGCTCAAAAAGAGCATCTGCCGCTCATTATTTATACTGTGCTGCTGGATCTGGCTGAGCAGGGCCCATTGGCGGAAACGGGCAGCCGCCACCGGATCGATCTGCTGCCAGATGTCCCCATCTTCAGGTAGATCAGTTTCAGCGGCAGGCTGCTGGCTCTCCAGTATTTTTTGCTGCAACTGGTTTATAATCTCTTCTTCCGGTTGCTCTTTTGCTGGCTGGTCCTTCACTTCAGGTATGACCGGGTCTGGCAGGCCAGCCGGCTTTATCTCTGGTTGGACAAAACTGGCCTGGACAGGAGGACCGTGTTCATCCAGATCTGGCTGGTCTTTTTTCTTGCGCCCGAAAAAGCGGCCTAACAGGCCCTGGCCGGCTGCCTGTTCTTCAGCTGCGGGAGCTGGAGCCTGGACTTCAATAACCGGGAGTGGCTCGAAATTATCCTGGACCGGTTTTGGCTGGGCTGCCGGCGGGGGTAAAGCAGGTTCTTCTTCCTTTTCAGGCGGCAGGTCCGTATCATCCAGCTCCGGGATACCGAAAAGCTCCAGGAGGGCATAGTTGATATCCTGCCATTTTTCAGAGAACCTGTAGTCTTGCAGATAGCGGCTGAGCAGTTTCCGCTTAGCCGGTCGCAAGCCGATCCGCATGGCCTGGATGAAAAGGCTGCTGTTTTCCTGGATATCCTTGTCAGACACCTTGTCAAACCAGGCTGTCAGGAAGGCGGCAGCAAAGGGTGAGTCAGGCAAGATAGCCAGGCGCACCATATAGCCGCAAAGGCTGCTGTTGATGTTGTCACTTGTCATCTGCTCACTGGGCAGCAAGGTCAAGGATGTATAGGCCGAAAGAAGTGGGTATTTTTCGCGCAGCTGCTCTTCCGGCAACTGGCTGGCCTCATCTTTGGTCTCAGCCTGCAGGTTGGCTGCTCTTTTGGCCAGTTCTTCCGGCAGCCGGGCGTCCAGATGAGCCTGGCTGAGCTCAGTGATAAAAAAGAGCTGCTTGTCTTTTTCTTTAAGGTTTTCAATCAGGATGGCTAAAACCTTGACCAGCCTGTCATTGGGATAATGATGCTGGTAAAAGGCCCAGGCCACCTGGCAAAGCGAGATAGAAGAACGCAGCTGAAAGATCGTCAGGAGGCGGTTAAACAGCTCTTCCCCTTCTGCTGCGGAGATTACCAGCACAGCTCCGAAAAGATCATTTAAACGCCTGCGGGCCAGGCTGTAGGCCAGCTTAAGCAGGTCAGCTTCTGTCTGGCAGGCAGCAATCTCATCCAGGAGGACCCTGCCTGCATCTTCCCTGACAGAAAGGGCCAGCTCTTCTGGAAAGTCGACCTGGCGCTTTATTTCCTGACGTAAGTGGTGTAATTGTAAGTCTCCCGGTTGGCTCATCTAGTCTGGTTTGCCTCCATGAAAATGCTTAACTGGTAAAAATTGTGAACTCTAGTAAAGGTGTATTAACAGGATATACACCTTTGGCCGGTCTGGCAAGAGGACAAGTAAATTGTGTCGTTAATAATTGATAATTTTTCCTGCCATAAGCAACCGAAAAAAGCTTTGCTTAATCAGGCCTCGCTTCGATCACTTTCCAGCAGGAGAACCCGCAGGGCATCCGGCAGGACTTCCACTGCATCGCCGATTTCTGCTGCTGCCACGGCCAGGCGGCGCAGGATATCTGCAGTTTCCTTGTCAAAGCGTTCCAGGACTGTATTGAGCTGCAGGTCTATACTGCCCGCAAAGTCTGTGATCGATGTGGTCAGGCTGCTGCTCAGCCCGCCAATATCCATGTTGATCCCCTGGGCATAAAGGCTCATGCTCCTGGCCTCTTCTGACATGCTCTCGGTCAGGGCCTGGAGGCCACCGCCCAGCTGGCTGTTCTGGCTGTCAATCGACTTTTGCACATTGCTGACCAGTTCTTCGGTCAACTGGGTGAAGCCGACCATGAGCTGGTCAATCCTGGTGCTCAGTTCGCCAGTCAGGATATCAACCTGCTCCCTGATCGAAGCCAGTTGCTGCCGGTTGATGTCATAGGTTTCGCTGGCCTGTTCCTGCACCTGCCTGGCCTGCTCAGCTGATCCGTCCACTACTGCCTTCAGGGTGTCTGAAAGGGCGAACATTTCATCTGACATGCGGCTGATCGCATCATTAAGGCCAGTCTGGCTGCCGGAGTAGATGGCGCTCATGGTGGCGGCTGA
>LSQX01036790.1_pt1 | contig 14049 bp, 12 predicted proteins | sample 654561 | NCBI WGS metagenome assembly LSQX01 (sample SAMN04489861, study PRJNA283612) | anaerobic digester metagenome | isolation source: 4 biogas reactors fed with cattle manure at either 37C or 55C with and... | place: Denmark: Kongens Lyngby | collected 2014
GAGATACCGGAGACCCTTATGCATTGCAATCAATCAAAAATATACACTCACTAACTGCTGGTGATACTGCTCATATTACCAAGTATAATGCCCTGAAGCTGTTTTTCAATTCCTAAAATGTTATACCTGTTACAGCGGGACGTCAGGAGATCAAGTGCTGAATTTTCATCAAGGGGTTTACTTATTAGATATCCCTGAACTCTGTCACAGTGGTGTTCCCGCAGGTAAATGAGCTGCTTTTCGTGCTCAACCCCTTCGGCTACAACCCAGTGGCCTAGTTTATGAGCCATTGAAATTATATCTCCGGCAATTGTCTTTTCCGGATTCAGCACCAGCAATTTATCAATGAAGTTTTTATCGATTTTGACGAAATCAATGTCTAATTCACTTACACGGGCAAAAGAAGAGTAGCCTGTCCCAAAATCGTCGATTAGTACTTTAATACCAGCGGCTTTAAGCGCATCAATAACCATATTTAATTCTGCTCTCTCTGTGGCGAAGACCGATTCAGTAAGTTCAATTCCTAAATTCTCCGGATTCAGGCGCATATCGTTGATCATGCCTAACAACCTGTTGGCAAATCCATCTTCCAGCATCTGAATCGTCGAAATATTAATAGATACAGTTAGGGTGTCGTGACCATTCTCTTTTAATTTCTTTAAAAAACTAAGGGCTTGGGTCATGATACTTTCTCCAAACGAAGCAATCAGGTTTGTTTTTTCGGCTATCGGTATGAACTCCAAGGGAGGAAGCAAACCATGTTTTTCGCTGTTAAGCCTGGCTAAAGCTTCGAATCCACAAACCTTATCCGTAGTAAGATCGTAAATTGGCTGATACTGCATATAAAGTCTTTCGGTCTTTATTCCCTCCGCTATTTCTCTTATTTCCTGGCCGATCTCATTCTCCCGGGTGATCTGAATATCTAATTCTGTGCTGTAGAATAAAATACTCGCACCATTGTGATTGTTTTTTGCTGCAACTTCACTGGTATTCATTAGTTTTTTCAATAAAGCATCAGTATCGCCCACATCCGATTTATCTATCTGAAGGATCCCTATACCCACACCTATTCCATGGACATATAGATAAGAAGACAATGTTTCTGATATTTTTTCGCAAAAGGCAGTCAGTTCTTTTTCATCTTGATAACTTTTCACATAAAAAACAAATCTATAATCGGTTGTATTGAACAATGAATAATTATCGTTACAAAAGGCCTTTAGAGAATCAGCAATATTCTTAAGAATATTCTGGTTGTAATGATATCCATAGCGCAGATTTAAAGCATGCATAGAAGATAGATTGACACACACCAACCCACGCTTGTTTGACGAGGACATCACTGCTTCTCTTTCCAATGTTTTTACCAATACGCCACGGTTATAAAGTCCTGTCAGCAGCACATGTTCATTGTTGTATGTCAGGGTGGCTTCAATGTTCTTGCGTTTTGTTATATCCGTTATGATACACAGATGGTCATCGGATTTCTCCCCCGATGTACTGAACGGAGCCACCAGCATATTTGCCCAAATAATAGAACCGTCCGGCCTAATATAGCGCTTTTCCATCGAGTATTGATCAATTTCGCCTTTAATAAATTGTTGGTAATATGCCATATCAGCATCAAGGTCTTCCGGATGCGTTAGCTCTGGCCAAGTAATATTTTGCAGTTCATCCTTTTTAAGCCCCAAAATTCTCTCATATGCCGGATTAATATTAACATCTTCAAATTCCTCATCTTTTGTATGGTTCTTGTCATTCATAATAGCTATCCCAACCGGTGCCTGCTTAAACACATTGGAATAGAATTTTTCCCGGACTGCCTGGGTGTTGATTCTTTTAATATAAGCAACATTTTTCTCTTTATAAGCTTTTATCAGCGTGATGATCACAAGGACGCCCGCATAAGATATGATTCCTGGCAAAGATTCACTTGATCCATGTCGAATTAAAAATGCCATCGCACTTACGAGACTGATGCAGTTCATTATAACAGCAGAAATATACCCTGGTCGGTTTTCCTTGAGTACCAGGTATATTGAAATGAACATCTGTATTTGAACAATGATCCCTCTGATTACCGATTCGTTAAAAATCACTGAACCTATGGCAAAGGTATTATTTGAAAGAAATACTAGCAGGGCAGAAATAATTATGTATATAAGGACACTTGCGAATAAGATTATGTAGCTGGTTTTTTTATCTATGCTTTCTGATATGTTAAAGCTGTCTTTTTGAAGAACATGGTATATGGAGAGCACGGGTATCAGCATAATAACAGGTGCCATCTGCGGCAGCTCAGAATATATACTGCTTAAAACCACATCAGTAATTGTTCCCAGAACCAGCGCAGCGATTATCGATAGAAAAACAATGCGCGATTTCTTTCTTGTAACTTCATCCGATGTTTTTTTACCCCATCGATACAAAAGCAATAATCCTATGAGTATAAAACCTATATAATACGCATAGAACATCCAGTCCCAAACGTTATTTTGCGCTACATTGATCCAACCAAATTTTGTTAGGTGCAGATCATATGGGAAAGGGTTAATTCCATATGGAACAGCAAAAGCAAAAATAGAAAATAAAGACGGTATATACAGACATATGTAGAACCACCATTTTCTAAATGAAGGGGATTTACCCGTTATGATCAGTATAAAGTGGAGCAAAATTGCGTAAGCAGTGCTCCAGCCGATGGCTGCAATTCGCCGAAAGGTTTCGCCCGCAGCTGCGTCATTGGCAACGGCTGACAGCGCCATTCCATACGACCAAATTGTAATCGCGGCTGTAAGAGCAAAAAACGCTCTGTTGGCTGGAGCTTTATGATTGCCTTGCAATGTAAATATCCCACTGACCAGCACAACCGTACCCACAGCGAAGAATAACAGTGAAACCATCAATGTACTAAGCATCCCGTTCTCCTTTCGACTTCAGCAGAGATTACAAATAAAGTATTCACATATATGACTTTTAAAAAAAGCGCGATGCCACTCATTTTGCAGCGAATTCATAATGGCTGTCCAATTCACGAAAATCGTGTTTTTAGTTTACTCCCGGTTGGCTATATGCAAGACCTTTGCTGTTTATTTGTATCTCAAAAGACGACGACTTGGTTACTACCATTATTTTTCCCTTGCAATAATGCCATGTCTGCTTTCCTTACTGTTTCCTGTATGCCTTCTGCTTCAGAGTATTCTGCAACACCGAATGTCATTGTCACATTGAGGTTGAAAAGGTCACATTCGTTGGTTGTGCTTTCCAATTCCGCCCGTGCTCTTTCGGCTAGAACCCTGGCACCTTCGCGACTGGTATCGGAAAGCAAGAATAAAAATTCTTCGCCGCCCCATCTCGCAAGAATATCAGACTCTCTGCAATATGCAGACAACTGATCAGAGATATGAACCAGCACCTTATCGCCGCATTCATGCCCGTACCGGTCATTAAAACACTTGAAATTATCGATATCACACATGATCACGGAAAACACTTTACCGTTTCTCTTATGCCGTTTAGCCAGTTCCTCAAACCGTTCTGTCATATATCGTCTATTATATAGGTTCGTTAAAGAATCCTTAACCGACAAGTCTTCAAGTTTTAACACCGTTTTCTCTAATTCTTGTTTCAGTGTTTGTTCCTCAATGATGCTTTTTTTCAACATATCAGCACCGTGCGCCAGTTTCCCGATTTCGTCAGCTCTTTGCATATGAGGAGTTTGGTTATCCACTTTCCCTGCGCTGATATCCTTCAGAGTCAGGATAATATCATTTAACGGATGAACGAACTTTCTCCTGAAATAAATTGGAACAAAAATAACAATCAATAAACTGATCAGCAATTGGCAGAGGCCTGCTAAAAGGCTTCGAAAGCCCTTTTCAATATTTTTTTGATTTTCTGATTCGATTCCCTTAACCGCCACATCGCTGAGATTCAAAACGGAATCTAAAGCCGGCACAGACAGATTTGCTATTTCTTTGTCTGCGCCTTCATATAATTGATTGTTGTGGGCCAGTTCTATGATCCTTTCCTGTTCAGGCCGGAATTTTAAATAATATTGATCCCGCACATTCTCAAAGGCGGCGTTTAAATCTTCTGAGTCCAGCATCGCAACAGACTTTTCAATTTCAGACCAGACTTGTGTTTCTTCTCTCCTCAAAAATAATAGCGTGGCATCATCTTCATTTCTAAGTGTACCGCTGCCTGCAATTGCTGAGGTAATAACGGAGGATTCATTCCCCACAATGTTTCTGAAATGTAAACTGTCAACCACCACATCGAAGTAATTTGAGATATCACTATCGTTTTGTGAAAGCTGTCGAATGATATTTATCTTGGCTACGACTGTGTTTATGTAATCGGTGCAGCTTTTAAACCATAATATCCGAGCATTCACATCTCTTTCATAGAGCGGCTTTTCAGCTTCTGCGTCAATTTTTAACCGCAGTGCATTTATATATTCGTATTCTTTCCTTAGGTCTTTTGTTTCTTTCGGGAAAGCTTTTTCCATGGCCGAAAAACCAGCTTCAAATGCCTCGTCAGCAGAAGTTCGCCGTTCATTTAGAAAAACGCTGTTCTCATCCGATATTGACTGATCCTTTGATAGAACAACATTCATTCTGCCTCTTTCAAACATGAAATTCTTCAGTCCATCGGAAAAATCCTGCGTCATATCCTGAACAGTGCGTAGTTTTGTTGCTTGCTGATATTTTGTCCACCCAAGATATAGCCCGTAAGCTGAGTATGCCATAATGATCAAACACAAAACAGTGATCAGTGTTGATATTTTTAATAGAAGGGAATCATGGACCGTTCGCTTCACAAATTATTCTCCTTAATGATCTCACGGAGACGGCAGACTCTTTGATAACACTTGTCTGCCGTCCCCGTGACACTCATGACACTTATTTAAAATATCTTTTCAAAAGTCCTTCAAAAGCTTTACCATGTCTGGCTTCATCTTTGCACATCTCATGAACGGTGTCATGAACTGCATCATAACCCAAGGTTTTCGCACGGGCAGCCAGATCCTTTTTTCCCTGGCAGGCGCCATATTCGGCCTGTACTCTAGCCTGGAGATTCTTTTTGGTATCAGCTTCCAATACTTCTCCCAGCAGTTCCGCAAATTTGGCAGCATGGTCAGCTTCTTCCATGGCAATTCTCTTATAGGCTTCCGCAATTTCGGGAAAACCTTCCCGATCGGCTTGACGGCTCATTGCCAGATACATTCCTACTTCTGTACATTCACCCACGAAGTGGGCCTTTAAGCCAGCTTTCACTTCTTCATCAAACCCTTTTGCAACTCCCACGCGGTGTTCGTCCGCCCAGACCAGATCCATACTTTCTTTCTGCTCGCTGAATTTTACCGCCGGCGCCTGACATTGGGGACATTTTTCCGGAGGAGTGTCGCTTTCATGAACATAACCACAAATTCCGCATACCCATTTCTTCATTTACAAAACCTCCTACATTATTGATGCTTTTAAATTGAATTTCTGCTTCTCATTGTTCAATTTATATTATAATCGTTTCTTTTTTGTAACGATTACATTATTATATTTTAAGATGTTGGTAAAATTTTGTCAATTAAATTGAATGGCGGAATAGTATAAAGGTTCTTTATGAGTAAAATGGGTATGACCATATCAGTGTTGAGCAATTATGCAAGAAAGTATTGTCACAAAACAAGCTCTGCCTGTTCCTTTTGGCCAGGTTCAAGCCTTATATATTTGCAGCGTAAAATTGGGCTTTATAACCGGTGAAAATATTTGTATCGACGGAGGAATGATAGACAGAGATTATCATAATGACTTTGGCGGGGCTTTGAAGTGCTGGAAATAACACCACCGTTACCCGCTATTGTTGGTCTGAAAAATCAGGTAAAATACCCCTCCGGGGCATACCCTATAGGGCACAGGCAGGCTGTCGGTCGTTTGCCTGAAACATGATAGGTGCCTCTACATATTTTCCGCGAACTGAATCTTAAGCCCATTGGGATCTAATATAAAGAAAAATTTTATATGGGGATTTGGTTGAAAGGGTCCGCTGTGAATATCTATGCCGGTCTGTTTCAGCTCGGCGATTTTCTCATCTACTGATTTCACTTCAAATCCCAGTGAAATATCCTGCCCCATATCGACTTCTTTTATTGCTTCATTACAGACCAGTTCAACTTTTGTTTCCCCTTCTCCCAAAAAGGCAATTTCAACGCCCTGGCCGGCATCAAATCTCCGTTCTATTGAAAGTCCCACAACTTCCTGATAAAAGTTCAAAGACTCTTCCATATCTTTAACTGAAAATGTACACCAGCAAAATTTCATCAGGCATTCCTCCAGTAATTGTTATTTATATTTTTATAATAGTTTAACATACCCTGAATGTTCTATTTGTATCATATCTAGCAGCTTTCCAAAAGTTGTCAGTTCCCCTATCCCATGTCACTCGGAAAAGATTAGTGACGAATGTAATATTTAAATCATATAAATATAACTGCGGTTATGTTATTTTGGAAAAGAAAATCCCCTTGCTTCCATGTGCTGCTGAAAGGACCTTTCGGTGTAACAAGTCTAATAAAATTTAAATATTGGATCTTCGATGTATTGATGCCAAAACACATTCAACGTAACGCTAGTGGGTCCGCCCTTGTCGTAGGGGTTAGGGCCTATGTGTATGACATATTGTAATCCGCTGGTCAATACCTCTATAGTAGGACCTGTCATCAAATCAAGTTCATTTAACTCTTTAAAATCCGCATAAATATTGGGGTCTTTGTAGAACTCATTGGCTTTGGCTATACTGTAATTAGAAGTATAGATAACCATTCCATTACCCCCGTCCCATTCATCCATATAAAATATTTGTGCATCACTCAGCAGCGGGAATATTTTAACCATGCTATCCGGTAAGTCGGTATCATCATCAGCAAGGCCCGGGGGTTTGCTATACCCATTATCACCATTACCAGGCGGCATAGGACCATAAGAGGGGTCGTCATAGGGCTCATCATCATAATAGCCTGGATCGTCACCATAATAACCTGGATCGGGCTCTTCGTAGTAGTAATCATCTTCCTCGTCTGTCCATGGAAGATGGTTTTCCCCGGCAGTTTTCTCATAAACACGTGTGGCTATCAAGTCAGCCATCTCCCGGGTGCAGGTCCCGGTAGGATTGATATAACCTCCTGAGCCCATGATAAATCCATTGCCGCTCATATAGTTGACTGCTTCCCGGGCATAAGGAGCGATCTGATCAGAATCCATAAAGACACCAAATGCTATGCTCCCTTGCCTCATGAAACCCATGGCATCGACAGTGCGGTAAAGCATAGCCGCTACCTGCTCTCTGCTGATTAAAGCATGGGGAGAAAAGAGCCGCTTCTGTGCATCGGTTCCACTGACGATCCCCAGCTCATAAGCCTTGAAAATTTCCGGATTTTTCGTATCCAAAAAAACACTCGTATCAATATCTTCGATAATGTCACCAGTTCCATTCTCATACAGTTTAACTGCAATTTCAGCGAATTCCTCCCGGGTAATAGGAGCATTCATCTGGGCCCGGATACTGTCCGTGATCAATCCAAACTGCAAGGCTTTATCCAGCTCCGGTACTGCCCACTGACTGGCCCCCTGATACCCTGCAGGCGCCGCTAATCCGGCTGTAGCAGGCACAAGCAGTAAAAATATAGCCAGGAGCACTGCGACACATACCTTTTTCCCCATCACCATCATCCTCCCAGATTGTTTTTACCATAACTATATCATTAAAACCATATTATTCCATGTTTAAATATTCACAACCATTTACACCGGGGCGTTATTAATGTAACAGTCCCTGCAGGGTATCCCCCTGCTTCATTTTAGTTAGTCACCAGACAGCAGAACCGTCAGACTGTTTCCCAATCATATATTGCTGTGCAAGGTTACTTATTCTGGTATCGGCTTAGGAGTATGCTGATTATAACAAACTCGAAATTGAATAATATAGCAATATATTTATGCAAGGAAGATGTTCTGATCCTAAATGTTCGTCGCCGCGGAAACCAGGACTGGCCCGCATGTTCCAGGATGTTTCACTGGCTTAGACGATGTCTATGAGGGAATGGCTGATGCCAGAGCGGCTGCAGATGGGGCGCAATTTTCCAGGATGTCCCCCTCCCCAAGGCGGTCGGCCATTGTTTCCTGTTTAACTGTGGCCTTTGTTTCAGACGGGTAACGTTCTCGTGCTTTAGTTCTTCTTAACAGCGGCTTTGATTTCCTCTGCTTGCTGGTGTATTTCAAACATCTTGCTGTCTGTCAGCGGGAAGAAGTAAAAGGCGATGATTCCCAGAGCCATAATAATAGCCGGCAGCAGAGACATAATGATCCTCAGTCCCATCACTACTCCTTCGGTAACCTCGACATTCGGATCAAAGCCAATGGCAGCCAAACCTAAACCCAGGACCAGTCCGGAAATGGCAGTCCCAATCTTTCCAGGCATGGAGCTTAAGGAAAACAGAAATGCGCTGACATCCTTTCCTTTGGCCACCGTGGTGTATTCAACCACATTGCCGTATATAGCCATCTCCACTGCCATGCAGATCCCCATGCCTATCTGAGCTACGGATAACAACAAGGCAAAGCCCAGGGGACTGATGCCGAAGAAATAGGACAGCAAGAGGGAGAGGCCAAACACAGCCAGACCGACTATGTAGGTCTTTTTGCTGCCCAAATATTTGTTAATAAAAGGAGCGATAAAAGTACCGCCAAAAGTAAACAAAGTGCTGAAGGTCAGATACGTAGCCAACATGCCTTTATCACCGGCCACATAAGCAAAATAATAAGCTGCCAATCCCATGACCGTATACTGACCTAATCTCAAACAGCTGGCTCCAGCGATCAAAAGCATCATGGGCTGAGTGAAGAAATTTTTGATCATATCCCAAAGGGATGTCTTCTGCTCTACGGTTTGCTGGGCTGCGGGAACATATACTTCCTTCCCCTTAAGCATCGCGACAACATTGAAATAAGCCAATGTGATCAGGACCGATATGACAACTGCCATCATTGTATATCCTCTGCTCTCACTGCCCAGCCAGGCTGCGAAAAATCCGATAATAGCTACATTCGTCAAACTGAAGGCAATCTTACCCAGGGAATTGCATTGAGAGCGTACTGCCGACAGACTCACTTTTTGGATGGGATCGCTGGATAGCACGTTGATAGCACCATTATAAGCTGTAAACCCAATGTTAAAAGTAAACAGGGCCAGAAAATAGAAGGTTGAGTAAAAGATAAAGGCTGAACTGCCACGCAGTCCCAGATCGGTAAAATGCAATATATAGATAGGTAGAGTTATGAGTGCGCTGAATATGATCCAAAAAGCAAAACGTCCCATTTTGGGGTTGCTTTTCTGCATGATGATGCCGATCAGGAACAAGGAAAGCAGATCCAGGCTTCTTGCCGTGGTTAAAACACCAGCTAAAGCAACATTTGAAACACCTATGATCGTGGTCAGGAAGAAAGCAAAATAGGTATTCTGCAAATAGGGAGAAAGGTTGGTAAAGAAGTTTGTGATCCCGTAGCGAACCGAAATTTCATTATAAATCGATGCATTAGCCTTTTTTTCCAATTATAAATCCTCCTCTTATTACGATATGTAAGTACCAGAACGTTCTTTATGCTTTCCACAGAATGGATACATAAAGAACTGCAACATCGTTCCCTGCATCATAACTGGTAATGCAGAAAATCCTCCTGATAAATAAATTGCTAGTTTAGTACCAAATTGCGGATTCTTAAAAAGTGTACCCAATTCCCAATAAATCAGGGATATGTAGAGAAGTCTTTCGGTATGTGACCCGACTGGAAGTAGCTCTCATGCTACATTTATGTAGCTATACGAATACAAAGTGTTGCAGGCTGGTAACAAAGGGGTGAATTATGTAAACAGCCCTTCTGAAGCAGGGGCTGTTATGTTTCCGCGAGTTGTCAATAACCGACCGCTTGCCTGCCTGCCTGTGCCCTATAGGGTATGACTCGGAGGGTTATGCCCGTGACAAATGGGCCACCTGAGCTTTTAAATTTAAAAGATAGGCGCCCTCCCATTGCTTGTTTCCCTTGACCGTATCATATCGTTCCGCTTTCATCCTGGCTATGACCCGTTCTTCCTGGCCGCCTTCTTCTGCCAGCATTTCCATGATTTTTTCTTTATAATCTATTGTCTCCTTAAGAGACTGACGGAATAATTGACTGACCTCTTCCCTGCCCACCAGAACTGAATGATGAGCCTGGCAAAAGACCTCTACCGGTAAAGCCGCCAGGCGTTTCAGTGAAGATAAATACAGATCATAATCAGCGGCAAATTCCGAGGATACCCATTCGGGACTATAACGTACCCCCGCCGCCTCCCCGGCAAATAGGATTTTTCCCTCAGGCAGATAATAGCTTAAGTGATCTCGGGTATGCCCTGGTGTGGCCAGCACTTTCACAATCTTACCCAAGCCCAGATCAATGGTTTGATTGTCTTTCAGAATTATATCCACTGGGAAGGTACTGAAAGGCTGATAGTTCAATAATGATAAATCTAATCCAGGAGTCGATTTTACCGCGGATATGAAATCTTCATTCAGTTTTCTGATCAAGGCTACCGCATTTGGACGCTGCAAAATCCTGGCAGCCAAAGGTGAGGATGCTACTTTCATAGATGGAAACGCCTCTTTCAGGCAGGAAACAGCACCACAATGATCCCAGTGTGCATGAGTAAGGCAAAGCATAGTCGGCTGCCGGTCACCTAACACCGAACGTATATCTTGTATATAGAGTTTTCCGGCCAAGGTCAGCCCCCCATCAAATATCACCGGTTTTGGCCCGTCCAATAAATATACCGGACAATGGGGATGCCCCAGATAGTATAAATCCCTTGTTATTTCACCAAGCGTCTCAATTACCATAAGTAACCTCCTCCCCCAACAAGGGGACATTTTTATTGGCTTGCCCTTATTCGTAGGGGATGATAGCATCTTCCCACTGGGGCTCGCAAGCTCGCCCCATTAAGGAAGGGGCGAGATATCAGCTCCTTGGACATTTGCGCGTTCCAAACTATTTTCTAAACTGGTATGTAAATGCCATCCGGCAATTTGCCCTACTTGCGGGTCACTGGCATATCTATATAGATCATCTGCTTTGTTATCAATCTTCAATATTATCTTCTTGCTGCCTTTCTACTTCTAAAAATCTATATTCGAGGACACCTTTTAAAAACCTCTCATCAAACAAAAGTTTCCGGGGATGAAGCTATAAACACTGAACGAATCAAGCGGTTGATTACGAGGTATTATTAAGGTACATTTAGGCCATAGGAAGGAGTTGAAAATTATGCCGCGGATTATTCCAATTCGGGATTTAAAGAATACCAGTGAAATCTCCCAAATGTGTCATGCCTCCGATGAGCCGATTTTTATAACTAAAAACGGTTATGGAGATATGGTTATCATGAGTATGAAAATATACGAAGAAAAAATGTTGATGCTCGATGTATATAGTAAACTTATTGCTGCTGAGGAGCAAATAAAGGAAGGCAAAATACATGATGGGGTTGAGTCTTTAAAAAGAATACGAGGGAAATATAATGTATAATTTGAATGTTTCAGAGCTTGCACACCAAGATTTGGACAGAATCATTTAATACATTGCTGTAGCATAGATTTCCGATAAAACCAATGGTCGGTGGTTCTATAAAATTCCCACCCGTCACTTTCACAAAATCTCTTCAGATCTCTCAAACTATCCATCAATTAATTCCTTTACTTCATCCAGATCTTCCGCCAATAGCACTCTTAATATATAAGGATAATGCTGCTGCCGGTTGTTGGAATTGAAATAGAGTTGAAATTGATCGTAGTATTCCCGGGCGTATTCGATCAGCTCGTCAGCCAGCTTCGTTACTGCCTGTTCACGGTCAGCAGCATTGATAACCAGATCGAAACCTTCCAAGGACGCGGTCACCGAACCATCCTCTTCAGCAATATAAACCGGCTTAAAGCTGTAGCCTTTCAGCAAACCTAAGACCTGCGCATTGGAAAGCAGCATCAAATTATCCCGATTCCTTTTAAACGCCACCGGTTTTTCTCTTACCGCTTTGTCGATTGCAGAGGAAAAATTCTTTCTGATATCCGTTGCCGGTATAGACTGCATAAAACTCACCTTCCTCACCTCCATTGTACATTATGTACACAATGTACGCAACGGCGGGCGAAATTATTCCAGAATATCTAATTTTTCATTCGTTTCTTCATTAGCTCGTAACTGTTACAGAAAGAACTTCCTTGTGTAACACCCGGTGTAACACCCGGTGTAACACCCCCCTGACAACTATGGCAGCGTTAAAAATATTCCGTCTATATTTCCGGTGGGCAGCAGTGCTTCGATTCTGGGTACAAGTTCTGCAACTGTCCGCTTTATATATTCGGAGGCCGGAGCGATTGCTTTTAGTATTGAGGCCACATCATCTGCCGCCTTTTCAAGAAAGAGGTAAATCGTTGTCCTATCACATTCCTGCAGCCCGTTTATGAGGGACTGTTTCATTTCGACAGTCAGATTGAGTGTATAGATGTCTTCTTTCACCAGGGCAAGGCCGAGGGCATTTACTGCCACCGGTTCAAATAGGTTTATCAACTGACCGTAGGGATCCGGGCAGTAACACTGAAGCAGTCTGTTCACATTATCAGTTTCGAAGCAGCTGATAAAGCTGTTTTCGATCAGCAGCCGTCGCAGGTATTCATTCACATACTTGATCCCCGGCAGCTCATCAGGAACGGCATGACAAAGCTGATAATCAATGTCACCGGGGATCTGGTGAGCAAAATAGCGAATGTCATAGCTTTTAAAGAACGTAACCAAACCTTTTAATGTATCATCATAAGAAATGTTCATAATTCCGGTGGGATGGTACTGAACCTGCAGCCATAGTCGTTTGCCGGTTTCCACTTGCTTTTCCACTTCTTCACGGCCTGCTCTTAAAAGATGTTCCAGTTTCTCTGAGGCAAGCAGCTGTTCCCGGGTGAATGCGCCATATTTCAGCCCTTCTGCCAAAGTAAAGAGAATGGACTTATACAGCTCCTCAGCTAGCTCAACTCTAACCGAGCTGCTCCCGCCCATGGTATAATAATCCGTCTGCCTTGCCAGCAGGTGCCAAAGCTTAGGCTGCAATGACGAGGTCTCTTCTTCTGTAAAGGGTCCTTCGTCAAAGATACTTTGCATAGGAATCAAGTCATTCATCTTAAAACCCCCGGCCATATATATCCGTTTCATCTATTTCGTAACCATACCTGGTATTGCGGCACAGTTCCTCTAAAGAGGTGCCAGCCAGATAATCTAATGAGCCCTGGCAGATGCCGTCGAAACGATTTTTCATGAACTCGATCAGCTCATCATCAGATATCCTGTCCTCACACTCGTTCTTGAAATAGTAGAAGCAATCCTGTAGTACCAGGATCGTTTCTTCATAGTCATCCTGCATGATATACGACGAATTGCAGAAAGCACGGATAAGCTTGGTCAGGATCCCCTGGCCAAACTCGATCCGTCCTGTATCCTGAAGGGCTGCAAATCTTCTCTCAGTTAAATCGATCATTTGCTGTTCGGAAAGATACAGTCCATATTTTTTAGTAAATTTATTGCATTCCCGAAGTTCTGCAATGGTTTGCTGCTTCTGCCAATCGATCAGGGCCGGTAAAAAATCATTCCCCATTTTCATCACCCAGACATAGTATATCCAGCGCTGCAGCCTGTTACAAGTCTTGATAATTCCCCCATTTTATGGTATTATATTGATAGAAAAAAGAGGCGATATACAGATTGTTTGTATGCAGCCTCTTTTTTGTAAAAGTTTACACCTCCGCTCCTATATCAGCAAACATAGGATCATTCATTGTGTGGAGCTTTTTATGCTGAGTACAACCATGGAACCATAACCGTTTTTGGTAAGAAAAACCGGCTCTCCGTTTATTACAATGTTCTCGATCGCATCAACTTGGTTGTCAACAACCCCGTCAGACTGTGTGACAACACTTGT
>LSQX01214093.1_pt1 | contig 14048 bp, 10 predicted proteins | sample 654561 | NCBI WGS metagenome assembly LSQX01 (sample SAMN04489861, study PRJNA283612) | anaerobic digester metagenome | isolation source: 4 biogas reactors fed with cattle manure at either 37C or 55C with and... | place: Denmark: Kongens Lyngby | collected 2014
GACCAGCTCAGCCATCTCTCCAAATAAAAATATGCGCTTTTTAGCAAAAACGTTGTCCATTCGAACATCGCTTTGTAATTCTAACACAGCGGGCAACACAGTGTCAAGTTTTTTACGCAGTTAGTTATTCCCTTGAACCCGTGAATATTCCGTTTTTTGAGGACACTTCAACCGGCGAAATTGAACAGTACTACCGCTGAAATTGAACACCATCACCGCACAAGTTGATCAGTGTTTTCGCCAGGTTTGTACATTGAAGCTGCTAGGTTCTCATGGTATCATAAATATGCTTTTAGCCGTAGCGGAGGATAGTGCAACGCTGAGGAGCGCCACGAGCGCCGAATACGGGGTTTGGCAGGAAGAGTGATACCATGTGTTCACGCGCTGGGATATTACTCTTCTTTTTTGCATTTATCCATAGGCAATCACTCTTCCTGGAAAACCTTAATGCGTTAAACCTCGGGTTCGGGCAGAGCCCGATGAGCCGAAGGCTCTTTTGTTAATCCTCTGAAATTCCTTTTCGTTTCCGCATGGAGTCCTTGCAGTCGATTACAATAGTATAGGAATCGTGGACGATGCGGTCACAGATGGCATCGGCGAGAATTGGATCGCCCAATTTGTCACGCCATCCCGGAACATCAAATTGCGAGCAAAATATGGTGGATGCCTTTTTGTACCTGGCTTCAATAATCTCAAGCAGGTCCCTTGTCTCCGCATCCTTAAGTGGATAGAGTAACCATTCATCAATGATCAGTAGTGAATATTTCTTGTATTGTGCCATGACCTTACGGATCGTTCCGCTTCCACGAGCGATGGAAAGATCTACGAGTAGTTCCGGTAGACGGATGTATTTTACAGTAAGATAATTGCGAACCGCTGCCATACCAAGAGCGCAAGCAAGATAGGTCTTCCCACTGCCGGTGGCACCAAGCAACATGACATTGTGATGCTCGGCTATGTAATTGCATGTGGAGAGCCTCGCGATCTGGTTTTTATCCAGATTCCTGTCTGGATGGTACTCAATATCTTCCACACAAGTACCGGGTTCGGAGAAAGAGGCCTGTTTAATCAGCTTTTTAAGATGATTGCTTTTTCTGGCGCACCACTCCTTATCCACGATCAGGCCGAAACGGTCTTCAAAGGACAAACTGTGAAACTGAGTGTTGGTCAACTGCTCTTTTACAGCGGAAGCCATAACGCTGAGATGCATTTCCCGGAGTTTGTTTACAGTGTTTTCTGTCAGCATCACTTTTTCCTCCTGTCGTAGTAGTCCGCGCCACGGGTAAACCCGTATTGAGAGGAAGAAGACTTTGTTGCAGAGTCGTCTTGAATCTTATCCTGACCGGAACTCAGAATGGTCTGCACATTTTTCAGAGACGGCCGAGGTGTGTATGTCAGTGCCCTTTTGCAAGCGTTTTCAAGGCGCTCTGCCGAATATTTATCGGCTAGTTTAAGAAGTCCCATACAAGCCTTGTAGCCTTGCTGTTCAACCTTGTAGCTGGCGAGAATGGCGCGGACAACAGTTTCTGTATTGTGCCCGATCTTAGCAGCCCATTTGGCGAACCGCTCACCGTTCCATTGCACATATTGCTGATGGTTCGGTGGCATATGGTCTTCCACAGTGCTGTATTGATTAGCCCAGCCATACAGACGAGGATGAGAGCAAATGCGGTTTCCATCGAAGAAAATCTCCACAGTTCCCTTCGTAATGCGCACATCCACCTTCTGCTTGATATATTCATATGGAACAGAGTAATTCATTCCATCGATGGTAATATGGTAGTTCGGTCCGACTGTCGCCACTTTCCATGTTGCCAATTCGAATGACTTTGGCGGTAAAGGCAACAAAAATGCCTTCTCTTCCTCAAATGCCGATGCTCTGCTGCCGTCTCTCTTTTGAAACGGTTTGTGGTTAAAGGTCTCTAGTCGTTCCCATATGGCAGTGTTCAGCTCATACAAAGACAGAAACTTTTCATTTCGTATAGCAGCCAGTATGAAGGTGGAGATTACGCCGACAGTACCTTCGACCATTGCTTTATCCTTAGGAGTGCGGATCCTTGCGGGTATGACAGCTGTACCATAATGCTCAGCAAGCTCACGGTAGGTTTGATTCAGAGTAACCTCATTACGCCCATGCTTATCCACGCCGGTTTTCAAGTTATCGCACTGAATGATCCTGGCTACTCCGCCGAAATACCTGTAAGTATTGACATGAGCTGCCGTCCAGAATTCCTGTTTCATGGAGAAGAAAGCCTCCACATAGCTGTAACCGCTGAAAGGCAGTGTAGCAACAAAAATGTATGCTTGTATCGCTTCACCTGTATCCGTGTCTATTACAGTTGCTGTATCTCCCGCCCAGTCAACCTGCATGATCTCACCTGGTTTGTGGTTCAGATGCATGGTGGCATTCTTTTTTACAAGAAAGTCATTGTAGTATTTGTTGAACTGTGTGGACTGGTATGGAATCTCTCCAACGGATCTGCAGTTGTCACAGTATTCCAGCCACAGCAGGTTCAGTGTAACGCCGTTTTTCTGGAGTTCCCGGTAAACATACTCGTAGTCCGGCATTTTGAAGACAGGCTTCCCGGCGGTGGTAGGAAAAAGCAAATCGGCTAGTTGTTTGTCCGACATACTATCAGGCAAAGGATACCGAAGCTGATTTTCCTTTGCCAGCCGGAGCGTTTGGATGATTGTAGTCCTTGAATACCCACATGCTTCGGCTATTTGTGTCTTGTTGAGCCCAAGGTTGTCCAACCTCAGAATCTCGCGGTAATTGGTCATGTCTATGACCTCCTTTGTTGTATTCACGCGTTTGCGTGTAACAACATGATACCGCTAAACCCAACAGAGATGTTCAATGGCGCCGGTAGCCCTGTTCAACCATGGCGGTGAGAGTGTTCAACTTGTACGGTCGAGGTGTTCAATATCATGCGGAATATTCAACCCGGTCAATTTACATATTTTACATACTGTTGTCATGCTATAATTTCGCGTTTTTTTTATAGAATATATTGATGGGATATATTTTATCCGGGGATATTCATGAAGCATTTTTTCAAGAAGCTCTTTCACTATTTAAAAAGTGTTTACAAGCTGTATACACAAGCTCAGCTACCCTTTCTGGCAGCACAAACAAGCTTTTTTGTTATTCTTGCCTTTTTTCCTTTTGTCGCCTTCACCCTGACACTGTTTCAGGAAACACATTTGGACAATACGCTTGTTATGCAGGCTCTATCAAGCTTTTTGCCAACATCAACCTATATATTGACGCTGCAGATTCTTGAAAGCGCTCAAGCCAATAAGAACCTGTTTATATCCATTGGTGGCGTGATTGCTTCGTTATGGCCCTTTTCCAGGGCTGTTGAGTCATTAATTGTAAGTATCAATGCCGTTTACGATGGTGAGAAGCACCCGCCGTTGAAACGACTGGGGTTGTCACTGGTCCTTACGGCTGCGTTCGTACTGCTTGTTGTCTTATCAACGATTTTGCTCTTATTTGGACGATATCTGGGAGAAGTATTTTTTCAATATCTTGGGTCGCCCGATACCTTTATTCGGATATGGGATTTCTTAAGATATCAGTTCTCTGTGCTGATTGTTCTGATCATCTTTATGCTGCTTTATAAAACCGTCCCCCTACAGAAGGTTAAGGTGGGTGAAATATTTCCCGGGGCGGCATTCGCCACTATTTTCTGGATGCTGTTGTCCTTTGTCTTTTCCTTCTTTATGAACCGATTTTTCAAGTTTGCCAGCATTTACGGAAGTATCGCCGGCATCATTCTTTTGCTCATGTGGTTACACTGGGCTATGCATGTAATTCTGATCGGAGCGGCGATCAACGCTGTTAACGCTTCCTGGGGAACCCGGGCTGTAAAAAGGTTGAAAATAACCGATGAAAAACTAGTAGAAACGAAGCAGTAATTCTGTCATACCACTAAAAGACGGAAGCATAGGGTTATGGGCAGCGATTAACAAAATAACCCCCCCACCGCTCGATAACGTAGCTTCAGTCATAAAGGTTGAAGATCTCCTTAGCGGTGGGTAGATTAGGTTATCTCTTTATTCACCATTTTGGTTCGCGAGTTTCCTGGTCTGATCTTCGGTGGTTAGCGCATCAATGATTTCATCCATGTCCCCGTCCAAAATTTGATCAATTTTATACAAAGTTAGGCCAATACGGTGATCAGTGATGCGTCCTTGCGGAAAATTATACGTGCGGATGCGTTCACTTCTGTCACCGGTGCCCACCTGAGACTTCCTGTCTTCAGCAATAGATGAGTCTGCCTGTGTTCGGGCGATTTCATACAGTTTAGCCTTTAAAACCCGCATGGCCTTATCGCGGTTCTTATGCTGTGACCTTTGGTCCTGGCAGGTAACCACGATGCCCGAAGGAAGGTGTGTAATGCGAATGGCTGAAGAGGTTTTGTTGATATGCTGCCCCCCGGCACCGGAAGCCCGGTAGGTGTCCACCTTGATATCGGCCGGATTCACCTCAACCTCGGACACATCATCAACCTCGGGCAGAACCGCTACGGTTACCGTGGAGGTATGAATCCTGCCGCTGGCCTCGGTAGCCGGCACCCGCTGCACACGATGGACGCCGCTTTCAAACTTCAGGCGGCTGTATGCTCCTTTTCCCTCGATGGAGAAAACAACCTCCTTGAAACCGCCCAGCTCTGTTTCGTTGGCATCAATGATGTCATAGTCCCAGTTCTTTCTTTCGGCGTATCGGGTAAACATGCGGTAAAGAACACCGGAAAACAGAGCTGCTTCATCTCCGCCCGCTCCGCCGCGAATTTCAATGATAACGTTGCGTTCATCGTTGGGGTCCTTGGGCATCATCAGGATCTTTAATTCCTGTGTGGTTTTCTCCAGGCCCGCTTCCGCTTCATCAATCTCAGCCAGGATCATTTCACGTAGTTCTTTATCAGGTTTATCTTCCAGCATTTCCTTCGCGTCCTGAATAGCCTTTTTAAACCCTTTATATTCCCGGAATTTCTCCACAATTTCACCCAGGTCGGAGTGTTCCTTCATCAGCCTGGGGTACAAATCCTGATCGGAAATGATAACAGGATCGGTCAGCTTTATATTAATTTCTTCATATTTGTTCTCTATCGATTCAAGCTTATCAAACATAAAAACCTTACCTTTCAAAAAGGATCCATATTTCAAAGGCAATTATAGCATATCGCAGCCACGCTGCATACTACGGCGCGTAAAAAATGTGGTGCTCATGGGTACGATTATTTTTTCGCCTATGTTCTTATTCAAACAATCCCGGGCTTCTTCCCGATGTTACTTACTCAAACAGTTGCTGGGCTTCTTCCCATGTCACTTATTCAAACAATTCCCGGATTTCATCCTTTGTAAGCTTATGAAGCATGCTCTCCCCGGGCTTGATGACCATATCAATCATTTCTCTTTTTCTTTCCTGAAGAAGCTGAATCTTTTCTTCGATGGTGTTGCGAGTGATCAGTTTGAAAACCTGAACCACCTTGTCTTGACCGATGCGGTATGCTCGGTCGGTGGCCTGCTCTTCCACTGCAGGGTTCCACCAGGGATCATAATGAATCACCGTATCCGCTCCGGTGAGGGTTAGCCCGGTGCCCCCTGCCTTCAGCGATAGCAGAAAAACCTGGCCTTCTCCTTCATTAAACCTGGATACAATGGCTGACCTTTCCGTTGCGGGGGTTTTGCCCGACAGATAAAAATAACTGATATCCTTTTTCTTCAGGTTCCTTTCAATAATGTCCAGCATGGATGTAAACTGTGAGAACAGCAGGATTCTGTGTCCGGAGCCAAGCGCTCCCTCCACAAGCTCCTCCAGAAGGTTCAGCTTTCCGCTGCCGCCTTCATAATCCTCCAGAAAAGAAAGAGGATGACAGCAAATCTGGCGCAACCTTGTCAGCGCAGCAAGGATTTGAATCTGGCTTTTCTCAAAGCTATTGTCCTCAATGTTCGCAGTTATTTCCTGCCTTACCCTGGCCAAAACAGACAGATAGAGATCCCTCTGAATATCGGTCAGTTCACAGATCAGTGTGGTTTCTATTTTTTCAGGCAATTCTTTCAACACATCCCGCTTCATCCTGCGAAGAATAAATGGCTGGATGTGCCTGCTCAGCTCCAGCGCGGCTTCCTTGCTTTCCTCGGTGAGGATCGGCTTGGCAAAGCGCTCCTGGAACTTTTGCTGTGTGAACAGGTAGGAGGGCATGATAAAGTCAAAAATTGCCCATAACTCCATCAGAGAATTTTCCATGGGTGTGCCGGTCAGCGCAAACCTGTTCATCGCTGATATTTTCCGGATAGCCCGGGCAGCTTGCGTGAAATGGTTTTTCACATGCTGTGCCTCATCAATGAAGCAAAAGGAAAACGCATGCTTCTGATAGGCCTCAATATCCCTGCGTATTAATGGGTAAGAGGTGATAACCAGATCCACTTGGTCGATCTTCTCCCACAAAGACTGTCGCTGCAAAAGAGGCCCCGACACAGCCATAACCTTTAATTCGGGGGTGAATTTTTTGGCCTCCAGCACCCAGTTGTACACCAAAGAGGTGGGTGCGATGACCAGAGAAGGCTTTTTACGATTTTCCCTTTCCGAGAGCACCAGGGCGAGAACCTGCAAGGTCTTTCCAAGGCCCATGTCATCGGCGAGAATCCCGCCCAGCCCGCTGTTGGTCAGCACCTTCAGCCATTGGTAGCCTGCCTTTTGATAATCCCTGAGTACGGATTGTAAAGTGCCAGGAATGTCATACATTCGGTTTTTTACAGCGGAAAGGCACTCTATGAATGTTTCAAATTCATCGGTTTTTTTCAGCAGTTGGTTTTCATTGTCCTGTAAAAGGCTGTCCAGATAAAAGCCGCGATATTTTGGAAGGCGTATGGTGCCTTGTTCCAAATCATTAGGGTTCAGATCCATCCGATCGGCTAAATCGGCAAGTTCATTTAGATCCGGATATTCATCCAGGGGCAGGATGGCACCGTCCTTCAGGCGGAAGAATTTCTTCCGTTTTCGGAAGGCATCTAAAATACCCTTCAGCTCATCCCAATCCAGATCGGTGGTGTCAAAGGAGATCTCCAAAAGATCCTCCACAAGGGATATTCTGCCCGAGAGTTTAACTCGCCTTCTGACGGTCACCCTTTTAAACTCTTCAGAATAATATACTTCGGCCAGTTTCTGCAGGCCGGAAAGCTCTTCAAACACAAACCGATAGATTTCCGCTTTATCCAAAAGGCAGAACAGATCCTTTTCTACAGAAAACCCGTTTTGATAAAAAAAGTTCAGGATTGGCTGCTCCTTTTCAACATCTCTAAGGATGAACTGGTTTGGAAGCGCCGCTGAATCTTCCTTTACAGCCGGGTTCACCTGGTAAGTGCCATAGTTGAACTCCACCCGCGCGCTGATACCTCTGTTATATTGATCCAGATAGATCACCGGCTGCAACGGGGCCTGGATGATATTCTCCTTCAAGGAAGGGCTGACCATGACGTCTCCCGTCTTTTTCATTAATGGCACCACTTCTGAAATAAAGCGGTTCTGATACTGCACCGGAACGATGATTTCATTTACCCCCGCTTGCTTGAAACCTTCCTGTATGACTGAAAGGTACCTGCGCTGTTCCTGGGGTATTCTGTAAATCTTCCCCTGATTATAATAGTAAGACCCCCCTGGAATGATTTCTGTCAACAGATCTTTCGAGTCCATTCGGACAGAAAGCCATTCATCCATCTGTCTGATTTCGAAGGTGATTGGAATGGGGCCGTCGGTAACGGGGACAATTTCCAGATCCTGTGAGAATATTGAGGCTGGAATGGTCTGTCCTGTCATTATCTCTAAAAACCGTTCCAGTTTGGAAGGCATCAGCAAAAACTGCTTGCCGCGGATCAAGCCGACAAACCGGTATGCTCCTTCATGTTTTGACAGTTCACTATGGGTTATATAAATTTCTTTCAGTAATTGAATGATCTGCTCATCCCGTTCGGTAAAAAACTGGGTTTTGCTGTCAAGGATGAAAAGCCTGCCATAGACCAGTCGCTTCCCACTGACCCAAGCATCGATGAACTCTTCAGCGTTTTTGATGACATAGGGCCGATTGATTCCGGCGCGCAGTTCCAGGCTGGCTGTAACGCCCCGGTCAGACTGGGTGATATAAAGTGTGGGATATAATGAAAGCTGTTGCCGTTTGACTTGAAATGATCCCCGATTCACCGCGTCGAGACTGTTGAAAACAGCCTGAACAGCTTTATAACTGTTACGATATCGGGTATGCTTGCTTTCGATCAGCTTGCGGGCTTCGAACAGTACAGCGGCAATATGTTTGCAGGGCCTTGCCCATTCCCTGTAAAATGGGCATGTGCAGGATTCATTCACAAGCTCCTGGCTGGAATTCATGCGCAGCTCGACCGTATAATCCTTGCTCCCGTGGACTCGGGCAACAATAAGGCCTTCCGCTTCGGAAAGGGTTAAGTCTTCAACATAACTGTTGAAAAAATACATGCGCCCCCGGTGATAAATACTGGAATCGTTAATATAATCGCGTATATCCTTCTCATTTAATTTGTTAAAATTCATTCAGCATTCCTCTTGAGCTTTTGGTATGTTTTGTGATACCTGAACAAGTACAGCATTTTATTATATCACAAAAAGTTTACCCTGAAAATGCTGATGTACGGGTTTTTTTGCGTATTTTGATTCATTTTTGTTACCAATTAAAGATAAGCAGGCACGGCCTGCTGAACAGAGTGAAGGGACACATTAATCGATTAGTTGATCCAGTGTTGTATTCTCAAGCTTATCGGCTACGATATCGCGGATATCCTTAAAAACCTGCAGCAGTTTATCGCTTCGTTCGATGGGCGTATGCTCAAAAAAGTACAGGCTTGCAGAGCCCACCGAGGCTAATGGCCCGTCGATGAAACGGATGATTTCAGCCAGCGAAATCTTATCCGGGGCTTTTGCCAGTTCATAGCCGCCGTTTGCCCCACGTATGCTTCGCACATATCCCCCGCCTTTAAGCTGCAAAAAAATCTGCTCAAGGTACTTTTTGGGGATCCCGTTTCTTTGGGCCACTTCAAAAATCTTTGCAGTATCCTTTCCATAACATCTTGCAAGGTCTATAAGGGCTAGCAGCGCATATTCGCTTTTTTTGGTTAATCTCATATTTCCTCCATCGGAAACGGGTTTCTTAATCCCCTCCGGTAACTGACCGAACCATTCATGGGAAGCATGAATGCCAACTCTACTTTTCATGACAGACGACCACAAGATCCTTCGCTACGCTCAGTAAGCAGGTACAGCCTGTCATCCTGAACGAAGCGGAGATTCATTGCATTACTCCTGAATAGATCCTTCGCTACGCTCAGTTACAGGCTCAGGTGTTTGCGGATTGCATCCGCAGAAGCCTCCAGGTTATCATTTTCGGGCAAATGCAGCTTTATAGGGATATCCGTCGTATGTTCATTTCCAACCCATACCACAGAAACCAGTTCAGGGGAGACGCTTGTTTGAATGACATCCAAATCGGTAGCATTCAGCTCAACGGCGGATACGATCAGAATCACACCTGCATCCAGCATGATATGGGCGACCTCCGCCAACCGGCGGATATGTTCCTTCCTGTTCAGCGGCACCATGTTGATATCAATAATATCGGCATCCAGCCCGAACATCAGGCCGCCAATGCCCAGATAATAGACAAACCTGCCTTCATCAAACAATTGTTTTTCAACAATTCTTGCAAGCTCTTTCCGGGGGCTTGATTTTTCACCGGTGATCAAGACCAGCGCCGCCTTCTGGTGATACTTTTCCGCACGGCTTTCACTGCTGATATCGCTGCCTACCCATTTATAATTTCTCATCAGCACCTTGTCACGAACCCAGCTGGTTTGGTCTTCCATTTCGTGCATGACAATGCCGCCGCCACAGATCTCGTATTCATCCACGATGACAAAACGGCTTGATGCAGCAATATCGCTCATCAGATCAAAGGCAATATGCCTGTCCAGGCTGAGAACGCATTCCGCCACCTCATGGCGATCCACTTGTTCCTTCTTGCGGCTGTCCAAATTGGAGGCATCCAGAACACTGCGGATTTCTTCCAGCTGCATCCCCACTTTGGCGGTTCCCAGCTTCAGAAAATAGGTTTTACCCTTTACCAGAGGCTTTTTCCCAAGCCAGAACAGGTTGACCAGCATGCGCCCGGTAACCTTGGGTGCAGGCTCTTTTGCAAGGCAGGCCATCTCACCGCGCTTCACATAAATCTGCTCACTGACGGTAAACCCGCAGGTCCAGCCCGCCCCCACAGAGTCTTGCGGTTCACGGTTAAAGGCTTCAAGGGTTTTAACGGTGGTTCGTTTACCTGAAGGATAAAATACGACCTCGTCACCAACCGAAATTCTTCCGGTTTCAATGGTACCGGCGACAATGCGGCGATTATCACCGTTCAAAGTAAATTTGTATACATCCTGCACTGGCATCCGAAATGGCTTTTCCTCCTGAGCGGTTTCATTTTCAAACGAATCCAGGACCTCAAGCACATTCACACCTTCATACCAGGGCATTTTTTCCGAGTGATCGGCGATATTGTCGCCCTCCATCGCACTGATGGGAATGAAGCAGGTGGGTTCCACATTAATCCTTTTCAAAAACCTTCTGTATTGGCGTTCTATTTTGCGAAATGCCCGCTCATTGTATCCTGTTAAATCCATCTTGTTCACAAGCACACATACCTGATGAATGCCCAGCATGGAAAGCAGGTACCCATGGCGCCGGGAGTTCTCCTGCACGCCCTCGTGGGCATCAATGACAAGAAGGGCGGCCTCTGCCCGGGCAGCACCGGTGATCATATTTTTCAAAAACTCGATATGGCCAGGTGCGTCGATGATGATATAGTTACGGGCATCGGTTTGGAAAAAGCAGCGGGCTGAATCAATGGTTATCCCCTGGGAACGTTCGTCCTTCAGGGCATCGAGCAGAAAGGCATACTCAAAGGGCTTGGCGTTACGGCGGCAGGTTTCCTTTACCTGCTCCAGCTTTCCTTCAGGCAGAGAATGAGTATCGGCCAATAACCTGCCGATAACCGTGCTCTTTCCATGATCCACATGACCGACGATTACGATATTCATATCCTGTTTGTGGATTAAGTCCCTTTTATTGATTGGACGCTCCGCAGTGTTCCCCATCATTGAAATAAACCTTTCTTTTCTCTGTTGACAATTTCACTTTTCGCTTTTTCGGGCGATTCGCAAAATCCCTCGCTTTACTCAGAATGATAAGCTTACGATTGATGTTCTCTTTTGTGCTTGTGTCTTCATATCTATTTAAGGATGACAAACGAATTAACATATTCAGCTGAACTTACGTCGCCCAGGCAGCGGATTCTAATGCTTATTATATTGAATCAATCGAAAAGCATTACATGTACCCGCCTTTGCGTAATTCTTCCAGGCCTCCGCCATCTTCCTTGTCCTGAGCGCGTCCTGAGCGTTCGGCGATGTTCGCGAATTTTCCACTCTTCAACTCCAGGATGATACCGTCGATATCCTTCGCGTCGGAATCCACCGGGGTTGTGCAGGGCCAGCAACCCAGCGAGCGATACCGTTTACTCTGCCCTTGATCATAATACAGCGATACGGTGGGAACATTCTCACGCTTGATGTATTCCCAGATATCCAGCTCGGTCCAGTCCAGCAGCGGATGAATGCGAAGATGGGTTCCCGGAGCAAAGTCGGTTTTGAATTGCCCCCAGAACTCCGGCGGCTGATCGCCGATGTCCCAGTCGTTGTTTCTGTCACGGGGTGAGAAATACCGCTCTTTGGACCGACTGCCCTCTTCATCGGCACGCACGCCCACAATGACCCCTGTATAGGGCTCGCAGTTTTTATCAATTTCATAGGCTTTCTTCTCGTGGTTCATTCGATAGCGTGGCCATTGCCCGCTTAAGGTGTTTCGAAGGGCGGCGGTTTTCAGGTTTTTGCAGCAATCAATACGGGTAGCTCTGCCATCCGGATATGTTTCTTTATTATCCAGCGCCTCGCGGTTCTCGCCATATATCATGTCCAGGTGCCATTCCAAGGCCAGATTATCACGATATTCAATCATTTCAGGTATTTTATAATGGGTATCAATATGCACCAGCGGAATGGGCACATGGCCAAAGAAGGCTTTCCTCGCAAGCCATAACAGAACCGTGCTGTCCTTTCCGATGGACCACAGCATGCACAGGTTTTTAAAGCTGGCATAGGCTTCCCGCAGGATGTGGATGGACTTGTTTTCAAGCTTATCAAGATGGTTCATGAACATACTCCTCTAAAGGATTAATTGATTTGCGGGATGGTTCAGGACATAAAACCCTTTTTCATTCAGACTGTTTACCCGGTTGTAGGTCATCTCACTGTCATCCATCTGTCTGAACACTCCACCCGCTTCTTCCACGATGCATTGCATTGCTGCAGTATCCCATTCCATCGTGTGGCCAAACCTGTAATACACTTCGGCTTCTCCTCTGGCGATAAGACACCCTTTGATGGCACTGCCTACACTGGCGATATTCTTAATGCCATTCTTCTCGATCAACGCCAGCAGCCTGTCGGACTGGTGAGAACGGCTGACCATCATACGGATATCCTCTGTTCTGGAGGATACAGTTATTTTTCGATTTTGTCCGTTCTTTTCATAGAATGCCCCCATGCCTCTCACAGCATAATACAGTTCACCGGTTACGGGAATTCCGATGACCCCCAGGACGGGTTTACCACGGAAGGCTAACGCCACATTCACGGTGAACTCGCCGTTTTTCTTTATGAATTCCTTTGTGCCGTCCAGCGGATCGATAATAAAGCACCATTGGTTTTTCAGCCTTTCGGGGTTGTCCCGGGATTCCTCGGCCAGAATGGCACATTCGGGGTATTCCTGGCTTAATGCCTGAACGATGAACGTGTTGGCTTTCTGATCGGCTTCGGTAACAGGAGATTGATCGGCCTTGTAGTCAACGGAAAAATCCTTTGAATAGACTTCCAGGATAATCTTTCCTGCTTCTATTGTTAAATGCTTTGTGATTTCCAGCACCTTGGACAGATCCGTCAGTTTCATGCTCACACTCCCGGTTCGAGGCCTTCGTTTTGTCATGTATGTCCACTATTATAGTATACATTCTCTTTTTAGAAAAGCTTATTTTTATAAAGGAATTGAAATGAAGCCTGAAGTATGTTACTCCTGTGAAACCTGCCTGGGTTTCTTGTCGTTTGGAGGCACATGGGTCGTGGGAGACTGTTCTCACGCTCTTTAATCTGTTCATAAGCTGCTCAATCGGTATATGTTTTATCCTGAACGCAGTGATGTCATCCTGGGCGCAGCGATGTCATCCTGAGCGCAGCGAAGGATCTTGCCAGGGGTGATGCGAGATCCTTGGTTTCGCTCAGGATAACAGACCACGCTTCCCCTGAGGTAGTTGTTTTTCCACGCCATGGAAGTGCAACAACAGCTTTGAGGGAGTTCTTGTTTTCCTCGTCTTATAAGTGAATCGGAAGCTTCTCGTATGCATTTTTCGTAAACCCCCTATTCACTCTGAAAAGTTCACGAACACAATAATTCATTTCCCTGCTGCCGGCCAGAACTTCCTTCAGGCGCTCCTCCGGAAACTTCAAACAATACCCGCAGCCTTGGGAAGAAATCCTGCAAGGCAGCGATATCACCTCAAACACAAGGCCTTTCTTTTCAAAATATCTGCTCATTTTAATCGTATAATTTCCCGAATCATAAACAGCAAGGCAATCCATCCTTTTTCCCTCCAGACCAACACCTGCTTTCATCATATGAATCGGTGGGCGTACAGTTTCCTTCAACATAAAATGTAACATGAGCATGAAAAAAGGGCTTCAGTTTAACTGAAACCCCTGGTACGCCCGACACGAATCGAACGTGCGACACCAAGTTTAGGAAACTTGTGCTCTATCCTACTGAGCTACGGGCGCATATCCCTAAACATTTTACTACAGGTTTGAGATCGTGTCAACGCAGGATTCACCCGTTGTTTCTGTCAAGCCATTGACGG
>LSQX01102279.1_pt1 | contig 14044 bp, 10 predicted proteins | sample 654561 | NCBI WGS metagenome assembly LSQX01 (sample SAMN04489861, study PRJNA283612) | anaerobic digester metagenome | isolation source: 4 biogas reactors fed with cattle manure at either 37C or 55C with and... | place: Denmark: Kongens Lyngby | collected 2014
GAAGAGCAGAAAACTGTGAAATAAACTAAAGCTGAATTTCACAAAAGCTGAATCCTTCTTCGTTCCGGATAAAAAATCTAAATTTGAAAACTATAGTTTCATTCAAAACGTTTTGATATACGAAAGAAAATGTGTGCAATTTATTCTCTCATGGAATTTTTTATCAAGAATGAGAGTGGCTGCATCACAAAACTTTGAAATTTTTAATAGATGAAATACAAAAGAGAAAAACATTACAGAGCACTTACACTTGGAGAAGAGATTTTCAACAGCATCACACACGGAATAGGTGTTTTGCTGAGCATTGTGGGGTTGGTTATCCTCACTGTTTTTGCTATTAAAAAGGGGGATGTATGGCACGTTGTGAGCTTCTCAATTTTCGGATCATCAATGGTTTTACTCTACCTTGCGTCAACGCTTTATCACAGTTTCAACAAAGAAAATATTAAAAATCTGTTTGCACGTATCGATCATTCAGCTATCTTTTTGCTCATTGCCGGAACCTATACTCCGTTTTTACTGACAACAATTCGCAGCCCTTTGGGCTGGTTAATGTTTGGCATTATCTGGACATTTGCCATTGCCGGCATTGTTGTCCGCTCCATTTATCTGACACGTTTCCGCAAACTGATGATGTGGCTCTATATGGCTATGGGATGGATGATTTTATTTGCCATAGTGCCTATTGTGAAAAATCTGCCTGACCGCAGTATCATCTTTCTTTTATCCGGTGGCATCTGCTATTCAATAGGTGTTATCTTTTATGCATGGAGAAACCTGAAATACGGACACGGAATCTGGCACCTGTTTGTTATGGGTGGAACAGTTCTGCACTTTTTCTCCATATTATACAGCCTTGGATAATAAAAAACATTGATAAAAATTTTCCGATATTTGCCGGAAATTTATTTAAAAGCGTCTGACTGAAATGAAGTTTCTGAATCCCAGTTTTTTATTTGCTCTTTTCACCATCGCCATACCTGTTATCATACATCTGTTCAGCTTCAGGCGACACAAAACCGTTTATTTCAGTCATGTCGGATTTTTAAAAGATATTAAAAAAGAGTCTCAGAAAAAATCGCGACTAAAACAGTTACTCATGCTGATAGCGCGCATTCTCACCATTGTGTTTTTAGTATTTGCATTTGCACAACCCTATATTTCTTCCGAAAACAGCGGGATTGCTGCATCGGGTGAGATTATTGGAATTTATATAGACAACTCGTTCAGCATGAATGCTCTTTCAGAGCAAGGGCAGCTACTTGAGCTTTCGAGGAATAAAGCTGCTGAAATTGCCCGGTCCTATCCTGCCGGAACGCGATTCAAACTTTTTACAAATGACCTGAGCCCGAAACAGCAGCATCTGTTCAACAGGGAAGAGTTTATTCGCATGGTTTCCGACATACGACCTTCAGCAGCCATGACAACGCTTTCAGCAATTCATAACCGGTTTGAAATGCAAAAGAGCTTACATGAAAAGGATGCTGCGGGAACACTCTATTTTATCTCAGATTTTCAACGAAACATAACCGATTTGGAAAATTTTTCCGGAAAATCGGTTTTCAGCTATTTCATGCCGCTTATTCCCAATCAGGTAAATAACCTGTATATCGATTCCTGCTGGGTTGAAGTGCCTGCTCACGGGCTAAATCAGGAAGAGACAGTTTTTGTGAAAATAAAAAACAGTTCCGATGAAGATTATTACAACCTTCCTCTCCGGCTTTTTCTTAACGATTCACTGAAATCAATAACCAATTTTACGGTGGAAGCCCGAAGCGATATTGTCACCAGTCTGAAATATAAAAACAGTTCGCATGGCATTCAAACGGGCAAAATGGAAATTACCGACTATCCGTTCACACATGATAACACCTGGTATCTCAGCTATTTTGTGGAACCCAAATTGAAAGTTTTAGCAATATATAATAATAGCAGTGATTCAAAAGAAGGGCTCGAATACCTGTCGGCGCTTTTTGAAAATGACGATTATGTGGAGATGGAAACAATGGACATTCTTAGTCTTCAAATCAGCAAACTGAATGAAAGTAATGCCATTTTTCTAATAAACCCCGACCATTTCTCCTCCGGCTTTTTAAATGAACTTGAAGTGGCTGTTAATAACGGCGCTTCGGTAATTCTGTTCCCGCAACTCTCACACTCGGTTTCCGTAAACAATCAGTTTTTATCAAAATTCGGTGCCAACACTGTTTTAGGAGCTGATACATCTAAGCAGGAAATTTCAGGAATCGATTTCGACAATCGCTTTTTTTTGAATGTTTTCAGGGAAAAGAGGGAGAATGCAAAACTGCCTGAGATTGCCGGACATCTGAAATTTTCAGACAATGTGCGCAGCAGTGAAACGCAGCTTCTCTGGTTCAGAAACGATGACAAGGCTCTGTCAGTCATGCCTTTCAGGAAAGGGAAAGTGTGGGTTTTTGCTTTTCCGCTAAATAAAGAAAATGAGGCGTTTGCACACGACATTCTGTTCGTTCCCACAATATATAATATAGCCCTGAACAGTCTGCCCGACCAGCAAATTTCTCATATCATCGGGCGTGAGCAATCCTATCTTTTGCCACGAAACACTGGCGCCGATGCAAAATCATCCCTGAAAATTGAAAATCAGGAAACTGGCGAAAGCTCTATTCCCGGAATTACCGTTTCGCAAGAAGGGCTTCGGCTCGATTTGGGAAATTTCATTGAAACTGCCGGACATTATCTTGTGAAAAACGAAAATAAAACTATTGCATCCTATTCATTCAACTACAACCGCAAAGAATCAGATTTACGTTACTTTTCACCGGATGAGCTCAAAGAGCGTATCAAAATGACAGGTCTTGAAAAAGCTTCAGTGCTGACTGATATTACTTCAAATTTCAGTGAAACACTACTGCAAATTCAAAAGGGAAAGCAACTTTGGAAATGGTGCATATTCCTTGCGATGCTGTTTGTTTTGGCTGAAGTTTTAATTGCCCGTTTCTGGGGAAAGATTAATAAACCGGCTGGTTCAAAAACAGGTCGTTGAGCAAAAAAACATTCCTGCTATTTTTCAGCAAATCGGGGCAGCCCGACTATCCGCTTACGAACCACTTCATAATTCCGCTCATAGCTGACCACCGAAACCCCCTGATTCATATACCCTCCAAAACGGGAAGTTTTCACAAAGTTATAATTCCCCTGCGAAAGATGAACTCGATGATAGGAGAGACAATCCGCAAAATCTTTTCCGTAATACCGGAGAGCGCTTAAAAAATAGAAGGCAACATCGTAACCCTGCCTGCCAAAATTGCCGGGTTCAGTATAGAAATTCTTTTTAAAATTATTCAAAAAGCTGATGGTTCCCGGATGGCTGTAGTCAACCCAATATGGAGTTACATATTTTAATTTTAAATTATGAAAAAACTCATCAGTAATGCTGTGAAATTGTTCGTAACGGTTAAAACCAATCAATGTTATGGAGTATCTTCCCACAAGATTGTTGATATTTGATAAAATCACGCTTAAATCCCCTTCATGCAGGGAGGTAACCAGAATTACGTTCTCCTTGTCGGGAGACATAACACGATTAAACCCAAACGGTCCCTCCCTGTTAAAATCATAAACCTGGTGCTGCATTCCTTGTGGCTGCCCCCAGTAGCCCGAATGGCTGAGCTTTTCACGAACCATGTCCACAATTTTTTCTTCTGCGTCTTTAACTGAGTTTGCTGTTTTAACGACAACCAGATTACTGTTAAAATACTCTTCGGCAATCAGCTCCGCTGTTTTAAGGTGCAAAAACTCACGTGTGGGATTAACCTGATAATAATATGGATTAGCGTTTATTTCATCCGATTGTGATGACAACGGAGAGATCATTGGAATACGATTTTTGGAAGCTATAGACGAAACCTCTTTTTGCACCTGCGGATAAACCGGCCCGATAATCAAGTCCGTTTGCAAAAACTCATCTGAATAGATGCTCTTTCTGACAGAAACAGGATCTTGCCGGGTATCAAAAACGTTCAAACGAATGCGCATTCCGGTATTTCGCAAAGAATCCACAGCGAGCAGTACTCCTTCATAAAATTCAAGAAAATTTTCACTCTCGCGATAAAACTCATAAAGCGACTCTTCGGGTTCATCAATTTCCACCTGAGCATCATCATCTGCTCTTAAAGATTCATTTTGCAGCGAATCTTTCAAAACATATTCTCTGTTAAACTTTTTATTCAATCTCTCATTTTCACTCACAAACAATGGCAAAAACAGAGCTACATTATATGCAGGCTGAAATGAATAGGAAATAAGTGGCTTACACTCTTCAGGTGTAACAACCGGTAGCTCAATATCATAAAAGCTGCTCTCAAACCGTGGCGGTTCTATCTGCAAAGAATCTTCTTCAACTTTTGTTTCAACTTTCTCAACAATGCTTTCCTCAGTTTCTCGGGGAATTAAAAGCATTTCCCCCTGCACAAGGTTTCGGTTTGCCAATTGCGGATTGAATTTTCTGATTTCGGGAATTGTCAGACCATATTCGGCTGACAAACGGTACAATGTTTCCCCCGGCTGCACCTGATGCCGAAAGAAAGCATCTTCATTGACCGGTTCTGCAACACTCAAATCCGATTCTTTTACCGGAATTTTGATAGAAACACCAGCAGGAAATCCGGTTTCCAAAACCGGATTAATTGATTTCAGTTCATCTTCGGACACATGGTATTTTCTACTCAAAGACCAGAGCGTCTCCCCCGAAACAATGACATGTTCAAAATAAGCACCGCTTTCGGAAAAGATTTCTGGAGTTTTCTCAACAACAGGCTTTTTCTCTTTTTCTAAACTTTCTGATATCACTTTCCCGGCTCCGGGCGGAAGATAAATAATGCTTCCTGACTTCAATTTACGTGCTCCGGGATTTAAAAACAGTATTTCACTTTCCGGAATATTGTAACGGCGGGATATGGAATACAAAGTTTCACCTGGTTTCACCTCATGTGTAATTATCCGGCTCTCATCCCTATCTTCTTCTGTTTCTGTTTTCGGAACTTTTTCCTCAGCTATGGAAGAGGCAGCATCCCAACGGGGAATGCGAATTTTTGTTCCTTTCTTAAAACGGTTTACCTCGGGATTATAAGCATAAATTTCCTCGACGGTAATACCGAATTCCCGTGCAATAAAATAAGGGGTTTCTGTTCTGGAAGAGATAGTAAAATACTCAAAATGTGTAGGATCTCCTTTTTTATTAACAGAAACTTCCTGCCAGTTGCTGCCTTCAGTATAAGGTACCTTAAGAATTTCGCCAATCTTAATACCTTCTGAAATATGCGGATTGTATTTCAGTATATCATGCGGATCTGCCATATACCTCTGGCTGATGGAAAAAATGGTTTCGCCCGTCCGCACCTGATGTAAAACAAATTTTTCACCCTGAATTACAATAATTTCATTCTCCTTTAATTGCTGGGCGGAAAGGTTACAAGTGAAGATTCCGGCAAACAAAAGAAAAAGAAAATAATGTGTAATTTTCATATTTCTGTAATTGTAAATTTTCAATAATTCAATAAGGAACTGTCCGTTAAAAATTACAGTTTTGTGTAATTTTACCAGATGGCTCATTTCCTTTATTTTAAGTTTTAATAAAATGCTCAAAAGTAATAATTATTGGTTAGCCCATTATTTTAAACGCTTCCATTTCACATTAATTTTGAATTCTTTCAGATATTTAAAATATCTGTTTTACTTTGTTATTTCTAATTTTGCAGCTTAGGTTTTAAAGTTTTAAAATAAATTTCATGCGGGAAAAAATTCTCATTCTTGATTTTGGTTCACAATATACACAGTTAATCGGACGCAAAATCCGGGAATTAAATGTTTATTGTGAAATTCACCCATTTAACCACTACCCGGAAATTGATGAAACCGTGAAAGGAGTTATCCTTTCAGGAAGCCCTTTTTCTGTTCACGAAAAAACAGCCCTCCTCCCCGACCTCTCAAAAATTAAAGGAAAAATTCCCTTACTTGGAATTTGTTACGGAGCACAATATCTGGCGCATTATTTTGGCGGAGAAGTGGCACCTTCGGAATCAAGGGAGTTTGGCAGGGCAAATCTTGAGTTCATTGACAGGGAATGTTTTCTTTTTGAGAATGTTGCGAATAATACTCAGGTGTGGATGTCACACGGGGACACTATTATAAGTTTGCCGGAAAATTATAAGGTGACTGCTTCAACCAAAGATGTGAAAATTGCCGCCTTCAAAATTGATGATGAACAGACATACGCAATTCAGTTTCACCCCGAAGTCTATCACACCACGGAAGGGCAGCAAATATTAAAAAATTTTGTAACCGGCATCTGCAAATCTGAACAGACATGGACACCCGCATCATTTGTAGAATCCACAATCAAACAGCTTAGGGAAAAACTGGGTAACGACAAGGTCGTTTTAGGGCTTTCCGGTGGTGTTGACTCCACAGTAACCGGTGTGTTACTTAATCACGCCATTGGCAGCAATCTCACCTGCATTTTTGTTGACAACGGATTGCTGCGAAAAAATGAATTTGAATCTGTATTGCATTCTTACCAAGACATGGGACTTGATGTGATTGGTGTTAATGCTCGCAAAAAATTCTGGAATGCGCTGAAAGGAATTACCGATCCGGAGAAAAAAAGGAAAACCATCGGACATAACTTTATTGAGGTATTTGATGCCGAAGCACATAAAATTAAAGATGTAAAATGGCTTGCACAAGGAACAATCTATCCCGATGTGATAGAATCGGTGTCAGTCAACGGCTTATCTGCCAAAATTAAATCACACCACAATGTGGGTGGACTCCCGGAAAAAATGCATCTGAAAATAGTTGAGCCGCTACGGCTGTTATTTAAGGATGAAGTTCGCCGCGTGGGTAAGGAGCTTGGTATTAAGTCTGAATTGTTAGGCAGGCATCCTTTTCCCGGTCCGGGGCTGGGAGTGCGAATTTTAGGAGAGATTACTCCGGAAAAAGTAACTATTCTGCAGGAAGCCGATTCAATTTTCATTAATGGATTAAAAGAGCACGGACTCTATGACAAGGTTTGGCAGGCAGGAGTTGTTTTGCTGCCGGTTCAGTCGGTGGGTGTGATGGGCGATGAACGAACCTATGAAAATGCGGTTGCACTGCGGGCAGTAAATTCAACGGATGGGATGACAGCCGACTGGGCTCACTTGCCCTATGAGTTTCTGGCTAAAATATCTAATGAAATAATTAATAAAGTGCAGGGAATTAACCGCGTAGTTTTTGATATCAGCTCCAAACCGCCTGCAACAATTGAATGGGAATAAACGTTTATTCAATATTGATTTAAAAGACTGAAAACATGAAACAAAGCATATTTAAACAATAAACGTTAATTTCGTAAACTTTAATTCATGTTTATCATTAAAAATTTGCAATTATAATAAAATGGGTACCACATTAAAATACAGATTCAAAGAAATATTATTTTTTACGCTGCCTGTAATTTCCCTCATCTGGCTGACCATAATCCCTGCTGCCAATATCTATGCTCAGGAAGCTGTTCAGAAGAATCAAATGAAATTTGGCAGGCTTCTTCGCCTGATTGACGGGTTTTACGTTGATTCTGCAAACGTGGACGAGCTTACCGAAAAAGCAATAGTGCACATGCTCAGCGAATTAGACCCCCACTCCGTATATATCTCCAAAGAAGAAGTGGATAAAATGAATGAACCTCTGGTAGGCAACTTTGAGGGAATTGGTATTTCTTTCAACATTTTCAAGGACACATTGCTGATAACCACTATTATACCCGGTGGTCCTTCCGAAAAAGTGGGTTTGCGCGCAGGTGACCGTATCCTGCAGGTTGACGGCAAAAACATTGCAGGTACAGGCATGAAGAACAGTGATGTGGTGAATTTGATTCGCGGAGAAAAAGGAACAACTGTAGCAATTACCGTTTTGCGCCGCAACGCAGGTGAACTTCTCGACTTCTCCATCGTTCGCGATAAAATTCCGATTCACAGCCTGGATGCATCTTTCATGCTTGACAACGAAACCGGGTATATCAGGCTCAATAAATTTTCAGCCACCACCACCGATGAATTTACTGCGGCAATGAGTGATTTAAAAGGTCAAAACCTCAAAAATCTTATCCTTGACCTGAGAGGAAATGGAGGCGGATATCTGAAAACAGCCGTGGAAATAGCCGACCAGTTTCTCGAAAATAACCGGGTCATTGTTTACACTGAAGGATTGCACGATTCTAAAAAGGAGTATAAAGCTTCGGCTAAGGGGATATTTAAAAACGGCAACCTCATCATTCTGGTTGACGAGGCTTCTGCATCAGCCAGCGAAATTGTATCGGGTGCGGTGCAGGACTGGGACCGCGGATTAATAATCGGACGCCGCTCATTCGGCAAAGGACTTGTGCAAAAACCCTATTTTCTGACAGACGGCTCCATGGTGAGACTGACGACAGCCCACTATTATACACCCAGCGGAAGAAATATTCAAAAACCATATGACAACGGAGTTGAAAGCTATAAACGGGATTATTTGGACAGACTGAGCACCGGTCAGCTGTTCAGTGCCGACAGCATTACGCTTGCCGACTCATTAAAATTCAAAACTTTAGTGAACGGAAGGAACGTGTATGCAGGGGGCGGAGTTATGCCCGATATATTTATCCCAATGGATACATCAGTTCATTACCAATACTTTAACCGGCTGAGAAGGAACAATATTGTTTACAACTATGTGCTTGATTATGTGGATCATCATCGCAGCGACATAAAACAACAATATCCGGTCTTCAGCAAATTTGATGAGAACTTTCAGGTTTCAAACGAAATGATTGAAGAGATAGTAGCACAGGGAGAGGAAGAAGGAATTAAAAAAGATGAAAAAAGTTTGTCCTTTACTCTTAACACCATAAAAAGAGAGATAAAAGCGCTGATTGCGAGGGATGTTTACACAAGCAACGATTTTTATAAAATCTTTTATCGTGACGATGAAGCCATTCTGAAAGCCATGGAAGTTTTAAAAAACAACGAAGCATACAGAAATCTTCTGGTTACGGCTGAAAATTAAAAAATGGTTGAAATTTTAACCACTTTTTTGTGGGAGAACAATATTGAAGTGTTGGGAGCATTTCTTGGTATCCTCTATATCTTTTTCTCCATAAAGCAGCATATCCTAACCTGGCCGACAGGGCTCCTAACTTCACTTCTATATGTTGTCGTGTTTTTCCGCTCCGGATTTTATGCCGACATGGGATTACAGGTATATTATGTATTTATCAGCATCTACGGATGGTATTATTGGCTCAAAGGAGGAAACAAGGAGCCGGTCCGGGGAGAAAAACAAGTTCCGGTCAGAAAAACACCATACAAAACAATACTGTACAGCATTCCCTTAACAGCCGGTATCTATATCGCTTTGTTGTTTATTCTGCTGAATTTCACCGACTCAACGGTTCCCTACATGGACTCTTTAACAACAGCCCTGAGTATTACAGCAACTTATATGCTGGCTAAAAAATTTATTGAACACTGGCTGATATGGATTTTTGTTGATATTTTTTCAGCAGGACTTTACGTTTACAAAAATCTTTGGCCAACAGTGATACTCTTTCTGGTTTATACGGTTATGGCCGTTATTGGCTACAAAAGCTGGAAGAAAGATTTAATCGCACAGCAATGAAAGCAAAACAGAAAGTTATTATAATCACAGGTGCGGAATCTACAGGAAAAAGTATTCTCACCCGGCAGCTTGCCACCCATTTCCGGGTACCTTTTATTTCTGAATATGCAAGAAGCTACATTGAACAACTTGGCAGAAAATACGAATATTCCGATATTGAACATATAGCCCGGATTCAGGTAGAACAGTTAGCAGAATTAAAACAACAAGACCACCCCTGGATTTTCTGCGATACCTGGCTGATTATTACTAAAATATGGTTTGAAGAAGTGTTTAACAAAGTTCCTTCATGGATTGATATGGAGATAAAAAAAACAAAAATTGACCTTTTTCTGGTTTGCGACACAAATCTGCCCTGGATACCCGATCCTGTCAGAGAAAATGGCGGTGAGCGGCGGATATTTCTTCAAAACCGCTATCTGAAAGAAATAGAGGATTACGGCTTCAGGTATGAAATAATCAGCGACATGAATGAAGCGCGCTTTTTAAACGCACTCAATGCTTTGAAAATCTTTAACATTTAAAGGTGATCTCATCAAAATATGGCACAAACTTCAGCACGGAAAATATATTTAATTGAATTGCTTAATTTTGTAGAAAACAATAAAAGACATTATGACATCTCGCGAATTTGAAAACAAAATATCAAAAGCCATCAAAGGCTTGAGCGACCCCTCTACTTTTGATGTGGTTTGCCATGAGCACCGGATGGGAGAACCCCTCCCCTCCATTGCCAGACTTCAAAAAATAATTGAAATACTCAGAGAGATACTTTTCCCGGGCTATTTTGGCAACACATCCCTTCGTCCGGGCACTATCAGCCATTATATGGGAGTTTATATTGATGAGTTGTATGATCTTCTGAGACAGGAAATTTTAGCAGGTTTATGCTTTGAATGTCCCGACGAAAATTCAAACAGACTTAAAAGGCACGAACCGGCTTCAAAAGAGATAGCTGCTGATTTTATTGAATATCTGCCGGAAATCCGCCGAAAACTGGTTGGCGATGTAAACGCCACCTACTTGAACGACCCCGCCGCAAGAAATATTGGAGAAGTCATCTTCTGCTATCCCGGAGTGCGTGCCATGACAAACTACCGGATTGCACATAAACTCTTAGAGCTGAATGTTCCGCTTATTCCGCGGTTTATTGCCGAAATGGCACACAGCGAAACCGGAATTGATATTCATCCCAGGGCGCAGATAGGAGAAAATTTCACCATTGACCACGGAACAGGCGTTGTAATAGGTTCAACCAGTATCATTGGTGATAATGTAATTATTTACCAGGGTGTTACATTGGGTGCCAGAAGTTTTCCGTTAGACGAAAACGGCAAACCGATTAAGGGCATCCTCCGCCACCCGATAGTGGAAGACAATGTGATAATTTATTCGGGAGCCACCATCTTAGGAAGAATAACCATCGGCAAGGGCTCAGTGATAGGCGGAAATGTCTGGATAACCAAAAATGTTCCGCCAAACTCAAAAATTGTTCAGTCGTATCCAAAAGAGCTTGAATTCTCCGACGGATTAGGCATTTAACCGAAAAAAAGAGAGAATTGGAAAATTACAGGCTCACTGCAAAAACATATTCGGGACTTGAAAATATTCTGGCCAAAGAGATCAGTAAAATAGGAGGGGCTAATATTAAAACCGGATTGCGCGCTGTTTTCTATGACGGAGACCTTGAGGTAATTTACAAATCAAATTACTATTTGCGAACCGCACTGCGAATTCTCAGGGAAATTGCTTTTTTTCAGTTCCGGGATACCGACCAGTTCTATCTGAAATGCAAAGAGATCAACTGGTTAAAGTACATGACTGTCAATCAAAGCTTTTCCATTAGCAGCACGGTATCTAACTCCCGGGATTTTCGCAATTCAATGTACGCCTCCTTGAAGTTGAAAGATGCTCTGGCTGATTATTTCAGGGAAAAGACCGGAAAAAGACCGGATGTTGACACTCAGGATCCCGATATTTACATTCACGTTCACATAAATAAAAATAACTGCACCATTTCTCTTGACAGTTCCGGAAAATCTCTACACAGAAGAGGTTATCGTGCCGGGCAGGGGAAAGCGCCGCTGAGCGAAGTACTTGCAGCCGGCATGATTTTATTGTCGGGATGGGACGGAACCACCGATTTCATTGACCCAATGTGCGGTTCGGGAACGTTGCCGGTTGAGGCGGCAATGATTGCCCAGAACATCCCTTCAGGACGATTCAGGAAAGAGTATGCTTTTCAGAGATGGCCGGGCTTTAATCCAAAACTTTTTGAGAAAATAAAAGCTGAAAATCAAACAAAGCCTTTTTTGAAAAAAATTTACGCCTCCGATATCTCGAGGGAAAGCATGTTGATTGCACAAACCAACGCCCGTAGAGCCAGAGTTTTTTCAAATATCGTATTCCAGCAAAGCGACATGAAAAATCTGGATATAAAAACCAGTAACGCCGTGATTATCATTAATCCCCCTTACGGAGAAAGAATGTTGCCGGAAAATCTAAATGCAATTTACTCGATGATTGGTGAACGGCTCAAGCACCATTTTGCGGGAAACACAGCTTGGTTGCTTACGGCTTCAAGGGAATACCTGAAATCAGTTGGGCTGAAGCCAAAAACAAAACAAACACTTTATAATGGAAAACTGGAATGCAGTTATCTGTCATACCCTTTATTCATAGGAAAAAGAGCACAACAATGATATTCAGAGAAAAATTCTGTTATGATTTTGGGGGAAATATGTGGTGAAAAATTATCTTCTTGGAGGTTCTATGAAATCAATTGGCCTATTTATCGGTTTGGAGCCACCGCGTACTTTCAACATTTCTCCTGAAGTCAGGGTTTCAAAACCTTCAAAATTTACTTTTTCGTTGTTAAAAAAGAAACTTTTCATTTCAAAAAATTTTAATTCGTTAAACTTAAAAAATACACACATCTACCTATTAATCCTGAAAATGGAGAAAAGGTAACCCTAAAATTTGAAGAAAAGATAAAATATTTTAATTTGGCGTAATTATTTTTACAAATCTTTGATGATGAAACCACTGCTAACAGTAATATTTCTGATGCTTTATGCTCACACCATACTTTCTAATAATCAGCAAGTTAATGATACAATTAAAGCTGAAGAAAACTATATGATAGCAGCAGAATTGATATATTCCGGTGATTTTTCGGAAGCTGTTCAATTATTAAAAATTTCTTCCGGATTATGGGAAAAATTATTTACAAAAGAGAGTTATGAATTCGGGATAGCAGAAAATGCACTTGGAGTTGCTTACAATAATCTGGGAAGTTTTGATAATGCGCTCGAACATTTCCTGAAAGCCGAAAAAGCATATAAAAGTGAGCCAAATATGGACATATTTATTGCACGATTATACAATAATATTGGAAACGTTTACTTTAACAAATTAAACTATAAAACAGCAGCGGATTATTACATCAATGCAATTGATATACTGGAAAAAAATAAAATATCTGACAGCTCATCAATAGCTGGAATCTACTATAGCCTGGCAAACGCAAATCACAAATTAAAAAAATATAGTGAGGCAGTAAGAATCATCAATGAGCAATATGCTAATGCTGATATAAATACAAAAATTTCACTCATCAGCCTGCAATCTACTATATATGAGGACATTAAAAATTATGACAAGTCTTATGAAAGTCATAAAAAAGTAATTCAATTATCTGAAAAACACTACACTACATCCGATTTAGATTTGATTTACAATTATCTGAATTTTGCCAACTTTTTAATCAAACATGATGAATTTGAAGAAGCGCAGGATTTTTTGCAAAAAGTCCGGGAATTATTAGCAGGTAACAATACAACACAGGGTGTTGAATTGTCTTTTTACTATAAAAATCTTGGTGATTTCCACAAAAACCGAAATGTGGATTCAAAAAGCGTGGATGAGTTTGTAGCAAAAAAAGTCAAAAATCTTAAAGAAGCCGTCAATTCCTATGAAAAAGGACTTGAGGCACTTGGAACTGATGCGCATGCTCTCAACATCACCCAAATTTTATCCGGTACGCTTTCTCTCACGCAAAACATTGAACTTTTAGAGCTAATAGGAGACGCCTATCTTAAAATTTCAGAGATATATGAAAGTAATCAACAGAAAAACAGCATTGAACCCATAAACAAAGCACTTGATTACTACAAACTTACATCCGACCTCATACAGCAGGCAAGAAAAGAGATATATTCCGACGAAAGTAAAATTGAATTGAGTGCACTTGCCGAAACCACATTTTATAAAATCATCCGGACAGCTTTCATGGCAAATGAAATCTCGCCAAACAGTGAAACAACAGCTTTTGCCTTTCAAACGGCTGAACGCATGAAAGCCAGCGCTG